>Ga0137415_10000307_pt1 | contig 45307 bp, 43 predicted proteins | sample CZODoug3_1_1_16f_FD_183082 | JGI IMG/M metagenome (GOLD analysis project Ga0137415, IMG submission 183082) | Vadose zone soil fungal communities from Angelo Coast Range Reserve, California, USA - CZODoug3_1_1_16fungal (Hybrid Assembly) | ecosystem: Environmental > Terrestrial > Soil > Vadose...
TCGCCGACCCCGCTGAGCACCAGCGCCCGCCAGGACACCCGCAGCAGCGCGCCCAGCGCGGCCTCGTCCGGACCGTGCCCGCATACGTCGCCGACGATGGCGTGCACCGAGCCGTCCGGGCAGCGGATCGCGTCGTAGAAGTCGCCGCCGAGCAGCGACTGCCGGCCCGCCCGGTAGAACGGCTGCCCGGCCACGAAGCTGCCGTCCAGCAGCAGCCGGGGCAGCAGCCCGCGTTCCACCCGCGCCGACTCGGCCCGCTCCAGCTGCACCTCGCGCAGCCGCACCGCGTTGCGCTCCGCGCGCCTGCGCTCCACCGCATAGCGCACCGAGCGGGTCAGCAGCTCACCATCGACGGTGCCCTTGACCAGGTAGTCCTGGGCGCCCTCGGCCATCGCCGCCGCGCCGAGGTGCTCGTCGTCAAGGCCGGTGAGCACGCAGATCGCGCAGTACGGCGGCGCCTGGTCGCGCAGTGCGCGCAGGGCGTCCAGCGGATCCCGCCCGACCTGGTCCGGCAGCCGCAGGTCCAGCAGCACGCAGTCGGCGGTGGCCAGCAGCCCGGAGCTGACCGCGGCGGCGACGGACTCCGCGACGGTCAGCACGATCGGCGAGTCGACCTCGGCGAGCAGCTCACGGACCAGGAAGACGTCGCCGGGGTCGTCCTCGACCAGCAGCACTCGGCGCGGCGCGGTCGAGTGCCCGGCAGGACGTACCAACGCCAACCCCTCCCGCGCTCGGTGAGGCCGGGCAGTCTATGGGGGTCGGGCGTGATCTGCCGCCGTCCGACGCGGAAGGATCAGGCCGATTCGACCAGCTGGGTCAGTACCGAGGTGAACAGGCCGAGGCCGTCGGCGGACGGGCCGGTCGCCGGGTCGATGGCGTGCTCCGGATGCGGCATCAGGCCGACCACCCGGCCGTTCGCGGACGCCACCCCGGCGATGTCCCGCGACGACCCGTTCGGGGCCGCCGACTCGTAGCGGAACACGACCCGGCCGTCGCCCTCCAGCTCGTCCAGCGTGCGCTGCTCGGCCACGAAGCGGCCCTCGCCGGACTTCAGCGGCACCAGAATGCGCTGGTCGGCCTCGTAGCCCGCCGTCCACGCGGTCTCGGCGTTCGCCACCCGCAGCCAGACGTCCCGGCAGATGAAGCGCAGGCCGGCGTTGCGGGTCATCGCGCCGGGCAGCAGGCCGGCCTCGCAGAGGATCTGGAAGCCGTTGCAGATGCCCAGCACCGGCAGACCCCCGCCGGCGGCGTCCACCACCGGCCCCATCACCGGGGCGAACCGGGCGATCGCGCCGGCCCGCAGGTAGTCGCCGTAGGAGAAGCCGCCGGGCACGATCACCGCGTCGACCCCGTGCAGGTCGGCGTCGGCGTGCCAGAGCGGCACGGCCTCGGCGCCGGCCCGGCGAACCGCGCGGGCGGCGTCCACGTCGTCCAGCGTGCCGGGAAAGGTGATCACGCCGACGCGCGCGGTCATGCGGTGCCGTTCTCGGGCAGCCGGGTGACCGACCAGTCCTCGATCACCGGGTTGGCCAGCAGCGTGCCGGCGATCTGCTCCAGCGTCTCGTCGTCGACCGAGTCGTCGATGTCCAGCTCGAAGTGCTTGCCCTGGCGTACCTCGCGCACACCGGCGAAGCCGAGCCGGGGCAGTGCGCCGACCACCGCCTGCCCCTGTGGGTCCAGGATCTCTGCCTTGGGCATCACGTTCACCACCACACGGGCCATGCGCTCAGCCTAGAGGTGAAATCGGTTCCCACCCGCCACACGGGGCCGTGAGAGTGGCCGCATGCGGATTCTGGTGCTCGGCGGCACGGTGTTCCTGTCCCACGCGGTGGCGGCCGAGTCGCTGGCCCGTGGCCACGAGGTCAGCTGCCTGGCGCGGGGCACCTCCGGCTCGGTGCCGGCCGGGGCGCGGCTGCTGGTGGCCGACCGCAACGAGCCGGGCGCGGTGGCGGGCGCGGTGGGCAGTGCGGTTGGCCGAGAGAAGTTCGACGCGGTGGTCGACGTGGCCACGATGTCGCTGCCCTGGGTGCGGGATGCGCTGGCCGCGCTGGCGGACTCGGTCGCGCACTGGACGTTCGTCTCGTCGATCAATGTCTACGCCGACAAGGCCACCACCGGCCAGGGCACCGACGCGCCGCTGTTGGCCCCGTACCGGGAGTCGACCGGGCCCGGCGCCACCCCGGCCGTCGACCCGGACGTCTACGGCGCGGCCAAGGTGGCCAGCGAGAACGCGGTGCGCGAGGCGCTCGGCGCGCGCGCCTTCGTGCTCCGGGCCGGGCTGCTCGTCGGGCCAGGCGACCCGCACGACCGGTTCGGCTACTGGCCGGCCAGGCTGGCCCGAGGTGGCCGGACGCTGGTGCCCGCCGCGCTGGACCAGCCGCTGCAGTACCTGGACGCCCGGGACCTGGCCGGCTGGATCGTGTCCGCCGCCGAGCGCGGGCTGGGCGGGGTGTTCGACGCGGCCGGCCAGCTGGACACCCTCGGTGGGGTGCTGGCGGGGATCGCCTCGGCGGTGGGGGCGGCGGATCTGGAGCTGGTCCCGGTAGAGCCCTCGGCGTTGCTCGAGGCGGGCGTGAGCACGTGGGCCGGGCCGCGCTCGCTGCCGCTCTGGCTGCCGGCCACGCACCACGGTTTCCTCAGCCGGGACACCGCGCCGGCCTTGGCTGCCGGGCTCATCAGTCGGTCGCTGGCCACGACGTCGACCGACGTACTGGCCTACGAGCGGTCCCTCGGCCTGGACCGGGCGCGCGGCGCCGGGCTGTCCGCCGCCGAGGAGACCGAGCTGCTGGCCCGGTTCTCCTGACCCGGTCCGGCGGGCGGGCAGCCGGGTGCGCGGGTCAGCCGGGTGCGCGGGTCGGGCGGTCAGCCGGGTGCGCAGGTCAGGCGAGTTAGGCGGACCAGCCGGGCCAGGCGGGTCGCTAGGCGGAGAGCGGGGTGGTCGTGGACACCGGGACGCGGTAGGTGCCGGGCCGCGCGCCAGCGGCCAGTGCGGCGTCCACCGCGTCGAGCAGCGCCCTGCGGGCCGCCGGACGGCGCAGCTCGGCGGCCTCGGCGGCGATCCGGACCAGGCCACCCCGGCGGCCGGTCCGGGCGGCCGAGGCGACCAGCGAACGGTGCCGCCAGGCCTCGGTCTCGGGCGATCCCACCCCGCCGGTTCCGCTACCCAGCACGCCCGCGCTGCCCAGTACGCCGCCGGTGCTCAGTACCCGGCCGCGGACCACGCGGTCCTGCACGGCGTGCCGGTCCAGCAGCCGCACCCCGGCGCTGTCCGCGCACACCCGGAACCCGCGCCGGCGCAGCGCGACCACGGTGCCGGCGGAGGCCAGCCAGCGCGGTGGGGCGAACACGTCCGAATGCAGCCCCAGCTCGTCCATCGTCCGGGTGGCCGCGATCAGCCGCAGCGTCGCCTCGTGGCTGGGCAGCGCGGCGAACTCGGCGCGCCGGCCGATCCGGGCGCTGGTCGCCCACCGGCCGATCGGGTCCACGGTGTGGTCGAAACCGTGCAGCACGAGGGCGTCGCCGACCCCGATCCGGCGGCGCAGCCAACTGATCATCGGCGCGTCCGGAAGGTGCCGGCCGTCCCGGGGTCGGGGCGGGAGCAGCCAGGACGCCGGCACCAGGCGTGCGTCCAGCTCGGTGGCGAACTCGGCGCAGCCGGCCAGGTTCGACTCGGTCGTTCCCGGCCCTGCCATCGACACTGAGACGATCAGCGCAGCTGTCACAGGCTCTATCAGGCCATACCGGCATGACGGGCAGCTGACCTCGACGTAGCGCCACCGTGACGGTGCTGTGAAACCCGGGATGGCCCCGGCTGGTCTGGCTGGGGGCGGCCGCCGGTCAGTCCAGCCGGGACCGTCCGGTGATCCGTTGGTACAGCTCCAGATACCGGTCCCTGGCCAGCTTGACGACGTCGTCGGGGATGGCCGGGCCGGGCGCGGTCTTGTCCCAGCCGGTGCCGGCCGCCCAGTCCCGGACGATCTGCTTGTCGAACGAGCGCTGCGTGCGGCCGGGTGCCCAGTCCTCGGCCGGCCAGTACCGGGACGAGTCGGGCGTGAAGATCTCGTCGCCGAGCACCAGCTCACCGTCCGCCGCGCGGCCGAACTCGAACTTGGTGTCGGCCATCAGCACGCCGTTCTCGGCGGCCAGCGCGGCGCCCCGGCGGTACAGCTCCAGCGTGGTGTCCCGCAGCCGAGCGGCGGTGTCCGCGCCGACCAGGTCGACCACGCCGTCGAAGGAAATGGCCTCGTCGTGCTGGCCGGCGGGGGCCTTGGAGCTCGGCGTGAAGATCGGTTCGGGCAGCTTCGAGCCGTCCACCAGGCCCGCCGGCAGTACAACGCCGGACACCGAACCGGTGCGCTGGTAGTCCTTCAGCCCGGAGCCGGTCAGATAGCCGCGCGCGACGCACTCCACCGGCAGCATCTCCAGCCGCCGGCAGCGGATCGCCCGGCCGGCGACGTCGGCCGGCACGTCCTCGGCGGAGATCACGTGGTTGGCCACGACGTCGGTGGTCCGGTCGAACCACCACAGCGACAGCTGGGTGAGCAGCGCGCCCTTGTCCGGGATCGGGGTGGGCAGTACGACGTCGTACACCGAGACCCGGTCGGAGGCGACCAGCACGATGTCGCCCCGGTCCAGATAGATCTCGCGCACCTTGCCCGAGTGCAGCAGCTCCATGTGCCGTCTCTCCTAGAGGATCGGGGCCGGCGTGTACGCGGCCGCGTCCGGGTTGGCCTTGACCAGCTCGTTCACCCGCGCGATCACGTCGTCGACCTGCGCGGTCGCCGCGCCGGTGAAGTGCAGCGGGTCGCCGAGGGTGAGCGAGCCGGGCGCCAGGCCGAGCCGGGGGTCGGCGGACAGCCGGGCCAGCAGGTCGTTCTCCGGCTGGCCCTGCTCCCGCATGGCCAGCGCGACCGCCACGGCGTGTTCCTTGATCGCCTCGTGCGCCGTCTCCCGGCCAACGCCGGCGCGCACCGCGGCCATCAACACGCTGGTGGTGGCCAGGAACGGCAGGTAGCGGTCCAGCTCGCGGGCGATCACGGCGGGGTAGGCGCCGAACTCGTCCAGCACGGTCAGGAACGTCTCGATCAGCCCGTCGACGGCGAAGAACGCGTCCGGCAGCGCCACCCGGCGGACCACCGAGCAGGACACGTCGCCCTCGTTCCACTGGTTGCCGGCCAGCTCGCCGACCATGCTCGCGTAACCACGCAGCACCACAGCCAGTCCGTTGACCCGCTCGCAGGACCGGGTGTTCATCTTGTGCGGCATGGCGCTGGAGCCGACCTGGCCGGGCTGGAAGCCCTCGGTGACCAGCTCCTGGCCGGCCATCAGCCGGATCGTGGTGGCCAGGCTGGACGGGCCAGCGGCGAGCTGGACCAGCGTGGTGATCACGTCGTAGTCCAGTGAGCGCGGGTACACCTGGCCGACGCTGGTCAGCACGTGGTTGAAGCCGAGGTGCGCGGCGACGCGGCGTTCCAGTTCGGTGAGCCTGGCGGTGCCCTCCGGGGTGTCGCCGCCGAGCAGGTCCAACATGTCCTGGCCGGTGCCGACGGGGCCCTTGATGCCGCGCAGCGGGTAGCGCGCGATCAGCTCGGTCAGCCTGGTGTGCGCGACCAGTAGCTCGTCGGCGGCGCTGGCGAACCGTTTGCCCAGCGTGGTGGCCTGTGCGGCGACGTTGTGGCTGCGCCCGGTCAGCACCAGCGCCTTGTACTCGCCGGCGCGGCGGGCCAGCCGGGCGAGCACCGCCACGGTCCGGTCGGCCAGGTGCACCAGGGCGCCCCGGACCTGCGCCTGCTCCACGTTCTCGGTCAGATCACGGCTGGTCAGACCCTTGTGGATCTGCTCGTGGCCGGCGAGGGCGTTGAACTCCTCGATCCGGGCCTTCACGTCGTGCCGGGTGACCCGCTCGCGCGCCGCGATGGACGCCAGGTCGACCTGCTCGACGACCCGCTCGTAGTCCGCGATCGCGCTCTCCGGCACGTCGAGGTGGCCGGGGCCGAGCTCGTACTGCGCGCGCAGCACCGCGAGCCAGAGCCGGCGCTCCAACACGATCTTGTGCTCCGGCGAGAACAGGTGCGCCAGCTCGGCGCTCGCGTAGCGGTTGGCCAGCACGTTCGGGATCACGTTTGCCAAGCCTACGGGGCGCCGTGCCGGTCAGTTGCGTGCGGCCAGCTTGTCCGCCAGGTCGTCGAGGTCGTCCTCGAACGGGGCGTCCCCGCTGCGCGACGACGAGGTGACGCTCAGCGAGCCGCCGCGGCGCGTGCTCGACGAACTGGTCGACTGCGACCCGCCGCCGGTCTGGATGTTCGACCCGCCGCCCAGCGAGCCCGGCGGCGACAGCAACACCCGCAGCACGCCGTGCGCGCCGCCGTCGGTCACATCGACCTCCACGCCCCGGGCGCCGTCCGGGCAGTACGCCTCGTCCGACACCGGTCGCGGGGTGGCGCCCCGCACCGCCGGGACGAGGTCGGCGAGCTGGTCGAACAGCGCCCGGTCCGGCACGGCACAGCTGGTCGAGGCGTCCCGCTTCTCGGCGCTGAAGGGGGCGGCCGCGCGCGAGTCGGCCCCCGGCGCACCGGCCGGCGGTGCGCCCTTGGCCTCGGGCGAGGCGGCCGGCGCCGGCTCGGCCAGCGTCGTCGACCCGCCCGATGAGGTGTTGAGCACGCCGGTGCTGACCACGCCCGCCGCGGCCAACCCGACCACCACGACGGCGACCGCGCCGGTCTGCAGCCGGTGGACGCGCTGCTGGGCCCGCTTCGACCCGGCCACTACGTCGGCGTGGCTGAACGACGCGGGCGGTGCGTTGTGCCCCGCCGAGTCGGCGGCGTCCTGGAACAGCTCGGTCAACTTGCGCTCATCCACGCCGTGCCACCTCCCACCGCGGGCCAGTGCTCGGCCCGGTCGTCGTTCCTGTCGTGCGCGCCCGGTTCGTCCCGCGCGGCGTGCCCCGGCTCGTCAGCATGTCGCTCACCCGGTCGACCGCAGGTCGTCCAGCGCGCCGCCCAGCACGGTGCGCAGCGCGGCCAGCCCGTGCGCGGTCTGGCTCTTCACAGTGCCCTCCCGGCAGCCCAGGGCCTGTGCGGTGGCCGCCACGTCCAGGCCCTCCAGGAAGCGCAGCACGAGCACCGCGCGTTGCCGGGGCGGCAGCTGGCGCAACGCCTCCACCAGGGTGTGCCGGGTGGCGATCTGCTCGGTCGGCCCGTCCGAGCCGACCGGCTCCGGCGGCTCGGACACCGCGCGCTCGCGCCGCCACGGCCGGCGGGACTCGTCGATCGCCGCCCGGACCAGGATGCGCCGCACGTACGCGTCGACCGCCGCCGGCTCCCGGATGGTGAGCCACTTGCGGTGCAACGCGACGAACGCGGTCTGCGCCAGGTCGTCCGCGCGGTGCCAGTCGCCGCAGAGCAGGTAGGCATTGCGGCGCACGGCGTCCCGCCGGTTCCGGAAGTACTGCTCGAACGCCTGCTCGGCGGCCTCGTCCACCGCACCCCTTCCCGTGCACCCGGGTGGACGTAGCGGGTGCGCTACCTGGTTGCACGCCAGTCACTCAAATGAGTATCCGTAACTGTTTTGTTACCCCGCCGAGACCTCGTCAGGGCGAGCTGCTTCAATATCTCAGCGTGCGGCCTTCCTCAAATTCCGGGTCCCGATCCGGGCGCCGAATGCGTACCGACAAGACCATTTCGGTCGACCTGAGGTCGGACACGGTCACTCAGCCGAGTCGGCAGATGCGGGCCGCGATGGCCACCGCCGAGGTCGGCGATGACGTGCTCGACGGCGACCCCACCATGCGTGAGCTGCAGGAACGCGTTGCGGGCCTGGTCGGGGCGCAGGCGGCGCTCTGGGTGCCGAGTGGTTCCATGGGCAACCTCATCGCGCTGATGGCGCACCTGGACCGTGGCGATGCGTTCCTCGCGCCGGCCGGCGCGCACGTGCTGGACGCCGAGCTGGGCACCGCGGCCTGGCTGGCCGGCGGCATGCCGCGCCCGCTGCCGCACGACGCCGGCCCCGGCAAGATCTCGGCCTCCGCCGTGCTGCGCGCCGCCGGCAAGGCGGGGCCGTACTACACGCTGCGCACGACGTTGCTCTGCCTGGAGAACACGCACATGGCGTCCGGTGGCGTGGTCACCGAGGTGGACGAGCACGCCGCGCTGGCGGCGGCCGCCCGCCGGGCCGGGCTCAAGGTGCACCTGGACGGGGCACGGCTGTGGCACGCCTCGGTGGCGCTCGGGCTGCCGCCGGCCGCGCTGGCGGTGGGCGTGGACACGGTGCAGGTCTGCCTGAGCAAGGGGCTGGGCGCGCCGGTCGGCTCGGTGGTCGCGGGGTCGGTGGAGTTCGTCGAGGAGGCCAGGCGGCTGCGCAAGATGCTGGGCGGCGGGGTGCGCCAGGGTGGCGTGCTGGCCGCCGCCGGCTTGGTCGCGCTGAACAACATCGAACGGCTCGCCGAGGACCACGCCCGGGCGGCGCGACTGGCCGCCGGGCTGGCCGACCGGGGCTGGCGGGTCACCGAGCCGGCGACGAACATCGTGCTGCTCACCCCGGCCGACCTGCCCAGCATGCTGCACCGGCTGGACCAGACCGGCGTGCGGGCCGGCCCGATGGGCAACCAGGTCCGGTTCGTCACGCACGCCGACCTCACCGACGCCGACATCGACCTGGCGCTGGACCGGATCGGCCCCGTCGACACCGGCATAGCCGCCCCCCGCCGCCCCGCCTGACCCAGTCTGACTGGCCCGGCCACCGCGCGGCCCGGCCACCGCGCGGCCCGGCAACAGCGCGGCCCGGCGCTTACCGCCCGGCGCTGCCTGGGCTGACCTGCTCGTCCTGGTTCCCGCTTTGCGAGCTGGTGGTCAGGCTGGCCTCGAGGTCGCGCACCCTGGCGGAGAGCAGCCGGACCTCGGCGAGCATCTGGTCGAGCCGCGCGCTCACCTCGTCGCCGGACTCCTCCACCTCGTCCTCCAGGTCCCGCACGCTGCCGACGAACCAGGTGGCGACCGACCCGGTGATCACGCCGAGCAGGGCGATACCGCCGACCATCAGCGAGCCGGCGACGATCCGGCCCTCCGTGGTGATCGGGTAGAGATCGCCGTAGCCGACCGTGGTGATCGTGCTCAGGGTCCACCAGATGGCGTCGCCGAAGGTGACGATCGTGGCGTGCGGGGCGTACCGCTCGGCGTCCAGCACGGCCAGCGCGGCGATGGTGCCGACGAGCATCGTGGTGGCGATGACGTAGACGGCGGCCCTGCCGTGCAGCCCGCCGCGCAGCCGTTTGTTGAGCGCACCGATCACCGTGAGCACCCGCAGCGCGCGCAGCGGCCGGGCCATCGGCAGCAGCAGGATCAGCACGTCGAGCAGGTGCGTGCGGAAGAACAGCCGGTGGTCGGTGGCCAGCACGAGGCGCACCACGAAGTCGACCGCGAATACCACCCAGATCCCGGTCATCGCCAGGTCGAGCAGCTCGTGCTGGCGCTGGCTCAGCGCGGTGTTCAGCACGTCGAGGGCGTAGAGCCCCAGGAAGATCACCGCAAGCCCGGTGAGCGGCCAGTCCAGCCGGCGTTCCCAGGCCGACAGGCGTGGTTCGCCAGCGGACATGGCAGCGCACGCTAGCCGATGAATCGTTCCAGACGGTGCAAAGCCTCGGCGACATCTTCGGTGGCGCCGGCGAAGGAGAGCCGGATGAACCGGTGGCCCTGATCGGTGTCGAAGTCGCGGCCGGGCGCCACCGCGATACCGGTCTCGGCCAGCAACGTCCGGCAGTAGGCCATCGAGTCGTCGGTCAGGTGGCCCACGTCCGCGTAGACATAGAAGGCGCCGTCGGCCGGGGCCAGCTTGTCGATGCCGAGCCGGGGCAACCCCTCCAGCAGCAGCGACCGGTTCATCGCGTACCGGGTCACGTGCGACTCGACCTCGGCGAGGCTGGCCGGCTCGAACGCGGCCAGTGCGGCGTGCTGCGGCAGGGCCGGCGGGCAGACGGTGAAGTTGCCGGTCAGCCGGTCGACCGCGCGGCGTAGCCGGGGCGGTACGACCAGCCAGCCGAGCCGCCAACCGGTCATCGAGAAGTACTTCGAGAACGAGTTGACGATGATCGCCTCGCGGGAGCTCTGCCAGGCGCAGGCGGTCTGTGGGGTGCCTGGGTAGGAGATGCCGTGGTAGATCTCGTCGCTGACCAGTTGCACGCCGGCCTGCTCGCACCAGGTGGCGATCCGGGCCAGTTCGGCGGGCTCCAGCACGGTGCCGGTGGGGTTGGCGGGGCTGGCCAGGATCAGCCCGCGCAGCGGCTGCTGTCGGTGGACCTGCTCGAGCATCTCGACGGTCGGCTGGAACCGACTGGCGGGGCCGCAGTCCAGCTCGACGACCTCGCAGCCGAGCGCGCGCAGGATGTTGCGGTAGCAGGGGTAGCCCGGCCGGGCCAGCGCCACCCGGTCGCCGGCGTCGAAGGCGGCCAGGAAGCTGAGTAGGAAGCCACCGGAGGACCCCGTGGTGACGACGACGTCGTCGTGGTCCACCGGGACGCCGTAGCGCTGCTGGTAGAACGCGGCGATCGCGGCGCGCAGCTCCTGGATCCCGATGGCCACCGTGTAGCCCAGCACGTCGGAGGAGAGCGCCTCGACCGCCGCCGCCCGGACCGGTGCCGGCGCCGGGGTGGACGGCTGACCGGCGGACAGATTGACCAGGTCGCCATGGGTACGTTGGCGCTCGGTGGCCGCCAACCAGACGTCCATCACGTGGAACGGCTCGACCGAGGCGCGCTGTGCGACGGCCAGCCGGGCTCCGGCCGACCGCGGGCCGCTGACTGTGCTGCTCATCGCCAGCCAGCCTAGGCGGTAGTGGCGACCTGGTGCCCCGTCGCCGCTAGTAGCCACGGTAGGCCTTGCCGGCGGCGAGGCTGAGTACGCCGGGCACCAGTGACACCGACCCGTAGCGCGCCACCGCGTACCGGACCCCGGCCACGATGTTGTCCACCGGGTCGAGGATCTGACCGTGGCCGGGCAGGTGCCAGCGGTCGAACGTCGGCCCGATGGTCTGCATCAAGCCCATCGACGGGGTGCCTCGGGCGGCGTTGCTGTCCCAGTTGTTCACGGCAGCGGGGTCGCCGGAGGACTCGTGTCGGATGATCGTCTCGATGGCCTCCGGGTCGATTTGCTCGGGGCGGTAGCCGTGTTCGCGCAGGATGGCCACGGCCTGCTGGATCCAGCTGTCCACGCTGTTCCCGGCCCGCGCCGACTCGCTGGCCGGGGCATGTTCCGGGACAGGTGCTGGCGGTGGGTCCGGTGCGCGCTCGTCCTCCCGCCGAGGCTCCGGTCGGTGCTCGCCACCGCCGTCCGGTTCCTCACCGCGGCCCGGTTCGTCACCGCCGTCGGGACCCGAGCTGGACTCCGGTTCCGGACGGCCGCCCGGGTCACCGGAACCGCCGCCAGGCCCGGCGCGCGGCCCGGGAAGCGGCACCGCCGTGATCGCCCGCGACCCCGAGTCGACGCAGTCGAAGTCGATCTCCAGGCGCAGCCGTGGCCAGTGTTCGGCGTGTTGCCGGATCGAGTCGGCGCTGTCCAGCAGCGCGCCGGAGGTACGGCGGGTGGCCTGCTCGAACAGGCTGGCCCAGTCGTCGTAGGCGCGGGCCGCCGGACCCGACCAGGCCGGCCCGAGCCAGGACAGCACGGCGACCGGTGCGCGCCCGGCGCCGGCGAGCAGCGCGGCGGCCTCCGCCCAGCGGCGCACCGCGGCGTCCAACAGATCGCTCACCCGGCCCACCGACAGATCCGCTCGGCGACCTCGGCATCGACGGCGCGCACCGCCTCGGCGCAGGCGGCGACGGACTCGGCTGCCGAGGCGAGCCGGGCGGCGGTCGCCGAGAGCGCCTGGTAGCAAGCCAGGTCGACCTGGGCGATCGCGCCGGCCAGCTCAGCCTCCTCGGCGCGCGACGGAACTGGCGGGGCACGGCCCGCCGCCGCGTCGAGCCAACCGTTGACCTCGGCGGCCCGCCGAGAAAGCTCGTTGCCGACCTGTTCGAGGTCGGGAAGGACGTAGCGAGTCACATAGGAAAAGACGGGCTTGGAGGGTTCGCGGTTCCGTCGAATCTGGGGTGGATCAGAAGCCGACGCTGAGGCAGGCGACGCGGGCGCCGGCGGTACCGGCCTTGCCGGGCGCGGTCTGGGTCGGGTCGGCGTGGATGACGACGGAGGCGGCCTTGGCGTTGGTGAACACCCACGGCACGGTGCTCGCGGTGGTGGCGTCGCCGTCGTCGTCGGTCTTGAAGTCCAGCCAGATCTCGTTGGTGGAGTTGGCGAAGGCGGGGTCCACAGAGGGCTTCACGGGGTCGGCCTTGTGCTGGAAGTGGGGCCCGGCGGCGTCGCCGGTGGGGCCACAGGGCATGGCGTGGGCGTGCGCGCCGTAGGCCCGGTTGGGGACGAGGCCGCGCACGTTCAGGGTGACGGTGGTGGCGCCGTCGTAGACGTACTCGGCGACGAGGATCTTCGCGTCGTCGGGTACGAGGGTCTTGTTGTAGTTGGTGGCGGCGTCGTCCCCGGCGAACTCCGCGGTGACGACGACCTGCTTGGCGTTGCTGGCCGAGGGGTCCGTCGACGGCGGGCTGGCCGCCGGGGCGGAACTGGGGGAGCCGGCCGAGCCGGACGTGCTGTCCGCCGAGCCGCCGCATGCCGTCATTGTGACGAGCAGGCCGGCGACTCCGGCGGCGACGAGATACCGATGAAGAGGGCGCATAGTCCCATCATCTGGACACCAGGCGCGTCCAGCAGCATCTAAACCCGCAAACCCACCGGATCGAGTAAAAAGGTCCTCGGGCCCCAGGTACCCTGGGCCCGCACACGGGCCTCTAGCTCAACCGGCAGAGCAGCGGACTTTTAATCCGCGGGTTCGGGGTTCGATCCCCCGGGGGCCCACCCATGAGCATCTGAGAACCGGTGCTCTGACCTGCAGTTTTGTTGTTATTCGCGGCCGTCAACAAGCATCTGGGGTCATCGTGGTCGTGGTTCGCGAGCCCGAGCCGCGCCCGAGAAGACAAGATCAGGACGCGGCAAGATCAACAATAATCCGCGGGTTCAACCAGATCCGAATTGGAAACTTTGATGATCTTGACCTCTGAGGTCCAAAATCGTTGGATGGCCGGTGACTTCCGGGTCGTGATTGCAGGTTGCGGAGTAGTGGAGTATGCGGGTGCATCGCTGCTCGTGGCCGTCGGCCGGGTGCCGCCGGTTGGCTAGCTTGGTGATGTCTCCGGAGGGGCGGACATCCAGTCGAGCGTCTCGAGGAGGCGGATCGCGTAGGTCTGACCGTGCTGGAGCACGCGGTTGGTCCGGACGATGGAGGTCCAGAACAGGATGGCCAGGATGGTCACCGTGATGGCGACGCCGACTGTCTGTGGGTCGCGTGCGAGTTTGAGTGCCGCCGCGTCGATGGTGAGCAGCGCGAGCAGGCAGACGAGGGCGAACGGCTTGATGGCCAGTGCGTTGCGCCAGAAGCCGTAGCTGGCGAGTTCAGCAGGTGGCGATGATCCGGTCGTAGCGGGCGTGTTCGGGCCAGCCCGTGGCGCCGTCGCGGGTGGCGAGGTGTGGATGCACTCCGAAGCTGGCCAGGCGCTCGCGCGCCGGGTCGACCAGTGTCAGGAGTGAGGACGAAGTCGAGTGCTCCGTAGACCAGGCCGAAGCTGTCCATCAGCGCCCGGATCCCCGCGGCCACCTCGGTTGGCGGGTCGATCAGTTCGTAGGACAGGCTGTTGCAGCCGGTGCGGTAGTCCACGTGCGCCCCTTCGCTGACGGCGGTGATTGCGGCGGCGGTGAGGTGTTCGCCGATCACGATCACGCGGCACTCCCGCGCTTTGGGTACCCATCGTTGGAACAGGTGCGCGGTGTGCTCGATCCCGCGCAGGTCCGCGAGATCGGCCTCGCTGAGCAGCCGGGTGTAGACGTTTCTGCGGACTCCGTCCTCTTCGACTGTCATCCCGCCGACCAGTTTGGTGACCGTCGGGCCGCCGAGCGTGAACTCGTGGGCGGTGTCGGCGTCGTTGGTGATCAGCGTGTCCGGCACCATCAGCTCCGCGATGGATGCTCTGGCCAGCTGCACGGGCTTGTAGGCCGCGTCGGCGACGCGATTGGGGTGGTTGCACCACAGCACTGGCAGGGAGCCCAGCATGCCGCCGAGGCCGTATTTGGCCTCGACAAGGGCATGTTGTGCTTCGCCGGGCGAGAGCTGGTGTGGCATCGCGTAGGCCTCCGGCGAGCGGTACCAGACCGCGGTCAGCTCCTCGAGTTCCACCGGCCCGCGCGGCGTGATCAGCCGCCCGTGCCACCGGCCGTTCAGCTGTGCCATGAGCTGCATCTGGGTTGGGAACCAGGCGGTGTTGACCCGGTACACATGGGCGTCGCGTTCGGTGAGAGCTGGGATCATTGCGTCCACGCTCGGGTCGAAATCCCTGGCCAGGATGAGCACGCTCACGCCGGGCTGCCCGGGTCGTCGGGGTGGAAGTCGTAGGTCCAGTCTTCGTTGGGCCTTCGTCGCCGTCGAGGTTGGATCTCGATTCGGCTGTGGCGTCGATGATCTCGATGATGGGGCGGCCGTCTGGGGTCACCGCGATCTGCCGGTCGTGGTCGTAGCGCCACGCCGCAACCGTCCGTGAGCCCGGCACGGTCGTGGCGGCACGCAGGTTCCACGGGCGCACACCGACCGGCGACGGAGCGTCGCGCCGGGCGGGGGTGTCGATGGGGCGGGCGTGGCCGAACTGCGCCGAGTGCGACGCAATCGGGTCATCCGCGAACGCAACAGGCAACGTCGAGCTGGTCATCAGAGGCATTGCTTTCCCTTCATCTGGATGTGCTCCTAGATCGCCACGGCTGAACTTGGCTGCCAGTGCTGGTCGCTGGTCGGTGGCTCGAGGGAACAAGCCGCGCCTGCCCTCGGTCGTCGTGCGGCCCTCAGCCGACGCCGGCGACGACCTGACCAGGTCCGTAAGCGCGTCAGCCCGTAGTGCAGGTCATCCCGCCAGGTCACCGCGCCGCACCGTGAGCGCCGGTTGAGGATCATGGCCACCACACTGCGGGCACCCGAGCCACCACAGCAGGGCAGCTAAGCGGGCGGACCGGGGCAGGTTGGGGCAGGTAGCCACTGACCAGCGTCGATCCGGCCCCGACCGGACGCGGGCCGGCCTACAATTCGCCGGGGACCGATCGGGGGTCATGGCGTGTCTTCGGGGCGCAATGAACAGCTGCGCGCGGCTAGGTGGCTGGTGTCTTTCGCGTGGCGGTCACCGTGTTGGTTGGTCGGGCGCGGGAGAATCTGCGGGTGACGCTGGGACGTGCTGATCATCAGGGTGATCTGTTCGACGAGGTGGCCCGGTTCTGTGAGGAGACGCTCCCGGAGAACTCGATCTACGGGTTCCTGGCGCGGGAGCGGGATCGGTTGTTCCCGGATGAGTTGTTCGCTGATCTGTTCACCGGGAAGGGCCGCCGGTCGGTTCCGCCGTCGGTGGTGGCGACGGTGATGACGTTGCAACGGCTCGACGGGCTCTCGGATCGGGAGGCGGTTGAGCGGTACGCCTTTGACGCGCGGTGGCGCTATGCGGCCGGGGTCGGCGGGTTTAGCGGGTCGGGATGGGCGCGGTTCGCGCACACGGTGTTGGTGGACATGCGGGAGCGGCCGCGGAAATCCGAACGCCCGGACCGGGTCTTCGAGGTGGCGTTGCAGGCAGCGCACGCAGCGGGGGTGGTGGGTCGGCGCCGAGTGTTGGACTCGACTCCGTTGTATGACGCGGTGGCCACGATGGACACCGTCACGTTGATCCGCTCAGCGCTGCGGGGGTTACTGAAAGCGGCTGAGGTGGAGTTGGCGGCGGAGCTGCGGGCGGTGTTGTCGGGCTGTGATGACTATGTCGCGGTCGGGAAACCGCGGATCGATTGGGACGACCCGCACGCCCGTGAGGGGTTGATCGCCTCTCGGGCGCGGGATGGGTACGCGGTGCTGGCGGTGCTGCACGGTCGTGAGCTCGTCGAAGTGGTCGAGCAGGCGGCGGTGCTGCTGGCCACGGTGCTGGGTCAGGACCTCGATGCCGGCGAGGACGGGGTGTTCCGGGTCGCGCGCCGGGTCGCGAAGGATCGGTTGATCTCCACGGTGGACCCGGACGCTCGGCACGGGCACAAGACCTCCTCGCGCGGGTTCGACGGCTACAAGGGCCACGCCGCGGTCGACCCGGACTCCGAGATCATCACTGCCACAACGGTCACCCCGGGCAACACAGGGGATGCGGCCGCCGCCGCGGATCTGATCTCCGACCTCCTCACCGACACCGACACCGAGCAGGGCGAGCAGGGGCCGACTGTTTATGGCGATGCCGCTTACGGGACCGGGGAGTTCCACGACCTGCTGGACGAGGCTGGGATCGAGTCCCGCTGCAAGACCCAGGCACCTACCGCGGCGGGTGGGTTGTTCCCCAAAGACCGGTTCGATATCGATCTCGATGCGCACACCGCGACCTGCCCGGCCGGGGTCACCGCCCCCATCCGAGCAGCTCGCAGCGGCGACGGCAGCGGCATCGCCTACTTCGGCCAAGCCTGCGCCGGGTGTCTGATGCGCGCGCAGTGCACCACCGCGAAGCAAGGACGCTCGGTCAGTATCGGCCCGCACGAACAGGCTCTGGCCGATGCCCGAGCACGACAGGCCGACCCCGGCTGGGCCGCTGACTACCGGGCGACCCGACCCAAGGTCGAGCGCAAACTCGGGCACCTGATGCGCCGCAAACACGGCGGACGCCGGGCCCGAGTCCGTGGCATCGACAGAGTCGACGCCGACTTCCGGCTCCTCGCCGCGGCGATCAATTTTGCGCGCCTGGCTGTCCTCGGGCTTCGGGGAACCACCCACGGATGGGCGGCGGCGGCCTGAGCAGCATCAACGTGGCGCATCCCAGACCTCGAACCCGGCTGGCGACACCGCAACGGCGACCAACCGGTTCAGCTAACCCCGCCTACAGCCCGACACCGAAGCCCACATGGCCCGCCTGCCGCGCAACTCCCAAGCCTGAACCAAGCCATTCGACACCAGCCACCTAGGGGGTGTGTCCCGTCGCGATCGGCTCCCGGCGAATGCCTGTCTCGGTCGGAGCTGGCCGAGGAGGTCAATGCCTGGCTGTGGCGGAGCACCGGGCGCCGCTACGACCTGGACGGCCACCACGTCGCGAAGTACGAGCGCGGTGTCGTCCGGTACCCGATCAGCCCGTACCGGGCCGCGCTACGCGCCGTGCTCGGTGTCCGCACCGACGCCGAGCTGGGGTTCGTCGCCCCATCGCGGCGCCGCGGCGATCCGCAACCGCCGCAACTTGGCGGCCTGGGTGGTGGATCGTGGACTGTGGCCGGCATCCTTGAGGCCTCAGACGAGGCCACGAGGAGCACTTTGATCAACCGGCGTGACGCGTTGCGGTCCGGGCTGGCCGCCACCGGTGCGGCGATAGTCGGCCCCTTGGCTGCCGGCTGGCTTGAACCACTTCAGGGGTGGGCGCACCGCGGCGGGTCGAGGTTCAGCGTCGCTGAGGTGGAGGCGCTGGAGCGCGCGGTCAGTGTGCTGCGGGAGTGGCGCTCCGCCGGCCTCGGTCCCTCGGCGATCGTCGCCCAGCTCGGCGATGTCACCGACCGGTTGCACGGCGCGGCCGATACCGAGTTGACCGGGCGGGTGTTTCTGGCCGCCGCTGAGCTGGCCAAGACGGCCGGGAGCATGTTCTTCGATGCTGGCGCCCACCCATCAGCCCAGAGCTACTACGTGCTCGCCGTGCAATTGGCGAAAGCGGCCCGTGAAGGTTCGTTCGCCGCGACAACGCTGGCCGCGCTCGCCCGTCAGTCTTTTGACCTCGGCGCGGCGGCCGACGGACTGGAGATCATCGGACTCGCCCAACACGGCACTCGGGACACCGCGACACCCGGCCTGCGCGCGATGTTGGCGACGCGTCAGGCCTGGGGCCATGCTCAGCAAGGCGAGGTGTACGCGTTCCATCGCGCCGTGTCGGCCGCTGAGCAGTCCTTCGCCGACACCGGTGACGATGAGCCGCGCTGGCTGACCAGTCTCGATGAGGCCGAGTTGGCCGGAGTCATCGGCGCCCGATTCCGCGATCTCGCCCGCCACGACCCGACACAGGCCCGCCACTCGGTCACCTACATCGGTAAGGCGCTGAGGCTTCGCGATCCCAGTCGGACCCGGAACCGCGTGTTCGATCTGGTCGGCCTGGCACGCGCCCACCTGATCACGGGCGAGCCTGAACAGGGCTGCCGCCTGGTTGCCGAGGCGTTGCCTCTAGTCGATCTGAGTCACCCTGGCCGGGTGGCGCGCAAGCTCGGTGATTGGTCCCGCGAGGCCACCCGGTACTCCGACCTGCCCGTGGTCCGCGAGACCCGGGACCGAGCCCACGAGCTCGCTTCGGTCACCTGACCGACCCCGATCCGAATCGACGACCAGTGAGGTAGCCCCGTGCGCATCGGCATCACCGGACACAGCAACCTGACTCCAGACACCGTGCCGTCGGTGGCCGAGGCGCTGCGTGAGGTGCTGGCTGGAGCTGAACAGCCTCTGGTCGGCTTGACCTGCCTGGCCCGAGGAGCTGACCAGGTCTTCGCCCGCGTGGTGCTCGAGCTCGGCGGGGAGATTGAGGTCGTCCTGCCAGCCAGCGACTACCGATCCCGGAAGGTGAAACCGGAGAACGCGGCCGAGTTCGGCGACTTGATCGGCAAGGCCAGCACCGTCACCACCATGCCGTTCGAGACGTCCAACCGCGATGCCTACATGGCCGCCAGCGAGGCCGTGCTGGCCGCTGCAGAGGCGATGGTGGCGGTATGGGACGGACAGCCTTCCGACGGTCACGGCGGCACCGGGGACGTAGTAACGGCAGCGAGGAGCCGAGGCCTCCCGGTGACGGTGGTCTGGCCGGCCGGTGCCGCTCGTGGGTGAGCCAGTCCGCGGGAACCAACAACGGATATCCCACCGCTGAGCCAAGATCCACCGAGCTGACAACACGGCTACGTGCCGCGAAGCGCGCGCCACGACTGTCCTGGGCGGGAGTTCCGGTGCCAAGTTCGGAAAGGTACAGCTTTTCCACCCCGGAACAAGGAGTAGCCACGCCAGAACTCATGGCGGCATGATCTAACCGCAGATCCTCACCAGAACCGAGCCACACCACTCAGCGGGGCGTGCCCGCCTGTCCAGAGACGAGGTCCGGTTTATGCCGAGGAGAACCGCGGTCGCGAGCGCCTTCGTTGCGCTGCTCCTCACTGTTTGCGCCTGCTCGGGTAACTCCGAGCCCCCGGCGGCGAGCGGAATGGCCAACCAGGTCGCCAGGTCACGACCAGGTGAACACATTGATCGTGGCCGCCAAAACCGCATTCGACTCTCCCTCGCGCAATTCGTCAGCCGGCAGCACGGCTAAAACCGCCGACAACATGCAGACCGTCGCCGATCGCTTGGCCCAGGCCTATCAGCTGGCGCCCTACCGGACCGATCTACTCTTCAGCGCCGCGTCAGCCCAATTAACCAGAAAGGACGTACCGGCAGCGGTCGCGCTGTACGGCAAGGTCCTCGACCTCGCACCGAAAGATGTCGACGCCCTGAGCTATCTGGCCGGCTGGAACCGTTACCTCGGTCGTGCCGCCGAGAGCGCCGGATTCATGGCCCGGCTGCGCATCCTCGACCCCGCGCGCGCCGCGCAGATGGACCTGATGTTCCACACCATCGACCGTGTGGGAGGACAGCCGCCGAGCGACGCGCTCCCGGACGTCCCCGCGCCGGGACTGGCAATCGTGACGCTCGGCTACGCGCTGAACGACGACGGCTCGATGAGCGACGTCCTGGTCGGTCGTCTGCGGGCAACCCTCGCGGCGGCCGCGCGTTGGCCAAGCGCCCCCATCATCGTGACCGGCGGGAATGAGGAAGCCGGCCATACCGAGGGTGAGTCGATGAAGGATTGGCTGGTGGGTCAGCGCATCGCGCCCGAGCGCATCCACGCTGAGGACTTCGCCACGTCGACGCTGGAGAACGCCACCTACAGCGTCAACTTGCTGGCGCAGCTCGGTGCCACACACACGGTGCTCGTCAGCTCGGCAAGCCACGTGCGTCGCGCGGAGGTCATCTTCGAACTGGCCGAGCCGGAGACGCTCGGGTCCGGGTTCCCGGTAGTCACCCTTGGATACCCCGACCGCCCCCTGACCGAGCTGCGTGTCATAGGCCCTGACGAGCTGCGGCTGATCTATCAGAACGCCTTCAGCGCCCTCGGGATGTGGGCGTACCGAAGCGCACCGCTACTGCAGCAGTGAGAAGGGCACTGACGATCGGCTAGCCGCTGGAAACAAGGGCCGCGTATCCCGGTGAACGAGCGGGATCCGGAGCGATTGACGAGCAGTAGGCCTCCTCGACAACGGTATTGACTACTTCAACTACCTGATGGCCGTCCCGCCTGATTGGTCTCTCTGTGCGTTCTGTGCCCAGGACACGGCCTCCTATAGCTGGAAAACCTGCTCATTTACGAATGATGCCTCATATTTCGACCACGCGGAGCTGCGCGACCAGATAGCGCGCCGCATCATGCGTCCTGGCTTTCCGAGCTGGACAATTCGGGAGTGGTTGTAGGGACTCGTTCGCCGACGCCGAATGCCAGCAGTGCGAGCACGGAGACGGCGATGCCGTAGACGACTTACGGCACCGTGGTGCCGATGAGTTGTGCGGTAGCGCAGCCCGCGATACCGGCGATCATGCTGCCGAGCGCGGCGTACGGGCGCAGCAGGAACCGCTTCCGTAGCAGGTAGCCGAGGAAGATCGGCGCGGCGAGTGTGGCGGCCGAGTAGGCGTAGGTGCCCACTAGCCAGCCGAGGGCGCTGGGGAACGCGATGGCCAGCGCACCCGCGATCACCGCGACGATCACTGTGAAGAGCCGGGACAGAGACACCGTTTGGCGGTCGTTCCGGCCACGGCCGAAGGCGTTCTGGTGTCGACGCCGACGCCCTCTTCGCGGCCATGGAGCCACAGCTACGGATGGTGCCACTGCGGCCGGCGTACGCCCAACTCCGCTACGGCGGCGCCGACAAACCCACGACTCGAATAGATCTCTGAGGTCGTCGCTTCAGATTCCGGCCGGCTCCCCCAGGACCGGACAGGTGGGAAGCAGGTCGCGGTGAGCGGTGAAATCGACGAAGAGAACAAGCGAGTCACGCGCATCGTCGATGATGCGTTCGGCGGGAACTCGCGAATTTCTAGCTACCCTGAACTCGATGAACGGCGGCGGATCAAGGTGCTGAGCCGTCCGCAACGGAACGACCTGATCTCGTTCTGCACGATCGGACTCTCCGATCTTCAGCCACCGACCGATATCCAACCACCACTTGGGGTGGAAATCCTTGCGGTCAGCGAGCGTCAAGAGTTCCCCAAGGTGCTGGTTGCCACCGGCCTGTACGCGATAGAGGACGGCTGGCTGCTGTCACCCGGAACGATCGTCCTCGGCGTTGTCGCGGAGCATCTGGGCGAGCCTCTCCTACCGCATCTTCTACTCCTAGAACCGTTCCTCTGGGAAAACGAAGAATTCTCTTCCGCAAATTATCCAGCAAGACTGTTGCCTGGGTGTTGGGTTTTCCGATAAGCCAAGCGGAAGCGCAGTACTGCTACGACCACGGTTTCAACGCCCTGGATCATCTGTTCATGGAAGCCCAGCCCGACTACTTCGATCCGCAGTGACCGTCCACGCTGTGAAGCGGAGCGCTCGTGTGCTGCGATCGAAGACGGCGATGTTGTCAGCCGTTGCGCCGCGACCGCTGACCAGTCTCACCAATGGTGCCACATTGGCGGAATTTCGACGGGGACCTGGGCCGACTGCGACCATATCGGCGAGGTCGACTCGGACAATCTCGACGGCGCTGCACCTGCACCGACCTTGTTCGACCACCCCGTCGTCGGCCGCTCCCTCGACCTCGCCTTCCCGGCTTGGACCTGCGTGCCGACCCCGGACTGATCTTCAAGAGTGCTCTCTCGAACGGGTGAACGCGACAGATCACCACGCCGGCCCGAGCTTTCGGGCGCCGGGACTGCTCGCCTTCGATGTCAGCCTCGTTATCGCACCGCTCACCGGCGCCTACCGCGCCTGCGCCCCGTCGACGCCCCACACCCCCGGACATTCCCCTCAGTCGCTGCCTGGTGCGGGCGCCGCGGCGGCGATGGTGTCAGGCTGGCTCCAGAACCATCCGGCTTGGCTGTCCACCAACTCGACGACCTGCTCGGCCACGGCGGCGTAGTGAGAATCAGACATTTGTTGGTCGTAGCCCGGCTCGCCCATGTGGCCGGGGGCGAAGCGGAACCAATGATCTCCGTGGTGGGGGAAGTCCGGGGTGCCCAGCCGTGGTCGCGGATCGCCAATGTGTTGAGCGGTGACCTTGGTCGGCTCGACGTGCGTCCAGCTCAGGCGGTGTCCGGTCGACGTCGGAATCGCCACCTCAGCCACCACCATGATCGACGCACCCGACTTCGGCAGCACCGTCCGTCAAGACCCCATCCAACGCAACCTCGTCGGCATCACCAGACCGAACCAGACACAGTGACGGCCACAGCGTGAAGCTGCTCGACTCCCAGGACTCGCGGTTAGATCGTCCCTCGGAACACCTCCGGCAAGATCATGATCGCGCGGGACAGCGTGGCCATGTAGTTAGATCAGATGTATAGTTCAATTCATTGAACTATTGGGAATGGGGCTCGGGCAATGGCCGCCACCAGGTTCGACCCGGCTAAAGACCAGGTCCTCGATCGTCCCGTCGATGGACCCGTGCTTGTCCGTGAGCTCAGTACGGCGGTCGTGCTGCTCCACGAGGCGATCGGTGCCCGGCTTGGGCTCACCGCGGCCGATCACAAGGCGCTCGGCATCATCGAGCGGGACGGGCCGCTGGCCCCCAGCGAACTCGCCACGCGCCTGGGGCTGACCCGGCCTGCGGTGACCGCGATGGTGGATCGCCTCGAACGCGCCGGATACCTTCGGCGCAGCCCCGACCACGCCGATCGCCGCCGCATCGCTCTGCAGCTCAGTGACGACCCCGCCCTCGCCGAGACCTACGCCGCGCTCGGCCGTGACCTGTCCCGGGGGCTGGCCAGCTACGGGCCCCACGAACAGGCCGCCATCCTCAGCTTCCTCGCGACCACCACCACCACCCTGCGCACCCAGACACAGCGGCTGTCCGCTGCCCCGCCAGTCGCCGGGCGATCGCCAACTCCGGGCACGCCCGAGAACGCATCCCCCTCGAAGAAAACGAGGAGACTGGCATGACGGTCGCCCGCCACCCAGACCCCCGAGACGTCCTCGAACGGTTCCGTCAGGCATGGGACGCGGCCGACGCAACGGCCTTCGGTCAGTTGTTCACCGAGGACGCGACCTATGTCGTCTGGTCCGGAGACATCTTGCGGGGTCGCCCGGAGATCGAGCAGACACACCGTGAACTGTTCGCGAGGGGGGCCACCACGATGTGCTTCTCCGTCGTCGCCACCCGCTTCGTCGGCAACGATACCGCGGTCGTGCTCACCGCCGGCGGAGTCGGTTTCGATCATGTCGACTACGACAAGTTCCAGACCCTGGTCATGACCCGCTCCAACGACGACTGGAAGATCGCCGCCTTCCACAACACCGCCATGAGCGACACGTCCAAACAACGCTACCGAGCTGGGGCCGATAGCCAGAGCTAGTGGCTCGGCGTCAAGCGGCACGGATCAAGCGTGACGATCCAGCGGATGGACCACGTGGGCAGTGCCGTCCACGATCCCGCGGCCGCAACGCCCGCTCCTCCTCCCCGCACGGCGGTACGCCACGCGGCGAGCCGGTCCATGGGATGGGTACCGGGGTCAGTTCCGGCGCCGGCGTGGGGTAGGGCTCGCATTACCCGATCGCGCGCGGCGTGGCGATATCGACCGGCTCGGCCCACCGGCCGGGGCTCGTGGCCGACACCGCGTGGTCGCGGCCACTGAATGGTTGCGGCATTGGCCCAGTGGGTCACGCCGCGGTCGGGTGATCGCGTCGTCGACGAGTCGTGGTGCGCGGCGAACCTCGTGTAGGAGCAACGGGTGTGGTGAGCCAGGCTGGTGGCCTTGTGGGTTGGCCGCTCGGCTCAGGTGATCACGAAGCGCTGCAGGTCGGCGCCCACCGTGACCGAGCCGTCGTAGCCCGACCGTGCCCAGCTCGTCCACTTGGCCACGTCCAGCGGACCCGCCAGATCTCCGATGTGCGAGAGCACCAGCTTCTTGGCCTGGGCTTGCTGGGCGATCGGTCCGACGTCCTGCACCATAACGTGCGACTGCAGCATGTGGTCGTGCGCGGCTGGGCTGAGGCTGTGCGCGCCCTGCACGTTGATCGCCTCGTGTACGAGGATGTCGGTGTTCTTAGCGAGGCCGATCAGGTTCGGGGTCTTGGTCGTGTCGCCGGAGAAGGTCACCGAGCCGTACGCGGTGTCGAACCGGTACGCGAACGCGGGGAACACCGGTCCGTGCGGTACCAGAGTGGCCGTGACGCTGACGCGGTCGTCCTGCATCACCGGGAATGGTTGGATCGTCGGCGCACGATTGAGGTAGCTCGCGCCCACGTTCGGCACGTTGATCTCGTGCGCCTGGATCAGGTCACGCACGTCCGGGGCGGCGCTGTCTCGCATGAACAGGTTGCTGCTGTAGGCGTAGGCCTCGATCGCCTTCGCGGTCATCTGCGCGGTTCCTGGTGTCGGGTCCGCAGGGGCCAACGTGGCGACCTGCGCGCCGCCGAACGCCGGAGCCAGCCCACCCGCCGGACCCGGCCCGTAGACCGCGACCGGGCCGGTCACGAGGTCTCCCAGGGTGTTGGGGATGTTCGCACCGAGCAGGAAGAAGTTGTAGTAGTCGGCGATGTGGTCGGCGTGCAGGTGCGTCAGGAAGATCGCCGCCAGCGAGCGTTGTCGCAGGCCAGCCCGAACGTACTGGGTGGCGGCTGCCCTACCGCAGTCAATGACGTAGGTACGCCCGTCCACGACCAGTGCGGAGGCGATCCCTGTCCGGTCCGGCTGGATCGGCGGACCTGCCTGGGTACCGAGCAGGACCAGCGCGAACTTCTCATCCGGCGGGACAGCCGCGACCGATGCGCTACTTGTCGCCGTCGGCGCCTTCGGTTCGCTGACCGACCCGCACCCGGCGAGACCGCCGACCGCGGCCAGCCCTCCTAGCCCGGCCAACATCGAACGCCGGTTTACCCGGCCCGGTTCGGCCGCCGTCGCGCTGGCGGTGGACGACGTGCACAGCAGACACACTTCGCGAACCCCTTCTCTCTCCGCGGCCCGATTGTCGGGTCAGCCGACGGGCAGTGCTCACGTTGGGCGGGTGAGGGACTGTGTCGCGGTTGCCCAGTGCTCACGCACCGTGGTGAGCGCTTGGGTGGCGGTGACGGCCAGGCGGAGTTGGCCTCCGAGGTCGCGGGCGGCGGCGCGGTGGTACCAGGCTGTGGTTTTTGACGCGGCGAACGCGGGCGCGGTCGGTACCGTCAGTCGGGCGGCTGGGGCGTCGCTGTAGCGCTGGGTGAGGTTGACCCGGTGCACCGGCCAGGGTGGGTAGCCGATGGGGCTCAGTAGCTGGATACGGACCGTCAGTCCCTGGGGTGAGTGCAGGACGGCTGGCTCGGCCTCGCGCACCTGGGTGAGCGCTGGGTCCCAGCGCAGGTCGGGGTACTCACGGCGCAAAGCCCGCGGCAGCGCGAGGTGCAGATGTGCCGCGACGTCGCCGCGTGAGCCTCGGGCGATGAGGTCGATGTCCTCAGATAGCCGGCCCTCGGGTAGCAGCAGGCTGCGGGCGAGCGCGGTTCCACCGAAGAAGATCACCTCCTCGGCGGCGTGCATGCTGAGTGCGGCGAGGAGATGGGAGATGAGGTGATCGCGGGCGATCTGTCCCGGTGAGACACCGAACTGTTCGGTGAGAGCCCGGGCCTCGGTGGGGTCGAGCATCTCAGGACCGCGCCGCGAGAACTCGGTCCAGGGCCGACCGTCGGCGCTGCGCTCGGGCGAGATCGCGCAGCAGATCGGTATCGGCGCGCGGGATCAGCGCGGTGATGGCGTCGTGCGCGGCGTCGGGGACACCACCGAGCTGTGGGCGCGCGATCAAGTCGAGCAGCGTTTGCTCGACCGTGGTGATCCAGCCCTCGCCCAGTTCACTGTGGTGGCGCTGCAGGTCCAGGGCGGCGACGTCGCGTCGTACGAAGAGCACCTGTGCGTCGCGGTCGGTCAGCTGCAGGGTGCGCCGGTGTCGGTCCACCGCGACGGTGGCGACGTTGACCGCGCGGGGCAGAGCGCCGTGCACTCGGGCGGCACTGATCCCCATGAGCGCGGCGCCGTCGGTGTGTCCGCCGGTGCGGGCGATACCCAGGGCGACCGACTCGAGGTCAGGCACCCAACTCTGTCCGACTCGGTCATCGGGCACGACGGCGTAGTGTCCGTCGGCGAGTCGGTGCAGCGCGCCGGCCCGCTCGAGCCGCTGAAACTCCGGGCGGGGATGCGCATAGACACCGTGCGCGTCCGCGGGACGCAACACACGCCCCCGGCGTATCAGGTCCGGGGGGACCCGGGCAACGACACGAACAGGCATTGCTGGCGCCTCCGTATGTTATTAGCCTACGTTAGTGACAGTGATGATGGTCGGTCAAGGTGATGTGGTTGCGCGGAATGGCTGGCCGAGCGGGCCCGTGGGAGGGACGCTTGCCCGGTCACGGCTCAGGGCACGTTGTAGTTGAGTACCACTCGGGCGGTCGGAGCCGCGGATGTACTGAGGTCACGTCACAACCGATGCAGACGGCGTGCTGATCTGGTTGCTCCGGACGCTGTCATGAGTCCCGGTAACCGAACGTCATGCGGGCCGATGACCGGCGGGGGACCCGAAACGGACTAGGTAGTGCCAGACCTTCTTGAGGTCCTGCTCGTCGTAACGTCCAGTGTCGGTGGCGTCGCCGATCGTACGAGGGTCGAGGTACCCGTCGACGGCGAGCTCGGCGGCGAGGGTGACGTAACGGGGCCCGCGATAGTCGGGGTGACGCCGTATTTCGTCGATGTCGGCCCGGAACCCGGGATGCCACTGCAGCGGACAGGGTAGGTGTTCGGCGGCGGTTTCTACGGCGGTGCCGCGAAAGCTGGGGTCGAGCACGAGTGCTTCGACATCGCAGTCGAGGTGGACGGGCCCGTGGACCTGGGCTTCGATGTAATCGTCGAGCTCGTCGGTTGGGTCAGCATGGGCGAGTTCGATCAGGGACATGCGGCTGGCGACGCCGAACGCGGTCGGCTCCAGGTGGCTGTCGGGATAGCAGAATGTCGAGCGGGCGAGTGTGTCGGCGCGCAACCGCAGGTGCGCGGACCCGAACCGAGGTGCGGCACCAACGCTCTTGCGGCGAAAGTTGAGCGCGCCGTAGACCGGCCGCAGCCACACGGGCGCCTGGTCGTAGGCACCGGCGAACATCCGATGCTCCCACCGCCAGCGGTCACCGCCGGGGTAGGCGGTCAGGCCTCCACTGCTGGTTCCAGTGACGAACTGGGAGTAGTAGGCGCCGTCGCGGGCGAGTGTCTCGAGCACGGCGCCGCGGTCGGGATGGAAGTTGACCGTGATGCGCAGCCGCGGATCGAGCGGATCGCCCGATGCCAGCGAGGTCACGTAGTCGAGCGCGCGCCGATGCGACGCGTGCAGCGGCTCCTTGCTCATCAGAGCCAGTCTGCACCGACAGCCTCACCAAAGCCATTGCCACGTAGTCCGGACCAGGTGTGGATTCAGTGGTCTGAATTGTCGGCCCGGCCTGCCATCGTGAAGGCATGCGACGTGGTGATCCTAGGCCTGCGAGCTGGCCAGGAGCCTGGCATCACTTCCGCGAGCGCCCGCCCTCGCAGCAAAACGACTGTTGTTCTTTGGTGTCGTCAGTTTCGCGTAGATCGGCTACCGGCCGTAGTCGTTCAGCATTTCTGGCGGTGGTGTCACGGTAGTGATGCAGAACGGGTGGCCGGCGGGATCGAGTAGTACATGCCAGCGTGTGTCCGGCTGTGGTTCTGGGCTTGTTGCCCCCAGCGCGATGGCCCGCTGCACTGGCGCTTCGAGTTGGTCTCCTGCGGTCAGGTCGAGGTGCACGATTGATGCGCCTGGCCAGGCAGGCTTCGTGTAGTCCTCTACACGCTGCATGATCAGGAGGATTCCGGGAGTTTGGATCGCTGCACTGTGAGTCCTGCTCCACAAGAGCCGTCCACCGAGCAATGCGAGATAGAACGCGGCTAACCCCTCGGGGTCACCGCAATCCAGAGAAACGCCGACGAATCTGACCTCAGCGGGCTCTGATCGGCTCGACATCCTGGCCAGGATAGCGACCAGATCTGGACCCGGGGGTTGACACAGGGCTATTCACGGCCGCGCGGGCCGTGATCGCCGCGGCTCTTACCGATGACAATGATCACCGCGACAGTTGTTCGCCCACGCCACACCGGGGCGCCGCTTGTCCTGCCCTGACCGAACGCCGCCGACGAAATGCCGGGCTAGGTCGGGCTGCGTCGCCGCTACTACACGGGGGCGGTGTTTGTCGCGGCCCCGGAGATGAGCGGAACTGTCTGTCAGCCGCCGCCGAGGCCCCCAGCCGGCTGTCTAGCTGGCTACCGCGTCGGGACCGTTGGGCTAGCAACGAGCTCGGCGGCCAGGGTGCGGGTGCTGACCGACCGGTTCTCGCGGTTGCGCAGCTCGGCGTAGGTGACGACGTTGACCGCGACCTGGAACACCAGTGCCGGGATCATCACCAGGGCCTGCAGGACCGACGAGATCAGGCCGGCGCCGATCGCCGAGGCCGCCGCCGACACGATCAGCCCGACCGCGATGCTGTAGCCCAGGTAGAGCACCGCGGCGACCAGCATCCGCCCGGTCGTCGCCGCGAATCGACCCCTGATGAGCTCGCGGCACCGGGCGATCCCGGCCCGTTCGATCAGCACGACACCGAACAGTGACGAGAACACCGTCACCCCGACCAGCACCCCCAGTGCGGCGGCTACCAGTGCGCCGACCGCGACCAGCCGGCCGATGTGGGTGAGGATGCCGGGCAACACGGGCAGCGCGAGGACGAGCCCGCCGAGCAACGTCCAGCCGATGAACGGCGGTTCCCTCGGCGCGGCGAAGCGCAGGGCCGCGCCGGTGGAGGTGGGTTGGTCGACGGCGCGGCGCAGGATAACGAAGAATCCGGCGCCCTCGTAGAGCGCGGACGCCACGAGCAGCAACACCACGAAGATCAGCATGATGGGCAGCATCCGCCCGAACACGATCTCGAACGCGTCCACCGGCCCGACTGCCCCGGTGGGTGACGCGGCCGCCGCCTCGGCAAACCGCTGCCGCAACTGCTCTGGGCTCTGCCGGGCCGCGTTCAGCGCGACGAGGTAGGCGGCCGTGACCACGGCGGGCCCGGCGGCCAGCGCCGCCAGCCGCCCGAACTCGTGCCGGCACACGCGACGACTCGCCCGAACCAGCCGCTGAAGCCTCTGGGCACCAGCGGATCGATCAGCATCACATACCCCCGTAGCGTGAGCGGTCCTGATCCGTCGAACGACCGCAGCCGGGACGCTAACCCCTTCGGCGGGGCCGTGAAGTCGTTTGCCGAATCGCGCCCCGAACGTGCCGGCGACGCTGCGCGACGAGGTGGCCTACCAGCTCGATGGGCCCTTCCGGCGCACATTAGGCACATCAGCAGGGGGACCGCGCGAGTTCTCGCGCTTTGGCCTTGAGGGCGATGTGCTGTCGGCGTCCAGGGCGGGTGGGAGGTGGCTGATCGCGGGGTGCTCGAGGCCGAGGTTTCCGCGCCACCGCGTGACGAACTCCGCAAGGGCGCCACGCATCTCAAACTCATGCTCTCCGGCGGAGTGACCTCCCCGACAGACCGCGTCGACAGCACCCAGTTCTCCCTCGAGGAGATCCGGGCGGCTGTCGAGGAAGCCACCGCCGCGAACCGCTACGTCGCAGGCCACGCCTACACCCCGGACGCAATCCGTCGCGGCGTCCTCAACGGCGTACGTTCGATCGAACACGGGAACTTCATCGACGAGGCGACAGCGGCACTCTTCCCGGGGCACGAAGCGATCCTGGTCCCCACCCTGATCACCTACCAGGCCCTGGCCAAGGGCGGTCGTGCGGCGGGGATGTCCGAAACGACTCACCGGAAGGTGTTCGACGTGCTCGACGCCGGCCTGTCCGGTCTTGAAACCGCGCACCGCGCCGGGATCGACATCGCCCTTGGCACAGACCTGCTCGGCGCCCTGCAGATCCATCAGTCGGAGGAACTGTCGCTCCGCGCGGAGGTACAGCCGCCCCTCGACATCATCCGATCCGCCACGACGGTCGGCGCTCGGCTGCTCGGCGAGGAAGGCCGCCTCGGCGTCGTCGCAGCGGGCGCTCTCGCTGACCTGCTCGCTGTCGACGGGAACCCTCTGGAAGACATCTCCGTGCTGACTCGGCCCACCAGCTTGGCCCTGATCATGCGAGCGGGGGTTCCGGTCAAGGCCCCGTGAGTAACTCCGTCGGTATCCGCACCGTGTCAGGGGTCCATCCGGTATGGGTCGCCAACTCCCCCGACCGCCATCGCGATTGGCGGGCCTTCATCAGCGCGCCCGAGGCGGAGGGGCAGCCCGTGGAACCGCGAGTCCGGCTTGCTTCGGCCGGCCAACCCGCACAGGCCTTGATGTGCGCCCGTCGTGGTGCGGCTCGGCAGAGGCGCGACAGTGACTGCAGGTCAGGGTGCCTATGCGCCGTCGCCCAGCGGTGGACATTCCCGTTGACCCCTGGCTCAGGCGGATCGATCCGCTCACCCGAGGTCAACCTCGCCTGCCGACAACACGGCATCACCCGCATCAGCGACGGACTACCCGTGTCTGTTCCACCACTGACCACATCCCAACTTAGCCACAACCAGCACAACCGATCTTCATGCAGCGCAGCTGTCGCGGGACCGGCGCCGACTACGACCAACTCCTCGACAGCCTCGCCAGCACCTGCGCGCAGACGACTCAGTCGCGATGGTCGCCCTCTACGCCGACGACCTCCGCGTACCGACCTGGTTGATCTGCTAACAGTCCGATACTTGTTCGAACCGGCGGCCTCAAAGCCGATCGTTTCAGATGTCTACGTCCGGATAGACGAGCCCAGCGGCAAACGTGCGACGCGCCGACACTCGTGGCGGGGTACCCGTCTCAGGTGCCGCAGTAAGTGGTGTAGTCACCGAAGCTGGTGGGCGCCGGCTGCGCGTACGCCTCCAGGCCGGGGCGCTCGTCGAACGGCTGGGCGAGGACCTCGACCAGTTGCTCGAATGGTGCGAGGTCGCCCTCGGTGGCGGCGGTCAGCGCTTCCTCCACGCGATGGTTGCGTGGGATGTAGACCGGATTGATTCGGTCCATGGCTGTGGCCACAACGCGGTGATCCGGTGAGACTTGGGCCTGCCACCGGTCGATCCAGACGGTGATCCCCGCGGAGTCGGCGCAGAGCGATCGTGCGGTTTCTGGGCGTCCGCGCAGGTGATCGGACAGCGCGCGGAAGAACCGCGTCCAGTCGACCTGCTGGGATTCCAACAACGCGAGCAGTTCGCCGATCAGCGATCGGTCGGCGTCGTCGAGGCCGAGCTTCGCGGCTGTCTCGCTGATCAAGTAGGTGTTGTACCGCTCGCCGAATGACTTCACCGCGTCGGTGGCAGCCTCCACCGCCGCGTCGACGTTCTCGTCGATCAGGGGCAGCAGCGTCTCACCCAGGCGCGCGAGGTTCCACTGCGCCATCACCGGCTGGTTGCCGTAGGCGTAGCGGCCGGCGTGGTCGATCGAGCTGAAGACCGTGGCGGGGCTGAACGAGTCCATGAACGCGCACGGGCCGTAGTCGATGGTCTGCCCGGAGATCGTCATGTTGTCGGTGTTCATCACCCCGTGCACGAACCCGACGAGCATCCAGCGCGCGACCAACGATGCCTGCGCATCGATGACCCGTCGGTAGAACTCCAGGTACGCATTCGGCGCCCCGGCCGCATCGGGATAGTGGCGCGCGATCGCGTAGTCGGCCAGCTTCCGCACCAGCTCCGGCTCGCCGGATGCGGCGGCGTACTGGAAGGTGCCGACGCGCAAGTGGCTCGCGGCTACCCGGCTGAGCACCGCACCGGGTTGGACCGTGTCACGCGCCACCGCCTCGCCGGTGGCGACCACAGCGAGCGCGCGGGTGGTCGGGATGCCGAGTGCGTGCATCGCCTCCCCCATCAGGTACTCGCGCAGCATCGGCCCGACAGCCGCTCTCCCGTCGCCGCCGCGGGCGAACGGGGTGCGGCCGGAGCCCTTCAGGTGCAGATCGCGGCGGCGCCCTCGGCGGTCGAGCACCTCGCCGAGCAGCAGCGCCCTGCCGTCGCCGAGCCGGGGCACGTACCCGCCGAACTGGTGTCCCGAGTACGCCTGGGCGGCCGGGGACACTCCGTCCGGCGCCGTGTTGCCGGCGAGCAACGCCACGCCCACCGGTTCTCTGAGCAGATCGGCGTCGACGCCCAACTCGTCGGCTAGTTCCCCGTTGAGCACCAGCAGACTGGGCGCGGGAACGGGCGACACCCGCCACGGCACCGACAGGCTGGGCAGTTCACGGGCGTAAGAGTCGTCGAACTCGAACAGCGCCCGGGTCGCGGTGCTCATCCCTCGAGGCTACGTGCCGCGAGGCGTTGTCTGGCCCCGGAACTGTGCGGGATTGGTGGCGGTGGCCATCACCGCCATCGACCGCTACGGCCGCCGACCCCGACCCACCCGTCTGACCACCAAATCCCTGGACGCGATCATCGCCCGCCGCGCTGATCGACAGCGTTGCGATAGCGAGTCGGAGCGAGCACGCGACGTTGACACGGACCAGCGATGGCCCGCTACGTTAACGCTGTCCCCTCTAGGCTGAGCAGCGGAGAGCCGATCTTGGTGCAGTTTTGGGTACGTTTCGTGCTGGGCCCGATCGCTCAGGCACTTTACCGACCGGTCGTGCGGGGAATCGAGAATGTGCCCCGCCAGGGCGCCGTAATCCTTGCACTCAATCATCGGGCTGCCCTTGATACAGCAGTCGTTGCCTTGATAACGCCGCGAGCGGTCCGCTTCCTTGGGAAATCCGAATACTTTACTGGGCGTGGACTCAAAGGCTGGCTCATGGCCCACTTTCTTGGCGGACTGGGCTACGTTCCGGTCGACCGTGGAAACGCGCGGGCCGGAGTTGCCGCACTTGAAGCCGGGAGGAGAGTTCTTGCTGCCCAGGGCGCCTTCGCGATCTATCCTGAAGGGACCCGCTCCCGCGACGGTCGCCTTCATCGTGGCCACACTGGCGTCGCCACGCTAGCCCTGTCAACGGGTGCAACAGTGATCCCCGTCGCGCTTACGGGCACCGAGAACCTGCAACCAGGCAGCAAACGAATCCCACGACTGGCGACGCTCGAGGCAACCTTCGGGATACCGCTCGACTTCTCTCGCTATGAAGGAATGGAATCCTCCCCGGCAATCCGTCGGGCCGTAACCGATGAAATCATGTACGCCCTCATGAACCTTACCGGTCTCGAATATAGTGACAGTTACCATAAGCCGCCGAGTCAGCGGACCGCATGACGAATTCGAGCAAGACTCGGCGCACACGCTCCAGCGTCTGGAGAGCTCGCCCGGCGAACCGCCCTTCCCCAGGAGCCACGAACACGTACACGTGCCTCTCGAGCGGATCTGGCTGGTCGGTCGCAGAGCGGCCCCTCAGGTCGTGGCAGGCGCGCACCGGGTGACGTCGGTCCACTGCGGCGTGCCTCGACAAACCTGTGGAGGTCGTGTTAAGGGCCGGCCTCGAGGCGGTGCGGTCTGACTCGCGAAGTAGTCATTTCTGACTAGACAGACCAACTCCGTTGGCTGGATTGATGAATCTTGGCTTAGTCGTGTCTAGATATATTCTGATGCGTTTCTTTCGGCATAGAGTCGGAGTGTGTCTGCAAGGGGCGCATCCAGGTTGGATAGCGCGTTTGGAATTTGCTGCGCTATTTGAGGCAGAGAATGGATAACAAATGCCGGAAACACACGCGCTGGTTCTAGGCGGCGGTGGTACCGCGGGTATCGCGTGGACCACTGGAATCCTTGTCGGCCTCGCCGATCAGGGACAGGACCTGAGGGACGCGGATCTCGTCGTGGGGACCTCAGCGGGTTCGACGGTCGGGGCACAACTGGGCAGCGGGCTGAGTTACGACGAGCTCTTCGCCCTGCAGACCGATCCCGCTCGGCAGTCGCGCGAACTCCCGTCGCGGTTCGATCTGCGTGAGTTCAGCGGTCGGATGGAAACGGCGTTGACGGATGGGTTGTCCTATCCGGCGCTTCGCAAGCTGGTGGGCAAGTGGGCGTTGGAGGCGGACACGCCGGCGGAGGCCGCTCGCCGTGCCGTGATCGCCGAGCGGCTGCCGTCACACAAGTGGCCGGCACGACGCATGGTGGTGGTTGCGGTCGACGCTGAGACCGGCGAGGTGAAACTCTTCGACCAGGATTCCGGTGTTGACCTCGTTGACGCGGTTACCGCCAGTTGCTCGGTGCCCACTATTTGGCCGGCCGCCACAGTTGCCGGTCATCGCTACGTGGACGGTGGTATGCGCAGTCCGGACAACGCGGACTACGCGGCCGGGTTCGACCGCGTGACCGTCATTTCCCCGGTCGGATCCGCTGATCCGTTCCCGGTGGAGTTCTCGCTCGAGGATGCGGTAGCCGAGCTGCGCAAGGGGGGAGCTCGGGTGGACGTCATCCTGCCGGATGCGATGTCGCGTGCGGCTATCGGTAATCACCCGCTGGATCCGGACAGCCGAATCCCAGCGGCGGACGCGGGACGCGCCCAAGGTCGCGCTATCGAACTGGGACGGTAACCGGTCGCATGGTGGGCACGACGGTGGCCACGACGACCACGATCGTGTTGCGGGTGAACGGGGACGAGCAGAAGCTCACCGTGGACAACCGCACAACGCTGCTCGATGCCGTGCGCGAGAGCCTCGGACTCACCGGCACTAAAAAGGGCTGCGACATGGGCCAGTGCGGAGCCTGCACCGTGCTGCTCGACCGACGCCGAGTGGTGTCCTGTCTGCGGTTGGCCGTCGCCGCTGACGGCAAGGACGTCACCACGATCGAAGGCATCGCCGACGAAGGCCGCCTGCATCCGGTGCAGCAGGCGTTCATCGACAGCGACGGATTCCAGTGCGGCTACTGCACACCCGGCCAGATCTGTTCCGCCGTCGCGGTGTTGTCCGAACACGCCGTCGGGTGGCCCAGCGCCGCGACCGCCGACGTGCGACCGGGCCAGGCGCCGACCCCGCTGGATGCCACGGAGATCCGGGAGAGGATGAGCGGCAACCTCTGCCGGTGTGGCGCATATGTGTCCATTGTGGAGGCAATCGGGCGGGCGGCGGCGGAGTTGGCGTCGTGAAGGAGTTCGCATACCTGCGAGCCGCCACGGTTCAGGACGCCGTTGCCGCGGTCAACGACGTTCCTGGCGCTCGCTACCTCGCTGGTGGCACAAACCTGGTCGATCTGATGAAGGCCGGCGTTGAGCAGCCCACCCGGTTGGTGGATCTGCAGGACCTGCCGCTGAATCGGATCGAGGTCACCGATGACGGCGGGCTGCGGATCGGGGCGGTGGTGAGCAACAGTGAACTCGCCGCCCATCCGGAAGTGAGGCGCCGCTATCCGGCGCTGTCCAAGGCCGTTCTGGCGGGCGCATCGGGTCAGTTGCGCAACATGGCAACTGTGGGTGGCAATCTACTCCAGCGCACCCGATGCGGGTATTTCGTCGACACGACCAAACCTTGCAACAAAAGGGAACCAGGGTCCGGCTGCCCGGCGATTCCTGGTGAGCACCACAACATGGCGATTCTCGGCGCTTCGAACAGTTGCGTTGCGACCAACCCCTCCGACATGGCGGTGGCGTTGGCGGCGTTCGACGCCGTGGTCACCGTGGAGACGGTAGACGGCACATCCACGGTGCCGTTGTCCCATTTCTATCTCCCGGTCGAAGACACGCCGGAACGGGAGACGGCCTTGTCGCCGGGAGCCCTGATCACGGCGGTGACGGTGCCGGCCGCGCCGGTCGCTTCCCACTCCACCTATCGCAAGGTTCGGGAACGCGCGTCCTACGCGTTCGCCAACGGGTCCGTCGCCGCGGCGCTCGAGGTCCGGGATGGCCGTGTGCACGACGTCCGGCTGGCCTTCGGCGCCGTCGCGTCGCGGCCGTGGCGGGCCAGCCGCGCCGAAGAGGTGCTTCGCGGTGCACCCGCGACGGCTCTGGCCTTCGACGTCGCGATCGATGCCGAACTGCTGGACGCCACAGCGCTACCGCACAACGCATACAAGGTCGTGCTCATGCGCAACCTGGCCGTCGCCGTGCTGCTGGAGTTGGCGGAGTCGAGCCGATGACGACCACCATCAGTGCGACCTCGCCCGTCGGCGCCGTCCGGACCCGTGTAGAGGCCCGGGCCAAGGTGACTGGAGCTGCGCGCTACGCGGCAGATGTTCCATACGACGACCTCGTCCACGGTTGGGCGGTGATGTCCACGATTCCGCACGGCCGGGTCCGTGCAGTGCGGGCGGACTCCGTGGAGTCCATGCCCGGAGTGGTCGGCGTCCTGCACCACGGCAACGCCCCGCGCCTCAATCGGGCGGCGGGCTGGCGTGCACCAGATGGGACCCTTTACATCCTGCAGGACAACGAGGTTCCGCACGCGGGCTGGCCGGTGGCGTTGGTTCTCGCGCAAACCCTCGAACAGGCAAGGGCAGCGGCCGAGGCGCTGATCGTGGAGTACGACAAGCAGCCATTCGACGTCACCTTCTCCAGCGACCACCCTGGACTCGAGACCCCTGAAGGCTCGCATCCCGGACCACCGCTGTCGGTCGAGCACGGTGACGTGGAGGAGGAACTCGCGGCCTCGGCCGTGCTTGTCGACCAGATGTACACGACGCCCGAGGAACATCACGTGGCGATAGAACCGCACGCCGCGACCGCGCGGTGGGAGGACGGGCGGCTGGAACTGGTCGACGCCAACCAGGGATCCTTCCTGACTGCCCGCATCCTCGCGGAGCTGTTCTTCCTCGACCCGGCCGCGGTTCGGGTGCGGTCCGAGCACGTCGGCGGCGGCTTCGGAGGCAAAGCCCTGGTGCGGCCGCAGGCCGTGCTCGCCGCGATGGCCGCCACCGTGTTCACCCGGACGGTACGGGTGGTGTTGTCCCGCCGACAGGTGTTCACCTTGACCGGATACCGCTCGCCCACCGCGCAGTGGATCAGGCTCGGCGCCGATCTCGACGGTCGGTTGCGGGCCATCGACCACCAGAGCTCGTCACAGACCTCGACCGTGCTGGAGTTCGTCGAGCCCACCAGCGCCGTGACCCGGGTGATGTACGGCTCGCGTGCGCTGCGCGCCACGCACAAGGTGGTCCGGCTCAACGTGCCGAGTCCGCGTTGGATGCGAGCACCGGGCGAGGCACCGGGTTCCTTCGCGCTCGAATCCGCAATGGACGAACTGGCAATCGCGTGCGGGCTGGATCCGATCGAGCTCCGTGTTCGCAACGAGCCCTCGGTGGCCCCAGGCTCGCGTCGTCCGTTCACCAGCCGCAACCTGCTGTCCTGCTTGAGTGAGGGGGCGCGGCGGTTCGACTGGGCGGCGCGGGATCCCCGCCCAGGAATCCGGCGGGACGGGCGGTGGCTGACCGGCACCGGAATGGCCGCGGGCACCTATCCCGGCGACACCAACTTCGCCACCGCCACGGCCACCGCCGAACCCGACGGAGGCTTCACCGTGCGAGTCGCGGCCGCCGACATCGGCCAGGGGGCACGAACGGCGCTGACCCAGATCGCGGCCGAGGCACTGGAAGTGGGTACCGAGCGGGTCCAGTTGTTGATAGCGGACAGCGACTTCGGGCCGGCGATCCTTGCGGGCCACTCCTGGGGAACCGCCTCATGGGGGCTGGCCGTCACCCGCGCGGCCACCGCACTGCGACAGAAGACGGCGCACCTGCGATCGATCCCAACGGGTGGCATCTCCGTGAAAGTGGACACGACGCAAGAGGTGCAGGCCATGGGACATCCCGAACGTCATGCGTACACGGCACAGTTCGCCGAGGTCGCCGTCGACGTGGGCACCGGCGAAGTCCGAGTGCGCCGGCTCCTGGGCACCTTTGCGATCGGGCGAGTCGTCAATCCGCTCACCGTCCGCAGCCAGCTGATCGGCGGGATGACAATGGGGCTGTCCATGGCGCTCCACGAAGCGGGCTACATGGATCCGGCCTTCGGAACCCACATCAACGCTGACCTCGCCGGCTACCACATTGCCGCGCACGCGGACGTCCCGCACATTGAGGTCAGCTGGCTCGACGACGAAGACCTGCACAACCCGACCGGCATCAAGGGCGCGGGAGAGATCGGGATCGTCGGTACCGCCGCGGCCATCGCGAACGCCGTGTGGCACGCCACCGGTGTCCGGCACCGCGCACTGCCCATCACACCCGACCGCGTACTGCGACCGGGATCGAACGCAGCTAAGTGAACGGCTGCTCGCTTTTACCGGCGCCGGAGGCAGCTGAAGGGAATTGGCCATGACCGATGGCAGGACTCGCCATCAGCTCATCGACGTGCATGCGCACTACGTGTCGCCCGAGCAATCAGCGCAGCGGGCACAACAGGCCAGGGCCCGCAACTTCGTCACCGACCCCTCCCTGGGCTGGTCTCCGGGGGCCGCCATCGAATTCATGGATGCGCACGACATCGGCATGCAGCTCATCTCCAGCCCTCGACCGCTCGGCCCCGAAGCGGCGCGGCGGATCAACGACTATGGCGCCGCTGTGGTCGCCCACAACCCTGACCGCTTCGGCCTGCTCGCGAACATTCCCCTCGGGACACCCGACGAGGCGCTCAAGGAGATCGCGCGCGCGATGGAAGAACTAGGAGCCGCAGGATTCGTCATTGGCTCCAACTACGATGGTCGATTGCTGGGAGATGACTTCTTCATCCCGATCTTCGAGGAACTGAATATTCGGCGGGCGACCGTCCTGTTGCATCCGGTCGAGCCAGCGGGGTTCGACCTGGTGTCGTGCGGAAGGCCAGGGCCACTCATCGAGTTCCCCTTCGACACCGCACGTACTGTCGTCGACGCGATCTACGCTCAACTGTTCCAGCGCTATCCGGACTTTGCGCTGATCCTCGCACATGGCGGCGGCGCGCTACCGACACTGGCGCACCGCATCGCCCAACTCGGCACGCGGTCAAGCCTGGTGCCCGGGCTAACCGGGCTAACCAGCAAGGACATCGAGGAGCAGATTGCTGGTCTGTATTATGACACCGCGATCGCCGGCGGACCGACCGCGCTCGCTCCGTTACTCGAGGTGACCGGCGCGGATCACGTATTATTCGGAACTGACTACCTGCCGGCAGGCATCGAGACCATCGAAGCGAACTATGTCGCGCTGCTGTCGTCCACACTAATTTCTTCGAAGCAGTTAGCGGCGACGACAGAAACGGCTTTGCGGCTATTTCCGGGAATAAGCGACCGATTTCGTAATATTCAGCGGTGCTCGGCGACGAGCTTCGAGAGCTGAAGACGTGACGTGACACCGGTTTTCCGGTATATCGCGTGCAGGTGGGTGGCGACTGTGCTCGGTGACAGGAACAGCGCCGCGGCCGCCGACTTGTTGCTGTGTCCATCCGCGATCAGGTGCGCGACACGGCGTTCAGCCTCGGTCACCGCGGCCCAGCCTGCCTCCGGCCGGACCGGGGACGACGCCCGTCGCCGAACGCCCGCGGTGCGGAGGACACGCTGGATACGCTGTGACTCCCCGGTTGCACCGATCTTCTGTGCCAGTGCGGATGCTTCGGCCAAGGTCGCAACCGCCCGGACCCGGTCGCTCGAGTTCAGCAATAGCTGACCGTAGTCGGTCATCACTTCAATCAGCACGACCGGTCTGGACGCCGCGCGCAACGTGTCAATGGCGGCGGCCATTGGCTCTGGCGCCTCGCGCGCCATCCCCTCGACATGCAGAGCTACTGCGCGGGCGACGAGGTCGGCAGGGTTCCGTTCCGCGAAGGCCGCCGAATTGGCCAACCCATGCTGGACAAGTTCGTCGGAGCCGTAGGCGTGGCCGATGCGCGCTATCCGCATCAACCAGCTCGGCTGCCACTGGATCCGATGCCCCAAGGTATGAGGCACGGTGGTGAGTGCCGCCGTAGCGGCCCGAGACTGGTCGTCGTTCCCGAGTAGTTCGGCGACCCAGCTGCGCATGGTCAGCACCAGCATCTCGCGCGTCGGCTCGCCGACCACGGGGAGACTCTCGGCGTCGGCGAGTGCGGCCGCGGCGGTGTCGGCGTCGCCGCGGAGAAAGGCAATGCGACAGAGCAGTGTGTGGGCCTCACAGGCAAGTATGTGTTCTTGGCGAGCTGAGCTTGTACCGGCCACATTCCGCGCCGCTGCCTCGGCCGACTCCAGGTCGCCTTGCCATACGCGGTGCCACATCTGGGTGTATTCCTTGGACAGACCCTGACCTGGGGCCGGTCCGGAGTCGTGGCGTTGAAGGAGGCTGAGGTCGCGGAGGCGTCCTGCCGCGGCGACGTTGCGTCCATCGTTCACCTCGATCTCGCCAAGAACCCAGAGGGCCGTTGCTTCGGCCTCCGCGTCGCTTCGCTGTCGAGCATCGGCGAGCAGGGCGGTGGTTGACTCGCGGACGCTGTCGAGATCCGGTGCGGGGACTCGTACGCGCGCCAACTGGGCTTCCAGCCGGGCACGGTCGTGTTCGGACGGTTGTTGCTGATCGAGGGCCTGCTCAATGCGGGCGCGCCGTGCGCCGAGCTTTCCCAGACTCCACGCCGGCCAGACCAGGAGGCTCTCGATCCGGATCACGGAGTCCACCCCGGGCAGGGCGGCCAGCAGTCGATCAGCGACGTCGATCGCGGCGTGCGGCCGTCGTGCGCGCACCAGCATCGAGACCGCGGATGTCCCGGTCTCGATCCAACCTGGGGCGTCGACGGCCAGCAGCTCGAACGCCTTGTTGATCAGTTCGGCTGCCCGGTCCGGTTCGTCGTACGCGAGCTCCTGTGCCGCACGTGCCAGCGTCGAGGCCGCCCTGGCGTCCGGGGGCACCGCGCCGACCAGGAGATGAGGGGCGGCTCGCTGCGTGTCACCGCCGAACCGCATGACCGCTTCGGCCGCCGCGCGGTGCATGGCTTTGCGTGGAGTCGCCGGAATGGCCGTGTACACGCCGTGACGGAACAGGTCTGCGCGAAAGGACAGGCGGTCGCCGTCGTCGTCGATTATCTGGGCGCTTATCAGCGCGTCGATCCAGGGGAGGACGGATTCGCTGGCGTGCCCGCCGAGCAGCTGAGCGGCTTCGTCGGCCGTGAACGCCGACCCGAGGACAGCGCCGGCCGCCGCCAGCCGCCGTGCCTGCTCCGGCAGCGCGGACAGCCGTGAGTCCACGCACCTGACTAGCTGGTCGGTGGGGTACCCGTCTCGGTCGCCATGGCCGTCGAGGAGAGCGACGGCGAGCCACGGAAAGCCCGCCGCCCCGGCGAGGCGCGTGCGCAAACTCGCGTCGACCTTTCCGCCCACGTGATCGGCCGCGAGGTCGTAGACGGCAGCGTCGGTCAGCGGCCGCAGCCGAATAGTAGACAGCTCGACCTCGCCATCGACGGAGTTGGCGTCCGCTGCTAGAGGTCCGTCCGGCGTCTGGTCACCGGCGAACAGCCAGACCACAGGGAGCCTGGCCAAACGCCCGGAAAGGATGCGCAGGGCGAACATGCTCAGTGGATCGGCCGAGTGGAAGTCGTCGAAGGCGACCAGCAGCGGCTTGTGGGCCGCGAGACTCTCGAGTAGGCCAGCGAGTCGATCGACGAGCCAGAAATGCCGGTCGTGCAGCTGTCCGAGGTCGTCGAAATGTTCCTGTGGCAGGAGGGGAGTGCTGCCCGACCGTAGCGCGGAGAACAGCGTCGCCATGGGAGTCCCCACGAGGGGCGCGCTGCTACTCAACCCGGTCGAAAACCCACTGTGCGCAGCCTCCGAGACCACGGCGTGGAGAAAGGCGGTCTTGCCGATACCACGATCACCCAGGACGGCGATGGCCGCCGCTGTCCGCTCGGCGACCACCCGCTCAAGGAGGCGGTGCACCTGGCCCAGGGGCACGTCCCGCCCGCGGAGGGGCATGCGGCGAACGGCTCTGTCGGCCATGTGATCCACCATACGCAATGGCACAGTCGGCGGTTTTGGGCTGCAGGCCCAGGCCCAGATCGCGTGGGTCCGCCCGCCTGTGGCGGTCCGTCGACCCGAGGACGGCGGACTATGCGGTCGCCCGGTGGATCATCACCAAGGAACCCATCCAGACATGCATGCAACTGGAGACCGTTCAGGCGCGTACGACGCTCCTGACGAGTTGGTCTGTCAGTGCCTGCTGAAATACGGGCTCTTGTGTGTCGCGGCCATCTTCCCAGCGGGTCAACGTAGCGATCATGACAGCCCCGAGGATGGCGTTGGCGGCGTCGCGGGAGTCGCTGATCGTGAATTGGTCGGTGGCGGCGCCCTCGTCGAGGAGCTTTCGAAGTGGCGCGGCGAGCGTCGCGTCCTTCGCGGCCATGAGGGATCCTAATCGTCCGGTGGCTCCCGCGAAGGAGAGCATGCCGGCGCAGACACCGGGCTGCCCCCCGAGGAAGCCGACGAGCGCGGTTAGCGCTGAGCGCAGCTGAATGACTGATGGCTGGGCGGTTGTGACGGCGAGCTCGATTGTCTTTGCGGCGACGCGCAGGTGCTCTTCCAGCAGGAACGCAACCAGGTCGTCGCGGCCAGAGAAGTGGTAGTAGAGCGTTGCGCGAGCTGAGCCGATCAGGGTGGCGATGTCCTCCAACCGAAGCGACTGGTCCGGGCGCAGCACCTCCTCGCTCGCACTGACGAGTCGCTGGACCAGCTTGGGTGGTGGCCTCCTCATGCGGCGGATTATAGCTCTCGATCTCGATCAGTGTTGAGATTGCAGTCTGGACTGTGATCCAGTTTTGGATTACAGTCTGGACTGCGATCCAAGACTCTGGTGCGACCTCGGCATCCGCTGAGGCGAGGGTGATCGACGTACAAATGTGAGGTTGCGCATGCGTGTTCTTGTCACTGGGGCGTCCGGCTGGCTCGGCTCCGCGGTTGTTCCTGAGCTCATCGGCGCGGGCCATGAGGTCACCGGCCTGGCCCGCTCGGACGCCTCGGCCGCTGCCCTCACCGAGGCCGGGGTCCGGGTATATCGCGGCGATCTTTACGATCTCGACGGTCTGCGCGCCGCGGCTGGGGCGTCGGATGGTGTGATCCACCTAGCGTTCGACGTCGAATCCGCTTTCTCGGGCAACTTCCAGGACGCGGTCGAGGCGGACCGGCGCGCTGTCGAGGCGTTGGGCGAGGCGCTCACGGGTTCTGACCGGCCGCTGGTCATCGCCTCGGTGACACTCGTGCTAGCGCCGGGGCGGGTGGGAACCGAACAGGACGCGCCTGGTCTTGTCCCGGCCGCGGCAGGCGGACCGCGGGCCCGGTTGGCCACCGAGCAAGTCGCGCTCTCGTTCGCCTCGCAAGGCGTCCGCTCGTCGGTTGTCCGACTTCCTCCGACCTGTCATGGCGACGGGGACCAGGGATTCCTCACGGCCCTGGTCGGTATCGCCCGTGCCAAGGGAGTCTCCGGCTACATCGGCGACGGCTCCAACCGTTGGCCCGCCGTGCACCGCCTCGGTGCCGCGCACCTGTTTCGGCTGGCCCTGGAGAAGGCCCCGGCGGGAGCCACGCTGCACGTGGTCGCGGACGAGGGCGTACCGATCCGCGCCATCGCCGAGGTGATCGGGCGACATCTCGACCTCCCCGTGGTCTCCGTCCCTGCCGACCAGGCGAGCGAGCACTTCGGCCGGCTGGCAGGTTTCCTCGCCGCCGACAACCCAGCCTCGAGCACGCTCACCCGCGAGCTACTGGGCTGGCACCCGACACATCCCGGGCTCATCGAGGACCTCGACAAGGGCCACTACTTCCACAGCTGATCCGCATGATCAGCCGAGCCGGTGCATCACCACGGAGGAACATCATGAAACTGGGCGTGACGCTGTCCACCTTCGCCGCTACGGAGACCACCAACCTCGTCGACCGCGCCGTCGAGCTCGGCACCGAGGCCGAGCGGCTCGGCCTGGACTCGATGTGGTTCGCGCAGATGGCCAGCTACGACGCGATCGCGCTGGCCTCGGCGGTGGGTCGAGCCGTTCCCCGGATCTTCGTCGGCACCGCGGTGGTGCCGATCTATCCTCGGCACCCGCAGATACTCGCGTCCGCTAAAACCGCCCCAGGTGACTACCGGTGGCCGGTTCCAACTGGGCATCGGGCTAGGCGGAAAAAATACGCGCCCAGCATAGAAACTGCGACGCCACTCCAAGCCGGCGACCTCGTCGGGGACCGCAGCCATACACACGCTGGCAAACTGGCTGGCAGGTCATTGAGCACGATTCCGAGTTCCGGAAGGATCGGGTAATGCGGCGCGGCGCTCTGAGCGCGTTTCAAAGGTGGCAGTTCCGCGACGGACGTCCAGGATTGTCGGCACGCATCCTAGGCCACTTGCTCGGCATCGCGTTTGCGGCGGGCATCGGACCAAACCAAGCTGCCACAATCCAGGTTCGGGGCCGCAAGACCGGGCGGGAGATCTCATTTCCCATAGTTGTAGTCGCCTACGAGGGTGACCGCTATCTGGTGGGCATGCTGGGCGACAAGACGAACTGGGTGCGCAACGCACGCGCCGACAATCGTGCTGTTCTGGTGCGAAGAAAACATGAGAGCGTGTCACTGGAGGAATTCCACGGTAAGCGCGCGGCGATCTTGCGTCGATATCTCGAGCTCGCGCCCGGCGCACGCCCCTTCTTTCCGATCGACTACCGAGCACCACTCGGCGACTTCGAGCGGATCGTTGACGAGTATCCAGTATTTCGAGTAGCCCCAGCCTCCTGAGGCGTCGTGCGCCTTATTCAGAGAACTACTTCCGCAGCTGATCCGCTTGATCAGCCGAGCCGGTGCATCACCACGGAGGAACATCATGAAACTGGGCGTGACGCTGTCCACCTTCGCCGCTACGGAGACCACCAACCTCGTCGACCGCGCCGTCGAGCTCGGCACCGAGGCCGAGCGGCTCGGCCTGGACTCGATGTGGTTCGCGCAGATGGCCAGCTACGACGCGATCGCGCTGGCCTCGGCGGTGGGTCGAGCCGTTCCCCGGATCTTCGTCGGCACCGCGGTGGTGCCGATCTATCCTCGGCACCCGCAGATACTCGCGTCCGC
>Ga0137415_10000308_pt1 | contig 45243 bp, 37 predicted proteins | sample CZODoug3_1_1_16f_FD_183082 | JGI IMG/M metagenome (GOLD analysis project Ga0137415, IMG submission 183082) | Vadose zone soil fungal communities from Angelo Coast Range Reserve, California, USA - CZODoug3_1_1_16fungal (Hybrid Assembly) | ecosystem: Environmental > Terrestrial > Soil > Vadose...
GTAAGGAGCGCGTCTCAGATGAAAATCATTTGCAAATGATATAGGACTGAATTAGTCTGGATTCTTGTTGCAAATAACTTGCAAGGAGAACCCCGTGTCCTCGTTCTGTCGGTTTGTTCTGCTTGGCCTTTTCGGCATTTCCCTGCTGCCCGCATGCTATCCGCCCCCTGCTCTTGCCCAGGAGAATCCTTACTTTGTCGCTTATGACCACTATCTCGAAGAGCCGGGCAACCTGGAGATCGAGTACTTCTCGACTTTTGGAACCCAGCGAAATGGAAATAACTTCCATGCCTATTGGGCCGAGTTTGAATACGGGGCTACCGCCTGGTGGACTACGGAGCTGTACCTGGATGGCCAGACCACGTTCCACGACAGCACGGTTTTCACGGGGTTCCGTTGGGAGAATCGCTTTCGGCCTTTGAGACACGAGCACTGGATCAATCCGATCCTCTACGCGGAGTTTGAGAACATCAACGGCGCAGACAAAATCCTCAAGGATGTGGTAGGCCATGACGTTGAGGCTGACAAGGCCGGTCTCAACGCCGAGGCACGCGCGGAGCGCGAACGCGAATTTGAACTGAAGCTTATCCTCTCCAGTAACGTCAAGGGATGGAACGTTTCAGAAAACATCATTGCGGTGAAAAACATAAAGAACAGCCCTTGGGAATTCGGCTACGCCCTTGCGGCCAGCCGGCCGCTCGCTTTGAAGGCTTCCGCGAAACGCTGCACTCTCTGTCGGCAAAACTTTGTCGCCGGGGTTGAGATGTATGGTGGCCTGGGTGACCGGCACAGTTTCGGCCTTCACGATACATCGCATTACCTGGCGCCTGTTCTCGCCTGGAATTTACCATCCGGGTGGACTTTGCGGATTTCACCGGGCTTTGGCTTGAACGACAACAGCCACCAGTTCGTCATGCGCTGGGGCGTCTCGCGGGAAATAACCGGCTTCGGTTCGATGGTCAGCCGGCTCTTTGGAGGCCGCAAGTGAAAGCCATCGCCGCAGCACTTACGGTTTGCGTTTCATTTCTTGCGGTGTCTGTTCTTCTTGCGCAGAGCCAGAATGCCGATAAACCAACGGCAGATGCAGCGCCCAAATACGATCCGACCCTCTACGCGGAATTACAAAAGGCGCCGGAAAAGGCGCGGAACCGCGTCAATCCGCTGCAGAATGATCCGGACGCCGTTGCCGCCGGCGCCATCCTATTCCAGCAACACTGCGCGGAATGTCACGGCGACTCCGCTCAAGGTTCGCGAAAAGCGCCGAGTCTCCTGGCTCCCGAGGTACAAAAGGCAACACCGGGGACTTTATTCTGGCTGATAACGAATGGAGTGGTTCGAAAAAAGATGCCGGTTTGGTCGAAACTTCCGGAAGCGCAGCGCTGGCAGTTGGTGCGGTACATCCAATCGCTTGGCGCGGGGGCTCCGGAATCTCCCGCTCCGAAACTTTGACGAAAGAATCCTAGTTCGCAGCCTTGGCTGCTTCGTTTAGGATCATCGCCAGACGCACTCCCGCTTCAGCGAGGCCCGTCTCCGCGGCTTTGGCGGCATTGGTCTGATAGGCCTCGCCGACGGCCAGATGCTTCTCGAACATGCGCTTTCCCATGTGATTGTTTTCAGCGCAGCTCTTCAATTTCATGTCCGGTTCGATGGAAACTTTTTCCGGCAAGGCATCGTAGACCGCGGTCTCCGCTCGCTCGTGGCTCTCCCAGGCCCAGTTGTTCACCTGGATGCCAGTGGCTTCCCATGCAGCGCTCTCAGCGTGAAACTTCTCATCCAGTTCGTCGGCGTAGCGGAACGGGTTGGAGACTTCCATGTCCCGTTCGATGATTTCCGTGTCCCAGATTTGATGAAGGTTGGGCGAATAATCCTCACGTTCCGGATGCAGGAGGTTGGCGAGCGGCTCATGGTGAAAATATTTTACCGGGACGCAATTTCCACCGTTGTCGGCATTGGTGATGGCGTGCAATGGCTGATGAATGTCGCCGACAAAGTGGACGAGGTAGCGTATCGCTTCGGCACGGTTCAGCGAATCGGCGGACTTATCTTTCAGGATGGCGCGCTGCTCTTCGATCGCGCGCGTCACACATCCTTCGGCCCCGCAGTAATCCGCCAAATCTCCCTTGTGCTTGCCCCGAGGAATGTCGATGTAATGCCAGGGGCCGTTTTTGCGCTCGTTACGCACATCGTCAGGCCAGGTAGAGGCATCCACTAGCAGGTCCGTTGTGGCGTTCCCGCACCAGCGCCTAAGTTTCGGATCGATAGGATTGTCACCAAGAAGCTTCTCGACCATTTGGCGCGCTTCCAGCGTCAGATGTTTCTCTGCAATCAAGGCCACCGTCTGATGGCCCTTGCAACCCCATGCGTCGGCCGTCTGTGCCCCAAGCAAGCCACCTAGCACGCAGACTGCAATGCCAGAGGCAAGCCTTGCAACGTAGCCAGTCTTCCAGCAGTCAATGGTCACGATTCACCATTCCCATGTTCAGGTGTTCAAGCGCTGAGCCAGCGCCCGATCGGCTTCCACGATTCGGTGTGATCGCAAATTACGCGCAATGCCGCGGTGATGGGAATCGCCAGAACTAATCCCATGCCTCCCCATACCCAGCCCCAAAAGAGCAGCGCAATCGTGATTGCCACGGCATTCAAGCGCACGCGGCGGCCCACCAGCTGTGGCGCCACCAGATTGATGGCCAAGACGTGGATGGCGGTCAGCGTCGCTGCAATCAGGACGAATTGGCCGAGCGTTTTCCACTTAGCCAAAGCAATGATAAATGCCGGCAGCCAGGCCAACACTGCTCCGATGTACGGCACCATGTTCAGGAGCCCAGAGGCGATTCCCGTGAGGATCGGATAATCCATCCCGATCATCCAGAAAAACAGGCTGCTCGTCGAAATCACGATCAGCGTCACGATGCTCATTCCCGCGAGGTAATCGCGCAGGACGTCCCGCAAATCTTCCAGCGTTTCTTTGACTTGCGTCCGCCGTGAGGCAGGAAAGAGCTGCAACGTTCCGTGCCAAAGCTCGCGCTTCTCTGCAAGCATAAAAAAAACCAGGAAGGGCATGAACGTAACTTCCAGAAACAGCGCATACAGGGAGCCGATACCGCGGAAGATCAGCGTGCGCACGATGGTCGGTTCAGCGCGGACCGTCGTCGCAGATGGCGCGCCTTGATCCGGCGCAATCTGCGAAACCTGCCCTTCGATTCCTTTGATCTTGCCTTCCACAGCGCCGGCCGCCTGCTGCAGCACGCTGCTGTATTTCGGCCAGTTTTCGGCGAAATCCGCGGTCCGCGCCCAGAGCCCATAGGTGACGGCAGCCAGCACGGCGATCAAGATCAGCACCATGACCATCGCGCCCAGCGTTCGGGGAAGACGGAACCTTTCCAGGAATTCCACTGCCGGATCCAGAAAGTAGGCCAGCAGAATCGAAAGCAGCAGCGTGATTACCACGCCCGCGGCGTAGTAGAAGAACAGCAGAATGATGGCCGCGGCGAGCACCCGCATGCTGAAGTTTGAACTGGTGAAGCGAACGATGGATGGCGGTGTTTGCGTCGCGGACACGAGCAGCTCCGATGCTCCACGTTAACACACTCCTGCAAACTGTTTACGACGTCGCGCGCGGTTGTTTCGCGGCCGCAAATCCAGCGGTTAATTTGAGTGGACTTCTCCTCGGGCGGGCCTTCCCTTTATGCAAAGAACATGAGTGAAGCGAGCCGCAAAACTCCCTTTTTGCGTATGTTAAGATTTTCGGAGGCCATCCACGCGGACGTCGGCTTGGACCTGGCCAGACTGCACCTCGCAGAGACAGGCTTCTTTCCATGGGAAAAGAATTTTTTGGAACCGACGGGATTCGCGGCGTGCCGGGCATGCCGCCGTTGGACGACGCCACTCTTTACGCAACGGGACGCTCTCTTGGCGCGTATCTGAAGCGTGAGCACGGCGCGGCTCATGTCCTCATCGGTATGGACACTCGCGAATCCGGCCCGGATATCGCCTCAACGCTTGCTGCGGGTCTCGGGCAGGCTGGAGCGACAGTGGCTTTTGCAGGCGTGATTACCACTCCAGGTGTGGCTTGCCTTGTTCGCCAGAATGATTTTCACGCCGGAGTGGTCATCTCCGCCTCGCACAATCCTTTTCAAGATAACGGGGTCAAGCTCTTTTCACACGCCGGCATGAAGTTCCCCGATTCCGTCGAAGAAGAGTTGGAAGCTGGTATCTTGAAGCACCGGGGTGAAGCGGCGCCAAAGAATCTGCCCCCGCTCGCTCCCGACGAATCCCTTGATGCGGAATATCTCACTTTTTTGCGGAAGCGGTTTATTCCTGGAGCCAAACTCACGGGTTTCCGCATCGTTCTCGATTGCGCCAATGGCGCGGCCTACAAGCTCGGTCCGGAACTATTTCGTTCGCTTGGCGCTGAAGTTGTGGCGATGGCCGTTTCACCCGACGGCCGCAACATCAACGCCGGCTGCGGCTCGCTGCACCTGGAGGGATTGCAGAAATGCGTCGTCGCTGAAAAGGCGCGTCTCGGAGTGGCTTTCGACGGCGACGCCGATCGCGCGCTTTTCGTCTGCGAGTCCGGAAGAATCGTGAATGGTGACGGCGTGCTTCTTGCTGCCGCGCGTTTCCTTAAATCCCAGAACAAGCTCAAGGGCGACCGTGTTGTCGCCACTTCTATGTCCAACCTGGGCCTCGAGCGCGTCCTTGCGCGCGAAAATATCGCGCTGGCCCGCGCCGCCGTCGGCGATCGCTACGTTCTCGAAGAAATGCTGCGTAGCGGCAACGTCCTAGGAGGCGAACAGTCTGGCCACATCATTTTTCTCGACGACAGCCCCGCCGGTGACGGCCTGCTCACGGCCGCAAAAATCGCTTCCCTGGTTTCCATGCACGGCAAAATCGAATCGCTGGTCGAAGGACTCAAGGATTATCCACAGCTCATCGTCAACGTGAAGGTGCGCTCGAAGCCGCCGCTCGAAACGCTCCCGGAAGTCTCCCGCGCCCTGGCCGAAGCCCAATCCGCGCTCGGCGACAATGGCCGCGTCGTCCTTCGCTATTCCGGCACCGAGCAGCTCGCCCGCGTCATGGTCGAAGCCGAACACGAAGCCGACGTTCAACGCTTCAGCCAATCCCTCGCTAACGCCCTCCGCTCCTCCATCGGCGCTTGAGCCCTCGCTCGGCGCCTCCTCATCCTCGCTTCTACTGCCACGTAGATGCCCCGGCGAGTCTCTGGCGCGGGACAAATTCCACTCTCCAGGTAGGGGCTCAAATTTCCGAAATATCGATATTCTTGTTCTTACCGATTCGCATATACACCTTAGGAGCATTTGCTCTTAGAGAGTGCTCCCAAAGAATGGAGGGTCTCGTCTCCATTCTGTGGGATTTTGTAGAATTCCTGCATGCAACACTGGGCTCTCCTGGCCGCTCCAAAGGCTAACCGCCGTACTTTCAATGGACTCCGAAGTTTCCCGTGGAACACCTGCCGCTGGCATGTGGTTTGCTCTCCGATTTGTAACATAAAAGATTGGCTTCCCGGGGTGGCCGGAACCGATCCTCGACTCGGTTACCGGTTTTGGGGCGTCAATTACGAAAAGGGGGCTTGCACCAGCCCCCTTTTTCATTTCTGCGTTCTTCTTCTCCCCGAGCCCAGCCCGTACGTCCGCTGTCTGGCTCCTCCGTCGGCCTTCCGCTAAGGCGCTTTTGAAGTCTGAGTAAATCACGTGGAGTGAGAGAAAGGGCTGGCCTGCGGCAAATTCGGAAGTCTCAACTTCCCGGTTCGCTGACCGATGACCGTCAACCGCGAACCAAAAAAATGAGCGGCCAGTGGGGGGACCGGCCGCTCGGGCGTGGGGATGGAGGATACAGTAATCCGAAGTCAGTCTGGTTTTTCTGGCCGTTCTGCTGCGCTCGCGAGCAGCAGGACGACACACAGGAGCAAACAGGTCACAACCGTGGTGTTACTCCAGAAAACCCAAAACAACTCCTGACTACTTGACCAGTTTGTTGTCTACTGAATCGCGCGTCGATAGCTCGCCCGGTTCATTCTTTCCAGTACTTCATGCTCTCCTCGCGGCCACGATTTTGGTACGGAAGTACTTCCGAAGAGCCCTAGTGTCAGAGACGTCGAATCACTTTTTCGAGGTGGTCGATCAATTCACGCAACTTCTCCCGGTCTTCGCTGGAGAGAGAAGCGAGGGCTTGCGCCAGCGAGTCCACGCGCCGCCGCCGTCCTTCCTGGAGGATCTTGGTTCCTTTGGCAGTAGCTTCAAGCCGCACGCGTCGCCCGTCTTCCGTTTTTCCGCGGCGCACCAGGCCTGCACGCACCAGGCCCGCAACGATGCGGCTCATGGTTGGCGGACGAACTTGTTCCGCCTCCGCAAGCTGGCCGAGCGAACGTGGGCCGCCTCCCAGCACCAGCACCGACAGCGCCGAAAGCTGCGCCGGGCCAACTCCGCTTTCGCGGTCACGCACCCGCAGCCGCCGCAGCAGATGGATGGCCGCGGAGTGCAGCCGGTCGGCGGTCTCGAAAGTCTCCCCACCCGCGAAACGTTTGGACTTGACATCCGTCATAGAATATAGTTAGCTATGCTAACTAAATTACTCTCGGAGGTAAACTGCCCATGAGCACTTCGTCGGCAAATCTCGGAATCAAGAATATCGGTCAAATCTCCATCATTGTTCACGACCTGCCGCGCGCCACCACATTCTACCGTGACACGCTCGGTCTGCCATTGCTCTTCACCGCCCCCAACCTTGCATTTTTTGATTGCGGCGGCGTGCGGCTGATGCTCGGCCCCGCTGAAACGCCGGAGTTGGACCATCCGAGTTCCATCCTCTACTTCCGCGTTCCGGATCTCACCGCCGCCCATCAGCATCTCGTAGATCAGGGCGTGCAGATTGTAGCCCCGCCGCGTTTGATTGCCCCCATGCCATCGTACGATCTTTGGATGAATGCTTTTCGCGACTCGGAGGGGAATATCATGGAATTGATGAGCGAAGTCCCGCGCTCGAAATAGCGATCTCCTCGCGAGGCCAACACGTCTACAAGCGTCGTGCGGAATACGGTATCCTTCGAGGGCCATGCATGACCTCAACTATTTTAGAGACCACCTCGACGTCTTCGCCGAGATGGCGAAAAAGCGCGCCACCGTGATCGACCTGGACGCCTTTCGCAAGCTCGACAAGGAGCGCCGCGAGCTGATCACCGCAACCGAACAGCTCAAAGCGCAGCGCAACAAGGCCAGCGAGGAAATCGCCCGCCTCAAAAAGGAAAAGAAGAACGCTGACTCAATCATCGCCAAGATGAAACAAGTTTCTGAACGCATCAAACAATCGGACGAGCGCATCGCCGAATTGGACACCACGCAGCGCGACTTCCTGCTCACTATTCCCAACGTTCCGCATTCCTCTGTGCCGGTCGGTTCGAGCGCTGCTGACAATAAAGAAGTGCGCCGCTGGGGTGCGCCTCCTAAATTCGATTTTGCGCCAAAGCCGCATTGGGAAGTGGGCGAGCGTGCTGACATCCTCGACCTCGCAGTCGCGACGAAAATCACTGGCGCGCGCTTCGCTGTTTACAAAGGTTGGGGAGCACGTCTTGAACGCGCCCTTGCGAATTTTTTCCTCGACGTCCACACCCGCGAGCACGGCTACACGGAAATCCTTCCACCATTCCTCGTGAACACCGCCTCCCTCACCGGTGCGGGCCAATTGCCGAAATTCGCTGCTGATCTTTTCAAAGTTGAGAACACCGACTTCTGGCTCACCCCAACTTCCGAAGTCGAACTCCACAATCTGTACCGCAACGAAACCATCCCCGAGGAAAAACTCCCCATCCACGTCACCGCCTGGACCGCCTGTTTCCGTTCCGAAGCCGGCGCCGCTGGAAAAGACACTCGCGGCATCCTCCGCCAGCATCAATTTCAGAAGGTGGAGCTTTTCAAATTCACGCATCCGGAGAAAAGTTACGAAGAACACGAGTCTTTGGTTCGAAATGCGGAGGCCATTCTCCAGAAACTCGGTCTGCACTACCGCACGGTGTTGCTTTGCACCGGCGACATGGGCTTTGCGTCCTCCAAAACGTACGATATTGAAGTCTGGCTGCCCTCAAGCAGCGAATTCCGAGAGATTTCCTCCTGCTCGAACTGCGAAGCGTTTCAAGCGCGGCGAGCCGGCATTCGTTTCAAGCCAAAGTCCGCCGGAAAGAGCGACTTCGTTCATACTTTAAACGGTTCCGGGCTCGCCGTCGGCCGCACTTGGATTGCTGTCGTGGAAAACTATCAACAAGCGGACGGCTCGATTTCGATCCCCGAAGTCCTGCGCCCGTACATGGGCATCGACTGCATCCCAGCCCCATAATCGAAAGATTTTCTCCCTAACGTTCAATCCGGCTGTCGAGGGGCCTATTCCACGCATAAGCCTTGTATTATCTTTACATTAAGCCAGATTCCCCGACCTCTTGGTCTTCCCCGACCCAACTCCATTCGCCCCGCAACCTCTTGAAATTACGCCTTTTCGTTTGACTCACCCTTTTCGCCTTGCATACACTGCCCTCACAGCGGTTTGCGGGGGTATTCCGTAAGCGGGCCGCTTGGCAGACACTGATTCCAATGAACTTTCTCGCTCGCGCAATACGTTTCTTGTTTTGGCTGCTCGTACTTTCCTGGGGCTTGCGGCTCCTGCGTCGCATCGTCAGCGGGAGGTTCCAGAACCAGCAGGCTCCTGGTCCACAATCCGGGGAGCCCTCTGAAGGGATTCCGTCCCCGACTGCCGCGCGCCGGTTAGTTCGCGATCCCGTGTGCGGCATGCACATTGACGAAACGCTTTCCATTCCGTTTCGTGAAGGAGCCGAGCTTCTTCATTTCTGCTCCTCGGCCTGCCGCGACGAATACGCAGTTAACGTAAAGAAGATCGCGGCAAACGGATAGACGGAATTTCTATCAGGCGAATTTTGAACTTGGGCCAAATGAAAGCAAAGTTGCTTAGACAAATCGCGTAGACGAAAGGACCGACGCCAATGGCCACGGTCGCAAAGCCCACAACCCCGACAAGACAGATTGGCACACCTCCCATGGTGCCCCGCATCGCTCCCCGCGAGGACCTGAATCCGTTTCGCATCGCCCAGATTCAGTTTGACATGGCCGCCGAATTCCTGAAGCTCGATCCCGGCCTGCGGCAGATATTGCGCACTCCCAAGCGCGTGCTGGAAGTTTCCTTGCCCACGAAGATGGACAACGGCCAGGTAAGAGTGTTCACCGGCTACCGTGTGCAGCACAACGTCTCGCGCGGGCCCGGAAAAGGCGGCATCCGCTTCCATCCCAACGTCACCCTCGACGAGGTAAAAGCGCTGGCTGCCTGGATGACCTGGAAGACCGCCACCGTCAACGTCCCCTTTGGCGGAGCCAAGGGCGGTGTGATCTGCGACCCCAAGCGCATGTCCAAGAGCGAACTCGAGCGCATGACGCGCCGCTACGCCAGTGAAATCCTTCCCATCATCGGGCCCTCCCAGGACATTCCCGCGCCGGACGTCTACACCGACGCGCAGACCATGGCGTGGATTATGGACACTTATGCCATGACCGTCGGCCATTCTGCGCACGGCGTTGTCACCGGCAAGCCTGTTTCCATCGGGGGTTCCGAAGGACGTAGCGAGGCCACAGCGCGCGGCTTGCTCTACGTCGTCGAAGAAGCTTGCAAGCTCAAGAAAATCTCGCTTCGGGGAGCGAGTGTCGCCATCCAGGGCTTCGGCAACGCCGGCGCGACCGCCGCCCGCCTCTTCGCCGAGAAGAAAGCAAAAATCGTCGCCCTTAGCGATACCCGCGGCGGAGTCACCAATTCCCGCGGCATTGACCCCATCAAAGCCATTCGCTATAAGGAGCGCTCCGGCACAGTTGTCGGCATGCCCGGCGCGTCGCGCATTACCAACGACGAATTGCTAACCATGAAGTGCGACATTCTCATCCCGGCGGCGCTCGAAAATGTCATCACCCTGCATAACGCCGAAGCCGTCAAGGCCCGCATCGTCGCCGAAGCCGCCAACGGCCCCACCACGCCGCACGCGGATGAAATCCTCGCACGCCGCGGCGTCATCGTGCTACCGGACATTCTCGCCAACGCCGGTGGCGTCACCGTCAGCTACTTCGAATGGGTCCAGAATCAGGAAGGCCTCATGTGGGACGTCGACGAAGTCAACGCGCGCCTGCAGAAAATCATGGTCCGCGCCTTCCACGAAATGGTGGACACCATGCGCAAGCATCACGTTCCCCCACGCGCTGGCGCCATGATCCTCGCCGTCGGCCGCGTGTCCGAAGCCACTCTCGTCCGCGGCCTCTTCCCGTAAAAGGCCGCGGACGTCTCTTAATATTCTTTAAATTCTTGTTGCGCTCAAGATTGCACGCGCGTACATTCGCAGTTGCCGGTCCGTTTTCTCGACGCGACCGGCTATTTTCGTTCTTCGAGTAAGAAAAGACGATGAGCACGAACGGACACAGTCATTCGGCGCCGCCGATCCTGCTGACGATCGCTGGATTTGATCCTTCCTGCGGCGCCGGCACCGCCGCTGATTTGAAAACTTTCGCCGCGCACGGCTGCTACGGCGTCGCCGCAATCACTTCTCTCACCGTCCAGAACACCCAGGGCGTTGAATCCGTTCACAACACGCCGAGCGCGGAACTGCGCGCGCAACTCGATGCCCTCGTAAAGGATTGTGATATCGCCGCGGTGAAAATCGGAATGCTCGGCAATCGCGGCAACGCCGTCGTGGTCGCCGAATTCCTCGACGCCCACAAATTTGCCCACGTCGTCCATGACCCCGTGATGAAGTCCTCCAGCGGCGCGGAACTCCTCGACGCCGCCGGAATCAAGTACGTCGCCACCGAACTCCTCAAGCGCGCCAGCGTCATTACCCCAAACGTCCCCGAAGCGGAAGTTCTCACTGGGCTGACCATCAAAGATGTAGCCGACATGGAAGCCGCCGCCCGCAAGATCGTCGAGATGGGCGCGCGCGCCGTTATCGTCAAGGGCGGCCACATGGAGCGCGCCAACGACGTGCTCTTTGACGGCACGGAAATCTTCCAACTAGCCGGGGACCGCGTGAAGGAAGAGACTTTGCACGGCACAGGCTGTACATTCGCCTCCGCATTCACGGCGCAGCTCGCCGCGGGACGTTCCCTATTCGAAGCAGCCACTCTCGCCAAAGCCTACGTCACCAAAGCCATCGAAAAGGGCTACGCTATCGGCAAGGGCCGCGTGCCGCTCGATCATTTTTATCGCCAGCGCATCGAGCCCCCTGCCCGTGGCATTCACGAAGTCCCTCAGCACGGCATGCATCCAGCCGCTGAACCCACCGCCCACTGAGCGACGGACATTCAATGTTCTCGAAGCGCGCAGGAGTTTGGCCCTTTCTCGCGCTCGCTATTGTCCTTGGCATCGCCGCCCTGCTGGCACGCCGCACGGATCTGCCGCCTTCCTATCATCATTTCGCTGATCAACGCGTCTGGCTGAGCATTCCGCAGTTCAGTGATGTTGCTTCCAATATCGCGTTTCTTATCGCTGGATTGTGGGGATTGGCATTTCTTTCCAGGAAGTCGAGCTTGGCGCAGTTCATTGATGCACGTGAGCGCTGGCCGTACTTCCTCGTGTTTCTCGGCCTCGTGCTCACAGCCTTTGGCTCAGCCTACTATCACCTCGCACCGGACAACGAGCGGCTCGTTTGGGACCGCCTGCCGATGACCGTCGTTTTCATGCCGCTGGTGGCCGCTTTGATTGCAGAGCGCGTCAATGTAAAGCTCGGCGTTTGGTTGCTTCCCATTCTGACCGCGGTTGGCATAGGGAGCGTGGTTCAGTGGCATTTCTCCGTGGAACATGGCGCCGGCGATCTGCGCTTTTTCGTGACGGTGCAGGTGTACGCGGTCCTGGCGCTCTTGGCCGCCCCGCTGCTGCCTGCACGCTACACCCGAGGGTCTGATCTGTTCATTGTGGCCGGTTTTTACGTGCTCGCGAAAATTTGCGAAACAGCAGATCATCAGATTTTCTCGGCTGGGCACCTAGTCAGCGGACACACCCTCAAACACCTTTCTGCAGGCGCCGCAGGTTTCTGGATTTTAAGAATGCTTCAGAAGAGGCGGCCGATCGAGGATCACTGAACCTGATGCACGATGCGTCCCACAACGATGGTTGCAACTGCTCCACCTTTGAAGGTTCGCCCGCCGAACGGTGAATTGCGCGACTTGCTGGGCGATTCTTTCACGTTGTAAGTCCAAGCGCGGTCGGTCGAGAAAATAGTCAAGTCCGCAGGCTGGCCTCCAGCGATTTTCCGTTCAATCCCCAGCACGCGCGCCGGCCCCGTCGTGAAAAGCTCGACCATGCGCATCAGCGAAAGCCGCCCGCTCTGCACCAATTGTTCCAGCGCCAGCCCCAGCGCCGTTTCGAATCCCAGAACCCCAAACGGCGCGCGGTCGAACTCCACATCTTTCAACGCTGGCTCGTGCGGCGCATGATCCGTCGCAATCGCATCCACCGTTCCGTCCGCCAATCCAGCCAGCAGCGCCTCGCGGTCTTCCCGCGCCGCCAGCGGCGGATTCATCTTGAATTTCGAATCGTACTGCACATCCTCATCGATCAGCGTGAAGTGATGCGGAGTAACTTCGCAGCTCACGCGCAGCCCGCGCGACTTCGCCCACCGCACCTGCTCCAGCGACGCCTTCGCCGAAAGATGCGCTACATGCAGCCGCGCCCCCGTCAACTCCGCCAACTGCAAATCCCGCGCCACGCAAACCGACTCCGCCGCCGCAGGCATCCCGCGCAACCCCATCCGCGTCGAAGTCACGCCCTCGCGCATCACCGCGCCAGCAGCCAGCGACACATCTTCTGAATGCTCAATCACCGGAAGATCGAGCGATCGGCAGTAATCCATGACCTGCCGCGCCAGCTTCGCCGTCGCGATTGGCTTTCCGTCGTCGGAGACCGCCACGATCCCCGCTTCCTTCATCGCCGCGATTTCCGCAATCGCTTCGCCCTTGCTTCCAACCGACGCCGCGCCAATCGGCCAGACGCGCACGCTCCCGGCCGCTTTCGCGCGGTCCAGGATGAATCGCGTCACCGAGGCATTGTCATTCACCGGCTTCGTGTTTGGCATGCTGCAGACTGCGGTGAAACCACCGCGCGCCGCCGCCCGCGTCCCTGTCTCAATCGTTTCCGAAGATTCCTGCCCCGGCTCTCGCAAGTGCGCGTGAAGATCGATAAATCCCGGCGCAACGATTAATCCGCTTGCGTCAAGAATTTCCGCCCCCTGCGGCGAGGCAATCTTTCCTGCCGGCCCAACCTCCTTGATCTTTTCCCCGTCCAGCAACACGTCGAGCGCCGCGTCCATCTTCGAAGCCGGGTCAATCACCCTCCCGTTTTTAATCAGAAGCATTCGTCGATTCCTTCGACTTCACTTCCAGCGCCGGATGCGTTCCGCTTTCCGTCGCCCCGCCGATCAGCAAATACAAAATCGTCATTCGAACCGCCACTCCGTTGGTGACCTGTTCGAGCACGCACGACTGCGGTCCGTCCGCCACTTCCGGCGTAATCTCAATCCCGCGGTTCATCGGCCCGGGATGCAGCACAATCGCATTCGGGCTCGCGCGGCGTAGCCGTACCGCATTCAATTGGTACAGCAAAACGTAATCGTTGGCAGAAAGCGGCGGATCATCCAGCCGCTCCGTCTGCACCCGCAGCATCATGATGACGTCCGCTCCGTCTAGGGCCTCTTCGATCCGGTAGACGCAGCGAATCGAAGTCCCCGGCGCGATTCTCTCTAGCTCGCGCGGAACCCACATCGCCGGCCCGCACAACGTGAACTTGCATCCAAATTTTCCCAACAGATGAATGTTCGAACGCGCCACGCGGCTGTGCAGGATGTCTCCCAGAATCGTCACGTTTAAGTTCTTAATCGTCCCTAGCCGGTCGCGAATCGTCAGCGCATCCAGCAATCCCTGCGAAGGATGCTCGTGCGTCCCGTCGCCCGCGTTCACCACCGGAATGTCCAGATGCCGCGCCACGTAATCCGTAGCGCCCGAGGCCGCGTGCCGCATCACCAGGCAATCCGGCTTCATTGCATTCAGATTGAAAACCGTGTCCAGCAGCGTCTCCCCCTTCTTCAGGCTGGAGGCCTCCGCTTGCAAGTTCATGGTGTCCGCGCCGAGCCGCGATGCGGCTGCTCCAAAGCTGATGCGCGTTCGCGTCGAAGTCTCGAAAAACGCCAGCGCCACCGTTTTCCCGCGCAGTGTAGCCAGTTTTTTCAGCGGATGCTTCTGAATTTCCTGGAAAGGTTTGCTTTGGTCGAGGAGAAAACTCAATTCGTCCGCGGTGAGCGGTTCGAGAGCCAGCAAATCGCGGAATTTAATGCTCAATGTCCCTTCTCGGATGTGCAACCAGCCAATTCGAACAAGTTTCTCAAATCTACTCCACGCGGTCGACCAGCACGACTCGCTCTTCCTTGTCGATCTCTCGCAGCCGCACCTCAATAATCTCCGTGTCGCTCGTCTGAACGTTGCGCCCCGTGTACTGTGCCTCGATCGGCATTTCGCGGTGACCGCGGTCCACCAGCACGCACAGTGAAACGCGTTTCGGCCGCCCCAGGTCAAAGATGCCGTTCATCGCCGCGCGAATCGTCCGCCCGGTGTACAAAACGTCGTCCACCAGCACCAGGTCCATGTTGTCCACGCCGAACGGAATGTCCGACGACCGCAGCACCGCCTGTGGCGCCACTTTCGAAAGATCGTCGCGGTATAGAGTAATGTCCAACACCCCGACGGGGACTTCCACACCGTCTATCCCGCGCATCGCCTGCGCAATCCGCTGCGCCAGCGGCACGCCCCGCCGCACGATCCCGATCAGCGCCAGGTTCTTCGTCCCGCCGCTTTTTTCCACGATTTCATGCGCCAGCCGTTGCAGTGTACGGTCGATTTCGGGCGCGGACATCAACTGGCTTTTTTCGACGATGCGCATGGTCGGGTAATCCTATCATTCCTGACCGCGCCGCGGTCAATCCACTCCGCAATCATCGAACGGTAATGCGGTCGTAGTAGACTCTTGAGCGAATTGGGGAGGCGGCATTGGATATGGTCCCGAGAACATTCTTGTGGAAGCGCTTTCTTTTGCAGCGCGGGATGATGGCGGCAGCATTTCTTCTCGCAGGCAGCATTCTGTTGGTTCCGCGCGTCGCGGCTCAAGCCCCGCCGCTTCGCGCGGCCGCTCCCAAAGCTATGCAGGCGCCCGCCAAGCCCAAGCTGGTCGTGCTCCTAGTCGTCGACCAGATGCGTGGCGACTACGTGGACAAATTCCTCCACCAATGGACCGGCGGCCTCAAGCGCCTCGTCGAAGAAGGCGCGTGGTTCCGCGACGCCGCCTATCCCTACGCCGCCACCGAAACCTGCGTCGGCCATGCGACGATTTCCACCGGAGCATTTCCTGCAACCCACGGCATGGTCGCCAACAATTGGTGGGACCGTGGACTTGGGAAGAGTGTGACTTGTACCTCCGATTCCAAGGCCAAAAATTCCGCCTACGGTGGCGCATCCTTCAAGGATGGCGATTCCGAGTCGGACGAGAAAGAAGGAGGAAATAGTGGCGTCCGCCTCACGATGCCATCCTTTGCCGACGAATTGAAATTTCAGGGTGGCGCGCGGACTCGGGTGGTCACTTTTTCTCTGAAAGCCCGGGCGGCCATCACGCTGGCAGGGCACCAGGCGGACGGCGTGGCTTGGCTGGACGACACCACAGGAGCCTGGGTCACTTCAAACGCGTTTGAGACGCTCCCTTTCCTGGATGACTACGTGAAAAAGAATCCCGTCAGAAAGGACTATGGAAAAACTTGGAATCTGCTCCTGGACAAGAAGAAATACCTGTACGCCGAAGAGACTGTTGGCAGTGTGCCACCCGACGGGTGGAACCATTCCTTTCCGCACCCGCTGCGCGGGAAAGCTGCCGGTGCCGACCCAGATAGCTCGTTCTACAAACAATGGAAAACCAGCCCGTTTGCCGATACTTATCTTACGCAGCTCGCGGAGCTAGCCGTGGACCAGCTCTCCCTCGGAAAAGCCGGCGGCATGGATTTTTTGGGCATCGCGTATTCGCCTCTGGATTATGCGGGACACGCTTTTGGGCCCCGGAGTTGGGAAGTTCAGGACATTTTGGCCAGACTCGATGAAGACCTCGGTGGGCTATTCACGCATTTGGACAAAGAGATAGGCCCCGGGAACTACGTTGTCGCGCTGACCGCTGACCATGGCGTCGTGCCGATTCCCGAAGACATGCAAAAAACCGGCGCCGACGCCGGCCTCCTGCATCTGCCGGAGCTGCGGGAACGAATTGAAAAAGCCCTCGAAGCCTTCAAATATCCAAAGCCCGCGATTGCCAGCATCTCCGGCAGCGACATTTATTTCGCGCCCGGCGTCTTTGACAAATTGCAGAACGATCATGCCGCGATGCAGGCCGTTCTGGAGGCCGCGCTGGCGCAACCCGGCGTAGCCGCCGTCTATCGCGCCGACGAATTGCGCGATCGTCCCGCCACGCCCCAAAGCTCCACCCAAAGTCCCACGCTCCGCGCTTTCGCCTACAGTTATTTCCCCGGCCGTAGCGGCGACCTATTCATCCTGCCAAAACCCTACTGGCTCCTCGACAGCACTCCCGCCGGAAAGCAGCGCTCCTACGGCACCGGCCACGGCGTCCCCTACAACTACGACCAGCACGTCCCCGTTCTGCTGATGGGCTTCGGCATCCAACCCGGCCAATACTTCCAATCCATCACGCCCGCCGACATCGCCCCAACCTTCGCCGCCCTCTGCGGCATCACCCTAGCCTCCCGCGACGGCCACATCCTCGCCCAGGCCCTGAAGAAACCCGCCGAGGCCCACGCTCAGTCTCAGCCCGCTCGCCCAAAATCCGCCCCGGCGTCAGCTCCAAACACAAATCCCTAACGGTCTCTTTTCATGATGTTCCCAAGACTGGCCTCATTCCTGGATGAAGTTCTTCCTGATCTCAGCATTCCGCTTCACGGTAGTCGGCCCTTGGGTCTTAAGAGCATTTTCTGCCCACCATCGGACCTGTTCGCGTTCGTGGCCAAGGAACTTTCGGATAGCCTGCTCGTACTCCGCTGAACCCTCGATCTCCAGTAGAGCTCCAGCGGCTACAAAGTAGGCGTGATAAGGGATAGGGCCGAAAACTACATCGTCAGGTACACCTGTGAGCTCTTCAGCTTCCATTGCCGTCCGGAATTTCTCATAGTACGGGCGGATGGCAGATGCAGCTCTCGGATCTTTGGACAATCCAAGTGCCTGGATGTAGTTCAGCGGCTCGTTTTGCGATTCACATTTCTCCAGCCTCTCAATCAGAAAACTCACGGCTCGTTCGCGGCCAGGATGCTTCAGGAACGCTTGCGCACAATGCGCCCATAGAAGGTCACTACCATCTTGCATGACTACTTCTAAGATTTCCGTATCGTTGCTATCCCACGTGACTTTCACCCAGAAGTTTTGTACGAAATCGAGCCGTTGGTTTTCGCTCATGCTTGGCCAGCGACTGCGAATTTCAGATGCGCTTACAGTAAAGCTCTCGTCCGCCAGGAACTTTGACGTGTGGGAGTACGATTTTTCGCCAACCTTGTACACGTAAGACCATTCGGTTTCTTTCACTAATTCGGGCTGCTGACCGGATCCGTAGGTCTTCTTTATGAATTTAAGCAACTCGGGGTCTTCGCCGCTCATGCAGTCACCATATCACAGGATTTTTGTTCATTGCGTCTCACGCATCTTCCACTCGAAGCAAGTGGTCATCTCACTGTGTAATCCGAACACCTGCACAGAAACGCTGGCGGATTTTGAGCAGTCGAGAATGACTTCATGTTATCCTCTTTCACGAAGTGAGTTCCGCTGGCGCTGTTGATCTCAGCGTAAAAATTGGCGCGCTGCGCCTGCGGAATCCTATTCTCGCCGCCAGTGGAACTTTCGGTTACGGCCTCGAATTCGCCCACCTCGTCGACCTGAACCGCCTCGGTGGCTTTGTCACCAAGGGGCTTTCCCGCGAACCCATTGAAGGCGCCCCCGCCCCCCGGCTTTACCCCACCCCCTCCGGGATGCTCAACGCCGTCGGGCTCCAAAATGTCGGGGTTCGTGCCTTCGTATCCGAAAAACTCCCGGTACTGCGAAATTTCGATACGGCGGTCATCGCCAACGTCTTCGGCTACACCCTCGAGGACTACGTCGAGGTGATCCGCGTCCTGGAGGACGCCGAGGGCCTCGCCGGCTACGAACTCAACATCTCCTGCCCCAACGTCAAAAAGGGCGGCATGCAGTTCGGCAACGACCCAACCCAAGTCTCCGAAGTCGTCGGCGCCGCCAGGAAGGCCGCCGCAAAACGCCCCCTCTGGGTCAAGCTCTCCCCGCTCGTTACAGACATTGGACTTATTGCACGCGCCGCCGAAGAGGCCGGGGGTGACGCCTTGACGGTGGCAAACACCTACCCGGCAATGGCCATCGACTTCCGCTCCGGCAAGTCCCAGCTGGGGAACCCGACCGGGGGCCTTTCCGGCCCGGCCATTAAACCTATTACTTTGAAGCTGGTTTGGGAAACAAAGAAGGCCGTCAAGACACCAATTATAGGCCTCGGAGGCATCGAGACGGTCGAAGACGTGCTTGATTACCTAGCCGTAGGCGCTTCCGCGGTACAGGTCGGGACGGCCAGCTTTACTGACCCCATGGCCAGTCAGCGACTTTCCGACACCCTTACGAAGGTCCTATTACGAGCTAAAGCGTTTACCGTGAATGAGTTAAGAGACAAGTTCGTTGCAGAAAATGGTTGACATAACGACCCCTTTTCGCTACACTTTTCTGGATCTGAGCAGCACAAAGATCACACTATGAGACATCGACTTTTCATGAGCTGGGCTGCACTTCGATGGGTACTCCTCATGTTCCTGTTTGCTCAGGGCATGGAAGCACCCCTCGTAGCGAACCTGAATCAACCCGTGAAGCCGATCAAGACCTGGGTGGGCAATTCCAGTTGGTATGGCCCCGGGTTCAATGGCCGCAAAACCGCCAATGGCGAGCGCTTCGACTCCGAAGCCCTCACCGCGGCACACCCCAATCTGCCTTTTGGGTCCTTGGTCCGCGTTGTGAATCCTCGAAACGGCAAGTTTGAGCTGGTACGTATCAATGACCGGGGTCCCTATCAAGAAGGGCGCGAAATTGATGTATCCTATCGTGTCGCCCGGAAAATCGGCTTGATCCATTCGGGCGTGAGCCAGGTCCGGCTCGAGCTCATGGCACTACCCGAGAAGCACTGACCCCGAAGGAGTCGGGGTCGACTATGACCCTGACCTTCGACGCCCATCCCCGCAGCAGCCTGATCGTCGCTCTTGATTTTGATTCGTTATCCACTGCATTGAAATTCGCGAAGCAGGTTGCCGATCTCGTAGGCATGTTCAAGATCGGCAACCAGCTCTTTACGGCCGCTGGCCCCGCCGCCGTTAAAGAAGTCGCCGCGCTCGGCCCGGGTATTTTTCTCGACCTGAAGTTCCACGACATCCCCAATACCGTTGCCGGCGCGGTACTTTCCGCCGCAGCTATGACCGGAGTGCAGCTCGTCAACGTGCACGCGCTGGGCGGCAAGGCCATGCTCGAAGCCGCGGTACAAGCCATTAGCGCTGGCGTCCCCATGGGAGCCGACCGCCCGCGTCTCCTGGCGGTGACCATTCTGACGAGCATGGATCAGAAAACCATGAAAGAAGTCGGCATCGGCGGCGCGCCCAAACTCCGCGTCGTGAAACTGGCGCAACTCGCAAAAAAAGCTGGCGTCGATGGTGTCGTCGCTTCCGTGCAGGAAGCCCGAGCGATCCGCAAGGCATGCGGCCGCGATTTCCTGATCGTTACGCCCGGTGTTCGCCCGGAGGATTCACCAGTCGAATCCAAGTCAGAAGACCAGGCCCGCAAAGCCACGCCCACTGAAGCGATTCGCGCTGGCGCCGATTTCCTCGTTGTGGGCAGGCCGATTCTTGCCGCACCCGATCCGCGCGCCGCCGCGCAATCGATCGTCGAAGAAATTGCCGCCGCGAAGTAGGCCGCGGTTTGACCCCTGATTCTCTCCTCCAGTAGCATCCAAAGCGGCAGAAGAATTTCTGCGAGTTGAACTTATGTCCACCGCAATGAAAAGCGTAATTGTTGGCACGGCCGGCCACATTGACCACGGCAAATCCACGTTGGTCGAAGCGCTAACCGGCACGCATCCGGATCGTCTCGCCGAAGAGAAGCGCCGCGGAATCACGATTGACTTAGGCTTCGCCTTCCTGGAAGAAAACGGCGTCCGTTTCGGTTTTGTAGATGTGCCGGGACACGAAAGATTTGTCAGCAACATGCTGGCGGGCGCGGCGGGAATTGATGTGCTGTTGCTGGTGATCGCCGCGGACGAATCCATCAAGCCGCAGACGCGCGAGCATTTTGATATTTGCCGTCTGCTGGGAGTGAAACGCGGAGTTGTGGCGCTGACGAAGAGCGACTTGGTGGACACCGAAACGCTGGAGCTGGTGCGCATGGAAGCGGAAGAGTTTCTGCGCGGCTCGTTCCTGGAGAAAGCGCCGCTCGTGCCGGTGAGCGCGAAAGCAGGAGCCGGACTCACCGAACTAAAGAAAGCGTTGAGCGAAGCTGCAACAAATACCTCGACCAAAGATGCAGCGCGATATTTCCGTCTGCCCATCGATCGCGCATTCGCCATGAAGGGATTTGGATCGGTCGTGACAGGGACGCTGATTTCCGGAAGCGTCGGCCCAGGCGACGAAGTGGAATTGTTCCCGCGCCAGGATCGGTTAAGAGTCCGCGGCGTGCAGTCCGGCGGAAAATCCGTGGAACGCGCGACGCCCGGACAGCGCACGGCGGTGAATCTTGCGGGAATCGAGCACACGGCGCTGAAGCGGGGCATGGTATTGGCCGCCCCGAAAAAATTCCGCAAGACGCGCCGAATCGATGTTCGGCTGGAGCTGTTGCCTTCCGTGAGAAAAATGAAGCAAGGCGCCCGCGTCCATTTTCACGCGGGAACCGTGGAGACAGTTGCGGAAATATTTTTCCACGGAGAGAAAGAACTGTCGCCTAGCGGAAGCGCGTTTGCGAATTTGAAATTACAGGACGAAGTGCTCGTGTTGCCGGGCGACCGCTTCATCGTGCGGCAGTTTTCTCCTGTGGTGACGATCGGTGGAGGCGCGGTGCTGGACCCGCTGGCCCGGCGTCCGATGTTGCGGGATACGGGACGCGCGGTGTTTCTTGAAACCATCGAGCGGGGAAACCACGAAGAAATCCTCGTGGCGATGACGGAGCGCGCGCTGCTGGGACTCGGGCACGAGGAGATCGTCGCCCGGACGGGCTGGATCGAGCAGGAAATTCAGGGCGCCTTGGAAAAACTTCACGGAACGGGACGTGTAAGAATCGTTTCGACCGAGCCGCTGGTTTTGGTCGCGGGAAAATTGTTTGAAGACGTGCGCAAGAAAATTGCCGAAAAGGTCGAGCGGTTCCAGAAAGAAAATCCATTGCTGCCGGGAATTTCGCGCGAGGATTTGCGCGCGAGCCTGGGAAAGCGCGTGCGGAGCGAAACTTTCCGTGCCGCACTGGAAGAACTGGCCGCGCAGAAGAAACTCGACGCTCAGGGCGAGTTGGTAAAAAAGGCCGGATCGGAAATTGCCCTGCTCCCGGAAGAAGCCAAGGCCAAGGAACAAATCGAGGCAGCGTTTGCTTCCGCAGGTCTGGCAGTACCATCGGTAAAAGAAGTGCTCGCAAAGCTCACCGTTGAGTCCAAGCGAGCCGAAAAACTGTTGCAGATTCTTTTGCGGGAGAAAAACCTCGTGCGTGTCTCCCCGGAGCTGATTTTTCACCGGCAGGCGCTGGCTCAGCTGAAAAAGCAGCTTGCCGCTTACAAAAAAGCAAAGGGCGACCGCATTTCCGTGCCCGCCTTCAAGGAACTGACGGGCATCACTCGGAAGTACGCCATCCCCCTTCTCGAATACCTCGACCGCGAGCACCTGACGCGCCGGGCGGGGGAAGAGCGTGTTATCCTGTAGGAGCAAGAAGCGATACAGACTTGCCGCGCAGGGCTACCTGCGCTAGGGTTAGTTAGCGCGCTGCCAAGCGGGGCGCGTGGAGGTTGTTCATGGGTGAATTTAGTATTTTTCATTGGCTTGTAGTTTTGGCTGTTATTCTGATTTTCTTTGGCGGCAAGCGCATCCCGGAAATTATGAAGGGATTCGGTGAAGGCATCCGCAGCTTCAAGGATGGCATGTCGGGCGCGACGCAAACTCCGACTCCTCCGGCACAGGCGCCTGCCCCCCCAGCAACGGATAAGCCTGCTGAAGAAAAGAAGTAAGTCCGGCGTAGAACAAAACTCAACACAAATTGGAAGAGGGCCTCGACCCGGTCGGGGCCCTCTTCGTTTTTCTGCTGCTACGGCTGTGTTGAAAGCCCGAGTGACCAGCGCCGCGCTACTCAATTCTCAGCGCGCTCATGGGTGAAATAGATGCGGCGCGGTTTGCGGGAATGATGGCTGCGAAAAAGGAGCAAATCGCAAGCGCCCCCGCAGCTACACTCAGCGCGAACGGGTCCCAGGAAGTCACGCCGTAAAGCTGGGCGGAGAGCAAGCGCCCGGCCCCGACGGCCAGCGGCAACCCAAGGATCAGCCCAATCAATACACGCTTGAAGGCTCCACCCAAGACGAGTCTGAGAACATTCGGGCGGTCGGCACCAAGCGCCATGCGAATGCCGATTTCGTTGGTTCGCTGAGCAACGGAATAGGCGGTGACACCATACAGGCCAATCGCGGCAAGGATCAGCGCGACGACGCCAAACAGGCCCGCGAGACTGGCCACGGCGCGCTGCTGGTCGAAGGAAAGTTCAATCTGCTGCTGCATGGTTCGGATGCTGTTGATGGTCAGGTTGGGATCCAGGTCCGCGAGCATCCTGGTGAGCTGGGCTTCGAGAGCGCCGGGAGTCATGTTGGTGACGAGCAACATTCCGCCGATGAAGTGAGAGTTCAGCTCGATTTTCTTCATCAATTCGTCGGGATAATTCACATTTTGGGCCAGCGGCACATAGAACATCGGCCGCGCGGGCCTGCTGAGTCCCCACCCCGCAAACTTAGCATCGCGCACGACGCCAACGATACGGAAGGTGCCGGCATACTCGGGGACATCGAGGCCAAAGTGCTGATCCAGCGGGTCTTCAGTGCTCTTGAAAAAGCGCTTCACGAAAGCTTCGTTGACAATGGCCACGGGCGCGGTGGTTTCGTTGTCCGCCGCCGTAAACGCGCGCCCGCGCAAAATTGGGATGCCAAGATTCTGAAGATAATTGGCACTCACTCGGTCCCAGGAGGCGCCTGCTTCCTCGTTGAGCTTGGCCGGAGGGTGGCCGGCGACCATGATGAGTTCGCCCCAATTGTCGGTGAGCGGGTTATAGAGGGCGAGACCGGCGCCTTGTACGCCGGGGAGACGGTTGAGACGATCTTCCATCTGGCGGTAGAGCGCCGCTAACTGCGGCTGCGTGTAGGTCGCTGGAGGTCTGTTCATGCTCACTTCCACGCGGTTTTGCACCTGGTATCCGAAGTCCTGATGCTCAAGCTTGTTGAGGCTTCGCGCCAGCATGGTGGCGCCGGCGACCAGCACAACCGACAAAGTGGCCTGGACGACCAGCAGAGCCTTGCGAGCGAAAGAAGAACGGTCCTGCGTACCGCGGCCCGATCCCCGTAGCGCTTCCGCGGGATCGGTGCGCGTGGCAAGCCACGCGGGAGCCGCGCCAAAAATGATTCCGGTCGCGAGCGCCAGGGCGAAGGCAAACGCCAATACCATGAGCGATGGTGCGGTGCTGATGGGAAGGAAGTGTGAGCTATGAAACGCTAGGGCAAGCAGCAGTCGCGCCGCTGCCATAGCAACCAGAAGCCCGACAACGCCTCCACCAATGGCGAGCAGGACGCTTTCCGTGAGCGCCTGCGCAACGATTTGTCTGGGAGTGGCGCCAACGGCCAGTCGCACTGCCGTTTGGCCACGACGCGCCACGCCGCGAGCGAGCAGCAGGTTCGCCACATTGGAACACGCAATCAGAAGCACCAGGCCGCACACTGACAGAAGGATCTGCAGGCTGCGCCCGTACTCCTCTTTCATCACTGCCACACCTGCTCCTGCGGGCACCACGTTGAGTACCTGTTTGGGAAGCATGCGGATGACATCGGGCATCCAGTTGGAAGGATATCCGGAATCGTTCTGCAGCCACTGGCGAAGAACTCCAGTGACGCGCGGAGCCATTCCATCAATTGAAGCTCCCGGACGCAAACGCCCAATCATGCGAAGCCACGCAGAGACGGGCTGGCGCAGCAGGCTGCCTTCAGCATTCATCATGGGTTCTTGCTGAAGGGGAACCCAGATATCAGGAGGGTCGCTCTCCAGAGTTTCGCCGAAAAATCCGGGGGGAGCGACTCCGATCACGGTGAGAGGATGGCCCTCAGCGATGAACGTTGAACCCACCACGGAAGGATCGGAGGCGTAGGCGGTCTGCCAGACACGGTGGCTCAGCACTGCGACAGGCGGAGCGGCCGGCTTGTCGTCATCCGGCGTGAACACCCGCCCACCGAAGGCGCGAACTCCAAGAGTTGAGAAATAAGTGCCGGTGACATACTCGGAGCGCAGAGGCCGGGCAGCTGACTCGACACCTTGACGCCGCACGCTCAGCCGCCAGCGTCCGGCCTGAAACGCCGTAACCTCCTCGAACTCAGGGGTTTCTGCCTTGAGGCGTTCGTACAGAGGGAAGGAAAACATGCCCCAGGTGTCCTGGGGGCCGCCTTCCACGCAGCATTCATCGCCTTCGCCAACCCGGTAGAGCCTGCCAGGGTCAGAAACTGGCAAGGAGCGGAGCATTACCGCGTGAATCAGCGTAAATATTGCGGTGGTGCCGCCGATTCCCAGGGCCAGCGTCAATACCGCAGCCGCGGTAAAAATAGGCGACAACCGGAATTGCCTCAGCGCGTACCGAAAATTGCCTGGCAGGCTTTGCATGGAACACCTCTCCCTACTTACGCACTTGAGTCGCGGCAGGTTCCCTAGGCCGCTATTTGGCGAACCCGTCCGCAGTCCGAACACAATTCGGCAGAGTCCTGCTCTATTGACGATTCAGGGAGTCGATTGTCACGGAGCCGTAGCGCACAGGCAGCCCAAGGGACCGATATTAGCTCCCTCGATGTTTGGCGACGATGAGGGTAATATCGTCGTGCTGCTCGTGAGGGCTGAAGCGCTGAACTTCGTCAACGATCGCAGCGAGCGCTGCTTGCGAACAGGCTTCACAATGCCGCTGCAGGGCTTCGATGAGCCGCTGTTCGCCGAATTGCTCATCAGCGGAGTTGTACGATTCGGTGATGCCATCGGTGTAGAGAGCAAGCGTGTCTCCTGGACGGAGCTGACATTCCCCGATTTCGCAATCCCAATCCTTGAAGATTCCCAGCACCGTGGCAGTAGCACCGAGTCGCTCCACTGTGCAATCTTTGCGGAGCAGAAGAGCGGGGAGGTGGCCGCAGTTCGCGTAGCGCAGTCGGCACACGGTGTCATCATATTCCGCGAAGAAGAGCGTGGCGAAGGCGCCGTCCGGCGTATTGTCGCAGAAGAGCTGGTTCACCGAACGCAAGAGGCGCTGCGGCTGATCCACGGCGATGGCGCACTGGCTGCGCAGATTGGCCTGCAGATTGGCCATCAAAAGTGCGGCGGCGATTCCTTTTCCTGAAATGTCGCCGATGACAAATCCCAGGCGCGCCTTGCCGAGATCCAGGAAGTCATAATAATCACCGCCGACTTTGCGCGCCTGAATACAAAGGCCTGCATATTCAAGAGTCTTCGAGGGCGGCTGCGACTGGGGAAACAGCCTGGCCTGCACCTGTTTCGCAATTTCGAGTTCTTGCGCAGCGCGCCGTTCGGATTCCAGCCTCTCGGCAAGGGCGCGGCGTTGCGCTTCGACTGCGTGGGTCACCTCATCGAAGCTCACTAGCGAAAAGGAATTGCCGTCGAGATCCCTGAAGCGTGTGAATACTCCACCCCAAATTGGAGCGTGCTCTGCGCCGGCCGCCGATGCGTCCGTTGAATGCGGCGCGCGTACGTGCACCTCATACTTGAGGCGTTTCAGCCGTGGCGCGAACTGAAAGCGAACTCCGCGCTTGGTCCACTCGCGGTACTTCACAATCACATCCTCGGTGACGAAGGTGACCGGTGCGGGCCGGCCAACGAGCTTGTATTGTTCCGAGCCCGGCTCTGGCGCGACGAGCGTGAGGTTCGCAGTGCCGTCGGGAGGGGCCACGGTTACGAAACGCCGGTCAGGTTGAATGCGCGCGTCAAAAACCAATTGAAACCCAAGTTGATTGAGGTAAAAGTTCAGGCTGAGGTCGAGATCGCGAACGTAAATGGTCACCGATTGCAGGCGCAGGTAAGGATCCTGCCGGTCCAGACGGACTGCTGAGCCGTCTACCCACTCTTGAGGAGAATTGCCCATGGGCGAGATTATAAGGCGGAAGCGGTTGCTTCGCGCGCGTTCCTGGAAGGAACGATCGACTTCGCCCGGACGAGCCAACGTTGCGACGACGGCGAGTTAGTCTTCCGACCAGCCGAGGGCCATGAGGGCGTGATACAGGCGGGCCAGCGGCAGGCCGACAATGTTGAAATAGCAGCCTTCGATGCGTGGGATGTAACGGCCGGCGTAGCCTTGGATGGCATAGCCGCCGGCTTTGTCGTGGGGTTCGCCAGTCGCAAGATAGCGGGAGATTTCTTCAGCCGAAAGCATGGCGAAGTGCACGAGCGTGGATTCAACAAATGTAAGCCGCTCGGCGTCGGGAAGCCGAATGAGGGCGACACCGGTGAGGACGGCATGTGTGCGGCCGGATAGCCTTTCCAACATATGGCGGGCATCGTCGGAAGAACGCGGCTTGCCGAAGATGTGTCCCTCGAGAGTGACCTCAGTGTCGGCGCCGATGACAATGGCCGGACCAGCAGCGCGCGCGGCCACCAGTTCGGCTTTGGCAATAGCCAGGCGCTCAACCAGGACGTGCGCGGATTCACCCGGGTAAGGAGTTTCGTCAATGGAGGAGGACATTGCGGTGAACGAGAAGCCGGCGTCGCGCAGGATTTCGGCGCGGCGTACCGATGCGGAAGCGAGAATGAGCTTCATGCGGAAGTTAGATGACAACGGATTCTTGATACTCGCCGAACACGCGGCGCAGGGCGTCGGAGATTTCGCCGATAGTGGCGTAGGCTTCGACGGCGGCGAGGATGGCCGGAAGAAGATTTTCCGTCGTGGCAGCGCGGCGCTGGAGCTCGGCAAGCGCCAATTTGGCGCGCGTGGAGTCGCGTTTGGCGCGCAGAGCGTTCAGTCGCGCAATCTGGGAGCGCTCGATTTCCGCGTCAATACGGAGAATAGGAATGTTGCGGTCCTCTTCTGCGATGAAATCGTTCACGCCAACGACGATTTGTTCTTTTTTCTCGACAGCGCGCTGGAACTCGTAGGCGGCTTTCTGGATTTCGCCCTGAACGAAGCCGGCTTCAATAGCGCGCAACATTCCTCCCATCGAATCCACTTTTTCAATGTATTCGCGGGCGCCCTTCTCGATTTCGTTGGTGAGGGATTCGATGGCGTAGGACCCCGCGACGGGGTCAACGGTGTTGGCAACGCCGGTTTCGTTGGCAAGAATTTGCTGCGTGCGCAGAGCGATGAGCGCGGCGTCTTCCGTAGGCAAGGCCAGCGCTTCGTCGAGCGAATTGGTATGCAGAGATTGGCAGCCGCCGAGAACGGCTGCGAGCGCCTGAATGGCCACGCGAACGATGTTGTTTTCCGGCTGCTGCGCGGTAAGCGAAGAACCGGCGGTTTGCGCGTGAAAGCGCAGCATCAAGGAGCGCGGATCTTTCGCGCCGAAGCGTTCCACCATGATTTTCGCCCACAGGCGGCGCGCGGCGCGATACTTGGCGATTTCTTCGAGCAGATCGTTGTGCGCATTGAAGAAAAAAGAAAGCTGCGGTGCGAATTCATCAACGCGAAGCCCGGCGTCCAGCGCGGCCTGAACGTAGGCGATACCGTCGGCAAGGGTGAAGGCCACTTCCTGCACGGCGGTCGAGCCGGCCTCGCGGATGTGATACCCGGAGATGGAGATGGTGTTCCACTTGGGAAGATGGTCGCGGCACCACGCGAAAATGTCGGTGACGATTCGCATCGCCGGACGCACGGGATAGATGTAGGTGCCGCGAGCGATGTATTCCTTCAAAATATCGTTCTGCACGGTGCCGGAAAGTTTTTGCAAACTGGCGCCTTGCCGCTTTGCAACCGCGACATAAAGGCACAAAAGAATGGCCGCAGTGGCATTGATGGTCATCGAAGTGGAAACTCTTTCGAGCGGGATGCCATCGAAGAGCATTTCCATGTCTTCGAGCGAATCGATGGCGACGCCGACTTTGCCGACTTCGCCGAGGGCCAGCGGATGGTCGGAATCCATGCCAATCTGCGTGGGCAGATCGAAGGCCACCGAAAGGCCCGCCTGGCCCTTGCTCAGGAGGTAGCGGTACCGCTGGTTGGATTCGATGGCGGTACCGAAGCCCGCGTACTGGCGCATGGTCCAGAATCGCCCGCGATACATGGTCGGATAGATACCGCGCGTGTAGGGAAATTCGCCGGGATAACCGAGAGCGGATTCGGCGTCCCAGCCATCAAGATTTTCTTCCGTGTACAGTCGATCGACGGGAAGTCCGGAGAGTGTGGTGAATTTCTCTTTCCGCTCCGCGGCAGCGCCGGATTTGGTTTTGGTATCGGCCATCGAATGAACTCGGTCTTAAACAGATCGAACAGCGAAAGCGCCCGCTTGCGCAGTTTGGCGCTACAATTTGCGAGCTCTGCGGAACGAAGTCACGGCAAAAAACGCAAACAACAGAGCTACGGCAATGGCCAGGCCGATGAGCCAGCGGGCGACGTCGCGTGTCCACGCGCGCAGCGCGGCGTTAAACCAACCCAACGCTAGAACGGCAAAGACCGCCGCAATGGCTTCATGAAAAAGCTGCCGTAGCGCGCGCCAGAGCCGCCGAAAACCGCCGTGCCGTGGCGCGGTAGCTGCGCTCGTGGCCGTTGACATAACAGCATCTTAGCGCAAAACCCGGCCGACATCCGAACGTGGAGACTACCGCGCCCGGCGCCCTTAGCACCTGAACAATGGTACTGTGGACGGATTAGAGACAACGAAGCGAAGCTCTCTTGTATCCAACAAAACGTGGGCCTAGAATGGCCAGAGAAGTACGGGAGACGACGCCTTGCAACTCGACGATCACCTGAAGAATTTGCTCCGTGAACTGGGACACGCCATCAATGACACGGTGTCCGATTCCGACCGGATCACGGGTGCAATTGCCGGAGTGCGCGCGCACGGCTACGATATCGTGTTGAAGCTGGACGCCACTATCGGTCTGGCAAAGCGCGACGCTGCTGCGGCCGAAGCGGCAAGATTGACGACACAAGACAAACGCTTCCTAGAGTCGCTGCGCATTCAGGTGGATCAGGAATCTCTCTCGGAAGAAAATGACAAAAAGCCGGCCCCGCGGCTGTCTATGACGCCCCAGGATGTGCGATTCTTGAAATCACTGCGAATTGCCACGGACGACTCAGAATGAAGAGAAGCGCCAAGTTGACCGTGTTCGGATTGCCATTGATGCTTGCGGCCGCCGCCATTTTTCCCTCCCCCGCTGCTGCGCAGGATCCGATAACCACGCCGATTATCGTTGATACCGCGGTGCCAATCATCGTCGCCGCGATAAAGCCCAAGCCAAAACAGACCGGACTGGATAAGTTTGAAGGCTTCGTGATGAACGCAACCAACGCGCAGATCACTGTCCGCGCGAAGGGGAACGACTTAGCTATCAGGACGTTCCCTCTTTCGGAAGCCGCCTCCGCGAAAATGCAGAAAATCGTCGAAAAAGGCGGCTATCAATACGGCGACAAAGTGACGGTTTTCTACGAACCCGCTACTTCGAAAGCGATCAAGTTCAAAGGGAAACCTTCTAAGCCAATTTGATTCGCGGAGCCGCAACATGCTTCGCCTTCCTGCCGTTGCCGGACGCTTTTATCCTTCCCATCCTGCTGAACTAACGGCGCTGATTCACAAATACGTTGTAAGCGATCCGGCCAAGCCCCCGGTTCGAGTCAGTGCTTGTCTTGTGCCGCACGCGGGTTACGTTTATTCAGGACACGTAGCAGGCGCCGTGCTCGCGCGGATCGCACTGCCCAGGAAAATCATCATTCTCGGCGTGCGCCATTATCCACGCGGCGAGGCGGCGGCGATCCTTTCGAGCGGCGCGTGGCGCACCCCTTTGGGCGACGCGCGGATAGACGAGCCACTCGCGGAAGCACTCAAAAAGGCATGCCCGCTGCTGTGCGAAGACAGTGTAGCGCACGGCGCGGAACATTCCCTGGAAGTGCAGTTGCCGTTCCTTCAAGTGCTGGCGCCGGACTTCACCTTTGTTCCCGTGGCCCTGGGAACCCTGCAATTCGAATCCTTGGTGAGCGTGGGAGAAGCGATCGCGCGCGTGCTTGAGGCCTCGAAAGAAAATGTCCTGCTCTTGACGACCTCGGACTTGAATCATTACGAGGATGACGCCACCACGCGCATAAAAGACCGCAAAGCCATCGAAGAGTTGCTGGCACTGCAACCGCGTGGGCTGTATGACACCTGCCGTAACCATGAAATTTCCATGTGCGGGCTCGGACCTGCGACAGCCATGCTCACCGTACTAAACGCACTCAGCGTAAAAAAATCGGAACTGGTGAAATACGCGACGTCCGCGGATGTGTCCGGCGACCGCAATGCAGTCGTCGGCTACGCCGGCATAATTTTTTCCTGACGGGCCCCAATCACGAATTGGTGCTGCGCAAAGAAAAACGGCTCCCCCTTGGGGAGCCGTTTCCGTAACTGTTTCAACCTTGACTAGTGCGGGCGGCCGCCGCCGGAAGACGGATGCGAAGACGATGCCGAAGGAGCGGGAGATGGTGATGGCGACGATCGGCCCGCGCTGCTGCCGCTCGAAGAGCCGGACCCGCCCCAGCTACCGCCTCTACTGCTGGCGCTGGAACCCCCGCGTTCGCCGCCGCCCGAGTAGCGCGGCGCTGGCGGCGGAACACTATTGCGTGCCGGCAGTGACGAAGCGTTACGCGTCGCGGGAGGAGCAATAGCAGTGCGCGGCGGCGTGACGACCGTTGGCGTCGAACTGGTGGCCGCAGTCCGTCCATTTTCAACGCGCATCTCGCTGCTCTTCCCGCCAGACGAAGCCGCCGAAGCTGAAGACGAAGCCGCGGACGAATTGGTATTCACGAAGCGGTGTTCGCGCAGATCATAAGCAATCGTGGAATGACTATCGACAGACGCGCCGCGAATTCCGGATTTGCCCTCAACGACCGACCTTGAAACGCGAGCCGGAGGCGCTGTGGCGACAAGGCTGCCACTCAAGCTTTCATGCGGCGCAGACTTCAATGCTTGCCATTTTTGTCCCCGCTCGACGGGGATAACCTCCACGCCCGAACCTCTCGTTCCCACGTTAGAGAAAACACCACGCTCCAGATTCAGCGGTGTCTTGCCCTTCTGGTCGAGCGGATGCATAGGCACGATGCCAATTTTTCCGCCCTGGCGAACGAATACACCCGTCACCGGCCGATAGATTGGATGTGGAGGATTAACGCGGGGAATGCCCCTTCGCGGAACGACTCCGTATCCCGGATACCCATATAGAACCGGCGGCGAATAAAACCACCCGCCGCACGAAGAGTCAAAGAGCCACCCTCCATAGTGATACGGAGCCCAGCCCCACGGTTGATAGCTCACCCAAGTCCAGCCAAAACCGGGATCCGTGATCCATTGACCGTTCGTAAAAGGAGACCAGCCAAGGCCCGCTCCGAACGGTCTCCAGCCGTATCCGTAAGCTCCACAGCTGGAAAACGCGCCGTAGGTATACAGATCAGCGAATCCCGGCGCGTAATAGGGCGAACCTGTGTACTGCAGCGCCGCGCTCGTGGCGGTGGAGACGCTGTCGATGCGGCCGGAGACCCAACGATCGAAATCATCTTCAACGGGAAGACGCCCGACGCTCAGCGAAGAATCGTCGCCTGCTTTCATCGAAAGCGATTGCCCCTTTTCGAGCCGCGTCGCGTTCTTATTGTGCAGGACGTTTACGCGGCCCTGATAAGCCTCGACAGTGCTGCCGTCGTCGTAATTATCCAACCGGAACGTGCCGCGGTGCTCGGCTTCCACGGTGAAGTCGCCGCCAGTAACGCTGAAGTAGTCGCCGCCAGCAGGATTCACGTAAAACGAAGCGCTCCCCTGCCGCAGAACCAGTCGCGTTGTTCGCGCGGAATCATTCAGCGAGAGGTCGTAAAACTCCAGGACGGTATTTTCTTTAAGGAAAGCCATCGCGCCGTTCTCGAATTCCACTTCCGCGCGGCCTTTATCCGTGGCAAGGACGTATCCCTGGCGGATTGGCAAATTCAGCCCGGCCGTCTCCCACGTGGCGCTCGAATCGGAGAGAGGGTCGCCGTGCGTCTGCCGCGCGAATCGCACGTCGCCCTGAATGAGGCTCAGCCGGATAATCCGGGCATGGCTGGAATCCGCCACCGCCGGATGCGCGCCCACAAAGAGCGCACTCAACAGAATGACTAAAAGGAGAGAAACCAGTTTGCGGGAAGTCATAATTCATCCCCTTACGGGGCGCGACCCTAATCATTAGACGTTAAGAAGAACGGGCAGGTTACGCGCGATGTGCCCTGAACCATCGTCTCCCCCAGGGAAGGCGGCGTCAAGGATAGACTGCAAGGGCGCTCCTGTCTGCCGCGAAGTGATAAGATTTCCTTCCGCCAAGCCCGCGTTTGGCACGTTTTCGATGCTTGTGGATTGAATCACTCAGAGGATGGAGAAGCATAATGACCACCCCGGCGAAATCAAAGCATGTCGCATGGAAAAACGTCGAGCGCGAGCAATTGAACCCGCTCATCGACCGCGAAATGGTGGTCGGCGACAAAATCATGCTGGCGCGCGTGCTGTTGAAGAAAGGCGCGCACGTCCCGTTGCATCACCACCACAACGAGCAGGTAACTTACATCCTCGAAGGCGCCCTGAAATTTGCCATCGATGGCCGCGAAATCGTCGTCCGCGCCGGCGAAGTGCTGTGCATCCCGCCGCACCTCCCCCACGAAGCCTGGGCCGTCGAAGATACCGTGGACCTCGACGTCTTCAATCCCCCCCGCGAAGACTGGCTAAACAAAACCGACGACTACCTCCGCCACGGTCGCTAGCGCACGAGCAGCAGCACCCGCTACCATCCAGCCTGCTACTCTCTCGCCGTCATTTCGACCGCAGGGAGAAATCTCTCTTCTCTTTCGTCCGAACCTTCCAACGTTCGGACGTTCCAACGGGCACGTGGTCCAGGACGACGAATCTGGAATCTTTCAAGCTCCCTCAATCGAACGAGGGAGCTTTCGCACATTCACAAATCAAAACAACACGGAGGGGAAATCGGGGACAGACGAGGCGTTTTCTGATACTTATCTGACATGGCCCGTTTGGCTCGTAATGACTCGAAGTTTCAAGGAAAGGGAAACTTCTCGCCTGTTCCCATCTCCCATCCCATCTCCCATCTCCGCCATCTTCGCCATGAGCCGAAATAGCGTATCTTTTAGCTCGACGAGGGCACGCGCAACTCGAGTCATGCTCGTATTCCTGATCGTCTGGCCTTGGTCACTGGACTGGGCTGAGGAAGTTCGCGGGCGCGAGCTTCGATTCGCTTCCCAGCCTGCTGCGGAGGGCAGATTTTGTTTGGTGTTTGGCGGCACAATAGCGTTGGACGATTTCCTTCAGGGTTTACAGAAGAGAGAGACTCCAACCGGTATCGAATTTCGCAGGGGTTCTCGGTCTGTTGCGTACTTTCCAGAAAACATCACCATTGCGATTGACGCCTTCGGTGCAAGCTGCAAGCAAAAAAAAGACCCAACTGAGCCAACCGCCGAATTCATGAGTTCGCTGCATCTAGATGTGTTTTGGAAAGACGGCGTTCACGTCAAACCAGTTCGTGAATTCTCGCAGAAGGCTCCTGTGCCTAAAGACGTGGACGATTTGACGAGCAGTCTCCCTAAAATGAAGATGTGGACTTACGCCCTCAGCGTGCATGACGACGGGATTCCGCTCACGTCGCATATTATCGTGGTTATATCTTCAAGCGGCGGGCACACGGTGGCTCGCCTGTCGGCTCAAATCTAAACGAATCGGGACGACGGCCTGACGCCAAATCCTAAGACGAGTTCGGGTGCCCAACACGTTGGGTTTACGTGCGGGGCTTTTGACTTTGGTTCTTCCTGGCTCTTCTCTACTCTACGGAAGCCATTCACCCGTCCTAATAACCGTTCAACCGCCAATTTCGACCATTCATTGCAAAACACTTAACAACTTCAGTAAGACGTGCTATTCTCTCCCGTGTATATCGAATCCCATCCCCGCCGCCAGGTAGTCCTTCCGACTCCTTCAAAATCTTCCCACTCCAAGCCACTACTGCCTCGCCAACACTTCGCCCCCATAAGTCCTTTACCTGCAACACTTATGGATCTCCCCGCAAGTGTTGCAAACAAAAGACTTACGGCCAGGCTAAGGCCTTTAGATGCAACACTTACAAAAAACAGGGGGTGGGGGGCCCCTCGGTTCCGGACTATGTCATCCAATTCCCATTCTGGAACTCTGCCCGGCTCGCTCACCAACCCTATCCCCTGTCCCCCAAAACCTACTCCGATGCTACGATGCCCGCAGGAGGCCACCGTGGATTCCGCAAACCTCGCGCTCGCGCTTCTCGACGAAGCCTACGAAAAAAAGACCTGGCATGGACCGAACCTCTCGCAATCCATCAAGGGCGTCACCGCCAAGCAAGCCGCATGGCGCCCCGGACGCGGCCGCCACAACATTTGGGAAGTGATGCTCCATGCCGCGTATTGGAAATACGCCGTGCGTCGCAGAATCGAGGGTGGAAAGCGCGGCTCGTTCGTCCTGAAAGGAAGCAATTTCTTCCCCCGCCCGGAACCGGGCAAGCGGAACGAAGCCGCATGGAGAACCGACAAGAATTTACTCGAGCGCGAGCACCGGGCCTTGCGTCAGACCGTGGCGGAAATACTGCGCACGCCCCGCGGCGCGAAATTTCTGAAGCAGCTTTACGGCGTCGCGTTTCACGACATCTATCATGCCGGCCAGATACGGCTGCTCCGCCGTTTGATGGAGCGCTAATCAGCCCGCCAGCTTTCGCAGCGACTGTGCAAGAGAGGAAATGTCCTGGGCATCCTGAAAAAGGCGAATGGCCGCGATCCCCGACGCACCGGCCGCGAGACAAGCGGACGCCTTCTCCAGCGTAATTCCGCCGATGGCCAGCACCGGGATCGAGACCGCCCGGCACACTGTGGCAAGACGTTCAAGGCCCTGGGGCGCGCCGAACGCCGCCTTCGATGGCGTGGCGAAAACGGGGCCAAAAAAAAGATAGTCCGCGCCGTCGCGCGCGGCCGATCTCGCCGCCTCCAGCGAGTGGCAGGAAACGCCTATGACAAAATTGTTCCGCGCGCCGCGGTCCACAACAAGCCGTTTGGCTTCCGCGACCGGCAAACTCTTTTCTCCAAGATGCACGCCGTCGGCGTTCTCGGTGAGCGCCACGTCCAGGCGATCGTTTACGATAATGCGCGTTCGAGCGGCGCGGCCGGCTTGTGATTTCGCGGCCCGTTGCAAAGCCTCTCGGGTGAGCGAGGCACAGTCTCTCCCCGAAAGATCTTTCTCGCGAATCTGGATCCAATCGACGCCGGCAGCCGCGGCGCCTTCGATCCTCAGCAAAAGGGCTTTCCGTGGCTCACCAGATTCAGTTGCGGCAAGGCTCTGCCGGTCCGTCACGTAACAAAGGAGCATGCCGCGTGATGGGCTATTGAGGCGGGACACGATCAGGCCCCGTGCGCGAACCGATCCAGCCGATCGCCAGGAGAATATCTAAAACGCCGACGCCGCTGACCGCCCCGCGAAACGATGGATGAAGCACGATCCGCATGAGCGAGGGATAGTGGCTGAGAAAGAAATTCTGCTCCCAATAGCCGGACCACGGCAGATAGAGGAGCATGGCGCCCATTTCGAACGCAAGAACGACCAGCAACGCGCGATAAACCCGGTTCATGAGCGTACGGAATCCGTCCTGTCAGGAAAGGTTCAGGATCAACGGATGGGCTTCTGAAGGGCGGCGATGCGTTCGGCTACGTCACGGTAGTCGATGTTCATCGCGTAGACCTGGGAAAAACTTTTCAGCGCCGCTTCAGGCTCGCCCGCCGATTCCTGAGCTACGCCCAAATCATACCGCAACGCAAGCGTGCTTTCCGGATCATTGCCGGGAGTTTTCAGAGCGCGCTCATACCAAATCGCCGCGATGGCGGGCTGGCCCTTCTCCATGAAGGCCAGGCCCAGAAGCGTGCAGCACTGCATGGTGTAACGGAAAGCGCGCCCGCTATCGCTGGCTTTGGCGACTTTCTGGAACTCGCTGATGGCTTCTTCCAGAAGTCCCATCTCACGAAATGCGATACCCAGGTTGTAATGTGTTTCCAGGTCTTCGTCTTCCGCGCCCATCTCGCCGAGCTCCGCGCGGAATTCATCGAACACTTCCTTGAGCGGACCGGACTCGGTGGAATGCGCGGGCGTCGCCACCGGTTTCGCTGGAGGCGCCGGCTGGGCATTCGGCGTGGATCCCGAGAATGCCGGCGCCAGCTCGCCGATGCCGAGCTGATCGATTTCGTTGGCAAGATCGGCGAGGAACTGATCCGAAGCAAAACTGCTGCCAGAAGGCGGCGTTGACGCATTGTTCTGCGCAACCGGCGCGGGTGGAGCAACCGGTTTATCGGGCGGCCTTTGGTCGTACGCGGGGACGAGAGGCTCGGCCTCCAGTACAAGCTCATACTCCTGCTCCAATTCGAATTCGGGCTCGCTTATCTGAGGAGGTTTCTGCGGAGCTTTGGCTGGTGGTTCCTGTTTAGGCTTTGCCGCCGCGGGCTTGGCCTTCGTTTTTTCGGTAATAGGTTCCGGCTTGAGCGGAGTCGCGGGAGCAGCATCGGCCGGTGGAGCAGTCAGCGGTTCCTCGCCAATCTCAAACTCTTCCACTTCCCCAGGTTTCGAGGGACGCTTGGCTCCGGCCGCGGGCTTCGCCGGCGCTTTGGCAGGAGGTGCAACCGTCGCCTCGCTGGGACGCGTCTCTTCGAGCAGTGTCGCCCATTCGTCCGACAAATCGACTTCCTGCACATCCGCTTGCGCGGGCGCGGCGTTCACTTCGACCGGCTGGGGCCGCGATTTCTCCACGGGAGGCGGCTGCGCTGCCACGGGTGCTGGAGCGGGTTCTTCCGGCGCTGGCTCCTCCGGCGCGGGTTCGGCGGCGATTTCCGGTATCGACGATTCATCTATCGGCTCCGGCTCGGCGGCCTGCGAAGCGGCGGGTTGCGCCGCTGGAACCGCGATCGCCAATTCCTCGTCCGTCAAACCAGCGGCGCGCTGGAAGCGGCGGCGCAATTCGCCGAATCGTTCGGAGCTGCGCTTGTCGCCTGTTTCGCTATGAATCTGTTCCAACTGCGCAGCGAGTTCGGCGGTGCGCCGGTCATCGCCCGCGCCAAGAACGAAGTCGAGCAATTTCTCGAGCGTCGGCGTGTGGCGCGGCGCGCGGCGCAGGATGGCCTCGAGCAAACCAATTGCTTTCTGCGTAAGGCCATAGCTCGCGAAAAGGTCCACGTCGGTGAGCGACTGGGCGATGAATTTTTGCGTCTCTTCGTCAAGCCCAGACTCGGTGGACGTGACTACGGGCTTGGCTGGCAGTTCGGGAGCGGATTCCTCCTCCTCGGAAGGCAGCTTGGCAGCAGGAGGTTTCGGAATCTCCGCCAGCAAGCTTTCCTCGGGAAGCTCCTCAGCAGCTTCGCCCGGCGCCAAGAGCCCCATTTTGCGGAGCACGCCATTGAGTCTGCGTTTTGCCGAATCGCTCTCCGGATCGCGCTCGACCAGCTGTTCAAAGGTTTTCTTTGCGCGCTCCCATTGGTGGGCGGCAACCAGTGCGTCTCCCAAGTGCGCCAGCGCGTCGGGCAAGCGAAAGGAGTCGCTGGTGCGGCCATACAACTCCACGAGCCATTCGAGCGGCTGGATAGCACCTGGCATGCTTGAAGCCAGCTCGTTGAGCAATTTCCCCACGACCTCGTGTTCGCCGGCGTCGATCATGGGCAGCCGAGATTTTTCCAGGATCTCCACGGCTTTTTCCGGGTTTCCGGATTGCAGCAGCGCTTCCACAACCTTTTGCATCGGCCCAAAGTTTTTCTGGTCCGCTTCGAATACGCGATGCGCAAGCGCCGTGGCCTGGTCCCAATCGGAATTCTTCAGATAGAGGTCGAGCAGGAGTTCCGTCTGCTCGCCGCCCTTCTCGAGATCAGCCACCTGTTCCAGGAGTTGCTCGGCCTTGGCGTGATTGCCCTGCGAAGAATGCGACCGCGCTTTGACGATGACAGCGGCCAGATTGTTGGGCTCGAGCTTCAGCGCCTTGTCCGCGAGCTTCTCGCTTTCCGCCTGGTCACCGCGGGCCAGCGCCCGCTGCGAAGCAGAAACGTAAGCCTCGATGGCGTCTCGAGTCTGGCCCATGGCCTGGTACAAATCGGCCAGGCGAATCTGGATGCGGAGATTATCGGGTTCCGCCTGCAGAAGCTTTTTCAGCAGGCCAATCGCTTCCGGCTGGCGATTGTTCTTCAGGTGAATCTCCGCCAGTTGCAGGAAAAGCGGCCGGGCTTCGCTCATTACGCCTTGCTGAACGTAGAGGTCCGCTAGCTTTTCGAGGGGGCGAATCTCTTCGGGAGCGAGCTTGGCGATGCGTTTGTAGACCGCGATTGCTTTTGTCAGGAATCCGTCGCCGACGAAAATCTGGGCAAGGCGTTCGAAGTAGTCGATGGCCTGAAACGTCTCGCCCTGGCGGATATACAGCTCGCCGATGGTCATAAGTGTGACCTGATCGCGAGGCTCGTACTTCAGAATATTCTGGTATTCAGCGATGGCCTGGGCGACTTTGCCCTGGTTCAGCAGCTTTTGTGCGGCTTCGACGTACTTGCTCTTGTTATAGGCCATGCGCGAACAGGGACAAATCTCCCCTCGGAGTCTGCCCCACAGATTCTCCTCAAATTGTAGCGGTAGCAGAACGGCTCACAACGCTACCTCGTTACGCTAACAGGCGGGAAAAAGGCAAGTCAACGTACGCCGGGACTAGTGTGAGCAGGCAGTTATCCCCTTTCTAGTCAGGAAATTCGCAGGCGAAAGCAAGGCGAAGCCGCCGGGACTCTTCCTCCTCTCGCACGGGGGATCAACTCTTAATTCTCAAGAGGGAGCTGCGCCTGGGTCGCGCCTGTGGCCCAGCACCCGGATTCGCGCACGGGGGCAAACGAATAGCGGTGCAGCGGGGTCGGGCCGTATTGACGCAGGGCTTCGAGGTGGTCCGGTGTGCCATAGCCCTTGTGGCGCGCTAGGCCGTACTGCGGATAGACGGCGTCCCACTCTTGCATGCGCATGTCCCGGTGCGTTTTCGCGAGGATGGAGGCTGCCGCGATGGAAATGCTGCGCGCATCGCCCTTGATCAATGATTTCTGCTCGATCAAAACGTCCAGCTGCATCGCGTCAATGAGCAGGTAATCGGGCGGAATCGCCAGTTGCTCCAGCGCGGCGGTCATTGCCTGGCGCGAGGCCTGGTAAATGTTCCACGCGTCGATGCGCTGGGCGTCCACTTCGGCGACGGCCCAGGCAAAAGCGTGTTCACGGATGCGCGGTGCGAGCTCCCCACGGCGTTCGGAAGTAAGCTTTTTCGAATCGTCCAGCCCGACAATTCGCCGCTTGGGATTGAGAATCACCGCGGCGGCAACCACCGGACCAAACAGCGCGCCGCGTCCAGCCTCATCAATCCCCGCGATGCGCATCCAGCCTAGTTTGCGCGCCGCTCGCTCGAAACGGGTGGAGCAGAGTCGGCTCATTCGCGTGGAATTCTAGCACGCCGCGTGACGAACGAGACCACGATGTCCAACTAGTTTTTTCATGTCCTATTCGCAGCGCAGGGCGACCAACGGGTCGACACGCATAGCGCGCCGCGCAGGAATATAAGAAGCGATCACTGCCACAGAAGCCAGCAGAACGGCAACACCCGCGAATGTGAGCGGGTCGTGTTCACTGACGCCGTAGAGCAGGGTAGAAACCAGCCGCGTAAGAACAAGTGCAGCGAGGCTGCCAACCGCAAGACCGAGAACCGCAAGCTTCGTTCCATAACCGAGAACGAGACGAAGAACGTCGTTTGCCTGCGCTCCCATCGCCACGCGAATGCCGATTTCACGCCTGCGTTGCGCAACGGAATATGCAGCCACGCCGTACAATCCCGCGCCAGCCAGAATCAGCGCCAGAGCGCCAAATAGCGCAACCAAAGTAAGGTTGAATTGCTGTGGACCTAAATAGCTGGAACGCACGCTCTCCATGGTCTGAATGCGCGAAATGGGAAGCGTGGGGTCAATGGCCCAGACCGCAGAACGAACGGCTGACGCTACTGTGGTGGGGTCGCCGGATGCGCGAATCACCCAATCGCGCAAAGTGTCGCCCGTTCCCGCGTCCTGGGAAGCGGGAAGATACATGGCCGGGCGTGGCACGCCAATGAGCTCGAGCTGATGCACGTCCGAAGCGATTCCAACGACGGTGACCCAAGGCGCGCCACTGTTCACCCCGCCAAGTTTGATGCGCTTGCCGATGGCATCGCCATGGGGCCAGAAGTTCCGCGCCATGGTCTGGCTCACGATCACAACGAACGGGGATTGTGGCGCGTCATCCCAGGAAAAATCACGCCCTTGCAGCAGCAGGATTCCCATTGTCGCGAAATAACCGGGAGAAACGGAGCGGAAATCCGCGAACGGCACCTGCCCCGGAGCCGGAGGCGGCTGACCTTCCACGGCGATGCCGGTAGTGCGGCCCTGCATGGTGAGAGGAAGAAAACTGATTCCGCCAGCACTCCGAACTCCGGGCAGAGACTGCATTCGCTGAACAGCCTGCCGGTAAAAAGCGGTGCGCTCGGGCAGGCCCGAGTAGCGCGGCCCGCGAAGAATAACTCTCACCGTGAGCACGTTGTCTGGCCGAAATCCGAGAGGAATCTGCTCAAGACGAACAAAGCTTCGCAGCAGCAGACCCGCGCCAATCAGAACGATGACGCCAAGCGCCATTTCCACGACGACGAGAAGACCGCGGGCGCGCACACGTCCTATGGAGGCGGATTCGCGGCCTCCTTCTTTCAATTTGCCAACGACTTCACCGCGAGCAGATTGGAATGCCGGGAAAAGCCCGAAAATGAGCCCGGCCACAAGCGAAACGCCAAGATTGAACGCTCCGACGAGGGTATTCAGGTGAACTTCGGCGAGATTTTGTTCGGCAGGGGCGTATCCGCGAAGAACGTTGATTCCCCAAAACGCGAAGGCGAGGCCGAGCGCACCACCGAGAAACGAAAGGAGAAGGCTCTCCACGAGAAGCTGGCGGAGGACGCGCGCGCGGCTCGCTCCAAGCACCGAGCGAATAGCCAGCTCGCGGCCACGGACCGAGGCGCGCGCCAGGAGCAGGTTGGCGACGTTCGCGCAGACCATCAGGAGAAGCAAACCGGCCACACCGGAAAGCATCAGGAGAGGGCGCCGCATGTTCCCGGCGCGCTGGTCCTGGAGAGAAATAAGCCTCACGCCCACGCCCGTGTTGGAGTTCGGGTATTGGCTTGTCAGATGTTGTGCAATGACTTCCATTTCAGACTGCGCTTTTGGCAGCGTGACACCGGGGTTGAGCCGGCCGACAACGCGGAGAAAATGGCTGTCGTGGTTGGCGAGTTGCTCCTCCGTGAGCGCAAGCGGAACATAGAGCTGGTCGTCGGGATCAGGAAAGCGAAATCCCTGAGGCATGACACCAATGACTGTGTAGCTCTCTTCATCCAAGCGAATGGCGCGTCCAATCATGTTGGGATCGGCGGCGAAGCGGTTGGCCCAAAGACCGTAGCCAAGCAGAGCGACATGAGCAGCGCCTGAGCGATCTTTTTCGGCAGTAAAGGCGTGCCCGAGCATTGGATAGGTTTGCAAGACAGAAAAAATGTCAGCGGAAAAAGCTTCGCCTTCGATGCGCACTGGTTCGCCGGTCCCCGTCAAATTCCAGCTGCGATAGCCGATGGCTGCCATGCCGCTGAACGTCGTGTTGCCTTTCTTCCAGTCTGCAAAATTTCCGGGCGCAGGAGTGTTTTGGTCGTTCTGATAGTGAGGGAGATGAACGTTCTCCCAAACCATCGCGAGCTGCTCCGGATGCGGGAAAGGCAACGGGCGCAAAAGGACTGCTTCCATGACGCTGAAAATCGCGGTGTTTGCGCCGATGCCTAGCGCCAGGGTGAGAACGGCGACCGCGGTGAGGCCAGGACTTTTGCGCAGCATACGCAAGCCATAACGAACATCTTGTGCCAATGTGTCGAGGAACGGGAGTCCACGTTGCTCGCGATACAGCTCTTTGGTTTGCTCGACGCCGCCGAATTCGCGCCGCGCGGCATGCCCCGCTTCAGTGGCATTCATACCGCGCCGAATATTTTCTTCGACGAGCATCTCCAGATGGGCTTGCAGCTCGGTACTCAGATCCTGCTCGAGCCGCTGCTTGCGGAAAAGGCCGCGCAAGCGCGCTCCGAAAATGCGAAGCAACTCCACTTCACGCTCCTTCTGTGCCGCTGAGAAGGCGCGTCATGAGCGCGGTCATGCGCTCCCAACTCTTGGTTTCTGCGAGCAACTGTTTGCGCCCGGTCCGCGTCAGCGAGTAAAACTTCGCTTTGCGGTTATTTTCTGATGCGCCCCATTTGGAAGTGATCCAGCCGCGCTGCTCCAGCCGCAACAGGGCGGGATAGAGTGTGCCCTGGTTCAGCTTGAGCAGATCCTCAGAAACCTGCTGGACCCGCTGGGCAATGCCGTAGCCGTGCAGCGGACCCATGGCATGCAGGGTTTGCAGAACAATGAGGTCGAGCGTGCCTTGCAGAACTTCTCCGCGCGGAGGAGCCATATTTTCCCCTTTAGACAAACAACAGGAGCATAGTCTCCGTCCTGTTGAATGTCAACAGGACGGATTTTTGATCGGGCTTACGGCTGGCAAACTCTTTCGGGGCCGTTCATTCCTGCAGCCGATGCCCGATTTGGCCTATTCGGATTGACGAACATTCTCCGGACGTGGCAGCATACCCTTGCCACAAGCGCTTCAACCTGCGAAATTCTGACGGCATTTCTCTTCAAGGAGCAACTCAGCAATGATGATGAATCAATACGCACGTCTGCTTCCTTTTCCCCGGCTCCTCGCTTCCGTTCTAGTGCTTCTAACTCCCCTCCCGAGCCAGCGCGCTCTTGCGCAAACCCGCCACATCGAATTGAACGACTTCGCGAAAATTACTTCGGTTTCCGATCCGCAAATCTCCCCTGACGGGAAGACCGTCGTTTTCGTCGTCGCCCGGCCCAACGTTGAGCAGGACCGCATTGATCGCGAATTCGTCCTGATTGATATCGCCACAGGAGCGCAACATGTCCTGACTTACGATCGCAAAGGCGTCGGCTCGCCGCGGTGGTCGCCGAGCGGTGACCGTCTGGCGTTTGTCGCCGCGGATGGAAGCGGAAAAGACGCGAAACCGCAAGTATTCGTTCTCCCCATGACCGGCGGCGAAGCTCGAAAGATTACCGATGCGCCCAATGGCATTGAGCAGCTAGCCTGGCGGCCCGATGGGAAAGAGATTGCCTATGTCACTTCCGACGAGCCGGAAAATAAAAAGGAGATCGAAAAACATCACGACGCCTTCGAAGTCGGCGACAACGATTTCCTCGCGACCGAAGCTGCAATGCCATCGCACATCTGGATTCTTCCTGCAGAAGGTGGAAAGGCCAAACGCCTCACCTCCGGGGCCTGGAGCCTTCCCAAGAGCGCGCCGCCGAGCCCGCCGGCGTCTCCCATTTCGTGGTCCCCCGATGGCCAGTGGCTGCTGTTCACCAGGCAGGAGCACCCGCACCAGGGCGACGCGGACCTGACAACGCTGCAGGTGCTCAACGTTGAAACCGGCGCGACCCACAAGCTGACCAATCACGAAAAATTCGAAAGCTTCGGCCTCTTTTCCCCGGATGGTTCCCGCGTGGCCTACTGGTATCCGCGCGACGGTGATCCCAACAACGAGAATGAGATCTTTGTGACCCAAACCGCGGGCGGCGACGGCTCGGACGCCACGCGCGCCATCGACCGCGATCTACTTCGCGTGATCTGGATGCCGGACGGCAACTCTCTTCTCGTGGGAGGGCATGACGGCACGCAGACTTCGCTCTGGCTGCAGCCCCTCGCAGGCGCCGCTAAGAAGCTCCTGCTTGGCGATATCAGCCCCTCGTGGCTGTTCTGGGTGGATGCCTACGTCGGCCGCAAGGGCGAGATCGCCTTTACCGGCAGCACGCCAACGCAGCCTTCGGAGCTGTATTACATGGCTTCTGCCAACGACAAGCCTAGACGTCTGACCGACTTCAATCACGAAATCGCCTCGCTGGCTCTTGGCAAAGCCGAGAGATTTGAATGGAAAGCGTCGGAAGGTTTCCAGGAAGACGGCGTGCTCTTCTATCCGCCCGAATTCCAGAAGGACCGCAAATATCCATTGGTTTTGATTATTCATGGCGGACCCACGGCTTCCACGACCACGCAGTTCAATTTTCTTTCTCAGTTGATGGCCACGCACGGGTATGTGGTGTTTTCGCCGAACTACCGCGGCAGCGACAACCTGGGTAATGCCTATCAGCGCGCCATCTGGAACGATGCCGGTGACGGCCCCGGGCGCGACGTAATTGCCGGGATTGATGCGCTCAAGAAGCGCGGCTTCGTTGATGAAACCAGAATTGGCGTCACGGGATGGTCCTACGGCGGATACATGACGTCCTGGCTCATCGGCCACTATCAAATCTGGAAGGCGGCGATGGCCGGCGCGCCGGTGACGGACCTCTACGACGAGTACAATCTCGCCGACGGCAACGTCTCCGCCCGTTACAGCTTCAAAGGTTCGCCTTACGTAGGAGAAAACCTGAAGGACTATCGCGCCCAATCGCCCATCACCTTCGCCGCGCAGATGAAAACGCCGACGCTCATCAT
>Ga0137415_10000309_pt1 | contig 45190 bp, 33 predicted proteins | sample CZODoug3_1_1_16f_FD_183082 | JGI IMG/M metagenome (GOLD analysis project Ga0137415, IMG submission 183082) | Vadose zone soil fungal communities from Angelo Coast Range Reserve, California, USA - CZODoug3_1_1_16fungal (Hybrid Assembly) | ecosystem: Environmental > Terrestrial > Soil > Vadose...
AGTGTCACGGAAAAAGTGATGGTAACGGGCGAGTCTGTGGCGCCCGTGGACCTGAATGATGCGCAGATCGGAAACATGGTGACCAGCGAGCAGATCAATAGCCTTCCGCTGGTGCTTCGTGATCCCTATCAATTGGCGCTACTTTCACCGGGCGCGAACGCGAGTAATTCGATTCTAGGCGGGCTTTCCGTGAACGGCGCGCGGGAGCGAAACAATAATTTCCTCCTGGACGGCACGGACAACAATGATGCAGACATTCCCGGTTTGACCCTGCCGCAGCCGGGCCTTGCAAGTCTCAACCCGGATGCGGTCCAGGAATTTCGGGTGATCACCAGCAACTTTTTGCCGGAGTTCGGACGGAACACCGGGGCCGTGGTGGACATCGTCAGCAGAGGCGGTACGAATGATCTCCATTCCGACCTCTACTGGCTGGGCCGCTACGATGCTTTGGGAGCGCGGGATTTTTTCAACCACCAACTGAATGCCGCTGGCCAAGTAGTGCCCAAGGATGCCTACAGACGGAACACCTTCGGAGGCTCCGCCGGCGGCCCACTAGCGCGGAATAAGACTTTCTGGTTCGCGAACTATGAAGGACAGCGCTTCAGCACGACGCTCACGAACAACAGCGTCGTTCCCACCGAAGCATTCAAGTCGGGACAATTCACTTACGCCGGGACGCCCATCGACGTGAGTACTTCCACTTCTCCAAACAATGTTTTTCAACTGCCCTTGGATGCCACGATGCAGAGGTTGCTGGCATTATTTCCGGCTCCCAATGGGCCGAAAGTAGACGACGCACGCGGACTTCTATACTTCCCGAGCCCCTCGACCACCACGGGCGACAACGTGACCGCGCGAGTGGATCATAATTTGAGTTCCAGCGAAACATTAATGGTGCGCTACACGTTCAACCGCTTCGCGGATGCGAATTTTGCCCACACCGATTATCTTCCGGGGCTGGGCGGCACGGGAACGCGCCAGCGCCGGCAAGATGCGACATTGAAATGGACGTCCATCGTCAGCCAGAACCTCGTCAATGAAGTGCGCTTCGGTGCCAACAGGGTCAATTTTCCTCTGACTTGCCAGGGTGTCAGCACATTCGACACCTTCGGTCCCACGGACACCTTTGGGCACGGCGTGGACTATTTCCTACCGTTCTTCGCGGGATTTGGCTGCATCCTGCTCAACGGCAGAGATGGATCGCAACGATTCAGCGGCACCTACACGAGCGGCGACAATTTAACTTGGACGGCGGGACAGCACACACTCAAAGCAGGTTTCGAGTTTCGGGATGTTTATTCCAATAGCTTTGACAACTTCCTTTCGCGCCCTCTGGCCGACTTCCAGAACTTCTCGAACTTCGGCGTGTCAGCAATAAATCCCACGGGCAACGCGGCCATTGACCAGAACCAAACGCTGCAGAACATGCTCTGGGCGCTCCTTGGTGTGGAGGGATCGCAAACGCAAGCACAGTTTTTCGACAAGGCGGGCAACCGCACGGGAAACAATCTCCGGGGATTCCGCCAGCGGGAGCTAGCTGCGTATATTCAGGACACCTTCAAAGCGCTGCCGAATCTTACTTTGAACTATGGCCTGCGGTACCAGTTCAATGGAGTACCTTTTGAAGTAAACAATCTGCTCTCCACGCTTTATGTCGATCCCGGTGGTCCGGGGCCCTTCACGTTCTCGATTGCCGGGGACGCCAAAGGTCTGCCGCCCCTGTACAGCAACGACTGGCACGATTTCGAGCCGCGAATCGGAATTGCTTGGGATCCGTTCAAACAGGGCAAGACTTCGATTCGCGCGGGTTACGGAATCTTCCACGACCGGATATTTGGGCAGTTGCTGGGACTTACGCGAGGAAATCCACCGTTCCAGCAAGTATTTTTCGCTCCGTTTTTTGGTCCACCGCCTTGCACCTTCCCCCAGCAGATTCAGACTCCATTTCTATGTTTGGGGCCGCAGATTTCATCTGGATTTTTGCCGCCCTCCCTGAGCGCGTCAGCCACAGTTTCGAATGGAGCGGGGATTCTGCCATTTCTTATTGATCCCCATCTGCGCATGCCTATGAATCAGAACTGGATGTTCGGGGTTCAACACCAACTGGGCGCTGGTGTGCTGGTTGAGATTAATTATGTGGCGTCAAAGGGAACGCGGCTGCTTCGGGTCATCGATGGCAATGCGCCGAAGCCCGCGTTGGTGGCGCAGCTTGAGGCTTTCTGCGTGCACAACAATCCAGCCAATCAGGGTTTCCGGACGCCCACGGGACAATGTGATCAGTCGACATTGCAATTTGGGAACTTGTGGTTTGGAGCGGAGTCGGGATTCCTGCCGTTCGATGCTGTGAATAACAATGCTTTCTTCCATACCGACTCGTTCAAGGGAGTGGCGAATTCCATCTACCATGCGTTGCAAGCGAATGTTACGAAGAGGATGGCGCATGGAATGTCGTTCCAAGCGGCGTACACCTGGGGGCATGCCATCGATAACTCCTCCGACCCACTGGTGCCAACTCAGGGCGGCCAGCCTTTCCCGCGGGATTCCTTTAACCTGAATGCCGAACGCGGGAATTCCGATTTCGATGTCCGGCAACGGCTGGCGATTAACTATGTGTGGGATCTGCCAGTGGGCCGAGGACACGCGCATCTGAGCGAAAACAGTATTGGGAAGGTCCTGGAGGGGTGGCAGATCGCGGGAATCACGACATTCGCCACGGGACTGCCGTTCGATGTTTTGACGGATACCGACACAGCGCACACCGGTTTTTTTCAACGACCGGACTACAACCCTTCCGCCGCACCGGTCGTGGTGGCCGATGCCCGCTTGCAAACCGGACCCAACCTGGGATTTTTCTCGGTTCCGCCGTTCGGCAGGGGCGGAAATCTGGCCCGCAATAGATTTTATGGGCCGTGGATCAACAACTGGGATGTGGTGCTGCAAAAGTCCACGCAGATTTCCGAGCGCATGAGTGTGGAGTTCCGGACCGAGTTGTACAACGTCTTCAACCGCACGCAATTCAACCAGCCTGGAAACTTTATCTCGGATCCGGGAACCTTTGGTCAATCCACGGGAGAGATGAGGCGGCCGGATGAAACCTCCGTGGCGCGGCAGATTCAGTTCGGGTTGCGATTCAAGTTCTGAAGGAATTCGTCGGGGTTCATCCTTGTCGCTGTAGACGCCGTCACTTAAACAGGCCGTTGGGTTTGTGTAAAGTGGACCACGCGACGGGGGAACCTTGAATTTTTACTCCGATGCCATAGCGGTTGTCCGGCAGCCTCTGACAATAAACCACCTTCCCGCACGCCACATCCCGGTTCAGCGGAGTAATCCGTACCAAGTCGTCAAGCTGCCAGGCTTGTTTAGAAAAAATGCGAGCTCCGTGCGCACTAATGTTATCGGTGTAGGTCTTCTCTTCTCCGTCGGCAGCCGCATCCTGCGCTGGTGCCAGGCGTATTGCGACGATGATGGGGAGCCGCCTTTCCATTCTGCCATTGAGCCCGTAGTCCAAGGGTGCGCCGCTTCAATCTTGAGTGATTCAACCTGAGGTGTGGCGGCGCGCTGATTCAGCTTGAAAAGTGCATCCAAGATTTCGGAGAGAAGCCATCTAGTTCAGCGCATCAATGGTTCTCTGGGCGGCCCGGCGCTTGGGCCACTGATGTAGATCCAGGAAACCCGTCAGCTACCTCGTGTCCCAAATGGATAGCATTTGGCTTTGTCGGTAACAATCGAGTGAAGACCTTAGTACCAGATCTGCGGATTACCCATAGTAACTAAATAGAATTGGGGAGCTTTGGCGTCCTAAAACTGCTCTCCCAACCGAAATCCCTGACGAGATTGCGCTGCCGACCACGGGAAAACTAGGCGAGGCCCATTGCCATTGGGCCATTGGCGGTCATCCTTCTGATCCGGACGCTCGTTCCAGCGCTCCTCGGACCAATACAACGATAGGTTTTCCTCCCGGGCTAAGGAGGGAAAGCTCCAGGTCACCGGAATTCTCCACCTCAGCGCGAAACTCGCCAAACTCGTTTGTCACCGTGTTGACGATGTACTCGCGGCCATCCGAGAGCATGACCTGCACGTCGCGGCCAACCATCTCTGGACGGCTAACATCCAGCAACTGTCCGGTGACGACAAGACGATTGCCTTCTGGTCGCAATTCAATCTGAAGATCAATTTGGTAAGGCTCAGCGCGGTAGAGCAGTTGTCTGATGCGCCGCGGAGCCGAGCGTATTCCTACCGTGAGCGGCTGAGAGAAGCTGTCGTAAAGCAACTGAATTACACCGCCCATTTCTTGCCGCTTGGCCACTAAGCCGGCCAGAGCGAATGCTGCCTTGACGAAGCGAACTTTTTCCGGGGCGGGCTGGTACCTGGCCTCGACCACCGCCGCTTTGGCGACTTTCTGCCAAAGAGCAACCGTTTGCACGCAATGTTTGCGGCGCGCTCCCCGGTGCCCCTGCATCTCTTGCCGATCGCTACCAGCCAGGTGGTTCACAAAATCGCTCCATCTCACAGCGTTAAAGTGCTTCATCACAGTCCCCCTTGGTTTCCTCTTTGATTCTTTCCGCGACGCAGTTGGTAAATCAATTCAGCCGCTCCCATGGAAGAAGGAGAGTGCAGTCGGAGAAAAATATAGTTCGGTGGGGAATCACCCTAGTGCTTAAGCAGGTGAATACCTAATTCGTGAAACGAAATAGCCAAGAAAATTCCGGCGCGCCAGAGATCACGAGCGTTCTTCGCGCCTAACGAGGAATACGGAACGGTGAGTAGAGCTCTAGTCTAATTTAGACTAGTTTAGTAGTCTAAATTAGAATAGTCTCGTATACCCATATCTAATATATAATAGTCATTATATTCGGCGCCAAGATAGACCGGCCCGCGCTCCGCTGCATGTCCCCGTGCGCGGAATGACCGTTGTGATGAACGACCTTCAAGCGTAGAATCCGCGCAACTCGTCTTTGGAGGGAACCATGATTGACCGCCGCGGTTTTTTGTCTTCGTTTGCGGGCATTGCGGGAGCCGCTGGTGCGCTCGGACTGCCGCCGAAGTGGAACCCGCTACTCGAGCAGGAGTCCCCGAAGCTGCCGGACAGCACGCTTTATGGTTCGAACGAAGAAGCGTACTGGACAGAAATGCGCAAGCAATTTCTGATTCCTGCCGACGAGGTCTATCTCAACAACGGGACAGTGGGATCCTCGCCGATGCCGGTGCTGCGCGCGGTGTTCGACGGTTACAACGATACGGAAAAAATGGCGCAGAGCGATCCGGAAGATTATCCGATTTGGGGATACGGCGCGTGGAACGAGTTTCGCGATCCGCTGGCGGAGTTCATCGGGTGCACGCGCGATGAGCTCGCGCTAGTGCGCAACGCGACGGAAGCGAACAGTTTCATCGCGAATGGTCTGGACATGAAGCCCGGCGATGAAGTGTTGATGACCGACCAGGAACATCCTGGGGGCGAGCAGCCGTGGAACCTGCGCGCGAAGCGCTACGGAATCGTGGTGAAGAAGGTCACGCTGCCGAAGCCGGTGCCGAACGCGGCGGCGGTGCTGAATCTTTTCAATGATGCCATCACCCCACGGACACGCTTGATGTTCTTCAGCCACATTCCAACCGTGACGGGCGTGGTGTTGCCAGCCAAGGAACTTTGCGGGCTGGCGCGGATGAAGGGGATTCTCTCGGCCGTGGACGGAGCGCACGTCGTCGGAATGATGCGGTTGAACTTACACGAATTGGGTTGCGACATGTACTCCTCGAGCCCGCACAAATGGCTGCAAGCGCCGAAAGGCACCGGTTTTCTTTATGTGCGAGACGAGGTCATCGACCGGTTGTGGAACACCATCGTCACCGCCGGTTGGGATGAGCCGAACCTGCGCGCGGAACGGTTTCAGAGGATTGGCAGCTCCAACGTGCCGGCCCTGTGGGGCTTGCGCGCGGCGGTGCAATTGGCAAATCAGATCGGCATGGAAAGGATCGAGCATCGCCACCGGCAGATGACGGACCACATTTTGAAAGAGATGGTGAAACGCGGGGCGGAGTCATGGACGTCGCCTGATCCGGCGTTGCGCTGCGCAATTGCGGCGGTCAACGTAGCGCCGATTCAGATTACTGAAATTGAGAACTGGATGTGGAAGAACAAGAAGATCCGGATTCGTGGAGGCGCGCCGTCCAAGATCCGGCTGTCAACGCCATACTACCTGCTGCGGAAGGATGTGGATCGCTACCTGGCAGCTTTCGACGAGTATAAGAAGGACAAAACCGCGGCATGAAATCCCACATGGGCAAACCCTCTCGGATAAGATGAGGAGAGCGCTTCTCTCTCAATTCGTTGTTGAGCTTTAGCTTCGCATTCTGACGGGGTCAGAAGAAAGCATGCCGACCTCTCGCAAGATTCTTGTCGCCTCAGCGGTAGCATTGGCTTGTCACTTTGTCGCTCTAGCCTTTCATTCCGCGCTGGCCAGCGGCATCATCGAATTTGCGCTCTTGTTGCTGGCAACGGCAGCTTGCTTCGAAGCTGCGTCGCGAGCTGAAGGTTATGCGCGGCGATTCTGGCGGCTGATGGGCGTCGCGTTTGCCCTCTACGCCGCTGGCCAGGTATTAGCGATCTATTACGACAGTGTGCTTCATGCCTCGCTGCTGGAGTGGTGGCCAAGCGACATTTTCTTTCTGTATCACTACGCGCCGATGGCCATGGCACTTTTCCTGGCCGAGGACAGCGCGGAATCGCGCGTGTATCGCTGGCAGCGCTGGCTTGATTTTGTACAAATTGGAATTGTCTCGTTCTCCGCGTACCTCTTTTTCCTGTACTTGCCTTTGCGCTCCGTGCGGCGGCCAGAAGACATCAACGCCCTGTATTGGTGGGTTTTTACCTCGCGCAATTTCATTCTGGCGTTAACGTTTGTGTTGCGGGCGGTGCTGACAAAGTCCCGGCTGGTGAAATCCCTCTTCGGGCGAATGGCCATTTTCCTGGTGCTTTTTGGGATCGGCGATTCCGTCTTCGTGTACGCCCAGACGTGGCAGGGTCTGCAATTCGGTACCTGGTACGAGCTGCTTTGGACGCTCCCACGAGTATTGATGGTGTGGCTGGCCGCAAGCTGGGTGGCGCCCCAAGAACGGGAGTCGGGGTTCAAAGAGAACTCATCGGAGTCTTTGCTCCTGGCACAATTCGCGCATATCGCGTTCCCGCTGCTGGTTTTGGCCATGGCTACGTCGGCGATCGGGCAACAATTGAAGCTCGCCGTGGTGGCGGTTCTGGCGTCGTTCGGTTGCTCCAGCGTGCGATTGCTGCTGAGCCAGCGGGCGCAGAGTGAATTGCTTTCGCAACAAAAACGCTCGGCGGAATCCCTGAGAGCGGCGGAGGCAAAGTTCCGCGGCTTGCTGGAGTCGGCGCCGGACCCCGTGGTCGTGGTGAATCAAGAGGGCCGAATCGTGCTGGTGAACGCGCAAGCAGAAGAGACGTTCGGATATCGGCGAATAGACTTGTTGGGGCAACCGATGGACATCTTGGTCCCCGAGAGGCTTCGGGAAAAATGTTTGGAATACCGAACCATGTTCCTCAGAGGACCCCAAAGGTCTCCCATGGGAACAACCTTGGAGATCTACGGATTGCGCAGGGAAGGCAGCGAGTTCCCGGTGGAGATCAAGTTGAGCATGCTGGAAACGGAAGAGGGCTTGTGGGGATGTGCAGCCATCCGGGATCTGACAGAGCGGCGAAAACTGGAGCAGCAGTTCCGGCAAGCGCAAAAAATGGAATCCATCGGGACGCTGGCAGGTGGAATCGCGCACGATTTCAATAATTTGCTGACGGTCATCTTGAGCTATAGCAGCTACCTCTCAGAAGAGCTTCCGAGCGTTTCGAAATATCACCGAGCCGCCGAGCAGGTCCACGTGGCCGCTGAACGTGGGGCGGCGCTGACCAGCCAGATGCTGGCTTTCAGCCGGAAGCAGGTGTTTCAGTTGCGCGTCCTGAATCTGAACGACATCATTCGAAACCTCCTGAAGATGCTGCAAAGGATCATTGGAGAACACATCGAGATCAAAATGGCGCTGGCGGAGGATCTGGTGCCGGTAAAAGCAGATGCCGGACAGCTCGAACAAGTGCTGATGAATCTCAGCGTCAACGCGCGCGACGCGATGCCCGAGGGCGGAAGACTCATGCTGGAAACCCAGAACGTCGAGCTGGACGATGATTTTGTGCGGCTCCACGTGGGATCCTCGCCCGGGCCGCACACCTTGCTTATCGTTTCCGACACGGGGATGGGCATGGACGCAGCGATACTGGCGCGCATCTTTGAACCGTTTTTCACTACCAAAAGGCCCGGCCATGGAACGGGATTGGGATTGGCGATGGTCTACGGTGTGGTGAAACAAAGCGGCGGGTACATCGGGGCATATAGCGAAGTGGGGAAAGGCACCACGTTCAAAATTTATTTGCCGCAGGTGGCGGAGACGGAGGAGACTGCCGTATCGAAGAAACCGCAACAACATCGAAAGCAAGGTTCGGAGACGATTCTGCTGGTGGAGGACGACGCCGCAGTGCGAGACCTTGTCAGCGCGATGCTGACGGCGCAGGGTTACACCGTGCTGGTTTCGCAACAACCGCAGGATGCGGGAACGATTTGCGAACGGCATTCCGGGCGCATTCACCTGCTTATCACGGATATGGTTCTGCCGGGGATGAGCGGGCGCGAGATCGCGAAGCGAGTTGGTTCCTTGCGGCCGAATGTGAAAGTACTTTTCATGTCGGGGTACTCGGATGAGGCGTTGGTGCACAGTCATGGTTTCGACGGGAAGTTCCAATTTCTTCAGAAGCCGTTCTCCTCGGTGACACTCACGTCAAAGGTCCGCGAGGTGCTTGACGGGGCCGGACTCGACTCTCCATAGAAACTGAAGGAATTGAAAACCGGTGGTGGGTCAGTTTCCGATAAGGCGGGTGGTCTCAATGGGTCGACGCAACACTCAGCTCGAAGCCACCTTGCATTGAAAACAAAGGCTAAAATCGCTCGCTCGGTTAGATCAGCCGGAACGCTACCCTGCCTGGGTTTTGACCGAGTACAGCCAAACAGATCGGGTCTCCAGCGGAAGTATTGTCGGATCAACTGCTTAGATGGTGTTGCATCGACCGGTTGAGGTGGCACTAATCAGGCACTGTGGCCGATTCGCTCCACGCAAATCTTGCGCTGCGCTGGAAATCGTCATAGAAGAGCACGTACCCAATTATGTCGACGCAACAATCAGCCTCGGCCTCTGCTATGTAGAAAATCACTTCCGATCTATCATCGCCATCGTAATCGCCCGCATCGATCAATTCCCAGTCTCGCGCCAAGAAAACTACCTCTCTCGTAGGCGTTACGTAATACCATTGATCGCCCTCAAGCAACTGAAGCTTGGCACCGTTCATGTTATAGACGCAGCGATGGTTAGTAAGCTGTGTTTCCACAATGAAGGACCCCTTGTTGGATCCGTACGCTTTTAGCACGGCAATTTCTGAATCTAAGACTCTGGAGTCTTTGGCCAGGGGCTCGCCTGAAGAGTCGCACCGCCTAACGTGACTGAAGGTTTTCTGAAAAACCGCACGGACTTGCGGCACCACTTCGTCAGGCAGTTTAGTTCGTTTCCAACGATCGGGGTCCGCAAAATTTGGCTTCGACACCACCACCAATGGGCGACGAACAATAACTCCATAGTTGCCGTTGAAGTTAGGATCTCCAGGTCCCCCTTCGTGCATCTTGACCTGTGGGACTTTGTCCAATGCCGTTAGAATTTTGTGGACACACTGTGGACCGGAAACGCCTTTAGATCGGGCCTGTGCCGACGGGATGACCTGGCTCTCGACTTATCCCAAATTCTTACCATCAAAAGCGATCGTCCACTTCAGATTCTGATTTAGTTCTCGAATTGGTTCGCACCGGGCACCATTTTTGACAAAATAAGGAACAACATTTCGGCTCGGCACGGGATCATCAAGGTTATGGCCCGGCAGATTGTGGCCCTGTGCTAAGAGCGTGAGCTCCCGGCGATCATCCTCAATCAGGCCCACGTAGATCGGCCCACTATCGGCGGGAGACTCTTGTCGAGTTGCTAGCTCCGCTCGAAAGATCGACTGATACACCGCCTCTCTGTATTCTGATGATGCGTCCTCAAAATCATTCAAAGCGAGCAAATAGAGTTCAATCCGGTTTTTGCTTCCAGACACCGATGTCTCAAGCGCATACGCCGCGAATGTCCGAGTTTCGCCGGATGAAGTCATCGGACCGGCCAACCGGATGAGCTCTTCTTCGGTCTTGCCAGCGATTTCTTTCCGATGTTTTTCAACCCCCGGCCCCTGCACTACGTCGTCGATAGTTCCGGATTTCAAGCTGATTCGTGGCATGTAGTCGATTGCGGCCTTCAGGTCGCCGACTGTCGTGAGTTGGGAATCGAGGTTAGTCGGGAGCTTCCAGCCGCCAAAGTAGGCTTGGATAGTAAGAGCAAAGACAACGGGGCATGCGTATATACAGTCATCGAGAACTTCTGGACTTCCAAGACTCTTCACCAAGATGGGCGGAAACGACGGATCGCGCAGTAGGGCGGAAATGTACACGGCGCGCTTCGCGGCCGTTGGGTCGGTGCGCAGCAGCCGCGGATAGTCACGGAGACTCTGTTGAATGCGCGGAACGTACTTCTGTGGATTTTCCAAAATTGCCGTCACGGCATCTCGCTGTTCTGCCAACGATTGAGAATAAAGGACAACATCATAACTGTCGCTCCCACCCCCGCCGGGACCTCCACTCCCGAACGCGGCAAGAGGAAGCAGCAAAATCGAGCCGAAAACGGCTGAATAGCACGTGAAATGTAGCATGCATAAACTCTACATGCTTTGCTAGGGAGTCGGGGTCCGGGCAACGGCAGCGTTTTCAAGGTCTGCAACTGACCGCCGCAGGGCCTCAAGTCCCATCTGGTAAACGCACAAATCGTCCATTTGAAGTCCTGGAACTTGTCCGGTTTGGCGAACCGGGCCTTACGCAGGTCCTGAGCCGAATGCGGGCTTGCTTCACTCAGGGCTAGAGCGGACACCAGAGCAATCTGGATGTTCAGTTCGAGTTATGCTTTCGAGCAAAAGAAGAAATTAGCAATGCGGCGCCAACGAGAATCAAGCTTCCAGTTCCGACCCTCACCAACAACCTGAAGAACCCGAAGAGGTTATAGAAGTGTGGAAAGTCGTAGTACTCAAGGTTAGCCACCTGGATGACGAGTTGTGGTTCTGCTGGAGCCAATTGACTTCCATCTGTGAGAATGTCGACATCAAGGGAGTATCTGTGTCCCTCTTCGCCGTGGAACCCCCCGATGGTCACGGTTGGCCCCCGGGACCAATATCCATTGCCTTCTTTTGAGGAACCTCGTCCGACTACCCCTCCTCCACTGTAGATTGTCCAATTCACTTTCACGACAGAATGGGTCTCACCGCAATGTACTTGTGGCTCCCACTGAGCCAGTCCGACAAGACAATCGAGAGTATCAGAAGGAATGGCAGTCGGTTTCTTGAACTCGATTGCGAATCTGTAAGATTCGCTTACATCTACGCCGAACTCTCCAGTACTTACTCGGCCCGCAGACATGGAGATGGGACGTGAGAGGTAAAGGGCGTAGCGGGGCTTAAGTAAATGTTCGCTGACCGCGAGCCCCACGGAAGCAATGGCGATTATAGCTATCCCGGTAATCGCAGTCCTTGGCATCGCAAGGATTCCTTTCGAACCGATACTCAGTTTGACGGTCTAATAACCGGGGGTTTTGTTCGTTCCCACTTTTAGCTATATCACAGTCCTTTTTGATTTTCGTGGGCGTTTCTGGACGCGGAGAAGAGTCAAGGTTAACGCCCTTACCGTAGAAGTGGTTTCATTCCGGTGCAGGCCGTACGTGGACCCGCCCCGCCTTCCTACTCGGTAAGACTGGCTAGACTTTCGCGGTGAATTCGATAGAGTGGGCTTCAATACGTGAGTACTTTCGCAGGTGCCATCTATAAGCCGGGTACGGGTCGCCCAGGCTCACTATCGTCCGTCGAACCATTGGTTGTGTGCTCCACGATGAATCGAGCTCGTTCGTACAGCTCATCAAACGTGATGATTTCTACGCCGTGAACCGACTGACGAAAGAGTTCAAATGTTGAACGTTTGTCCGGGTCTTCCTTGACCTCGGAGAGGCATCCGATAACGATGATCCCCTTCGGCTTCACCGTGTAAATGTTCTTTTTGTCCAGAACTTCCTTGGTCTTATGATGTTTTGATCCGTAGTGAGCCCATTCCTCGACGCTGGCTTGCACTTGGGTCAGCGCGTCAGTTAGATCATGAGAAAGCCTCCATGCCCCGCTCCTAATCGGTTCGGTGCCGCTCAACAGGCGCGTGTCGGCCCTCTCCAATCACGGTCAGGACGTGGGTCTGCAAACGCGGGAGCTACGACAATTTGCAGAGGCACACGGCTGGACGGTCGCGGGGGAATACATCGACGCGGGAGTGAGTGGCGCGAAAGACTCCCGGCCCGAACTAAACAGGCTGATGGCCGACGCGCACAAGAGGCGCTTTGGCGTGGTCTGCGTCTGGCGCTTCGACAGGTTCGCTCGTTCCGTGTCCCACTTGCTACGGGCATTGGAGACATTCAAGGCGCTAGGAATCGACTTCGTTTCATACTCAGAGCAGATGGACACTTCGACGCCAGCGGGAAAGATGGTCTTCACTGTGCTGGGAGCAGTAGCAGAGCTAGAGCGCAGCCTGATCGAATCTTATCTTTGACTAAGATTTTGTCGTTTCACTGAATTAGACTGCCTCGGCAGGCCGTCTCCATTTTTAGCATCTCTCCAAGCATGAACGGCGGAAGTATTTCTCACTGTTTGTTTTTGACAGTTCAAGAAAATGCGCCAGGAACTATGCTGTCACTCTTGGACTAAACCCCGGAGGCGGCCACCCTCTTCGCCCCTCAATGACGAAAGGGTTGGTCGCCTCCATTCATTTCTTTCAAGAACTACAGTTTCTGCGCTCCGCAACTCCTAGTAGCTGGCTAACCGGAGGAGCTGATTCCAGTAATCGGTTCCGCAGTAGAAAGCTTGCCGCTTCGAACAAGTCAGCAATCGAAGTTAACGATCCTTAACTCATCCGACTGTAAAAACTGACAGTTTGGCCTAACAACGTTCGGGACCAGATTCTTAAGAACGAGACGCAGGCAATGTGTGGAATCGGTGCTGCATCAGGCTAACGGTCAAGGAAAAACTCACAGTCAGTCGAGGAGGAGGAGAATTTATGGTTATATCTAGCCCTCGTTTCATAGGTTGGGGCCTCGGGGCGATCTTGCTGCTGATCTTAGCCACAACAGGGGTCTGCTTTGCACAATCCGACACGGCGAGACTGCAGGGTACCGTTACCGATCCGCAGGGTGCAGCGATCTCAGGGGCCAGCGTCCAGGTGACAAATCCCCAGACCGGGTTTGCTGTCACGGTCACCACCAGTGAGCTTGGTTTCTACTCCGTATCTGCATTGCAGCCTGGTTCTTACCGTGTAGAAGTGAGTCAGAAAGGATTCAAGAAAATTGTGCGCGAACTGGCCTTGCAAGTCGCGCAGGTGGGCGCCGCGGATTTTAAGCTAGACGTCGGGGAAATAACTCAGTCGATCACCGTAAAAGCAGGATCCCCGGTGATGAATTCTGCAGATTCGGCCATCGGACAAGTTGTCGAAGGACGCCAAGCCACCGAACTGCCGTTGAACGGCCGCAATTTCACACAAGTTGCCTTGTTGGGTCCCGGAGTCACACGTGGTAATCCGACGGGAGCGGCCACCGGAGCAAATAACAATGCCGAGACCTTTCGCTTCGGCCAGTCGGGCGGCGCGTCGCTCGCCGTGAACGGCCTGCGCCCCCAGAACAACAACTTCATTCTCGACGGCATAGACAATAACGAAGCACTCGTGAATACCATCGTCTTTTTCCCGCCAGCGGAAGCGATTGACGAGTTTCGTGTGCAAACCAGCGTTGCACCGGCACAATTCGGCCGCGCAGGAGGTGCGCTCGTCGTCACCAGTATTAAGTCTGGGACCAACGATTATCATGGCAGCGCATTCTGGTTCAACCGGAACAAGAACCTCAATGCTCGAAGCTTTTTCCAAGGCCCTCCAACGCCGGGATTTGACCGCAATCAGTTTGGCGGTACTGTCGGGGGACCAGTCATCAAGAATAAGTTCTTCCTGTTTGGCGACTATGAGGGCCTACGGCAAAAGATTCCCGGCTCGCCGGAATATGCGACTGTTCCCACCGATTTAATGCGCCAGGGGAACTTCTCCGAGTTGCTCTCTTCAAATGGCACGGGCTATTCCCAAACTTTTGCAATCGTTGACCCGACGACGGGATTGCAGTTCATGGGCAGCGGCGCACAACCCAATGTCATTCCAAGCAATCGCATCAATTCGGTGGGACTCAATTACATCAAGGCTTTTCCCGAGCCGAACTGCACCCAGGCCAAGGATATAAATTGCTTTAGTTTGTTCCACAATTATAAAAACACAAGAAAGCTTATCGAGAATTGGAATGACTTCGACATTCGCGGCGACTATCTCCTGAATTCGCGGAATTCCTTTTTTGTTCGCGTCAGCCGGGGTGAGGCGGACCAAACGGAAACGACTCGCCTGACGACTCTGCCGTCAGGTTTCGGCTCTGGCACCAACTTCAATCACCCTTGGGGCGCATCAATCGGTTGGACCGATACAGTAAGTGCCGCGCTTGTTAACGAGGCCCGTGTCGGATTTGTTCGCACTGTGTACGGCTACACGCCTCCCGGGAACGGCACTCCCATTTGCGTGACGCTCGGCATCGTAAACTGCAACACGCCTTTACTGGGTGGCATTTCTCTGAACGGCGGATACAACAACCAGATTGAGTACACCGGCGACTTCGGGACGTATTTGGTTCCGCAAACTGGCTATAACGCCAACGACGCGCTTACTTGGGTGAAGGGAAAGCATACATGGAAGTTCGGTGGCAATGTGATCCGGCGGCAGCTCAACTTGTACCGCCCGCTTGCTGGCAAGGGGTACTTCGCTTTCGCGGGAGACGGCAAGAACCCTTGTTGTGGAGTCGCTCCGGGCCAAGGACATACCAGCACGGGCTACGAGGTTTCTGACCTGCTGTCAGGTTTTGTCGATGGCTACGCCCACGGTACCACCTTTGGTATGGTCGGGACGCGTACATGGGAAAATGGGTTTTTCATGCAGGATGATTACCGAGTAAGTCCCCGCCTAACGTTGAATCTAGGCCTTCGTTACGACATCCTCACTTGGCCAGTGGAAGTCCTTAATCGTCAGGCCAATTTTGACCTCATCACCGGCGCGCTGGTCGTCGCCGGGAGCAACGGTGCTTCACGCACCTTGATCTCCACTGACTACCATAATTTTGGGCCGCGCCTCGGTTTCGCCTATCAGATTACCGGGGATGGAAAGACTGTGATCAGGGGCGGTTATGGTTTGTTTTATTTCCTGGATCGCGGCGGCATCAGCAACCAATTGGCGCAGAACCCGCCTTTCGGCGGGACAAATGGTGTTAGCTATGCCCAAGGGTGGAGAATCACAATGTCCGGTGCTCTACCGTGCTCGCCGAATTGTCCCGCGACTCCTTCGCCTCTGCTTGATTCGACCCTGGCTACGGGCCCCTTGCCGAGCGGAGACTTCACCACCTTGAATTTGGCAGCACCAACCGGCGTTAGCGTAATCGCCCTATTGCCCGCTAACCTTACGCCCATGGTTTCCCAGTGGAATCTCCAAGTTCAACGACAGATTGGCATCAACCAATCGTTGAGTCTGGCGTACGTAGGTACGCATGGCGCCCGCATTACGAGGAATTACGATGCCAACCAGCAGTTGTATAACACTGGGGCTAAACGCTTCGCGAATCTAGGAAGCGTCACTACCCAGGACAACAGCGGGAAGTCCGACTATCACTCCATGCAAGCTCAATACGAACGCAGGTTCACGAGCGGCTTCCAATTCCTCGGGGCCTTCACTTGGTCAAAGACCATTGATGACGGGTGTGGCAACCTAGACACCTGTTCGCCGCAGCTCTACACGAATTACGCCATCGAGCGCGGGCTCTCGAATCAGGACCAGAACTACCACCTTTCGCTCAGCTCACTCTATGAGCTGCCATTTGGGCGCGGCAAACACTGGGGCCACGACGTGTCTCGGGCGTGGGATTACGTAATTGGCGGCTGGCAACTCAATGGCATTTACACGCTGGAGGCTGGGTTGCCTTTCAGCGTGACTGTAGATGGCACTCCCGGCAACACACGTGCGGACCTTAAAGGGCCCTTTAGCGTTCACCCAGGGAATTTGACAAACTACATTAGTGAGACTTTTCAATCAGAAACGTGCGGTGGCAAGACCGTTTCGATACCCACAGGGCCCTTCTTGTTTCCCGTCAACACCGCGGGGATTCTTGGTTCAGCGGGGCTTCTATGTCCCGGCGGCATCTTCCTCGCGCCAGGAACTGCGGGCCGTGACATTCTACGTGGCCCTGGCAGTTCAAACATGGACTTGGCGCTCTTCAAGAATCTCTCCTTTACAGAGCAGGTCAAGGGGCAACTCCGCGTTCAAGCCTACAACCTTACCAATACACCTCATTTCGCGAACCCTGACTCTGATTTGAGTCATGGAACTTTCGGACAAATCAACAGTGTTCAGCCTAATAGCTGGCGCCAAGTTGAACTCGGCTTGCGAGTTACTTTCTGAATCTCTTGCCCAAACGCAATCAGGCGGAGATTGCCGATGGTAACCAAGCGTGCATCGCCTTCCGCTCAAATAGAAGGCATGCATGCCATTCGCCTGCTCAAAAGACGAGATTGTTGGGACAAATCGTTCGTTAGACCTTATCGAGATCGGTTCCGTAGAATGCTGATCCGTGAACGCGAATCGGAGTCAGTACAGGAGCGCTGCAATCAGATGTTTTTGGGCACTTGTACGGTAAGGCGACTTACCGGGAGTTAGCCTTGCTGAAAGATAGGTATAAGCGATATCTTGTGCTTTAAGGGCCGCGTTGTGAAATTGCTCATCTTCGTTTCCGCAATTCTCATTCTCGCCGTAGTCCTAGGTTACTCAACACTTGTGCCCGGTATGTCGGTAAAGGGCCTGGTCGATTCCGCCGATGAAATCGTCGTAGGAAGAATTGAGCGTGTGCGACAAATAGGTTCAGGTGATGTCGTCTATAACGGCGTCAAGTACCCACGGTCAGATTATCAGGCCGACATAAACGTCGACGAAACAATCAAGGGTGCTGTGCCATCTCCTGCTCGTTACAAATTTGTGCTCTCTTTCTCTACACCGTCTGCGGACCAGTGGGGAAATGTGGCCGAAGGTCGTTTGGAACCGAACACCTACCGCATCATATTTCTAAGCAACACTTCGTCTGGTTATCGATTCGCAAGTCCTTACTATCCATCTATTCCCGCCAGTCCGGCAGCGTGCGGAGAGAATTGGCAAGTGCAATTGGGTAAAGATGCTTACCATGTGGTTCTGCAACGTGTATTGGAGTTGCTCTGCACCGACTCGACGCCTGACGAGAAGCAGTCAGCGTTATTCGTTCTGCAATGGGACCAGGACTCGGACGCCGCGCCATTTCTACAGGCCGTTCTCAGTCTTCCAGCGGTCAAATCGGACGCGACGCTGAGAATGTGCATAGTAGGTGCCCTCTTACACTGGAAGGACCTCAGTGTTCTACCTATGGCGGAAGAAGACTTGTTTGACCCGTCAGCCAAGTCGAGGTCCTGGCCGAAATTAAATTTAGTGTTAGCTATATCCAGTCTCGAACCCCAAACCTCAATTCCTTTGCTCGCTCGCGTGTTGCGTTCGCCTGACGCGGAAGACCGTCTTGCCGCAGCTCGCTTTCTGGAATATACAAATTCGCCGAAAGCTTTGCCTATTCTGCTTTCTGCTCTGGATGATTCTGACCGACAAGTGCAATTCGCGGTCATGCAGTCACTCGGCAATCTCACAAATCAACATGAGTGGCGACCGACCACCATTGATGCTGACTCACATTGGAACGCTTGCATCCAACACTGGCATGAGTTCGAGGCACGACTCGGCAACAAGCGGAAAATAGCTCCGTAGCTGCTCTAGGTCCTGACGCGCTAACCGGAAACTGACCCACACCAAACCCTGTTTCTTGACCCTGCGCGCAAGGGTCGAATACACTACTAAATTCGGAACCAGCCGCTGAAGAATCCAGTGGGCTGCTCTGCTTTTGCGGGTGATAGAGACCGCACTGCGATCGCGTATTACAATCGTAGGTAACAAAGGGGGATTGTTTTGCCAAAGCGCACATTTCAACCGCGCCGACGCCGACGCGCCAAGACGCACGGTTTCCGCGTTCGCATGAAGACCAAGGGTGGCCGCAAGGTGCTGGCGGCGCGCCGCAAGAAGGGACGCCATCGGCTTACCCCCGAATAGTGCGGGGAACCCGTTGCCCACGGTCGGAAGTGCGCACGGGAATCTGTTTCCGCGCGAAGTGCGGCTAGTGCGGCGCGGAGAGTTTGATGCCGTCTATCGCGCCGGAAAGCGCCGTTCGAGTTCCCACTTCACAGTTTTTTTCCGCGCCAACGAACTACCGCAGAGCCGATTCGGCTTCAGCATCAAGAAGGTTCTGGGCGGCGCGGTAGTGCGCAATCGTATCCGGAGGCGCTTGCGCGAAATCGTGCGCTGCCACCGGCTGGAGATACCCGCAGGATGGGACATCGTCATTCACCCGAAGAATGCGGTAGCGCGCGCGGAGTTTGCGGCGCTGACATCGGATTTGTTGCGTTTGCTGAAAAACGTGTAATGACCGAAAAATCCTTTCCCGTGCGTGCAGCGTTGCTCGCGCTGCGATTCTACAAAGCGTACTTGTCGGTTTTGTTTGCGGGAAGTTGCCGCTTTGAGCCGACGTGTTCGCGCTATGCCTACGAGGCGATCGAGCGATTTGGCGTGGCGCGCGGGATTTGGCTGGGATTAAGACGGCTGCTGCGCTGCCATCCGCTCTCGCGCAAATTTGGATATGACCCGGTTCCGGAGAAATGGGAAGTGATGCCAACGAATTCAACTGTAGGGAAAGCTGTGAAGACTGAGGCGCACTCGTGAGCGCGCCGGGACAAAAGGACAAGTTCACACCGGAACTGCGAATTCTGGTGGCTTCGCTGCTTTCCTTCGGCGTGATCATCCTGTGGGCGAAGTTTTTCGGGCCCAAGCCTCCTGTTCTGCCGCCGCAAGCCAATCGCCCGGCGCAGAGTGCTCCAGCCACACCGGGTCCTGTTACGTCGCCTGCGGCGAATGCTTCGCAAGCCAATGCCGCGCCGGCAACGATGGCGCCTGCCACGGCGGCGAGCATCGCAGTAAAGGGCGATTCGCAGGAACGCGCCATCGTCGTCGAAAACAAACTCTACCGAGTGGAAATATCGAACCGCGGCGCGGTGGTGAAGAGTTGGCAACTGAAGGGTTACATGGATGATGCCAAGCCCCAGCGCGTGCTCGACGTCGTACACCCGGATGCATCGCAGCAAACGGGTGGCTGGCCTTTTTCCGTGGTGCTCGATGACGAGCAGTTGCAGAAAGCGGCGAACGGCGGACTCTTTCAGGTCTCCTCTTCGGCTAACGTGCTGCAAGCGCCTGCGGATATTGAATTCGCGTGGAGCGATGGCCACCTGGAAGTCAGCAAACACTTCCGCTTTGATCATACCTACGTTGTCCGAGTGGAAACGTCCGTCAAGCTCAACGGCAACCCCATGAAAGCCGGGCTTGGCTGGCTGGGCGGCTTCGGCGATTTGACGGTGACGAATCCCGCTCCCGTCGAAACGGTCACCACGTACTACAGCGAAGGCGGCAAAATCACGAATTACGCCCACAAGAAACTCGACGGTCTGGAGAAGTGGGGCCCGGGCCTGTGGCAAGGTGGAAAGGAATTCGTTGGCATTGAAGACCGCTACTTCACGGCGGCATTTTTGCCTGCTAGCAGTGGCCTCGGTGATGCTGCTGCGGGCGCGCTCGAAACGCGCTACTGGAAGGCCTCGCGCACCGTCAAAGTGGAAGGACAAGACACGCTGGAACCGGTGCCCCAAGTGGCTGCAGCGACATCGACACAGCCGATGGCTTTGCGAGTTTACGTCGGTCCAAAAGATTACGACGACTTGAAGAAGATGCACCCGCCGCTGCACGGGCTGATCAGTTTCGGCTGGCTGGAATTCATCGCGGAACCCCTCTTCCATGGGCTGAAGTGGCTGCACAACTACATTCCCAATTGGGGCTGGGCCATCGTGGTCCTGACGCTGATCATTAACATGCTGCTCTTTCCACTGCGTATTTCCAGCTACAAGACGACTCTGAAAATGCAGCGCGTGGCTCCGGAAATAAAAGCGATTCAGGAGAAATACAAGAAGTACTCGATGCGCGATCCGCGCAAAGCGGAAATGAACAAGGAAGTGATGGCCATCTACAGCCGCGAAGGCATCAACCCCGTGGGCGGCTGCTTCCAGATGTTCCTGCAAATGCCCGTCTGGATCGGATTGAACACGGCGCTGCGCTACGCCATCGAGATGCGGCACGCAACCTGGCTGTGGGTGTTGGATCTTTCCGCGAAAGATCCGTATTACATCCTGCCAGTGCTGATGGGCGTGTCCATGTATCTCGTTTCGAAAATGACGCCGATGACTTCGACAGACCCGCAGCAGCAGATGATGATGAAAATCATGCCTGTCACCATGGCAGGCATCTTCATGATTTCGCCGATTTCAAGCGGCCTAGCAGTGTATATTCTCACCAGCAGCGTGGTCGGAATCGCGCAGCAGTGGTACCTGAACCGGACGCATCCCGTTCCCGTACCTACAAAGCCTGCGCGCGGGAAGAAATCTTAGAAAAAAATCTCAGAGAGGCCAACGCGGCCAGCAACATTCAAACGCCCGATGACTCCAGAACTGATTCGCGAAGGGAAGTTGGACCGGCAAGCGGCTAGCGAAGCCCTGCGCCAATTTCTCGAGAATTTGGTGCGCGTTTCCGGGCTGGATTTGAGAGTGAATGTGCGGCCGGTTGCGACGGACGGAGAGGGCTCGGGAAGCGGCGCCGAAGTGCTCGCCGATTTCGACGGCAGAGACAAAGGGATCCTCTTGGAACGCGGGGCGGAAGTTTTGCAAGCCTTCGAACATCTGGCGTTCCGGGCGCTGCGGCTGGAACCTGCCTTCCACGAAAAGATTCACATCGATTGCGGAGGCTACCGCGCGCTGCGTTTTGAAGAATTGCGCATGACGGCACGCGTTGCCGCCGAACGCGTACAGACTTCTCGCCAGCCCTTCCGGCTGAATCCCATGTCCTCGCGCGAACGCCGCATCGTGCATCTGGCGTTAAAAGATATGAATGGCATACGCACAGAGAGCGTGGGCGTGGGCGAAGAACGCCAGGTCGTCATTCATCCCGCAGACGCAAGACCAATCAAGTAGAAACTAGGGGCACGATACATCGTGCCCTGCCTGCGATTCACCATCAGTAGGACAGGCATTCTTGCCTGTCCTAGCGTGTGACCCATCCCTGTGAAAGCATATTCCCGTCGAGACTAAACCGCACCCGATAGGTAAAAGGCGCGGGACGGTCGCGACGCGTTTGCACAAAACGAACGTCGGAGATCTCCACGACGGCGACATCGCCTTCCTTGTGGAAACGTGTCACCGGAAATCGCGAGAACCATAAGACCTTCTGCACTTCAGGCAAGCGCTTGGCAACTTCGATGTACGAATTTGCTGGGGCATCCGGGAAGTAATGGTGTTCGAGGGCAACCAATTCGCCGTCGCTAGCGGGCTTGTCGGCAAGGTCCATGCGCAATTCGTAGACGCCGCGATCCGTGCGAACCAGTCCGTCCCAGCGCCACAACGACGGCGGCAGCGGCAACGCGCCAATCGATTCGACCTGCAAGGGATACAGCTCCGCAAACTTTTGAATGCGCAAAAGCGCGACGTGATGCGCGAAGACGGTGCATGCGACATAGATGAGCGCGGAGGCGAAACCGGCGCGATTCCAGGTGTCATGCTTTATCTTCACGCCCCATCCGAGCACGGCGGGCAGCAGAAAGAGCGCAGCGAAAATAAGCATAGCGCTTAAAACAACCTGCCCGGAAATGGGCGCACCGGCGCGTTCGCCAATTTTCGCGATGAGAAACGGCCCCGGGAGGAACACCAACCACGTCGCAACGGCGCGGCGCTGTACCTTCTCGGGACGTGCATAGACCCAAGCCAACAATTGCGGAACAAGGAGTATCGCAGTGAGCGTGAAATCCACGATGAAGATGAGGTCCCAGGCGGGCCGCGACCATTGGAGCGGCGACCAGATCATGGTGCCAAAGGAGGTCACCAGGTCGAGCAAAATGTGGCTGAGGATGCCGACCGCGTAGATGCCCGCTAATGCCGCGAACGAAGGCCCTTCCCATTTTCGCGAGTTCGCGAACGCGCGCGTGATCCCGGCGAGAAGCAGCGCCCATACAGGAAGCAGCAACAAAGAATGCGTGATGCTTCGGTGCCAAGTGACAATCAGCAGCTTGTCGCTGGAAAAGAAGTCGCGGAGTACGTCAGAATCCGGGAAGATCGCGCCGAGCATGAGCGACCAGGTGAGGATCCGGCTGCGGTTCATCGGATGCGAGGCAAACATGTCCTCGCCGCGGAAGACGGCTTTTCCGATCAGGGCGCCAGCGATGCCATGAGTGATCGTATCCATTATTCGAGTCTATCCGATGCGCACGGGACGCAACATCCTAACGGACGAATATCAGCGGCTTTGTTTTGGTGATGACTCTACCGATCCGGCGCGCGTTGACGCGATGACGGTCAAGAGCAGAAATGGCGGCGTCAGCAGATTCCGGTGAGACAGCGATCAACAGGCCGCCCGAAGTTTGCGGATCGAAGAGAAGATCGCGATACTCCTGCGAAACGCTCGCTGCAAAACCCACACAATCGCCCATGAAATCGCGGTTATTCTTTAATCCACCGGGGAGAAATCGGTCGCGCGCGGCATCAAACGCCCCAGGAAGATACCCGACCGCCGAATGATCGATCTCAAGCGATACGGCTTCGATTCCCCGTTCAGAATTCCCAAGCGCCATCTCCCGCGCGTGGCCCAGCAAGCCGAATCCCGTAATGTCCGTCACTGCATGAATTGACGCTCCAGTTCCCGCCTTGTCTTGCAACTCTAGCAGCGCTTCGGAAGCCTCGCGGTTCAATTCTGCCATTGAAGCAATCGCCGCTTGCATGGAGGCGGGCGCTGCGCGGTCTTGCTTCAACGCCGTCGACAGCACGCCGGTGCCGATGGCTTTGGTCAGCAGCAGAACGTCGCCGGCGCGCGCGCCAACATTTCGCCAAACTCGCTGCGGATGGATGATCCCGCTGACCGCGTAGCCAAATTGAATATCATCGTTGCGAATCGAGTGGCCGCCGATGACGCTGCATTTCGCTTCGCCCATCTTCGAAAGGCCGCCACGAATAATTTGTTCAAGAATTTCTGGATCACCTTTGTCGGGAAAGCCCACGATGGATAGCGCGGAAACTGGTTTGCCGCCCATGGCGTACACATCACTCAGCGAATTTGCCGCCGCAATCTGCCCAAATGTAAATGGATCGTCGACGATAGGCGTAAAGAAGTCCACGGTCTGCACCAGCGCCATTTCAGGGCTGAGCAGATACACCCCGGCGTCGTCGTTGGTATCAAAACCAACGAGCACGTTCGGATCAGTTGGCCGCGGCAAACGGCGCAAAACGGAATCCAGCAACCCTGGACTCAGCTTCGCCGCTCAACCCGCTGCCTTGACCATGGCCGTCAGTTTCACGGTTGGGGTCAAGCCGCACCTCGCTTTAATGCCTCTCGATTATAGCGATGTGCCGTCGTTCGTGCTTGCCCTGTCAGGGCTTGGCGCCCTCGGTACTTTGGTCACTTGCGTGACCCGGTGGAAAGTGTTCTCATTCGCGGATGCCTTGGGACATCTGGCTGATTTTCTTGGTGCTCGGCGTGATTCTGCCGTGGCGTGGTCGAATGCGCATGAAGAAACTTCTGGCGGTGCCACACGTCAGCACTACGGAGCGGCTTGCCCTTTATGCCTCGACGATTGCCTTTCAATGGGTCGCCGTCGCAGTAGTGGCATGGCGGGCAAAGGCACACGGATTCACGGCCTCCCAGCTGGGTTTGACAATCCAGGACCGAAGCCGAATTCTTGTCGCCGCGGTCACGGGTGCGCTGGTAATCGCAGCCCTTCAATGGCTGAACCTGCGGCGCGTAGGGAAACTTCCCGTCGAAGCGCGGGGCTCCTTGCAGGCCCTCGGGGAACGGATTCTGCCGCAATCTACCGTTGAGCTGTTGCCCTATCTCGCGCTCGCGATTACGGCAGGCCTCTGCGAGGAGTTTCTCTATCGCGGGTTCGCGATAGCCGTCCTTCTGCATATAGGATTACAAACTTGGGCGGCTGTGCTCGTCTCTTCTCTTCTGTTCGGGGTCGCACACAGTTACCAGGGGCGCGGCGGCATGGTGATGACACTCCTGATTGGACTCGTTCTCGGAAGCAGCCGACTCGCGTACGAAAGCCTGGTGCCGGCGATTTTCTGGCATAGCGCCGTGGATGTGGTCGCCGGAGCGGCAGGCCCGCGATACCTAGTGCCAAAGCGAGCCGGTAGCCCAGAAAAGGAGAATTTGATACACCATACTTAACTAGTTACTATTATGACAACAGATACCCCAGCCTATCCGTCCCTAACCGTGATTCGCCGTGCTTTGGCGGAATTCAAACTCTCCGCCTACGACGATCAAGTGCTTCAAATTCAACAATATATAAAGATTCTCCTGGCTTGGAATGAAAAAGTTAACCTGACGGCTATTCGCGACCCGTTGGAAATCCTTTATCGGCATTTTTGCGAGAGCATGTATGCGGCTGAAATCATACCGGAACGGGGTGGTCGGCTCGCCGACGTAGGCTCGGGAGGCGGCTTTCCGGGCTTGCCGCTAAAGATTATCCGGCCGGATTTGCGGGTCTTCTTGGTGGAATCCAATCTGAAAAAGGCTACTTTTCTCGCGGAAGTTATTCGTGAACTTGGACTTAACGATGCCCAAGTGCTCGTCCGGCGCTATGAGGAGTTGCACGAAGAAATCGCTCCATTGGACTATGTCTGCTCAAGGGCGCTCGGTGAATTTCCCGCCTTTCTCAATTGGGCTGCCTCAAACCAGATAGGAGCGAAGCAAGCGATTCTCTGGATTGGCGCGCGCGACCTTCCCGAGATCGAGAGTATTTCTGGATGGGACTGGCGGGAACCAATCCAGGTACCTCATTCCCTGCGGCGGCTCCTCTTGGTGGGTGCCAAGAAACCCTTGGCGGTCAGCGGCCAGTCTTCCGCAAGCCAAGGATAAGGGCCGCGAGTCGCCTCGCAACGTTCCACGTGGAACACCGCGATTCCCGGCACACAGCTTCAGACTAGGAATTAGACTCTTCTCCCAAGGGGCCCTTCTGTTTCTGAACGCAGAGCCCACAGATTAGTTTGCACCGAAAGTCGGATTCATTTCCAATCGGGTGAGCGCGATCGACTGTTCCACGTGGAACAAGGTCTATGCCCGGAGCTCAATTCCACGGGCAGGAGATGTTCCACGTGAAACATCTTGCATCCTAGGAGCAGGTTTGTTAAGTTTCGCTCGGGGGAATATTTGGCCCGAATTATCGCAGTTGCTAACCAAAAAGGCGGCGTGGGCAAGACAACCACCGCTGTAAACCTTGCCGCTTGCCTTGCTACCGCCGAACACCCCACTCTCCTCGTTGATTGCGACTCCCAAGCCAATGCCACGGCAGCGATCGGCTTTGCCAAGGATCCTTCTCGAAGGACTCTTTATCACATACTAGTTCTCAACGAGCCTTTTGACAGGATTATCCAAAAGTCCCAAGTCGACGCGCTAGAAGTCGTCCCCGCTGACAAGAACCTCGCTGGCGCGGCCATCGAACTCGTCAATTCCGAAAATCGCGAATACTTGCTGCAGGCTGCCTTAAAGCCACTTCACGAAAAATACGAATTCATCATCCTGGATTGCCCACCAGCCTTGGATCTTCTCACGCTGAATGCGCTTGTAGCCGCCGATGCCGTGCTGGTTCCCATCCAATGTGAGTACCTGGCGCTCGAAGGCGTCTCCGAATTACTGGATACCTTGATGCGCATCCGGCGCACTCTAAATCCAAGCCTCGAAGTCGAGGGCATTCTGCTTACAATGTACGATGAGCGGACGACTCTTTCCCGGCAGGTTGCCACTGATTTGCGCAGTTTCTTTGGCACACAAATCTTCAAAAGCGTGATACCGCGAAATGTGCGGCTTGCAGAAGCACCAAGTTTCGGAAAACCAATCATTTTTTACGATATTCACAGCAAGGGCGCTGAAGGCTACACGCAACTCGCCCAGGAGGTTATTGCCAATGCCAAGAAACGCACTGGGACGGGGGCTCGGAGCGCTCATTCGGGAGCTTGAGCCTAAGAGTTCACCAGAGCCAGCACCGATACATCCCCACGCAACGAACGCCAGTGGCGCGGCAAGCGCCCCCGCTCGCGAAGTCGCCCATCCAGGACCGCAGCAAGTTGATATTGACTTGATTGAGCCCAGCCCTTTTCAGCCGCGCACGCGCTTTCGCGAGGAAGCTCTCGATGAGCTCTCGCGGTCAATTCAAGCAAGCGGGATCATTCAGCCTTTGGTTGTCCGGCCCATCGGCTCGCGATACCAGCTCATCGCCGGCGAGCGCCGCTGGCGCGCCGCCCAGCGCGCGGGTTTGACGAAAGTCCCTGTCATCGTCCGGCAAGTGTCTGACGATCTCGCCCTGGAAATGACGCTCGTTGAAAACATCCAGCGTGAAGATCTGAACGCCATTGAAGCCGCGCGAGCATTCGAACGCTTGATGGACGAGGCGCGACTGACACAGGAAGCAGTCGCCGAACGGACTGGCAAGGATCGCGCCACCATAGCGAACTCCGTTCGCCTGCTCAAGCTGGAACAGAAAATTCAGGATTGGATCGAAGAAGGCAAGTTGACGGCAGGCCACGGCCGCGCATTGCTGGCGGTGCCGGATTCGCAATTACGGATGCGCTACGCTACCCGGGCTGCCCGTGGCGGTCTGACCGTGCGCCATATTGAGAAGCTGGCGGCGCGGCGAGCGCGCGGCGGACATGCACCGGCCGAAGTTCACTTGGATGCGAATATTCGATCGGCGCTGGATGAGCTTCAACGCCACCTCGGCACCAAGGTGCTTCTCCATCAGAAAACCAAAATGCGCCCCGGCCAGCTTGTGCTTGAATACTATGACGACGCGCAACTCATGCGTCTCTACGACCGTTTGATGAAATAGCTTCACGACGCTCGTCGCTAAACACTGCCCATTCGTTCAGTCGCTTCATTCGACAACTCGCCTGCTCAGTTGCGTTGACATACGCGCAAACACAGCTAGAGTGGAAGAGACTTTATCGGGGGAATGGATATGGCTTGGAAGTGGCCCGCCGCAGCAAAGAATGGCACAAGCGAAGAGTGGACAGGATTCATTGACCAGGGCGTGACGCTCGAAGGAACGCTGACGGTCACCGGCACGTTCCGCATTGACGGCAACGTGAAAGGCAACATCATTTCAGAGCAGACGGTCATTCTCGGCGACGGCGCCAAAGTGGAAGGTCAAATCGAGGGCAACCGCGTAGTGATCTCCGGCCGGTTTGACGGAGTGATTTTCGCCAAGGGACGCGTGGAGATCGAAGCCAAAGGAGTAGTGACCGGCGAAGTTCACTCTCCATGCATGGTTATCGATCCGGGCGGAATCTTCGATGGCCGCTGCCACATGTTGGGATCTTCCGAAACAGCATCCACCGTGACCATCCCCATTCGTGCCGCCGGCAACGGCTGATACTCGCCTGAATGTCTAAGAGTCGTTTTGTAGTAACTAATGTGGTAGATAGTAAATGAATATAATTCGTTGCGCGATTTTCCGGTTGCTGCTCTCAGGTTGCGGTGAAGTCTACGGGTTTGAAGCTGGTGCGTAGGGGACCCCAGCAGCTTTTTCCGCAGCTTGAATCCCCGCTTGGATATTCGATTCCCAGTCAGCGTGTGGCACTTTCGAGGCTCTTGCAGCTTTGTAGTACATCAGCGCGTCGGAAGGCCGGTCGAGCTGCTTCAGCGCCAGGCGCCCGGCGGATAAAAGCGCCAGGAGCGATTGCCGTTCGGCCGGGTATGCTTTGGCGAGGTGCTCGTACTCAGTAACGGCACGATCGTAGTGCTGCTGCCCCTCAATCATGCGGCAAAGCTCAAGCCATGTCGCTGCGGGCATGCGATCCCCGCCAGCGTTGGAATATTCCTGGTAGTCCTGCAAGGCAACTTCTGCGTCCTGAGCTTTCACATGCAATTGGCAGAGTTTGATGGTGGACTCGAGGTACGCCTGAATGTCGTTCTTGCGCCAATAGAGCTGCCGCAAGATGGAATGAGCGTCGATGGCATCTGGTTTGACGGCCAGATGCTTCTTAAGAACGGCGATGCCCTCGTCGAAGTTTCCCTTCTCCAGGCACTCTGTCCCTTGCACAACTGCCGGATCCGCGGTCCATCCAATCTTGTCTTCAATGACCACATTCGCCTCGTGCTCCAAACCCGTACGCCCGATGACCAGCGCTGCTACCGCTCCAAAGACAAATCCTCCGACATGCGCCCAATGTGCCACTCCTGAAGCTTGGCCGAATAGGCTGCCGTAGAAGACCTCCATGAGCAGCCACAGAGGAAGGAGCCAATAGGCGGGGGCCTTAAATCGAACGCGGAAGATCAACATGTACCAAAGCATGTGGATTTTGAGTTTAGGAAAGCGAACCAGGAAAGCGCCCATGAGCGCAGCCACGGCTCCCGACGCTCCCAATGCAGGGACTATGCTCGAAGGGTCGGAAATCGTGTGAACAAGAGACGCAGCGATTCCTGCTAGCAGATAAAAGATTGGGTAAATTACGCGGCCCCACCGGTCCTCGAGAATAAAGCCTGCGAGCCACAGAAACCACATGTTGCCGATGAGATGGAGCCAACCTATGTGTAGGAACATAGAGGTTAGGTAAGAGATCGGTCTTGGATGGGCAGGCACGAACGCGTAGTTTTCGAGGATTGATTTGTTTTGCAACTCCGTAAACTTTTGCGCCAGCGTATCCATTTCCGCCTGAAGTTCTTGTGCGTTCTCGACATCGCGGATTTGCCCGTCCCACGCATCCTCCTGTTTGCGTTTGCGTGAGGAGAGTTTCTGCCAGGCCGCTACGGGAGCCCGCCTCTTCACTTCATTAACAAATTTCTCCACATCATCGGGCATGTTCAATTCAGGATGCGTCGCGGCAAGTACAAGGACGTGCATCCGGACTTCAATTCGTTCGGGTTCTTGCTCTTCGATTTTCCAGTGAGTACCAAAAAATATGAGTACGTTCAGCGCGATCAGGGCGAAAGTGACCACCGGCCAACGGCGGCCTTCCATATTCTCGTGGCGCAGTGGTATCAGCATCGGACACCCCCTTCCGATCGAAAGCCCTAGAGCAATAGCTCTGGGGAGTGTAAGAGTCGAATTCGCACCTGCGTAACTGGCCTTTGGGTCAGGGCATAGCCAAGTGATAAACGCCGCTCGGTTCTGGCTCCCGTTGAATAAGTTGTGCAGCGCCGCTTTCAGAAAGCCGCAGAGATGTCATCACCCGGCCAAGTTGACACGTGCGAGAGGGCCGTCTATCGTTCGAAGGGCTATGGACAAGGAATAGTGCATGAAGATTCTCGTGCTGGGTGGCGGAGGACGCGAACACGCGCTGGTGTGGAAACTGAGAGAAAGCCCGCGCGTGGAAAAAATTTGGTGTGCCCCCGGGAATGGCGGCATCGCCGCGGAGGCCGAATGCGTGGCCATTGACGCAGGTGACGTCGCCGCAATCGTCGCATTTGCCGAAAAAATTCATCCCGACCTGACCATCGTAGGACCCGAACTGCCCCTGGTAAAGGGCATGACGGATGCGTTCCGGCAACGCAATTGGCCTGTCATAGGGCCTTCACAGCAAGCAGCGCAACTGGAAGGAAGCAAGGTTTTTGCGAAAGAATTTCTCGCTCGCCACCACATTCCCACAGCAAAGATGTACGGCACCTTCCACTCTCCTGCGGAGGTCTACAAGGCGCTAAATTCCGTGGCTTGGCCGGTGGTAATCAAAGCGGACGGATTGTGCGCCGGCAAGGGTGTTTTTCTGGCGCCGGATCTTGTCGCCGCGAAAGATTTTGTCGAACAGGTGATGGAAAAGAACGAACTGGGGCCGGGGGGAAGGCGAGTCCTCCTGGAAGAAACTCTGGAGGGCGAAGAGTTATCGTTCATTATTCTCACGGATGGAAAGCGCTACGCGCCGCTGATACCAACACGCGATCACAAGCGCGTGTTTGATGGAAACCAGGGTCCAAACACTGGTGGCATGGGGGCCTACTCGACAGATGAATTGCTGCCGGAGGAGCTTCGAGAGACCATCCGCTTGAAGATCGTCGAGCCGACCCTCAAGGGGTTAGCTGCGGACGGCATTAAGTATCAAGGTTTCTTGTATATCGGCCTGATGCTGACAACGTCCGGCCCAAAAGTCCTGGAATTCAACTGTCGACTGGGAGACCCCGAAACCCAGGCAATATTGGCGCGTCTGGACTTTGACTTGGCGGAGGTTCTGAGCGATGTTGCGGCAGGACGCCTTGATCCATCAAAAATGCTCTGGAAGCCCGGCGCAGGTGTCTGCGTGGTATTGACATCCGGCGGATATCCGGGAAAGTTCGAGAATGGTAAGCGCATCGATGGCCTAACCAGTCTAGGGCAGTTTACCGGTGTGAAGGTGCTGCACGCCGGAACAAGGCTTGTGGGAGATGCCGTAGAAACAAACGGCGGCAGAGTGCTTGGCGTGACAACCGCAGCCCCTACGCTTGACGGCGCCCTAGCCGCTGCCTACGGGGCCGCCACGAAAATCCACTTCGAGGGAATGCACTACCGAAGGGACATTGGCGCTCATCCAACCCGTCTGAAGGCCGCAGGAGACTAATGGCCATGCCGAAAGTGCAAAACCTCTTCCGCGCGCCGAAGAGGCGTCTACCGATGGAGGAACTCGCCGAGGTCCGCGCCGTGACCAACGATGGATTTGAGGGCTGCGCTCATGCGCGATCCGGGCAGAAGCGCCAGGTATTGCTCGTGGATCGCGAGACATTGGAAGCCATGGACCTCCAGCCGGGAATTATCCGCGAGAACATCACTACCGATAGCCTGAACGTGAACAGCTTGCAGATCGGCCAACTCCTTCGTGTCGGTGAAGCGCAACTGGAAGTCAGCGCGGTATGCACCCCATGCGATCAGATGGAGACCATCCGACCCGGCCTTCGCAAAGAGCTATGGGGACGGCGAGGTATGCTGTGCCGCGTTCGAGAGGGCGGAGTGATCCGCCGCGGCGATTCCATCGAAAAACTTCCTTAAGGAACGATTGGGGTTGTCCCGGCCTCCCGGCGACAAGTTTTTTTTGAGATTGAAACATCTCGTGGCGCCGACCTGCCCATTCATGAATTTGCCGGAGACGCAGCGATCACGTTTTGGCGAAGAACTGAGCGCTGGGAAAATGAAGAAGGCAGTCTGGTTGGACTATTCGTGAGCTGAAGTTCAGCCCAGTCTAGAAGACTTGCTGGAACCCGACGTTGACTACGTCGCGGAACTTGGGAGTTCCGGGAGGCATCTTGCTCAGATCCAGAAAGTCCAAATCGAAGGCGTAGTTTCGAGTTGGGGGCGAATACACTGTGCCGCAGCACTTGAAGACGCCAGTTGCATATTGAGAGTAGTACAAGCTGGCCATTGAGCCTGTGTAGTTCAGCGTCTGGCCGCCCCAGTTCTCGAGATAGCGCAAGAAGTTGTGAACGCCACCGTCGGTACCGAAGTCATTGGGCACGCCGGCGAATGCAGGTTGTGGGAAGTTAATGTTCTTGCCAGTGGCAATAGCCAATCGGTAGAAGCTTGTTGCCGCAGGGCGGCCAGCAACGGTCGCGGGACTGCTGAAACTAGCCAAATCACTCCAGTTATTGGAGAGCAGAGTGACTGTATCGGCGATTACAGCCGAGGAAGCATGGGGATTGCCAAAACCAGCGGCATTGGCGTTGTAGTTCCCCAGGACATAAGCAGGCTCTTCGCTGGCGAGCGTAAACCCCCCCAAACCGTTGTCCGGCCGGAGCGGTAGATTGCCGAGGCTGCCGTTCACCAAGCGCACGGCACGTCGTGGTCCAGAAACCCAGTTTACCCTGGCCGTATTCAGGCAGCTGACGGCGGTGTTTGGCAAACTGCCGGGTTGCGGGACGCCAAATCCCAAGCCGAGAAAGTTTGCGGAGTAGGTATCCAGTAGACCGTTGCCATTCGCATCTTCCCCGACATCGAGAAGGCCATTGGGGTTGCCGGTGAGACTCCCGGGATTGATGACGTCCTCAAAGCCATATTCGCCGTTCTTTATGTTGCCAGCAGCAGGGCTTGCAATCATGCCACGGCGATCCGAAACGTAGAGAATGTAACCGTTCTGAGATGTAAATTCGACCTGATTTCCGTTGGCACCAATGTTCCCCGCGAGCCAGCGCTTAAGATTATTGACGTCGATTTCCACAAGGTTCAAGACGCCGCCAATATTGCAGTTCGGAGTGACGCGCTGGTTCTCGCGGAATTCCCCCTCGCGTGCTTCGTACATATTGATGGGATACCAGTTGTTTCGAGTCGCCGTGCCGGTGATCACGCTGGCCGTACCGGGGTCTGTCACTAACTCACCCGGGTCGATTATTCCACTGGCATTGCGGTCGGCCTGCATCTGAAGGATGAGGATGGCATTGGGATGGACTGCATTAGCAAGACCAGCGGTTGGTGGTGTCAGCCCCCGGGCAAAGCCGAGCTCCAGCCACTCTTGGGTGACGGGCACGTAAGAACCGTCGGCCCTGCGAATTTCGACGCGCAAATACCCATCGAGGAGATTCCAGGGTTGCGTGGTGGTGACATTCCCTAAGGCATCCGTCGTGGACGTGGGGGTCAGCAGTGGCGCATTTGCGGGAACTAAAGTGGCTTCGGCAGACGGAGGAATCAATGGAATGTTGGTCCAGTGCGTTTCGCCACCCGGGCCTGCAAGCGTTGTGACGACGCCCAGTTTAGTAGTAATTGATGTTCTTAGGCCCTCAGCAAAAAAAGTGTTGGTAGCCCCTAGTACGGGCACGCCATTGGTGTAATCCGGGGCTGCACCGCTGGTTTTGACGTTCGCTAGACGAATATTTTGAGCATCGCCGGCACCGCCGGGAAGCTCTGCAGGATTATCGCTGAGCGAGACACGAATCTGAGTCTGGTTGTAAAGGCGAGACTCTCCCACGGCTGAAGTAACAGCCTCGCCTGGTAGTGGACGACGAATGATTTCGATGGGGCCAACGCCTGGACCCACGAAAGGCAAAGTGAGTTGCCTCGCGCCGGTCGTGCCGCTCAGGACCATGCCGTTGTAGGTCGAGGTGGAGAGGGAGCCCCACCTAGGATTCGCCGTTCCGGTACCTCCATAGGGTCGACTAGGGCCTCCTGTCGAGCTGCCCTCATCGGGATTGACCTGGAGATTTCGACAGGCCGGTCGTCCGCCATCGCAGCCGCTTGGCGCGGTAGGGATCAAGACATTTCCCGTTCGTCCCTGAGCTAGTGTGTTAGCGCCGTTCGCCAATTGGTCGCGGACCACGTCACCTGCAGCGCGAATCTTGCTGTGAAATGTCAAAGTGCTGCCCCCACCGCCGGCCAAAAACAGGTTTCCATTGGTTTGCACACGGCCGCTAAAATCAAAGCTTGGGCCGGGAAAATAACTTAGGTCACTCTGCGAGAACACGCCAAACTGAAATACGGGAATTTCCGCAATCTCAATCCTGCGAATCAAGCGGGCTTCTTCAACCCCCAGACGATCGGCGGTAACCTGGAGACTCATAGGAACGATTTGAGCCTCTAAACCTTCGTTCGGGCCGCTGCTAATAGTCTGGACAGTAGTAGGGGGAGCCGTGCATCCCCCGCCATTCGGTGCAGGCACGTTGTAGACATACTCGGGATAGGTGACGCCAACCACGATTTGGCTGGGAGCCGAAGCCTGCAGATTGGTGATGTCGCAATTCGTGGGGGCGGCTCTCTGCGCATACAGGTTTGAGAGATCGGCCATCATTTTTTCCATGGCGGCTTCGGCACCATAGAACGCCAGCGTATTGGCCATATCCGTGCGCTGCAGGTGTTGCTCGTGGTTGACTTTGTAGACGAGGGCCACTGCCAATGCGGACATGAGCGCCAACAGGAGCAGCACTGCAATCAGGGCGACGCCCCGGTCGGATCGGCGCCGGCTTACTGTAAGCTTCGTGTTGTTCGTCAAGAATATCCTCATACGAGCTCCTATTGATATCGGTCACGGAAGCTAAGATTTCGCGGACCGACGGAAGAGGACAAATTCACGCGCTGCACGTTGTTCCTTATCCCAGGCCGGAAGCTCCGGCCCGTAAGGTTGATGTTGATTTTCCGGATCTGGTTGGGCTTCGAAGTTGGGGGATTCCCTGAAATCGCGTTAGGCAAGTTGGCAAGCAGGACGCCGGTGTTGTCATCGACAATGTCATATGTAAATTGCAGGTCTTCGATGTGCTCCGCAACTGGCACCGGAGGATGAGCGCCTAGCTGCCGCATGAGGCGTGAATCCGGGCCATCGGGTGTCACAACGGGCTGGAGGAAGTACGTCACCATCACAAGCCGGGAGACCTTCGTCGGCGGATAGGTGGCGGGATTGGAACCCGGCGTCGCAATGGCCTTGATATTTCCCGCGGGCGCGCCAGTTTGGTTGATATTCAGCGGGTCCAAACCGAAAGTGAATGTTGGAGCAGCCACGGCCGAGACTACGCCCACTGCGGAACCGATGTTGTTTTGCAGCAAGATCACGTCACCAGGCAAGATTCCCACCGCAGGATCGTTTACCGCCGGAAGCGTCCCAGCAGGCATGGTGAGGCTGTCTCCATTAGCGGTGATGGTGGTCGTCGAAAACGCGCTCCAATCCAGATTGGGATCGACATACGTAATTTTGATCGCGTCGCTCGGCTCCGTGATATTCGGACCGATGCCGTCCCCCGGAGTTACCTTATACAGGACGCCCTGGGTGAAAGGATTGTTGGCGGCCAGATAACATTGATTGACATCGCAGGCAAAATTCGGATTGGCTCCGCCGGTCGCCGCGGAGGGTATAGCTACTCCTCCCAGGGGCACGCCAGTACCAGCCTGTGACAAATCGCGCTCAATCTGGTTGAGTGCGGCGCGGACTTCGGTTTGTGTTTCAGAGCGCTGCAGCGTCAGGCCTGCGGTTTGCTCGGAGCTCTGAAAGAGCCAAAAAGCTCCGCCCACAACGAGGAGAGTGACCAACATGGCCACCATGAGCTCCATCAGGGTGAATCCGCTTTGTGATTTCCTGGACAAACGATGCATCCTCCGATTTCCTTACTGATATCTCGAGACGTAACCCGTTACCGTGTAATCGTGGACGCGGCCTGACGAATTTACGCGGATCGTCACCGTGATCTGCCTGAGATCCACACTCACGCTCCCATCAGGGTTGTTGACCGGCTGAATTAGGATCTGGCGCTGGAGATTAATGAGCGGCACAATGACGTCGTCAGCAGTGCCAATAATCCCGTCTGGCCCTGGCAATGTCTCGCTTTCGAGTGTTGTAGTGTCGCTGGTTGTGCCCACAATGCCGTTGGGTCCGGGAACAAAGAGCGGTTGAAATCCGTCGTTGAATATTCCACCTGCTGACTTGTTTTGAATCGAGGCAAACCCTACCGAAGCATCATTGCGCGCGCTATAAACGCCTTCTAATGCTTCCGTAGCCTTTTGTTTGGCTACCAAATCATCCTGTGTGTATTGAAGAAAGGTCAGCGACTGTGCGAAGAGTCCTGCCAAGGCTGTCAAACTAACCACAAGGATGACCGTGGCTATCAAGGCTTCAATGATCGTAAAGCCCTGTGCATGCGCCAGGCTTTGCGTTCTTGGTTGGCGCTTCATTGTGTCCACCGTACGGATCCATTAGGGTTCTGCACCAAAATCCATCCTTTGACGCGGCCCGTGGAACCAAAAAGGGAAACCGCCCGGCTAGAAAGGAGTTGATTAGGTTCGGCGAGGTACACGACCCCGTTATTAAGCCTGTTCTGGGCGTCCAGCGCACGGCCGTCCGGTTGGAAGTAGATTTGGGTCTGCCCACCTCCATTATCGACATCAAAATCAATTGCCGTAGCGCCTGTGCCGAAACCGTCTGGCACCACCCCCGCGGCCACGGGAATCCCCGGGGCAGCTAAGAATTGAATGGTTTGTGGCAGAACCAGCGGAGGCTGCGCCTGCGCGAATGCTGCGGCGCTACCTGAAATTCTTGCTTGCAAATTTGCCGGCGTCCCGACTTCGAGCTGAATTGTTTGCGGGGCCACAAACGTGAAACGATATATCCTGCGTTCATTAATGGCACGTTCGTGTGCGAGGCGCATTTCGCCGAGGACCATTTCGAGGGCAGCATCAGCTTTCGCTTTTCGGAGGGGAGGTATGATATGGATAATCGCAGCGGTCGAAAGTATGACGATAACGCCTAGCACGACGACTATCTCGAGCGTTGAGAAGCCCCTGCTAGATCGCTTCTCCTTGAGAACTAAAGGCGCTGCTTGTTCTGGCTGCAAAAAGACCTTATCTATCTTCATAGGCTAACCGTACCAAACTTCATAGGCCAAACGTACCAGGACCACACGTCTGGGAGCATTCTAAGAACCACCGTTGTGCATTTCGTAACATATAGAAAATAAATGCCTTACTTATGTATTGCAATGCTTCGAAGATTCTGGAGTTGTGGCAATGGATAGAAACGTTACAACTTGCTCCATGAATGCCGGATCCAAAAGCAAATGCGCATTGTAGGACGAGCGGTTTACAATTCGGTAAGTCAGGGCTTGATAGGGCGGCGCAGCGTGGGCGCATCCGGCGGGCGATTCTTGTCTTCCTGCACCTTTTCGACGGGCTCCTCTGGCGGGACCATCCACTCGAAGCCGCGGTGTTCGTCCATGGTGCCAAGAACAAACGTTGCGTTCCCCGCAATCAAGGGAAGCACCGCGCGCATAAAATCAGCCGAATCGACCGGGGAAGCCTTTTGCGCCTGGCCTCCACGAATGTTATCCAGCACTTTTGCAAAACGCTGCTCGCCGGAACCGAGGTGCGTGATGTTCGGGTCATTGCTCTGAATTAGCTCGGCCAATGTAGGACCCTTCGCATCCGGCGGGTAACGGCTTTCCACAACGGTACGCGGAGCATGTTTTTCCGGCGGATAAAGTTGCGTGAAACGCGGCCGTTGAATGCGCGTCTGCCAATAGTCCCCACGCGTGGCAACTTGCTCTTGCTCCATGCGATACTCCACGACCCATACTTCGGGGCCGTATTCGTTGGGAGCGTAGCCAATCATCACGATCTGGAAGATCGGATCATCAGGAGAGAAATCAATTTTGTGGTGCAGCTGAGCGATAAGCGGACGAAGTTTCTCAAGGAATGCAATGCCGATGGTCTCCAAGTCCGTTTCGCCTTCGCTGGGAGAAGCCTGATAACGGGCGTCGCCGCGGCTGACACGCTGGAAATTATGGTCCAGCCGGATGGGCTTGGGGTCGGCGGGAATGCGCCATTCCGAAGCTCCAAAGAGAATTCCGATGTGCGTGGCATCGAGATCCATCACGCGCGGCGGAATAGAGTTCCGCTCTACGGGCTGATTGATAGCGGCAAAGATGATGGCGTCCTTGGCCACGTGCACGATAGCGCGGCCGCCAGCAAGATTGGCGACGATTTCGTCCTCGTGCTGCTCCTGGGCGAGAGCGTCAACCGGGGACGCGCTTAAGACGCCGAACAAAAGAAAGAACGTAATTCGCCGTACAAATGCCGCTCGAAGAAACATTGGAATACCTTCGCCTGCACCCTTGCGCGAGCTGTCGGCCCTGTCCCCAAATGAAAGTACCGCAAAAAACCTTACGCCACACGACACCTGCCAGCAACAAGAGCCACCGGTCACACACTATCACAACCGGAAGTTGCAGATGGATGTGCAATCCCAGAAGCCTGGCGTAAATTCTTACTTGACTGCGCAATTGGCTTCGCGTAGCAATACAGCATCCTGTGTTTGGGTATTCTGCCAGCAGTACCTGGAGCAAACATGTCACTGAGTCCCGGTGGTACTCCCGCAAGCACATCCCAAGCGCCTGGGGCGATGGATCCTAGCGGCGTGATTATGCTGCGCGTGCGCCGCGGCGCAGGATGGTTTCTCACGATTGGCCTTCTTTCTGGCGTGAATTCACTCCTACAGATTTTTGACGCCAAAATTCGCTTCATCTTTGGGCTCGGCATCACGCGAGTGATGGGGCAGGGCGGAACAACTGTAATCCTCGTTGTCGACGGACTCTTTATCGTCATGCTGATCCTCTGTTCTCGCTGGGCAAAGACGGGTTCGCAGGGAGCTTTCCTCGGCGGAATGATTGCGTACGCGCTCGATGGCGTTTTGCTTTTGTACTTCAGCATGTGGCTGGACGCAGCGGTACATGCCTATGCGCTGTGGATGATCTGGCAAGGCTATTCGGCGTCGCGTGAGCTGGCCCAGATGCGGCAAGCAGCGCAGCCCGGATTGTCGCAGCCGAGGCTTCCCTGATCATGTCTACCAAGATTCGCGGCATCGAAGGCATGAAGCACGGCGAGTTGGACTTTGAGATTCAGCGCGGGGCAAAGTTCGTCCTCTTCCAGTATTGCATTTCGGTGATCGTCCTCACGTTCCGGCGTCCCAGCGATATTTACTTTTGTCGGCAGGGCGAGAGCGCGGTAGCAAGGGGGCTGCGCTTCACCCTTTTGTCGCTGGTGGCAGGCTGGTGGGGCATTCCGTGGGGACCGATCTACACCATTCAGTCGGTTTACAACAATTCTCGCGGGGGCAAAGACGTGACCCAAGCGGTGGTCAATTCGCTGCGGGCGCAAGCCGCGCCGCAGGCTGCTTCCCCGATTCCACCGGGGAGTTAAGCCTCGGAGTTCCTCCCGACCGCCACATCGAGTAAACTATTCGCCAGACATTTTCGATGGCGGACAGGGTAATGGGACTCAGAAAACCAAAAAGTATCAAGCACAACGGAAAATCGCTCACAGAAATTCTGGAAGCGCACGAACGCTTTTTCAGCGGCAAGGATGGCGGCGCGAGGGCCGACCTGACCGGCGCGGACCTTTCGAACGCTGATCTGACCGGCGTGAACCTTAGCGGCGCTATCCTTCGAAACGTCAACCTCGAAGGATCCGACCTCCGAAAAGCGAGGCTCCCCGGCGCAGACCTTTCCGGCGGCGCAAACCTTCGGAGAGCTGATCTCCGGAATACGGACATGACGGAAGCAATTCTTCCCGGCGCGGACTTGACCGAAGCTCAGGCGAGCGGGGTGGAATTTTTTCGCTGTGACCTTTCGAACGTAAATTTCCAGCGCGCCCGTTTGCGAAATGTGAATTTGCGTTTGGCAAACGTGAACGGCGCCAGATTTTCGGGCGCCGATATGGGAGTTGCTATTTTGAGGGAAACGGATTTGACCGGCGCGGATCTTTCCGGCGTGGACCTTTCCACGACGCTTCTGCCGAAAGGCTTTCCGGCGCCGCAAGCAGCGAAGAAGAGCGCATAGGGCGGGTATTCGAATCGCTCTTGGGCAGCAATCCAGGATTTGGCGTGGTGGCCTCTCGCTGAAGAAACAAAATCCATCGTGAGTCCTTTGGCCACTTCTGCTGCCCAACTCGATCGCTCTTGGATGGCAATCCGCGTTGGGGCGTGGTAGCCTCTCGCGGAAGAAGACGAACCCCTTCGTGAGTCCTGTGGCCACTCCCGTCACTCAACTCGACCGCTCGGGCGTGCGCGAACGCGTACTGGAAGTGATCCGTGGTTTACTCGACGAATTGGGCAGCCAGGGCGCTCTGCCGATGCTCAGCGCTACTTCGCAACTCGACCGCGACTTGGGTCTCGGCAGCCTGGAGCGCGTGGAACTGCTGGCGCGGCTGGAAACCGCATTCGAATTGCGCCTGCCTGACCGCGTCGCGTCGGAGGCCAACACTCCGGACGACTTGGCGCGCGCGATTCTGACGGCTCCGGGAACAAGCGACGAAGTCGAGGAAGCCGGCTCTGCGTTGCGGGCATCCGCGACGGTGCAAACCCTGCATCGCGCCGCCACTGACGCGGGAGTTTTCTCCGCTGAAACTCTCATCGATGTGCTGCGGTATCGCGCGGCGCATGACGCCGAGCGTGCGCACCTGCTCATCACCGAAGATGGCGAAGCTGGGGAACGCAGCCTTACGCTGACCTTTGGCGAGCTCTACGCCGCTGGGAACCGCTGTGCCGCGGAGCTGGCGAGGCGTGGAGTGCCTGCAGGCGGGCGCGTAGCGATGATGCTGCCGACTTCGCGAGCTTTCTTCGTCTCTTACGCTGGGATTCTTCTCGCCGGAGCGATTCCGGTCCCCATCTATCCGCCGTTTCGCGCCGACCGCATCGAGGAATATGCGGCGCGACAATCGGCCATCTTGAACAACGCGGAAGTTTTCCTGCTGCTGACGTTCCGCCGCGCGGAAGCGGTTGCCAAATTGCTGCAACCGCGTGTGCACTCACTTTCGGGAGTCGTAGACGCGGAAAAACTGATTGAATTAGCAGACAAAGCACCGCCTCCGTCGCCCGGTGCGCTGCCGCTGCACCTGTCTGGCAGCCGCGCGCGCCACGGGAGTGACATCGCGCTCTTGCAATATACCTCGGGTTCCACGGGCGACCCCAAAGGCGTCATGCTGACGCACGCAAACCTGCTGGCCAACATGCGAGCCGTCGGCGAAGCGGTCCAGCTGGGGCCGGATGATGTCGGCATCAGCTGGCTCCCGCTGTATCACGACATGGGTTTGATTGGCGCGTGGCTGACGCTGCTGCATTTCGGCACGCCTTTGGCGGTGATGTCGCCGCTGGCTTTTTTGACGCGCCCGGAGCGCTGGCTGCAAGCGTTTCACAAACATCGCGGCACCATCACTGCCGCGCCGAATTTTGCTTATGAACTCTGCGTGCGCAAGATCGCGGACAAAGACATCCAGGGCGTGGATCTGAGCTCCTGGCGCGCGGCATTGAATGGCGCCGAGCCGGTGAATCCGGAGACGCTCGAACGCTTTGCGGAACGATTCGCTAGTTATGGCTTCCGCCGTGAAGCGCAGCTTCCGGTCTATGGCTTGGCGGAAGCAGCGCTGGCAGTGACGGTCCCGCCGCTGAATCGTGGCCCATTGGTTGATCGCATCGAACGCGAGACGTTCACGGCGCAGGGTCGCGCGGTGCCCGCGGGGCTCGGGGATGAAACTGCGATCGCGTTTGTTTCTTCAGGAAAACCGCTGCCAGGGCATGACGTTTGCATCGTGGCTGAGCATGGCAACGAAGTTCCAGACCGCACGGAAGGATTCCTGTGGTTTCGTGGGCCTTCGGCGACTGCCGGGTACTATCGCAATCCCAAAGCGACGGAAACGCTGCTGCCGCGTGGCCCCGCAACGGGGGAGGGTGAATACGCCTGGGTGAACTCGGGCGATCGCGCGTATTGCGCCGAAGGTGAAATCTACGTCACCGGACGCGTGAAAGACATCATTATCAAGAGTGGGCGCAATTTGTATCCGCACGAGGTGGAGGATCTTGCAGCGCGCGCCGACGGAATTCGCAAGGGATGTATCGTTGCCTTTGGTTTGACAGACGAAGCTGCGGGCACGGAGAAATTGGTCGTGGTTGCGGAGACGCGCGAACGCGATGCCTCGCGGCGTGCGGCTCTCGCGTCCGCAGTGACTGATCTTGTGTCGCGGGGTTTGGGTCTTCCGCCGGACCGCGTGGAGTTAATTCCACCGGGGAGCATCCCGAAAACTTCCAGCGGAAAATTGCGCCGGGAAGAAACCAAGCAACTCTACCTTGCGGGGACACTCTCCGCTTCGCGCGCGCCAGCATGGCTGCAAATTGCGCGGCTGGGAACGGGCAGCGCCGTGCGCAACCTTGGCCGAGGAATCCGTGCCGGCATCAAGCGCGGGCTCGAGATTTTATATGGTTTGTACTTCGGCGTGGTGTTTCTGCTTTGGATTGTTCCCACTTGGGTGATGGTGCAATTCATCAAGGATCACAAGAAAGCAGGAAGCTTCACCTCTTCCGCTCTCAAGGTCTTGTTCGCGCTCGTACGCTGCCCGGTGCGTGTCGTCGGCAAGGAGTATATGGATACGCCGGGCGCAAAAATCTATGCGTCGAACCACACGAGTTACTTCGACGTGTTGACGCTGATGCTCGGGCTGGGCGTGGCTTACCGCTTCATCGCGAAAATGGAAGTCGGCAGAATGCCATTCATCGGCACATTTTTGAAGCAGATGGGGCACCTGAAGTTTGACCGCACCAATCCGGAATCACGTTTGCGCCAGGCACAGGAGATGGAAGAATTTTTGCGCAACGGCGAATCCGTTTTTGTTTTTCCGGAAGGCACCTTCACCAAAGAGGACGGTGTGCGGCCGTTCCAGCTTGGCGCTTTTAAAGCGGCCGTCGCCACGGGCGCGCCGATCATCCCCGTGTCACTTGCCGGGACTAGACGATTTCTGCGCGATGGCACTTACTTGCCGCGGCCGACCAGTGTCACCATCACGATTCACGCGCCGATCTATCCGAGCACTACTGGCAACGACAGCGACCATGCCGAATCTTCCGGCTGGCATGAACTGATTCGCTTGCGTGACGCCACGCGCGAAGCCATCGGCCGGGATTCTGGAGAGCCGATCCTGTAAGAAAGTCAAAATCCGGACCTTGGAACCCGGAGGGATGCGGCACCCCCTCTCGTTGCACAAAGGTTGCCCATCCGCCTAACCTCACCATTAGCTCAAACCACTCCGGTAACGCAAACTTATCAAGAGTTGAGCCTAGGTTGCCGGACGCTGAGAGCATCGTTCGATACGCTGCGAGTCAGGATGGAAGTCCAGCGCGACGCAACAGCTGTTGGAAGCGCGGGTCCGAGCGTAACGGGTCAAGTTGAGGGTCCCTGAAAACAATTGGCAGCAACGAATGTCGCTGCACACCTCTTTCGAGCGCGGCGATGGCTTGGTCGCGATCGCCCAGGGCGGAATAAATGGCCGCGAGCGCGAATTCGGCGCCACCCAACGCGCCATCCTGTTCGATCGCCTGGGCGATCTCCATCGCTTCACGCCTCCTGCCCATGCGAGCATAGATTCGTGCCAGCGACCGACGGTCGAGTCGATGGTCTCCAGCGCCATTCATCAGCTTCTGCGCAGAGGCAAGAGCTTCCTCATATTTTCCCAATTGCTCGTAAGCGTCGGCGACGCGACTGAGGGCCGGAAGGTAGCCAGGATCCAATTCAAGAGCCCGCTTGTACAGCGCAATCGCTTTTTCGTATTGACGAGCGCGGTAAAGAATCCTTCCTTCGTCCGTGATGTTTACAGGCGATAGTGGGTCGAGTTCTACAGCTCGGTGTGCGGAGGCTAGTGCTTCCTGGTGGCGTCCCATCGCCTGAAGGTAGAAGGCGTATCCCAAGTACGAGCCTGCAAGATTGGAATTCAATTCAAAGGCTCGCTTAAACTCCGCTTCTGTGCCCTGCCAGTCCCAATCGTATTGGAAATGGATGTGAGCCAGTAAAACATGAGCCTCTGCTAGTTCAGCATCCAGTTCGAGCGCTTTGAGCGTGGCTGCGCGTACTTGATCGGCCGATTTACCGATACCCAATCCACCCCAGATATCTCGCTCGAAATACGCTTGGGCAAGCCCCGCGTAGGCCATCGCGTAACTCGGGTCGATGCGAATGGCCTGCTGAAAGTATTCAATCCCCTTGTCAATCGCCTCAGGGTTCCTCTTGTTCACATGGTAGGTGCCAAGCAAATAGGCATTGTAGGCGTCCGGATTGATCGGCTGAGCATGGGCCAAGTGTTCTCGCTCCTGCGCGCTCAGGTGAGTCTTGACCTCGCCCGCGATTGCCTGTGCCAGCTCACTTTGCATCACCAGGACATCCTGAAAGTTGCGGTCGTACGTTTTGGCCCACAGGTGAACATCGGTTTGACCCTGAATCAACTGGGCAGTGACCTGGACGCGATCACCGGAGCGCTGCACCGTCCCTTCGATCACCGCGTCCACGTTCAGGTCGCGTGCAATTTGCGGTAAGCTCTCGTTCGAACCCTTATAGTGCATCACAGAAGTCCGCGAGATCACGTGAAGGGCCCGGATTTGGGCCAGATTAGCTATAAGTGCCTCGGTCATACCATCGGCGAAGTAGTCTTGATTGGGGTCGTGGGAAAGATTGGCAAGTGGCAAGACGGCCAACGATTGGATCCCTGGCGATGCCGCTCGGCCGAGCAGCCACTGGCGCCATCCGCTCAGGTTTGTCGCAACAAACACGGCTGCAAGCGCGAGAACGCCCGCAGCAGCATAGGCCAATGGCCGCACGGTTCTCCGCCAGCCTTGTGGTTTGGCTGATGATAATGTGGCCCCCGATTGGGAATTCGACGTCGATAGCCGCCGCAGGTCCACCGCCAACTCTTTTGCGGATTGGTACCGATTCTCAGGATCCTTATCTAGGCACTTGAGAATAATTCGCTCCAGTTCCGAGGGGATCGCACCGTTCAGCCAGCGTAAGGAGGCAGGCAGTTTGTTCAGGATGGCATCTATCAAACGCGGGGTCACTTCTTCGCCGAAGGGCCGTTGACTGGTCGCCATTTCATACAGCACAGTTCCAAGTCCCCAGATGTCAGTGCGGGCATCCGTGTTTTCACCGCGTAACTGTTCGGGCGCCGCATAAGGAAGCGTGCCAAGGACGGCCAGCGGCTCAGTCAACGCCAGTGAAAGGGTTGCATCCTGATCGGTTCGCGGGAGTAATTTCGCCAGCCCAAAGTCCAGCACTTTGATTTCACCGCGTTCCGTGACAAAAATATTGGCCGGCTTGAGATCCCGATGGATGATTCCTTTGCCATGGGCAGTTTGGAGAGCGCCGGAGATCTGCATCCCCAGTTTCAGGACTTGCTCGACCGCTAACGCCTGGCCATCCATGTACTGCTTGAGCGTCTGGCCTTCGAGCAACTCCATGACGAGGAACTGCTGCCCCTCGTGTTCTCC
>Ga0137415_10000312_pt1 | contig 45096 bp, 35 predicted proteins | sample CZODoug3_1_1_16f_FD_183082 | JGI IMG/M metagenome (GOLD analysis project Ga0137415, IMG submission 183082) | Vadose zone soil fungal communities from Angelo Coast Range Reserve, California, USA - CZODoug3_1_1_16fungal (Hybrid Assembly) | ecosystem: Environmental > Terrestrial > Soil > Vadose...
GCTTGGAAACAGCACCCTTCGGATCAGTCCGATCGGAATCGGAGCGTGGGCCATCGGGGGCGGCGGCTGGAGTGGGAGTATGGGTCCCCAAAACGACCGTGACTCGATCCCCGCGATTCATGCCGCCCTGGATCGTGGGATCAATTGGATCGACACTGCCGCGCTCTACGGTCTTGGTCACTCCGAGGAGATGGTTGCTCGTGCGCTTCAGGGGCGCGCACCGCGTCCCTATGTGTTCACCAAGTGTGAGCGGATCTGGGATGCCAAGGGTAAGATCGGTGCGTCCCTGAAGGCGAAGTCGGTCCGCCGCGAATGCGAAGACAGTCTGCGCCGCCTCCGTACTGGTGTGATCGATCTCTACCAGATCCACTGGCCCGAACCTGATGAGGACATTGAAGAGGGCTGGACGGAACTGGCCCGCTTGAAAGAGGAAGGAAAACTGCTTTACATCGGCGTCTCCAACTTCAGCGTGCAGCAGATGAAGCGAGCCCAAGCCATCGCGCCGATCACGTCGCTTCAGCCACCCTATTCCATCGTCACACGCGAGATCGAACAAGAAATCCTGCCTTTCACCCTGAAGAGCAACATTGGAGTGATCGCGTATTCGCCGATGTCCGCCGGCTTGCTGACGGGCTCAATGACACCCGAGCGAGTCGCGAAGTTTACTTCCGATGACTGGCGTAGAAGCCTTCCCAACTTCCAGGAGCCGCTACTCACTCGCAATCTGCGCCTCGTCGAACTCCTGCGCACGATCGGTAAGCGGCACGACCGCTCTCCCGGAGAAGTTGCGATTGCTTGGACTTTGAATAGTCCAGCCATCACTGGAGCAATCGTCGGCTTCCGCAACCCACAGCAGGTTTACGGCATCATCGGCGCCGGGGAATTCCGCCTGCTCCACAGTGAGATGGTGGAGATCGAGAACGCACTAAAATGTGACGTCGCCGCCTGATACAGCGGAGGAGAAACTCCTGCAGCTTGGACGATGGAGCACCCGTGACCGAGTTCCTGAAAGAACAAAATCAACCATGAACTACCGCCCGCTCGGTCGCACCGGTTGGAAGATTGCGGAGATCAGCTTTGGCGCGTGGGCGATTGGCGGCGCGTGGGGCCATGTCTCTGACGAAGACGGCCTGGCAGCTCTTCACAGAGCTGTTGACTCCGGAGTCAATTTCTTCGACACCGCAGACGTCTACGGCAACGGCCGCAGCGAGCGTCTCATCGCCCAACTCAAGAAGAGCTCTCAGCAAGAAATCATTGTTGCCACGAAAGCTGGCCGCCGCTTGTCTCGCCAAACCGTGGAAGGTTATAACCGCCAAAATCTTACAGCATGGGTCGAAGACAGTCTCCGAAACCTAGAGACTGACACTCTCGACCTTCTCCAGCTACACTGTCCGCCTACTGAACTCTACAGTCGTCCGGAAGTGTTCGCGATACTCGACGACCTGGTAAGAATGGGCAAAATCCGCTACTACGGAGTCAGCGTGGAGAAAGTCGAGGAAGCCCTCAAGGCAATCGAGTTCCCCAACGTCCAGACTGTGCAAATCATCTTCAACTGCTTCCGGCAGCGCCCTGCAGAATCCTTCTTCCCGCAGGCCAAGCGGAAACAGGTTGGCATCCTCGCGCGTGTGCCGCTCGCCAGCGGTCTGCTTACCGGCAAGCTCGGTCCCGAGTCCAGCTTCGCCGCAGACGACCACCGCAACTTCAATCGTCGGGGGGAAGCTTTTGATGTGGGTGAGACGTTTTCAGGGGTAGACTACAATGTCGGACTTGACGCTGTTGAAGAGCTGCGCCGGCTGGTGCCGGCAGGCCTCTTGATGAGCCAGTTCGCGCTGCGCTGGATCCTCATGTTCGACGCGGTCAGTTGTGCAATCCCGGGCGGTAAGCGAGCCGAGCAGGTCTCCGAGAACTGCCGCGCTTCCGACCTGCCGTCCCTCACCCAAGAAGCGATGGCCGAGGTGCACCGGATCTACGCTGGGAAGATTCGCCCCTTCGTGCAGGATCGCTGGTGAGCTGCTTTACATCCACCGTGCAACCCCGTGGAGGGTTTTCCGTCGTATCGCTGTGCAAATTTTGCGGAAGCTGGTTAGAAATCCATTAAGTTCGCCCCTATGAAAGCCTCTGCCGGCACTCTTGTTATGGGCTTGTTACTGATGACCGCTCTGTCACGGCCGCAGGAAGCCTGTGAGAGCGTAAGGATCGAGGTGCAGGTTGACCAACCGGATGGGCCCATGTCTCCGTTGTGGAGCTATTTTGGATACGACGAACCCAACTACACCTACGCTCCGAATGGGAAGAAGTTGCTGGGCGAGCTGGCTGCGCTGAGTCCGGTGCCGGTATATGTTCGGACGCACAATCTTCTGACCACGGGTGATGGCTCCAGTTCCCTGAAGTGGGGATCCACCAACGTTTATACCGAAGACGCTTCGGGAAATCCCGTTTACAGCTGGACGATCCTGGATCGCATTTTTGACACTTACCACGACGCCGGAATCAAGCCCTTAGTGGAGATTGGGTTCATGCCCTCGGCACTTTCTACCCATCCTGAACCTTATCGTCACAACTTTCCGCAGGGGACGACGATCTATGCGGGCTGGGCCTATCCGCCCAAGGACTACCGGAAGTGGTCGGAAGTGGTGTTTCAATTTGTCCATCATCTGCGCGAGCGCTACGGCGATGCCGAAGCGAGAACCTGGCTGTGGGAAGTCTGGAATGAGCCAGACATAGAGTATTGGAAGGGCGCGCCTGCGGAGTATTTCAAGCTCTACGACTTTACGGTCGACGCAGTCCTGCGGGCGTTGCCTGGAGCTCGCGTCGGTGGGCCGGACAGCACCGGCCCTGCCTCGGCCCAGGCTGCTGATTTCTTGCGGTCATTTCTCGAACATTGCGCCCATGGACAGAATTACCTGAGCGGTAAAACTGGGGCGCCGCTGGACTTCATCAGCTTCCATCCCAAGGGGTCGCCCAAGTGGCAAGGCGACCACACGCAGATGGGCATTGCACGCCAGCTTGCTTCCATCGAGCAGGGCTTCAAGATCGTGAGGTCGTTTCCGGAATGGCGCCAAACGCCGATTGTTCTGGGCGAGTCGGACCCGGAAGGATGCGCCGCCTGCTCCGCAAAGAGCAATCCTCAAAATTCGTACCGCAACGGACCGTTGTACGCGGTCTACACAGCCGAGGTCCTGAACAACATCCTTGCGCTCATTCGTCGAGAGCACGTCAACTTTCTCGGCGCCGTGACCTGGGCGTTCGAATTCGAAGGCCAACCTTACTTTGAAGGGTTCCGCACTTTGGCGACGAACGGAGTAGACAAGCCTGTATTAAACGCGTTCCGCATGCTTGGTTTGTTGGGCGATGAACGGGTTAAGGCAAAGAGTTCGAGAGCTTTGCCGACCGAGGAGATTTCGCGGGCCGGAGTGCGAGGGCAGCCCGACGTCAGCGCGATTGCTACTCGGAAGGACCACGAGGTGGAAATCCTGGTCTGGAACTATCACGACGATGATGTTCCCGCCAGCGCCGCTCTGATTGACCTGGTGGTCAGCGGTTTGCCCGTGAAGGCGGGCCGGTGCCTGATCGAGCACTACCGTATCGATGCCAGCCACAGCAATGCGTTCACCGCGTGGAAAGAAATGGGATCTCCGCAATCGCCGTCGCCCGCTCAATACGAGCAGTTGCAAGCGGCCGGACAGTTGCAGCTTCTGAACTCCCCTTCCTGGGTGCCCGTCGAGCGGGGAGGGGCACATCTGGATTTCAGTTTGCCGAGGCAGGGACTCTCCCTCTTGCGCCTTTCGTGGTAGCAGCAGGTGAGAGTGTGGTGGCTGTTCCCTAGACCTTGGCGAAGGCCAAATCGTGTTGAGCGGTCTCGGCCACTCGAACCAAGGTCGGCAGCACGTCTGCCAACGCACCCCTTCCTGGCTCGCCCAGTGCAAAGTAAAGCTTGCTGTAGAGCGGGTAGAGTTCCTGGTAGACGCGCTGCGCGGACGTATCGGGCTCGAACACTTTGTTTGGCGAGCAGATCTTGTCCTGGGCCTCTTCAATCGTCCGGAAGGTACCGGCGGCGAGGAATGCGAAGATGGCCGAGCCCAAGCTTACCACGCTCTTGCTTGGGACCAGCACAGGACAGCCGAGCACGCTGGCATAGACTCGATTAAGAACGTCGTTCTTCTGCGGGATGCCCCCGGCATTAATGACGCGCTTGATGTGTACTCCGTGTTCCGACATGCGATCCAAAATCACGCGGGTGTGGAACGCAGTCCCTTCAATGGCGGCGAATAGTTCGTCTTGCGCAGTAGTCTGGAGGTTCCAACCCAGGGTGATTCCGCGTAAATTCGGATTCACCAGTACGGTGCGGTCCCCGTTGTCCCAGGTCATGCGCAGCAGGCCGGTCTGACCTGCGCGATAACTCTCCAATCCTGCGCTCAGAGCTTTGACATCGGTGCCAGCTCGGGTGGCGATCGCATTGAATATATCCCCGACGGCCGAGAGCCCGGCTTCAATTCCCGTGCGCTTGGGGTGAACACTTCCCTGGACCACACCGCATACGCCCGGAACCAGATTCACCGATGGAGTGATCCCGATGATGCAAGTGGACGTGCCGATCACGTTCACCATGTCGTCGGTGCGACAGCCAGCACCGATCGCGTCCCAGTGTGCGTCGAACGCGCCCACGGGAATCGGGATGCCCGGTTTCAGACCAAGCTTCTCCGCCCAATAGGGTGAGAGCGTGCCGGCAATCTGATCCGAGGTGGCGTATTCGCCGTCCAGCTTTTCGCGCACACCCGCTAACAGTGGATCGACCTTGGTCAGGAAATTTTGCGGAGGCAAACCTCCCAGGGCTGCGTTCCAGAGCCACTTGTGGCCCATTGCACAAATGCTGCGCTTCACCTTCCCGGGGTCGGTGATGCCACACAGGGTTGCGGCAACCATGTCGCAATGTTCGAAGGCCGAACTGAAGGCGGAACGTTTCGAAGGATTGTTGCGAAGCCAGTGCAGCAACTTGGAAAAACCCCACTCCGAGGAGTACACGCCACCACACCATTGGATGGCTTCCAGGCCCTCGCGGTGGGCTGCTTCCGTGATCTCCGCGGCTTCGCCTTTGGCTCGATGATCGCACCACAGATAATATTCGCCGAGGGGCTGCAGATCTTTGCCAACGGGAACCACAGAGGAGCCGGTGGTATCGAGGGCAATGGATGCCACCTGATCGCCCGGAATACCCGCCTGCTTCACTGCCTCACGGGTGGCGGCGGCAAGGGCGCGCATGTGATCTTCATGCGACTGCGTGGCGTATTCGGGGTCCTCGCGTTTGCGATGTAGTGGATACTCCACAACCGCGGACGCCAGCAGCCCTCGGTCGCTGTCGACCATCGAGACGCGCACACTCAGGGTTCCGAAATCCACTCCGGCTACAATGGCCATCGAGAGCCTCCGTTCTTGCCGCTGTGCCAATCTATGTCCCACCCGAGAGAGGCGCAAGCGATCGACCGAATTTCCCGATCCGCGTCCCATAGCGAAACCCGCATAACCGCTGATCAGGTGGGACGGAGATTGAGGGTCCGCACCGGGCGAACTCAGGCAAGCGTTTACTACCAGAGACAAAGTAGAGGAAATCGATTCTCCCTGTCAATTTTCCCGATCACGCCTGAGGAGAGTCGGTGCCCGATGGTAAACGTTTCCCATGGTCTCGGTTTCGCTTGGGAAACGTTTGCCATGCTAAGATGCACTGGTTCCGACCCGGCTGCGGCGGGAACATCGCTATGGATATTCGGGAAATCGCAAAACGGGCCAAGGTCTCCACCGCGACGGTTTCCCGCGCCATCAACCGGGTGCCCACGGTCAACCCTCAGCTCGCCAGGCGCGTTTGGAGCGTGGTGGAGGAACTGGGCTACTATCCGAACACCCAGGCGCGGGCACTGGTTTCGGGGCGGAGCCGCATTTTTGGGCTCGTTATCTCCGAAATCACGAATCCGTTCTTTCCCGAGATCGTGCAAGTCTTTGAAACCATCGCCGTCCAGCACGGTTATGAGATTCTCCTGACCTCCACGGGGAACGATCCGAAGCGGATGGAATCTTCGGTCCGCCGCATGATTGAGCGACGCGTCGAAGGCGTGGCGGTGATGACGTTCGGAATGGAGGAAGTGCTCCTCGAAGATCTGAAGCTGCGCAAAGTACCTCTGGTTTTTGTAGACGTGGGACCGGCGCGCCCAAGGGTCAGCAATATCCGGATTGATTATCTCAACGGGATCCGCCAAGCAGTGCAGCACCTGGCCGCGCTCCGGCACAGCCGCATCGCCTTCATCACCGGACCTTTGCGCTTGAAATCAGCCATGGCGCGAAAGCAGGCTTTTTTGCGTTCCATTGAGGAGATTGGGCTGGAGTCGGATCCGGAGTTGATTGTCGAAGGAGATCACACGATGGAAGGCGGGATGTCGGCCTTCGCACGCTTGCTCGCCCGGCCCATGCGGCCGACCGCCGTTCTCTGCTCGAACGACATGACCGCGATCGGCGTGATGCGGGAGAGTCATGAAGCGGGTATCACGATTCCTCGTGATCTTTCGGTGGTAGGGTTCGACGACATTCGCTTGGCGCAGTTCGTGATTCCCCCGCTTACCAGCGTGCGAATGTCGCAGACGGAACTGGCCCGTTTGGCCTTCGATGCCCTCAAGGGGGAGTTGGCGCGGGAGACCCCGGCCCCGAATGGGACTGAATACGTGCTCAAGACCCACTTGGTACTCCGCGAATCCACCAGTTTGATTTCCCAAGTCCCCAAACCAGCTGGCAAGTAACACCGGCGGGTTCCCGACCGGTTCGGGCCTGGCTCCTGCGGAATGGAGTTACCGCTCAATGAGAGTCCCGGGCCACACGCGCGCCACTGCGGCCGACCAGGAAATCGAGATCCGCTCCCTGGTGTGCCTGCTGCACGTGCTCGACGTAGAGCCTTTCCCAGCCACGCTCAGGGAGCGGCGGGGGCATCCACTGGGCGCGGCGAGCAGCCAGGGTGCTCTCGTCCACCTCCAGGCGAAGAAGGCGATTGGGCACGTCGAGCGTTATCATGTCGCCCGGCCGCACCAGCGCGAGCGGCCCGCCGGCAGCGGCTTCCGGCGAGACGTGCAATACGACCGTACCATAGGCGGTGCCGCTCATCCGCGCGTCCGAGATACGGACCATGTCGGTGACGCCTTTGCGCAGTAGCTTGGGCGGCAGAAGCATGTTGCCAACCTCGGCCATCCCAGGATAGCCGCGCGGTCCGCAGTTCTTGAGGACCATGACGCAGGTCTCATCGATGTCGAGATTCTCGTCGTTGATACGGGCGTGGCACTCTTCAATGTTTTCGAAGACAATGGCTCGGCCGCGGTGCTCGAGGAGGCGGGGGCTGGCTGCGGAAACCTTGATGACCGCTCCGTCGGGCGCGAGATTGCCACGCAGGACGGTGATTCCAGCATTTTCCTTAAACGGGCTGGCGAAGCCGTGAATCACATCGCGATTCCAGCAAGGCGCTTCGGTGACATTTTCCCAGATCGACTTCCCATTGACCGTAAGAGCGTCCCGATGGAGCGCGCCGTTTTCGCCCAGTTCACGAAGAACGGCCGGCAGTCCACCCGCGTAGAAAAAATCCTCCATCAAGTACTGGCCAGAAGGCTGAAGATTGACGAGGCACGGGAGGCCGCGGCCAAGGCGATCAAAGTCATCCAGACAAAGCGGCACACCGATGCGCCCGGCGATGGCGATCAGATGAATCACGGCGTTGGTGGATCCGCCGATGGCGGCATTCGCGCGAATGGCGTTCTCGAATGCGGCACGCGTCAAGATTTGCGACATGCACAGCTCTTCCCGGACCATCTGCACGACGCGCCGGCCTGTCAACTGCGCGAGGGTGTTGCGGCGGGCATCGACTGCGGGGATGGCGGCGTTGCCAGGCAGGCTGATGCCCAGTGCTTCGACCATGTTGGCCATGGTGGAGGCTGTGCCCATGGTCATGCAGTGACCCTTGGAGCGGTGCATGCAGCTTTCGGCTTCGAGGTAGTCTTCGACTTTCATTTTTCCCGTGCGGACCTGATCCGTCATTTGCCAGAGGCTGGTGCCGGAGCCCAGATCGTGGCCCTGGAATTTGCCGGAGAGCATGGGGCCGCCGGAGAGGCCGATCGTGGGCAGGTCGCAGGAGGCAGCCCCCATCAGGAGGGATGGCGTGGTCTTGTCGCAACCCATGAGCAGAACGGCGCCATCGATTGGGTTGCCGCGGATGGATTCTTCCACGTCCATGCTGGCCAGGTTGCGGAAGAACATAGCCGTGGGCCGCAACATGGTTTCACCCAGCGACATCACGGGGAATTCCAAGGGAAAGCCACCCGCCTCCCAAACTCCGCGCTTCACATATTCGGCAAGCTCGCGAAAGTGAGCATTGCATGGGGTCAGTTCTGACCAGGTATTGCAGATGCCGATGACGGGTCGGCCGTCAAATAGATCGCGCGGCCAGCCCTGATTCTTGATCCAACTGCGGTAAAGGAACCCATCACGGCCTTCTCGCCCGAACCATTCCTGACTGCGCAGCTGCTTCATCGGTTTCATCCTGACTTGGGAGCGATTTATTGGCGGGTTGCTTACGCTCACGAAAACCGCTTTGCATCATAGCGCAAAGGAATCGGTAAACGTAATCCTAGACGCCCTTGTGCGACCGCACTGGCGTTATTCGTTATTGACGATCGGCAATCACCGCTGAGTCGGAATACCCCGAGAGGCTCGATTTTAGATTCAGCCCTCACGTCGAGATTCCGAAGTGAAAAACGGAATCAGAGATTTCTTGATGCTCTGCGGCCGCCGAGGGTGACGGCTCGCCGCCTGCGACCCCCTCCGAGCCGCCGTGGTAAACGATTACCGATCTCGCGTTATAATCCGGTTCGCGCCATTCTGGACAGTGCAAGGAGGATCCATGGCAAAGAAGGTGTCGCGCAGGCAGTTCGTGACTTCGGCGATGTCGATGGCGGCCGGCGCCTCCCTTTCCGCCGGGCGGGTTTTTGCGGGCGGAGCAGCCGGAATGCCAGGCAGACCGCCCCGGCCGGCAATGGCTCTGGCGGACAATCCTCCATTCAAGGACCAAGGGGTTGAGAACCTGGTCAAATCCCCCTACGCCAAACTCCGGAACATTCCTGTGCATGCCGTCACTGTCCAGAATGGTTTCTGGGCACAACGACGCGAGATTAACGTCAACAAGAGTATCCCCACCATGCATGAGCTGCTCGAAGCGAACGGGCGCATGAACAACTTTCGGCGCCTGGTGGGCAAAAGCAACGCCCCGCAACACGGCCCCGTGTTCTCGGATTCCGATGTCTACAAATGGACCGAAGCGGTTGGGTTTGCACTGCAGTCGGGTGATCTTCCCGAACTTCGAACGACAACTGAGAAAGTAATCGATGAGGTGGTTGCTGTCCAGGAACCCAGCGGTTACCTGAATACCTACTACGTGGACGATCACAAATCGCTGCGGATGCAAACCCAGACGCAGACCACAGGCCACGAGCTCTACAACATTGGACACCTGCTTCAAGGAGCGATCGCCTATTACCGTGCCACCGGCGATCGCAAACTGCTCGACGCAGGTATCCGCTTCGTCGACGACTTCCTGATCCCGAACTACGGTCTCGCGCCCAAGCAACCGATCGTGTCCGGACATCCTGAAATTGAGATGGGTCTGATCGAGCTCTATCGCATCACGGGCGACAAGCGACAACTCGACCTCGCAGGCTACATCCTCGAAGGAGACGCGCGAATGGAACTCCCGGAGCGTCGAACCATTTACATGTTCAGCGGAACCCCATTTACTGCGCGCACCAAACTGGAAGGACACGCGGTCCGGGCGATGTACGCGTGCTGTGGAGCCACCGATTACTACATGGAGACTGGTGATCCGGCCTACTGGAAGACGCTGAACACGCTGTGGAGTGATCTGACCGGAGCCAAGATGTACGTTACCGGCGGAGTCGGCTCGCGGTCGGATGGTGAAGCGTTCGGCGATGCTTACGAGTTGCCGAATTTTCGGGCTTACGGAGAAAGCTGTGCGGCCATCGGCAACATGATGTGGAACTGGCGCATGCTGGCGGCCACTGGGGACGCAAAGTTCACCGATGTCATCGAACGAGCGCTGTATAACGGCATCAACTCCGGGATGTCGCTCGACGGTGTGCTGTACTGCTATCGGAACCCGCTGGCGTTTGATCCGTCGACGGGAGACAAGATCCGCAACGAGTGGTACGACGTGACCTGTTGTCCCCCTAATCTGGAGCGCACGTTCGCCTCGCTCCCGGCCTATTTCTACAGCACGAGCGAGGACGGAATTTACGCGCATCTTTACGACAATTCGGAGCTCAACTGGCACCTGGAAAACGGCACCGGACTGAAGGTCACCCAGAAGACAAACTATCCCTGGGAAGGCCGAGTGGAGATTACGGTCACGCCGGCGCAAGCGTCAGATTTCACCTTCTATCTGCGAATTCCCGGATGGGCCGACCACGCGCAGGTGACTGTAAACAGCAAGGCGGTGACGGGCGCGAAACCGGGCGGATATCTGGCGGTACGGCGGCGGTGGTTGCCGGGCGATGTCATTCAGCTGGAAGTCGAGATGACTCCCGAGGTGATCCAGGGAAATCCCCGTATTGCCGACGACACCGGGCGCGTCGCGGTGCAGCGCGGCCCACTCATTTACTGTCTGGAAGAACTGGACCAGCCGGGTGGAGTGTCACTCAGCGACGTCGCTTTGGATCTGAGGCGTGCGTCGGCGGAGCGGTTCCAAAGCAAACTGGAGGCGGATCTCCTGGGCGGAGTCATCGTCCTTCGCCACACCGGAATGGCGTACGAAAGAGAGGCGTCAGAGAATGCGCTCTACTCACCCTACCGCGGGGAACAGTCGAAGAGCCGGAGGGTTCCGCTGACGTTCATCCCGTACTATGCGTGGGCAAACCGGCACCCGACTTCGATGCAGGTCTGGACTCCTCTGTACAGAGCGTGATGCTCGAAGGCGGGCTGAAACAGCTCGCGGAACAAAGTGATTTTCGGACCGGGCGCTAAAGGCGTGCTTAAATGTACGGACCTGCCGCCTTCGCGAACCCGGCGCCGTGGCCGAAGCCGCGGATTTCTCGCGCGAACTGTGAACCGGCAGTTGGAATTCCCTGGACCCACAAAGTGAACCGAGCAAGCCACTTGCGCTGGCGCATCGCTGTCCTGGTAAGCGCGGCGATCGCAATCAGCTATCTCGACCGTCTGACATTGCCGGTTGCAGTGAGCGCGATTGGGAAGGACATTCCGCTTTCGAATCAGCAGTTCTCTGCGCTGCAATCGACCTTCTTGTTTGCGTACGCCTTCATGTACGCCGGTGGGGGCAAGCTGACCGACGCGCTGGGAACGCGCTTGGGTTTCACGGTGATCATGGCATTCTGGTCGCTGGCCTGTGCAAGCCATGCGATCGCGACCGGCTTCGCAATGCTCGCGGTGAGCAGACTGTTGCTCGGGGCAGGTGAAGGCGGCGGCTTTCCAGCGGCAACTCGCGTAGTTGCGGAATGGTTTCCTGCGAGCGAGCGTGCGACCGCGATGGGCATCATCAATGCGGGAACTGCGCTTGGGGCTGCCATCGCGCCGCCGCTGATCGCCATCATCCTGAGCTTCGCGAGCTGGCGCTGGATTTTTCTGATCACGGGCGGACTCGGGTTGCTGTGGACGGCCGGATGGAGACTGTTTTACCTTTCTCCAGAAGAGCACGCCAGCTCGGGAGGCAGCGCACGCGAGGAGGTGCGGTACGCGCAAATCACGCCAGAGTTCGCACCAAGCCTGCGCTGGATTGACTTGTTTCGGGTCCGTGAGTCCTGGGGATTGGTGAGCGCGAAATTTCTTAGTGATGCAGCCTGGTACTTCTACCTTTTCTGGCTGCCCAAGTACCTGTACGATGCGCGGGGCTTCAACATCAAAGCGGTTGGCACGTTCGCCTGGATTCCTTATGCGGCGGCGGGAGTCGGATGCCTGATGGGTGGAGCGTTCTCAAGTTATCTGGTGCGGCGCCAATGCTCGCTCGGCTTCGCGAGAAAACTGGCTCTTGGGCTGAGTGCCGCAGTGATGCCCCTGGTTATTCTGGTTCCGCACGTGGCGATACCATGGGCGCTCGCAATCTTCAGCCTGGCGTATTTCGGGCAGCAATCCTGGTCCACGCTGGTGATGGTTGTGCCCACAGATTTGTTTCCTCGCAGTGTAGTAGGCTCCATGGCTGGATTGGTTGGCTTTGGCGGGGCAATGGGTGGGATCGCATTTGGTGAAGTGGCGGGATACCTGTTGGACCACGGCTTCGGCTACGGTGTTGTGTTCACGCTGGCCGGGACGTTTCATGCAGTGGCATTCTTGGTGATTCTGGCTACCCTCCCCGTTTTCCAGCCGGGTCGATTGGAGCGGAAGTTGAATTATCAAGGTGCTCAATGAAGATTAAGGAAATTCGTACCCGGACGGTGCGATGGCGTGGCAAGACGGTTCCATTGCCGCCCCACTTTTGCACCAATCCCATGGATCTTTTGCAGGTGACGGAAGCGTCCATGGGACCATTCACCTTCCACGGATGGTTGATCGTCGAAATCTTCACCGATGATGGGCACGTGGGCATCGGGAATGCGGCGTTGGCGCCTCCCCTCGTCAAGCAAGGGATTGATCTGTATCTCAAGCCTTGGTTGCTCGGCCAGGACCCGTGGGATATCGAGTACCTGTGGCAGCACATGTATCGCAAGACGATGGCTTTCGGTCGCAAAGGAATCGGCATGGTCGCGATGAGCGCAGTCGATATCGCGCTATGGGACATTCTCGGCAAGTCAGCGAAGCAACCCGTTTATCGGCTGCTGGGAGGCAGAACCAAGCAACGTATTCCCGTCTATGCGAGCCGGCTCTATAGCGTGGAACTCGATGAACTCGCGGCCGAGGCAAAGCGCTACCAGGACGAAGGTTATAAGGCGATGAAGCTGCGTTTTGGCTGGGGACCGGTGGATGGCGCTGCGGGTATGCAACGCAATGTCGAACTGGTTCGCACCGTGCGCGCGGCAATCGGCGACGGTGTTGATCTCATGGCAGACGCTTACATGGGCTGGACCCTCGACTACGCCAAGCGCATGCTGCCGCTGCTCGAACCCTTCCATTTGCGCTGGCTGGAAGAGCCCCTCATCCCGGATGACATCCAGGGCTATGCCGAATTGAAATCCTACGGTCGGATTCCCATCGCGGGTGGAGAGCACGAGTTCACGGTCTACGGTTTTCGAGATCTGCTGGAAGGGCGCGCGCTGGACTACATTCAGTTCGACACCAATCGTGTGGGCGGAATCACGCAGGCGCGCAAGATCTCCGCGATGGCGGAGGCACATTCCGTGCCGGTCATTCCTCATGCCGGGCAGATGCACAACTATCACGTTGTCATGGCCAGCTTGAATTCCCCGATGGCTGAATATTTCCCGATCGTCGATGTGGAAGTGGGCAATGAGCTCTTCTGGTACATCTTTGGCGGGGAGCCCAGAGCCAAGGATGGCTTCATCGATCTTGACGAGAATGTTCCGGGCCTGGGACTGACCATCAACGAGGCGGCGCTCGACAAGTTTGAAGTGAGCGAATAGGAACATCCGGAGCGAATCGGATTTCATGACACGACTCATTCAGATCAGGCGAGGCGACGTACGTCGGGTAGCTTTGGTGGAAGAGCCGCATTTGCGACTGTTGCATGGCTGCAGTTCGGTTTACGAACTGGCAAGCGACGCGATCGCTGCGGGCACATCGCTGACTCACACCGCGCAACAACGAGCCACGATCGATCTGGTGGACTATGACTCTGTCTACACCGGGAACTCTGAGTGGCGGGTATTGCCTCCGATTGATCATCCGGACGAACCGACGCGCTGCCTGATTTCCGGGACGGGTCTGACTCATTTGGGCAGCGCTCGCGGTCGCCAGGCCATGCACGCAGTGGCCAGCGAAGAACTGACCGACAGCATGAAAATGTTCCGCTGGGGCTTGGAGGGAGGGCGACCAGCAACGGGTCGCATCGGGACCCCTCCGGAGTGGTTCTATAAAGGCACAGGCACGATGCTGCGAGCACACCGGGAACCGCTGGAGGTCCCCCCTTACGCCGAGGACGGTGGTGAAGAAGCGGAACTCGCTGGCGTCTACTTGATTGACGCGGACGGGCAGCCGCGTCGCATTGGAATGGCTGCGGGTAACGAATTTTCCGATCACCGCTTCGAGAAAAAGAACTATCTCAATCTCGCGGGTTCCAAGCTGCGGACCTGTGCGCTCGGTCCCGAACTTGCGCTGAACCCTCCATTCGACTCGGTATCGGTGGAAGTGAATATTGAGCGTGCGGGTACTGTGCTCTGGTCAAAGAAATTTCGAACGGGTGAAGCCGAGATGTGCCACAGCTTGCAGAACGTGGAGCACCACCATTTCAAGTTTGAGGCCCACCGCCGGCCTGGGGACGTCCACGTCCATTTCTTCGGGACGGACTGCCTGAGTTTCGGAGATGGCATCCAGTTGGCAGCCGAAGACGTGATACAGGTCGCCTTTGAGGGTTTCGGGCGTCCCTTGCGCAACCCGGTGCAGGTTGCCGGGTCGGCCGCTGATCTCATTCGCGTAATTCCGTTGGGGTGAGTGGAGTCATGTCAAAACCACGTGTAGCAGTTCTCGGACTCGGCACTATGGGCGCAGGGATGGCCGGGCGCGTGCTCGCCGCGGGTTTTCCTCTGGCGGTTTACAACCGCAACCGCGAAAAGGCTGATCCATTCTCGAATGCCGGCGCATTGGTTGCCGGGTCACCGCGCGAAGCCGCGTCGCGGGCCGACATCATTCTCAGCATGGTTGCAGATGACGCCGCATCGCGCAGCGTATGGCTGGGCGCAGACGGAGCGTTAGCGGGCGCCTCTCGGGGCGCGACGTTAATCGAATCGAGCACACTTACAGTCGGCTGGGTATTGGAACTCGCCGCGGCTGCCGCACAGCTGGGGTGCGAATTGCTGGATGCGCCCGTGACCGGCACTAAGCCCCATGCGGCGTCGGGTGAGCTGCTTTTTCTGGTGGGAGGCTCCGCCTCCGCACTCGCTACCGTTCGGCCGATGCTGTCTGTCATGGGGCGCGACATCATCCACCTTGGTGCGACCGGAAGCGGCGCGCTCATGAAACTCGTCAATAATTTTGTATGCGGAGTGCAAGCCGCTTCCTTCGCCGAAGCAGCAGCCCTCATCGGTGCGGGTGGACTTGACCGGGAGAGAGCGTTCTCCATCCTCACGAGCGGTGCGCCCGGAAGTATGCTGGTAAAGAGAGTGGCGGACCGTGTGCTGGCGAATGACTTCACTCCGAACTTCCTATTGCACTTGATGGCGAAGGATCTCCGCTATTCGATCGAGGAAGGATCTCGATGCGGTCTCGCGCTTCAGACTGCCGCGGCTGCCCTTGGGGTATTCCAGCATGCGGTCGCGACAGGTCACGGCGACGAAGACTTCTCCGCGGTGGTCAAGTCGGTGCCATAAGGCTGGATTCCCGCGGGCTACGAGGGGGCCAAATACATGCGCAATGGATTCCGAAGGCACGTGGGCGCACGACTTCGCTCTTGTTGGGTGATGGCGTTTGCCTTGGGCGTAGCCTTATGGACAATCCACTCAGCGCTCAGTCAGGACCTCGCAAGGGTCCCTGCTGCGGAACTAACCACGCTAACTTTGAAACCGGGATATTTCACGGAACCGGGGATTGCGATCAATCCGGGAAATCCGCAGCAAGTGGTGGCCGTTTTTCAGGACAACGCTCATGCTGCGTACTCTCAAGATGCAGGTCAAACGTGGCAACTGGCAGACGGAGTGGAACCGTCCAACTACCGCGTCTCCGGTGATGTATCCGTCACCTATGACATCCACGGTCACGTCTTTATCTGCTACATGGCGTTCGACAAGCTGGGAACATTCAACTACTGGGGCCACCACTCGTCGCGGAACGGACTGTTCGTGCGACGCTCGCTCGATGGCGGAAAGACTTGGGAAGTTGACCATTTTCCGGTCATCGAACATCCCACGGAGCCGGGTGTTCCATGGGAGGACAAGCCGTACATCGTGTCGGATACCACCAAGAGTCGCTATGCCGGCAATCTCTACGTCGGTTGGACGCGATGGACCCTGACCGATTCGGAAATTCTCATCTCCCGCTCCCTAGATGTCGGGAAGACGTGGTCGAAACCGATCGAGATCGACAGGCATCCGGGTTTGCCACGTGATGACAACGGGGCGGCGGAAGGATTTGGCGGTGCCGTTGCACCCGATGGCACTCTATTCGTGGTATGGAGCCAGGACAACGACATCCTGTTCACTTCTTCCCGTAATGGTGGAAAGACGTTCACGCGCGCGCGTCCAATTATTCACACCGCACCCATCATGTTTGCCGTGCAGACTCTAGAAAGGGCAAACGGGTTTCCGCAGATTGGAGTGGATCCGCGAAACCGACGGCTCTTCGTGACGTGGAGCGATTACCGCAACGGTGATCTGGACGTTTTCTGCTCAACTTCTGCCGACGGAGGCCGCGCTTGGACGCCGCCTGTGCGAGTGAACAATGATCCCGTCCACGACGGCGCAGATCAGTTTTTCCAATGGTTGGCCTTGGACCCAACCGACGGTGCGGCCAACGTTCTCTTTTATGACCGGCGTGGGGACCCCCTGAACCGGAAACAAGTCGTGGTACTGGCACGCTCAACGGATGGCGGACATAGCTTTGCGAACTACCTCTGGAGCGAAGTGCCGTTCGAAGCAAGCGGCGTTTTCTTCGGAGACTACACCGGTCTTGCCGCTCTGGGTGGTCGGGTCTACGGAGCTTGGACGGAAAAGCCAGTTCGTGCCGCAGAGTCCGGCGCGTCTCCCGAAGGGCAAGTCGAGTCCGGTGGAACCGTGATCAAAGTCGGTATCGCGAACTTCGGAGCCGACGCGAGCGGATCTGCCAGGTGAACTATCGCTACTTCGGTCCAGTTCGACCCAGTCGGAGAAGGAGCGGTTCGCGAGTCATTTCTCCGTCCACCATCCGCCAAATCCCCAGGGGATTTGCATCCTTCAGTTCTTCCGGAAGCGAGTCGTCAGGAAAACCCTGGTAACACACTGGCCGCGCAAATCGGAAGATGGCCTGGCTGCCTACCGACGTCGAACGTCCGTCGGAAGTTGCGGGATACGGTCCCCCGTGCACCATCGCATGGCTGACCTCGACTCCAGTGGGAAAACCATTGAAGACAAGTCTGCCAACTTTGTTTTCAAGAATCGCGATCAGATCGGCAAACTCGCGGAGATCCTGGTCGGTGCCGTGAATCGTCGCCGTGAGCTGACCTTCAAGATCTCGAGCAATCTCCAACACCTGTTCGCGGCTCGAGTGGCGCACCAGCAGTGTCGTAGGGCCAAAGATCTCGCTGTCCAGGCTGGGGTCGTTCAGAAACCCAGCAGCCTCGGCTTCAAACAAGGCGGCACCCACCAAGAACCCGGAGCCTGCGGTCGACTTTGGCGCCTCAGAGGTCAGTTTCACAGCTGCGTTTGTCCCGCGGCCAACGAGTGCGGAGCGATAAGACGAGCGAATCCCTGCAGTCAACAGGTTGCACTCCGCGGACCGGGCAACCAGCTCTTGCAGCCGGTTCGAGAATAAAACCGCATCCTTCCCCTGAGGCAGGAACACCATGCCCGGTTTCGTGCAGAACTGGCCTGCTCCCAGCATGAACGATGCGTGGAGTCCGTTCGCGATGTTTTCGGCACGCTCTCGTAGCGCACCTGGAAGAATGAAAAGCGGATTGGTGCTGCTCATTTCTCCGAAGAACGGGATTGGCTCAGCGCGCGCCGCCGCCAAATCCATCAGCGCTCTTCCCGCAAGACGCGATCCCGTGAAGCCCACCGCTTTGACGAGAGGGTGCTCTACCAAGGTCGCGCCGACTCGAGTGCCGCTGTCAAACAGAAGCGAGAACAAACCTTCCGGCAGACCACACTGGCGAACCGCATCTCGGATTGCCTGCCCGACCAGTTCGCTGGTGCCCGGGTGGGCTGGATGGGCTTTTACCACCACAGGATTCCCCCCGGCAAACGCGGAAGCCGCATCTCCTCCGCCGACTGAGAATGCCAACGGAAAGTTACTGGCGCCAAACACGACGACAGGCCCCAGAGGGCGCAGCATAGAGCGGATATCGGGTCTGGGCACAGGTTTGCGGTCTGGATCGGATCGGTCGATCCGCGCTGCGACCCATGACCCCTGTTCGACGACCTCCGCAAAAAGACGGAGTTGGCCGCAGGTCCGCGCGGTTTCGCCTTGCAGGCGAGCCCTGGGGAGGGCGGTTTCTTGTGCGGCGCGTTCAACCAGTTCGTCCCCGCGGGATTCTATCTTCGCCGCAATCTGCCTTAAGAAAGCACCTTTTTCCCGGCCCGAGATGCGCCCGTACACGGCAAAGGCCTCAGACGAGAGGCGAGCGGCAAGGTCTACTTCCTCGGCTGTGGCCGGAACAAAGGCTGGCTCCAGACGCTGTCCATTCGCGGGATTCGCAGCGTAGAAAGCGCCCTCACCGCCCGTGCCTTCCCGAAAGCCAATAATTGATCGACCGGAGAATTTTGCCATGTGCCCCAGACTGCATTCTATTTTGCAACGCTAGCTGCCGACGGGTTGCGGCCGAGAGTGCAACGCACCCCGGACGATCTTCTGGTTTGCTCGAGTTTGTCACCCGCCGGGCCCAGGCCTGGCGGAGGCACACGTGGGCTGCCCATGCCAACCTCGCTGTCCAGCAATGGCTATGAAACGCTGGCAGCGAACCGATTCGCCAATTCTGCGCGCGTTTGGTGAGAGCTGAACGGAAGGCCGGATTTCACCATCGCCTGCAGTGTGCCACCGATAACATTCGGCAGAATCCATCCCAGGAACGGCAAAAATCTCTCCCTTCCTGGGTAGCTCAGTTCGTGGACGTCGTCCGTTCCCTATGCCAGCAGGACACCCGCTTCTGGTGGTGAAAGATGCGCGTCCCGCCAGCCGTCGTCACGTTTGCGGCTCGGAGGGCGCTCGTCCCCGCTGGTCGGCACGGGTGGTAAGTCCGTCTCGAGACTCCGCTCGCCACATCCGCCCGCCGAGGCTCGCGCTGTCGTTGACGATTCTGACACACACGCCGCACTCCGCCGGGCCGGCAGCGGCAGCCAAGCCGTCCGGCCCCGCACCCACCACCGGGACGTCGAATGGTTGGCGTATTCCCTTATCCATTATCCATCCGTCCTCACCTCCATTCCCTGCTCGCACAGAATCTGACAGCTCCGGCAATGTGGTGTTCCATTGATAGCCACGCGGCACTCAAAGCAAACACCCATCCCACAGAGAGGCCCACGCGGCTCGCCATTTACGGACGTTCGGCAGGCCTGCCCGCCAAGCACCATGGCCACCGCCACGGTCGCGCCCGACGGAACCGCGACCGGCGCCCCGTTCACCAACACCGTGATCTGACTAAGCATGCATCGGTTCCTTGGCCGCGCGGGAGGGCAAATAAGGCTCGACCGGGATCTGCGTCTTCGCGCCTGTAATTTGATCGGCCAGAATTCGGGCTGTTCCAAGAGATGTTGTGATTCCCAGACCTTCATGTCCCGTCGCCAGGAACAACGACTTGTCTCCTGGCCATGGCCCGATCAGCGGAAGCTTGTCGGGAGTAGCGGCGCGGAATCCGGTCCATGTGCGGACTGCCGACATGGGCGCCAGGCCGGGCATATATTCCCTGGCGCGTTGCAACATGCGCGCAAGAATCCCGTTATCTACTTCTTTGTGCTCCGCACCATACTGCCGGGAAGATCCGATGAGAACCTGACCCGTCCGGCGCGGCTGGACGTTGAATGCGACGGAATCGGCGCTCGTGGAGTGAACGCTTTTCAGGTAGCCGAGCTCGACCAATTGGTGTCGCACGAACCCGGGGTAGCGATCGGTGATTGCCAGGTGGCCTTTGCGCTTCTTGACGTCCAGCCCCGGAGTGAGATCGGGCGCGTAAGCTCCGGCCGCGTTCACGATGAACTTCGCGGAGATATCCACACCGGTGCTCAATCGAACCCATCCTTGTCCCATTTGGGTGACGGAACACCCGAGACGAAGTTCCGCTCCGCCCTCCTGAGCGCGTTCAATGAGGAAGCGGGCGGCACAGGGCGGATAGAGCACGCAATCCTCTGGGACCAGGAGGCCACCCTCTAACCCTTCGCGCAGGTTGGGTTCAAGACGCCGCAGACCTTGCGAGTCAAGCACTTCCGTCGCAACTCCCCGCTTGCCGTAGTAGTCCCGCTTGCGCCACACCTCCGCCATCTCTTCTTGATCAGCAGCGACCCAAATCGTCCCGCTGGCCTCGTACTCCACGTCCTCCGGCAATTCAGGTTTCGCCGCTTGCCAGAGCTGCTGCGAGTAGCGAGTCAGGGCAAACTGCGCCTCGGAGTCATCCATCACGACGACGTGGCCCATCCCGGCGGCCGTTGCACCGCCTCCGATCACGTCTCGATCTAGGACCACAACGCGCAGGCCGCGGCACGCGAATTCGTCAGCGCAGGCCGCACCTACGATGCCCGCACCCACGATCACTGCGTCGTAGGCCACCATCCTATGCCCGAATTCCCATGCACAACGGATCGCGCGGATCGAGCAGCAGGTCGGCCTCGGCGTTCACGAACGCGGATCCTCTTATGCTCGGATACACCTTTCCACCTACCACCTTGACGCTGCCCTCAAACACGCTTCCGACAATGCTTTCCTGTCTCCAAATCTGACCTTCACGGATCTTGCCGTCGGCATACAAACAAGCCAACTTGGCACTCGTCCCGGTGCCACAGGGAGATCGATCGTAAGCTTTCCCCGGGCACAGCACAAAATTTTTGCTGTCGACTTCCGGCCGTTGGGATGGACCAAAGAGTTCAATGTGATCGATCTCCTTGCCGTCGTCGCCGGTGATGCCCTTGTCATGGAGCGCCTGGCGGATCGCCCACGTGAAGATTGTCAATCCTTCTATGTTGCCGAGCGTCAATCCCATGGTGTGATCGCGAACCAGGAAAAACCAGTTGCCTCCCCAGGCTACGTCGCCAAGCACCGTGCCATAGCCCGGCACCTCCAGAGCCACATTTGCAGCGCTGCGATAACTCGCGACATTGTTGACGGTGACCTCACCGTTCTCATGCAACGCAGCAGTCACCACACCCACGGGGGTCTCGATCCGGTGTTCGCCAGGGCCTATGCGTCCCATGTACGCCAGGGTCGCCGCAACCCCGATGGTGCCATGGCCGCACATTCCCAGGTAGCCCACATTGTTAAAGAAGATAATTCCGGCAGCACATTGAGGATCCACGGGATCGCACAAAAATGCGCCCACCATAGCGTCAGATCCTCGCGGTTCATTGACGACCGCGGATCGAAAACAATCATATCGGGTGCGAAAACGTTCCAGGCGGTCGCATAACGGACCAGCTCCAAGCTCGGGCCCCCCGCAGACAACCAATCGGGTGGGCTCGCCGCCCGTGTGCGAATCGATCACACGAACTCGCTGGCGTTCTCCCGGAGTCATCGAATCGCTCGACCTGTAAACAAGAGTGCCATCCGCCGACGAATTCTGCCCCTCCATATTAAACGGCACTGTCGCATCTTATGGATACAATATGCAACCGTCAAATTCTCCTTCCGGAAGGGACGGCGTCATTGGCCACGGGCATGCCCCGGACTCTGCGCCCACACCTTCCGTCTGTCGCCCCTTTTCATCAAGTTGGCGGGTGGTGGCGATCCGGGCGCATTGCCGCGCAGTGCGTGATCCCGGCCGCATTCTTGCCTCGCGCATTGCTACTCGGGATGCTCGCCGTGACGGCGGTTCGGGTGCTGGATTGCGCCGTATTCTTGTACCTGTTCCCCTAGAAAAGGTGGCCTCCGACCCAGCCTTCGTTGCGGCGGGAGAGGTACTGTTTGAGCCGATCGGCGGGCGTGGTTTTCGCCGCGATCGTCATGGTCTGCCTGGTAGGCAGTCTGGCCGCACCCATCATCTCCGCACCGCGGGTTTATTACGCGACGGCCAGCGATGGCCTCTTTCTGAAAGCGGTGGCGCGGGCCCCATCCTCGGTTCGGTACCCCAGCAAACACAATTGCGATCCAGGGTTCGATCCAGGGTTCGATCGCGTCGCCGCTGGTGTTGATTGGCCGTCTTGAGCAGATCATCTCTTATGCCTGGTTCATTGACGGTGGCGGGTCTGTTCGTCCTTCTACTGCGGCAGCCAGCCGGAGAATCTGTAGTCTTGACTCCCGGATACCGCTGTACCAGCGGTCGCATTTTTTGATTTCCGTCGTCCTCGTGCTGGCTCTGGTCGCGGCGCACACGCCGCGAGGGACCCTGCTTGGAGTCGCAGTCGCGTTGGCGGGTTTGCCCCTCGATGAGGTCTTCCGACGCGGACGGGCGCCTGTCCCCGGCGAGGGACACAAAGGCTCAACCCGAGCTGTGGAAGCCCTCACTTTGCCAACTGCAACTGATCGAGATCGGCCAGCACTTCCTCGCTGTGACTCTGCGGATTGACCTTGAGGTACACCTTTCTGATTACGCCCGAGGGATCGATCAGGAAGGTGTTGCGTGCGGCCAGAGTCATACCGTTGTATTCCATGATCGAGCCGTATTTTTGCACCACCGCGTGGCTGGAATCAGCGAGCAGCTTGAAGTTCAGGCCCTCTTTGGCGCAGAACCCTTTATGAGAATTCACGTCGTCTACGCTGACACCAAGGATCACAGCATTCTTCTGCGTATATTTATCGATGTCGCGTTGGAAATTGTGAGCTTCGAGGGTGCAACCGGAAGTGAAGTCCTTGGGATAAAAGTAAAGCACAACCCACTTGCCCTTGAACTGATCGAGCGACACCTGCGCTCCTTCTTGGTTCGGTAGGTTGAAAGCAGGGGCTGGATTGCCCGCTGTCGGCGGCTGAGGCTGATCTGCGGCAACCGCAAAGACCAGAGCCAGGACCAGAGTCAGAAAAAGTACGGAGAAAGTCTTCATAACCCTCCTTTCAGATTACAAGGGCTTCTACGCCCCGTGGCACTTCTTGTATTTCTTGCCGGAGCCGCAAGGGCATGGGTCGTTGCGTCCAATTTTCTCCGCCCCGCGCACGACTTGCTGGACTGTCTTTTGCTCGCCTCCGCCGGCCATCCGCGCCTGCTCCAGTTCACGCCGCTTCTTGCGTTGGAAGGCCTCCTCGAGTTCGTCGACCGACGTCGCGACTTGCCGCGGCGGGCGTCCGTTGCCTCCCCCTGAGCGAAGGGCCGGGACACCGGCATCCGGACCTTGCAGTTCCGTACCGCCACCGCCAGGCCCGCCCGTTGCCCCGGAATCCGGAGGACGCTCGAGGATCTGCATCAGGTAGAGATAGCGAACCGTCTCTTCCTGGAAGCGCTTCATCATTTCCTCGAACATGTCGAAGGATTCACGCTTGTACTCGACCAGCGGATCGTGCTGCCCGTAGCCGCGCAGCCCGATGCCCTCCTTCAGGTGGTCCATGTTGAGGAGGTGGTCTTTCCACAGCGAGTCGAGCACGCTCAGCATGATCATGCGCTCGTGATAGCGCATGGCCTCAGGGCCGATCATCTGTTCCTTCGCGGCGTAGCGTCCTTTCAGCTTGTCGAACATCGCGTCGCCCAGTTCCTGCCGGTTCAGGGTTTCGGGCTTGATGCCTTCGGCGTAGATGTCGACGCCGAACCGGGTGAAGATGCCGTCCTTCAGGCCTTTCAGGTCCCACTCTTCGAGGTGCGCCTTGAGCGGGCAGTACTGGTCGATCATGTCACCCAGAATGCCGGAGACATAATCTTCGAGGATCAGGTCCTTCTGATCCAACCCTTCGAGCAAGCTGCGGCGCAGGCCATAGACGGCCTCGCGCTGCTTGTTCATCACGTCGTCGTATTCAAGCAGGTGTTTGCGGGCCTCGAAGTTCTGCGCTTCGACCGCTTTCTGGGCGGCTTCAATCCGGCGCGTGATGAGTTTCGATTCGATGGGCACGCCTTCTTCCATACCCAATCGCTGGAGCAGGTTCGAGACCCACTCCTTGGCGAAGATGCGCATCAGGTCGTCTTCGAGCGAGAGATAGAAGCGCGATGAGCCCGGATCGCCCTGGCGGCCGGCACGGCCACGCAACTGGTTATCGATGCGGCGCGCTTCGTGGCGTTCGGTGCCGAAGATGTGGAGTCCGCCCGCCGCGACTACCTCGGCGTGCTCCGCGTCGGTTTGCGCCTTGTAGCGGCTGAAAACTTCGCTCCACGGATCGGTTGGGACCACGTATTCGTTGCCACCGTAGTACCAGACCGTCATGTTGGCATCGTCCACGCCTGCCTGGATCTTGCCTTGTGCGGCGCGCAAGGGCTGCGCAGTTCCTTTCTTCACGCACTCCTGCTTGGCCATGAACTCGGGGTTGCCACCCAGAAGAATGTCGGTACCGCGGCCGGCCATGTTGGTGGCGATGGTGACTGCACTCTTTCGCCCGGCCTGGGCCACAATCTCGGCTTCGCGCTCGTGGTACTTGGCGTTCAGAACCACGTGCTTGATGCCTTTCTTTTTCAGAAGCTCGGAAAGCCGCTCGGACTTTTCAATCGAAGTCGTGCCTACCAGCACGGGCTGATTGCCCTGGTTCAGCCTCTGGATTTCATCTGCCGCGGCGAAATATTTCTCCTTCTCGGTGCGATACACGACGTCGGGATTCTCAACGCGCAGCAGAGTCTTGTTGGTCGGGATGACCACCACTTCCAGCCTGTAGATCTTGTCGAACTCGGGCGCTTCCGTTTCGGCGGTACCGGTCATGCCGGCCAGCTTTTTGTACATGCGGAAATAATTCTGGAACGTGATGGTGGCGAGCGTCTGGTTCTCGCGCTCGATCTTGACGTTTTCCTTCGCTTCGATCGCCTGGTGCAGGCCGTCGGACCAACGCCGGCCCGGCATCATGCGTCCGGTAAACTCGTCGACGATGATGACTTCTTTCTCGCGAGGATTGTCGTCCTTCGCCTTGACCACGTACTCGACATCGCGGCGGTAGAGCGCGTGCGCCTTCACAGCGGTTTCGACGTGGTGCTTCAGATCCCAGTTCTCCGGATCAGCGATGTTGCCGATGCCGAGCAGCTTCTCGACCTTCTCCCAACCCTCGTCGGTGACAGTGATGTTCTTGTGTTTCTCGTCGACCACGAAGTCTCCCGTGTACTGCTTGGGCTCGCCGGGGGGAACATCAATCTCTTCACCCCGCTCCAGTTTGGGGATGATGCGGTTGACGCGGTCGTACTTGTCGGTAGACTCCTCGCTGGCGCCGCTGATGATCAACGGGGTACGCGCTTCGTCGATCAGGATGGAATCGACCTCATCGACGATGGCGTAGTTGCGGACGCGCTGCACGCAGTCCTTGAGGTCGAACTTCATGTTGTCGCGCAGGTAGTCGAACCCGAATTCGTTGTTGGTGCCGTAGGTGACGTCGGCCGCATACGCTTCGCGGCGTTCATCGTCGTCGAGATCGTGCACGATCACGCCCACGCTCAGCCCGAGGAAGCGATAGAGTTTGCCCATCCACTCAGAGTCGCGCTTGGCCAGGTAGTCGTTGACCGTGACCACGTGCACGCCGCGCCCGCTGAGGGCGTTCAGATACACGGGAAGAGTCGCGACCAGCGTTTTGCCTTCACCGGTCTTCATTTCGGCGATCTTGCCCTGGTGGAGAACCATGCCGCCGACCAGCTGCACATCGAAATGGCGCATGTTCAGCACGCGACGCCCGGCCTCGCGCGCCACAGCAAAAGCTTCCGGCAGGATCTCGTTCAGCACTTCGTTCTCGGCGGCGCGGCGCTCTTCATCCAGCGTTTTCACCCGGCTGAGATCGGCGTCCTCCGCGCCTTGCTGATCGGCCAGGAGGTTCTTGGCTTCGTCGGCAAACCTCCGAGTGCGCTCGGCGACACGTTGCTGGAATTCCGCCGTCTTGGCGCGCAGTTGCTCGTCGGAGAGGTTTTGCATCGTGGGTTCGAGCGCATTGATGGCCTCCACCTGGGGCATCAGGCGCTTCACTTCGCGCTCGTTCTTGGTCCCGAAGACCTTGGCTACTAAGGCGTTAATCAAATTTGCAGTTCCTTCACAGGGACACCTATCCCATAGTAATAGAGCTCATTAAGCCTAGCATATTTGGATGCGGGGAATTGGCGAGGAGAGCTGTTCTGCTAAAGGCCCGGTACGACCCAAAATGGGCTCCAGTTTTTCCTGTCGGAAACAGGCTATACCGCATTCTCTTGTTGGACGTTGAACCTGCAAATCAAGATCCCCCCTCGAACCACCCTGCGAATCGAGCGGAAGCAAGACGTGGCTGACCCCTTCTGGAGCTCGGCGTGGAACTCCCTCAGGGCGCAGACACCCCCATCGGCGAGCTGGTTGGCTTTGCCATCGACGGGGATGACCCAGGTGTCTTCGTACGATTCGCACGAACTCTTCGTCGTGGCCTTTGAAGGAAAATATCGGATTGATTCGCTGGTCCTGGCATTCGAGCAAGCGATCAGCCGGAAGGCAGCACGCGCGGGAGACCGCCGTCTGGCGAACGAGGAACGCGTTCGTCTAGCGGTCGAAGCGCTGGAGCGTGAGTCAATAATGGCGGATACGACCAGTTCTTCCTGAACCCGTCCGCTTCGGTGATTGTGGATTCGCAGTCAAGCTTCCGCTGCAAGAAAACCGCAAACATCACGCACAAAGGCCATTTGGGGTACTTGCCATCTCGGACTTAACCGCCAAGACAATCGAAGCTGCAATGGCCGAGGAAGATGAACAGCGTCAGGAAAAACTCAGTCGGTGCGACGTTGCGTACTACAAGAATGCAGAGCCAATCGCGGAACGGCTTTTTGCTTTCATCCAGGCGAATAAAGCTGCCATCAAATTTAGTGGTCGACAGATCGCCATCCCGGTATCAACCAAACTGGCGCGTTTCACGAGTTGGGTTCTCGGTCAGGCTTTTGATCATCTGAGGAAGACTCCGCCTGCCCGCCCTTTTTTCAGGTATATTTTCCCGACCCCTCATGCCCACCTTTTACGACCAATTTGTCGCCTGTGAGCAGCACTGGCCGCAGACGGTCGCCCTCGAAATCCAGCGCCACGACCAGGTCGAGAGCTACACTTACGCCGAAACGCGCCGCATGGCGGAATCCGTGGGCCGCTGGCTCACGGAAAAGAAACTGGGTGCGGGCGCGCGCATCGCGATCTTCGCCGACAATCATCCCCGCTGGGTCGCTGCTTACCTGGGGTCGATCGCCTCGGGATACGCGGCGGTTCCGCTCGACACCGCCTTTCACGCCGATCAGGTCACCAAGCTGCTCAAGGACAGCGGTGCTGCTCTGCTGGTCTGCGACGTGAAACACCTGGCGATCGCGCAGCAGGCGGTTACCGGACTCGGAATCGAAATCGTGCTTACGGATCCGACAAGTCTAGGGAAGGATCCGGGCCAGCCCCGCTGGATCGGCGACCTCGACGGCATGTTCGCGGCGGGACCGGGCGGGTTCCGCGCCGTCGAAGCGCCCGCCGACCACGTGGCCGCACTGCTCTATACCTCCGGCACTACGGCTGACCCCAAAGGCGTGGAGCTTACCCAGGCGAATCTTCTCGGCGAGGTGAACGCGGTCTTTGGAGTTCTCAAGATCGGTCCCCAGGACGCCGTGTTGGGAATTCTTCCCATGTTCCATGTGCTGGCGCAGATGGCGAATCTTCTGCTACCGCTTGTCAAAGGCGCTCGCGTGGTCTACCTCGAAACCCTGAACACCACCGAACTCCTTCGCGCCCTCCAGCAACGCCAGATCACCGTGTTTGCCGTGGTGCCGCAGTTTTTCTACCTGATCCACGAACGCATCTTTAAAGAGGTAGGCAAGCGCGGCAAGCTTGCCGAGTCCACTTTGCGCACGTTGATGCGCATCCATCGCTTCCTCCGTAAATTCGGCCTGAACGCCGGCAAGATCTTCTTCGGGAAGATCCACGCCACCTTCGGCGCACGGATGCGCTACCTCATCACCGGCGGCTCCCGCTTCGATCCGGTGGTTGCTCGCGACTTCCACGCCTTCGGCATCGACCTGCTGAACGCCTACGGCCTGACCGAAACCTCGGCCGCGGCCTTCCTCAATCCCCCGGGCCAGGTTGTGATCGGATCGGTGGGGCCGCCACTGCCTACGGTCGAGGCGAAGATTCTCGAACCGCAACCGCAGGAAGACGGCGGACCGCCTGTGGGTGAAATTCTGATGCGTGGCCCCATCGTGATGAAGGGGTACTGGAATCGCCCTGACGCCACCGCCGCCGTGCTGAAAGACGGCTGGCTCTATACCGGGGACCTCGGCTTCTTCGACTCGCACGGCAACCTGTTCATCACCGGGCGACGCAAGGAAGTGATCGTCCTCGCCAACGGAAAGAATGTTTACCCGGAAGAGATCGAAGCACATTACCTGAAGTCTTCCTTTATCAAGGAAATCTGCGTGATGGGACTGGAGGCCAAGCCGGGCGACCCCGGTTCCGAACGCCTGCACGCAGTGGTCGTGCCGAATTTCGATGTGCTGAAGGAGCGGAGGATCGTCAACGCCAAGGAGGTCATCCGCTTCGACATCGAAAGCTTGTCGCAGCAAATGCCCTCGACCAAGCGCATCGGCGCCTACGAGATCTGGCAGGAAGACCTGCCCCGCACCACCACCCGCAAACTGAAACGCTTCGAGATCGAGAAGGGCGTGCGGGCGAACCAGGCGCGTGGCGGCGCATCGGGCGACGCAGAAATCGCATCGCAGAAGCCGCTCAGCGCCCAAGACACCGCCTGGCTCGAGCAGCCCGACGTGCAGCGCGCGCTCAAAATCATTGGCGAGCACGCTCCTCGTGCGTCCGAGTCGCTTCGCCCGACCGACAGCCTCGAACTCGACCTGGGACTTGATTCGATGCAGCGCGTGGAACTGCTAGTGGCGCTCGAAGAAGAGTTGGGCGGTGACGTTGAGGAAAGCCAACTGGCCGAGATCTACACCGTTCGCGACCTGGTGAATGCGGCGCTCGAAAGGGCCGCCAGCGGAACGAGCGTCGCCGCCCACGCGCATTTCGCCCGCTGGAAAGCGGTATTGCGCGAGGATCCCACCGATGCTGAAGTTCTCGACCTGGCGAAGCGTCATCCGGTTGTTGACGCTTTCTGTTACTTCGTTTCGCGCGTGGCGCAGATCATCGCGGTCGACCGTTTTCAGTTGAAGTATCACGGGATCGAAAAGCTTCCGAAAGAAGGTGCCTACATTCTCTCCTCCAATCACCAGAGCTACCTCGATCCTTTGGTGTTGGCCGCGGTTGTGCCGCGGAATGTGTTCGTGAGCCTGTTCGCGGTGGGAACCAGCGAAATTTTCGGAAGCGGCATCATGCGCAGACTCGCCCGGGCGCTGCGCGTGGTCGTGGTTGATCCGGACGCCAACCTCGTGCCCGCCATGCGCGCCGGCGGCTATGGACTGAGGAACGGGCGAAGTCTCATCCTGTATCCCGAGGGGGAACGCAGCATCGACGGCACCCCGCGCATCTTCAAGAAGGGGGCCGCCATCCTCTCCATCCACATGCAGGTACCAATCGTTCCCATCGCAATCGATGGCTTCCACGATGCGTGGCCTCGGGGAAAAAGATTCCAGAAGTTCACTCCGCTGAAGATGATCTTCGGAGATCCCATCTACCCACCACCGGAGTCGGAAGCCTCGGAAGAAGCCTACACCCGACTGATCGCCCAAACGCGAAAGCGGGTGGTGGACATGTGGGAAGAGTTGCACGGAGAGCGGTCCGAAAGTGCGCCGCTATCGAAGGCAGCGGATTAGTTCGAGTGGTGCGGGCGCTCCTGCCCGCGTGCTCAGGAGTTGTCCTCCGGAACGTCATTTTGCCCGCGGATGCGTCTGGTCATACACCGCCAGCACGTGCTTCATGGAAAGCTGCGTGTAGCGTTGCGTGGTGGACAGCCGCTCGTGCCCGAGCATCTCCTGGATGGCGCGCAGATCGGCGCCTTCCTCCAGCATGTGCGTGCCGAAGGCATGGCGCAGCGTATGGGGGTGCACATCCGGCGAGAGGCCCTTGGCCACCGCGATCTTCTTCACGATGCGCCCGACGCTGCGAACTGTCAGCCGCCCTCCGCGCTGATTGATCAGCAGGGCCGGTGTGGTCTTCCTGGTGTCCGTCAGCAGTTTCTGTCGCGCTGGCAAATAGGCCGCCAGAGCCACGGCCGCTGACCCGCCAAACGGAACGTAGCGCTCTTTCTTCCCTTTCCCGCGAATCAGGGTCGCCTCGGCGCTGACCCGAATGTCGTCGAGATTGATGCCGATCAATTCGGAGTTTCGGATGCCGCACCCGTAGAGCAACTCGAGCAACAGCCGGTCACGCTCCGGGAACGCTGCAACCTCGGGCATCGGCCCGTCGAGGACCGAGTTCATCTCCTCGATCGTCGGCACGCGCGGCAGTTTCTTGGGCAGCCTCGGAGTCGAGATCAGCTTTGCAGGATTCTGTTCGACCACGCCCTCCTGCGCCAGCCAGCGGTAGAGGGAGCGCACCGCCGCGAGCGAGCGCGCAACCGAAGCTTTACTCAGCCCCTTCTCGTACAAGTGCGAAAGAAAGCCTCGAATCGCGACATGATCAATGCTCTTCCAGTCACGCCAGCCCATGTAGCCGGAAAAGTTCTCGAGGTCGCCCGCGTAAGCCTTGATAGTGTGGGCAGAAGCATTCCGCTCGCGCAGGACGCGGAGGAACTGGTCGACGGCCTTCGCGACGATGGTGCGTTTGTTCTTGCCTTCGTTCATGCGATCACAACCAAAATCCACCACGGAAGCACAGAAACACCGAGGAAGGCCATTTCACCTTTTCCCTCGCGCTTCGAATTGGTGGTTTTCAATTGCCCATTGGCAACTGAAAATTGAAAACATCCTAGCCCCTTGGCTTCGCCCTCGGGTGATGTTTCCGATACACGGTCTTCAATCGATCGAGCGCTAGATGCGTGTACACCTGGGTGGTCGAGATATCCGCGTGCCCGAGAATGGTCTGCACCGTACGCAAGTCGGCGCCGTTCTCCACCATGTGGCTGGCGCAGGAGTGGCGCAGCATGTGGGGCGAGGCCGAACGGCCTGAGGCCCGTGAAGCCGCCTTCACCATCTGCCACACGCGCTGGCGCGTGAGCCTGTGCGCGCCGCGTGCCAGAAAGAGAAATGGCGAACCCTTCCCCACTGCCAACGTCCTCCGTGACGCGCCCAAATACTCCGTCAGCGCATCCTGCGCGGACTTACCCAGCGGCACGATGCGTTCTTTGTCCCCCTTGCCGCGCACCAGCATGTAGCCGGTTTCCAGCTTCAGGTCTTCGAGCTTGGCGCTGATGATTTCCGAGACCCGCAGCGCGCCCGCGTAGAAAACCTCCAGCATCGCCCGGTCACGCGCGACCAGGGCGATACTAAGCTTCGAATCAGAAACCGCTCGTGGGCCAGCCAGGGTCTTCTCGATTTCGTCGTGTGCCAAGGCTTTTGGCAGCACCTTCCACTGCTTGGGCGAATCGATATTCAGCGTGGGATCATGCTCAATCTTCTTATCCACCAGCAGATGCCGGTAGAGATGCCGCAGCGCGGAAAGCTTCCGCCCCACCGAGCGGCCATCCACTGAATTCGAAAACAATTGCTGGATGAAGTCGCGCACATCGTTTCGCCGCGCGGTAGTCAGGCTTCGTTTGCGCGTTTCCAGGAACTCCGTGAACTGGCAGATGTCGGTCGTATAAGCCGAGATGGACAGAGGGGCCAGGCCCTTCTCGACTTTCAGATAGTCGAGAAACGCTGACATCACATGGGCGTTAGCTTCGGAAGGCATGGAAGAACGCAGAAGAACATACCTTTCATATCCTATGGCGGAAGGCCGCCCGCCGAGGAATGTCAAGCATGCCCGTTATCGGACATTAGGGGAAGTGGCGAAGTGGGTGCCGCCCCATGTGGCGCGGACACTCTTGCCCGCGGAACGGCTTCTCGTGGCGCGAGGACGGGATTACGGACTCGGCCCGTTCGTCGACACCCCTTTATTTTTCGCAGGCAGGCGTGCCCGCGCCACAACTACGGTTTGAACCCGTCCAGCAACTCCCGTGCGTACAGCGCCCCTTCGGGCGTCTCTTCATGCTTGAAGTAAGCAAACACGTCGCGGCCCCCGCCCAGATGCTGCTGGATCCGGTCAATCATCGACGTTCTTTCATCGGGCGGGTAGTTTGGTTTGCGAAAGCGGTAATACAGGAAATCGGCGGTAGCGACTTCCGGCGTCGTCATCTCCTCGGTCTCGGCTACGCACAAGGCGGCATTGTGCTGCTTCAGGGCTTGGTAAGTTTGCTCGCTGAACCAGGACGCATTTCGGAACTCGAACGCCGCCTGCAACTGGCGCGGCAAGGCCTTCAAGAATGCCGCCAGCACTTCCTGGTCAGCTTTAAGGTTCGGCGGCAATTGAAACAAAACGGGACCAAGCCTCCCGGCGCTCGCCAGCGGTTCAATCGTTCCGAGGAAGCGCGGCAGAAAATCCTCTGTCCCCTTCAGCCGCTTAATATGGGTGATGACCTGGTGCGCTTTGATGGTGAAGCGGAATCCTCGAGGCGTCTCGGCCAGCCAGTTTTGCAGGGTCGATTCTTTGACCAACTGCCGGAAGGTATAGTTCACCTCCACCGCATTCAACTGGGTTGCATAGTGGCTCAGGAATTTTTTCTGGGCCAGTTTTTGAGGATAGAAATCCGGTTTCCAGCTTGGGTATGCCCATCCGGAGGTGCCTGCGAACAGTTGCGCCATAGACTTCTCGTATCTCGCCGACGTCGAGTGCTGCCCCTGAAGGGACACGCTCATGCGGTGCGCCTACCCAGTCGTAATGGCTGCCGCCCCTGGACCGGGCCGGAACTGCCGTCGCCCGTGGATTATACCGTCCGCTTTCGTTTGGAACTCGCGGCCTTGCCGCTCTTCGTTTTGTGGTTCGTGATTCTCTTCTTTGATTTCGTCTTGTTTTTTGGCTTTCCCGTTGCGCGCTCCGCCGGGCTGGTATCTTCTTCCGCCTGTGCCGCCAGGTCTACCCTGGCGGACTCCGCCCCGACAGCCGCCACTCCGCGCAAGTCGGGTAGCTTCTGTTTCAACTTCAGCACCGGTGCATGCAAGTCCCCCATCTTCTGGTAGCGTTCCAGAACCTGCGGCGCCTCAAACACCAGCATGCTCGCGTCTTTCTTCTTCAGCGCCCGCTCGACCTCCTCCCAGGTCACCGGCGTCGAAACCGTTGGATGCTCGCGCGCCCGCAACGAGTACACCGACACCGTAGTCTTGTGCTCGTCGTTCTGGCTCCAGTCGACAAACACTTTTCCCCCGCGCACTTCCTTCTTCATCTCCGACACGACCAACTCGGGATGGTCATGCTCGAGCAACTGCGCCAGCGCATGCGCAAATGGCTTGGTCACCTCGTAGGTGGTCGGCGTATTCAGCGGCACATAAATCTGCAGCCCCTTCGATCCGGAAGTCTTCGGAAAACTCTCCAACCCCCAATGATGGAAGATCTCGCGCAGCCAGATTCCGACTTGCGCGCACTGCACGATATTCGCCGGCGGCCCGGGATCGAGGTCGAACACCATCATGGTGGGACCGTTAATGTCGGTGGCCAGTGACAGCGAGGGATGAATTTCGAGCGACGCCAGGTTCGCGAGCCAGGTGAGTGTGGGAAGGCTGTCAACGATCAGGAAGTTGATATGCCGCCGGTTGTGCCGGCTCCAAACCGGCGCCGTCTTTACCCAGTCGGGCCGGTGCTTGGGAGCATTCTTCTCGTAGAAGTACTCGCCGTCGACTCCGTTGGGATAGCGCTTCATGGTGACCGGCCGCCCCGTCAGGTGCGGCAACAGTGCCGGCGCGATGCGCGCGTAGTAGTCGATCACCTGGCCCTTGGTAAATCCGGTGGATGGATACAGCACTTTATCCAGATTCGACAAGTTCAGGCGCTTGCCTTCAACCTCGACCACCGGGGAATTGCTCACACTCATCTCCTCACGCCATGCGGTCAGATCTGGGACCGCTGATAGTATAGTGGCGCTCCGTGGCGATTCCGGAGGCCCATCCATCCGATGCCTCCGGCGCCGCGGACGGAGATCAATTTCATGCCCACGTCCCGCCGTGAGTTTATCGCCGGTCTCGGCGCCTTGGCGCTCTGTCCGATCGAGCGCACCGAACCCGACCTCATCCTCTGCAACGCCAGCGTGTGGACGGTGAATCCGCGCCAGCCGCGCGCTCAGGCCATCGCTATCTCAAACGGGCGGTTCTATGCCATCGGCACAAACGAAGAAGTCCTCGCGCTCGCCGCCGGAAGCGCGAAGAAGATCGATCTCGGCGGCAATACGGTTCTCCCCGGCTTCATCGACGCTCACTCTCATCCCGCCGAAGCCGGACTCGACCACTTGCGGATGGTGGATTGTGATCTGCGCTCGATTGCCGAGATTCTGGCCGCATTGCGCCAGCAGGCCGCGAGAATTCCGCCCGGCCAGTGGATTCTGGGATTCAAATACGACGACACGAAGACCTCCGATGGACGCCCGCTCTCTCTCAAGGATCTGGACGATGCGCTCCCCGACCATCCCGTTTTCGTCGAGCACCGTGGAGGTCACACGGCCTGGGTCAACTCGCTCGCCATCAAACTGACCAAGATCGACGACAACACGCCCGACCCGTCCGGCGGCAAGTACGATCACGATCCCGCCACCGGGCATCTCACCGGACGCGTCCGAGAGAATGCGAAAGAAGCTTTTCGGCAACTCATTCCCACCAACTTCACCCGTGACGATCACCGCGAAGGCGTAAAGCTGATCGCGAAGATGATGTCGCGCACCGGCATTACCTCGGTCACGGACGCCCTGGGTGCACCCGACGATCTGCGCGCCTACCAGGATGCCCGCGAGTCGGGCGACCTGTCGGTGCGAGTTTATTGTTCCATCTTCTTCTCTCATATCCAGCAGATGCTCGACGGGGGAGTTCGCACCGGCCTGGGTGACGAGTGGGTGCGGGTCGGCTTCATGAAGATGATCTGCGACGGCTCCATCTCGGAACGCACTGCACGCCTGTCGCAGCCTTACATCGGACGTCCCAACGATTTTGGCATCCTGGTCGCGACCGAGGACGAACTCTTCGAACATGGACGAAAAGCGCACGCCGCCGGATGGCAAATCGGGACGCACGCGAATGGCGATGTTGGCATCGACACAACTCTGCGCGTATACGAACGACTGCAAAAGGAACTGCCCCGTCGTGACCCGCGCTTCCGCCTCGAGCACTGCACGGTCGTCAACGATTCCCTCGTACGGCGAATCAGCGCCCTGGGGGCGATCCCCACGCCGTTTTCCACCTACGTCTACTACCACGGCGAAAAGATGAAGGAGTACGGCCCCGAACGTCTCGATCACATGTTCGCCCTGCGCTGTTTCATTGACGCAGGCATCCGCCCCACACAAGCCTCCGACTATCCTCCCGGCCCGTTCGAACCGATGATGGCGCTGCAGTCCGAAGTCACCCGCACTGACTCGAAGGGCACGGTGTGGGGAGCCAAACAGAAGATCACCCTCGAGGAAGCCATCCGCGTGGGCACGATCCACGGCGCCTACGCGTCGTATGAAGAGAACGTCAAAGGCTCGATCGAACCGGGAAAACTTGCCGATCTGGTCGTCCTTGGCCGCGATCCCTTCAAGACCGACCCGACGCAACTCATCAACATCCCGATCGAGCGGACGATGGTGGGTGGGAAGTGGGTGTGGGAGGGGTAGTTCCCTTGGCTTTTCCAAATTGTCTTGGAGACCAACCATCCCTTCAGCGGGTCATCCTCGGAAGGCGGAGCGCGGTCTTGCTGGGTGGTGCGGATCGTGCCGGACGGGTCCGGAAAGTGACTCCTGGCTCCCATCTTCCCGCGCTTAGAAGGCCGGACCATGATTGCTCCCATAGGCTGCACGACCAGCAAAGCTTGCCCGTCGTCAAGCGGATGGACTCCGGCAAGTGCTACTCCACTGCCGCCGATTTCGTCGCCAGCACCATCTCCACGGCGCGTTCTGAAGGCTCCCCTCGGGTGAGCCGGCCATGACCGAGGACGAAGCAACCATGAACAGCGCAATCAGCTTCCCCGAGGTTGGAATCCTCCGCGCCCATGGCTCGCCTCCGGTGTGCATCGACACCGCGTCGCCGCCTGCCGCTCCCAGAGGCCTACGCTCCCGACCAGGCTGGCAAGTATGTTTAGCCTACGACGAACGACCAACAGCCAACCCGCCTACCTCCGTTTGACAACCCCCCTCCCCCCCACGTACTGTCGATTTCTTCCCGGTTTCTGGTGCGTCCAACCTAGGGATGTTGTCCGTCATGCCATGCTCAAGCGCGGTGGAGGTCCGATGAAGCACTCGGCAGTTCGCATTCTCGCCATCTTTTTCCTGTTTCCAATGGTCGCCGCCGCCCAGGATCCCGCTTCCTTCGAGAAGCGCACCACCGTCAAGACGCTCCCAAACGGCCTGACCGTGATTGTCCTGGAACGCCCCGAGGCGCCGGTGTTTTCCTTCTTCACGCACGTCGATGCCGGCTCGGTGCAGGACCCGATGGGCAAAACCGGCCTGGCGCACATGTTCGAGCACATGGCCTTCAAGGGCACCGACAAGATCGGCACCAAGAACTACGCCGCCGAAAAAGCCGCTCTCGCGAAAGTGGAGACTGCCTACGCCGCCTATCTCGCCGAGCGTGACAAGACCATCGGCCGCGATGAGAACAAGCTGAAAGAGCTCGAGAAAGCCTGGAAGGACGCCATCGCCGAAGCGGACAAGTACGTCAAGCCCAACGAATTCGGCGAGATCGTCGAGCGCGAGGGCGGCGAGGGCATGAACGCCAACACCAGCGACGACGAAACCAACTACTACTTCTCTTTCCCTTCCAACCGGCTCGAACTTTGGGCCTATTTGGAATCGGAACGCTTCCTGCATCCCGTCATGCGCGAGTTCTACAAGGAGCGTGATGTCGTGCAGGAAGAACGGCGCATGCGGACAGACAGTAGCCCGATTGGCCGCCTCATCGAGCAGTTCATCACTGCGTCCTTCCAGGCACATCCCTACCACCGACCCACCGTCGGCTGGATGTCGGACCTGAACTCCTTCTCCGCGACTGATGCGCAGATGTTTTTTGATCAGTACTACATCCCTTCGAACATGGTGGTCGCCGTCGTGGGCGATGTGAAGGCATCCGAAACCATTCCGCTCGTCGAGGAATATTTTGGCCGCCTGCCCACGAAGCCCCCGCCGGACGAACGCACCACCACCGAACCGCCACAAAACTCCGAGCGACGCGTGACTCTGCGCCAGGCCGCTCAGCCCTTCTACATCGAGGGCTATCATCGTCCCGACTACCGTAACCCCGACGACGCCGTGTATGACGCGATCTCCGACCTGATGTCGAACGGACGCACTTCGCGCCTTTACCGCGCGCTGGTCCGCGACAAGAAGATCGCCGCCTTCGCCGCCGGATTCTCCGGACTCCCCGGCAACAAGTATCCGCACCTGTTCTCCTTCTACGCCGTGCCCGTTCCGGGCCACACGCCGCAGGAACTGGGCGATGCCATTCACGCCGAAATCGACCGCGTGAAGAAAGAAGACATCAGTGACGATGAACTGAAGATGATCAAGACCCGCGCCAAGGCCGATCTGATCCGGGGACTGGCCGATAATCAGGGTCTGGCCCAGCAACTCGCGATTTTCCAGGCGCGCTTCGGCGACTGGCGTGAGTTGTTCCGTAACGTTGATCGAATCGATAAGGTGACCAAAGCGGACATCCGCCGCGTCGCCAACCAGACCTTCGTGGAGAGCAATCGCACCGTGGGTATCAGCGAAACCGTGAGACCGGCTGCCGCAGCCTCACAGGGAGGTGCGCAATGAACACCCGCAACCTTAGTATCGTTCGCCGGAACCGTACGACGCCCGCAACCTTGGCGCTCTTCTTGATCGTGCTCTTCGGCAAAGCCTCGCTTGCAAGCGCGCAGTCCACCGACTGGCAGAAGATCCCGATCCCACCCCTCCCCGCGTTTCATCCGGCAGAGCCAAAGCGCGTCGAACTTCCCAACGGCATGGTGATCTTCCTGCAGGAGGATCACGAACTTCCGCTGATCGACGGCTCCATCCGCATCCGTGGCGGCTCGCGCAGTGAACCCGCGAGCAAAGTAGGCCTGGTCGATCTTTACGGCGAAGTCTGGCGCACCGGCGGCACCAAGTCGCAAACCGGCGATCAGATGGATGACTACCTCGAGGCCCGCGCCGCGAAGGTCGAAACCGGGGGTGCAAGCGATTCCACCTCCATCGGTTGGTCGTGCCTCAAGGGTGACTTCGACGACGTCTTCAAACTGGTTGTCGATCTGCTGCACGAGCCCGAGTTCCGCGACGACAAGCTGGATCTAGCCGAGAAGGCTCTCGAGGAAACCATCGCGCGGCGCAACGATAATCCTGCCGGCATTGTTGCCCGTGAGAGCATCAAGCTCGCCTATGGCGCCAACAATCCCTATGCGCGCCAGCCCGAGTACGCCACCATCGCCGCGGTCAAGCGCGACGACTTGCTGAACTGGCACAAAGCCTACGCCCATCCTAACGACATGATCGTGGGCGTAAGCGGCGACTTCGATTCCTCCGCCATGGAAGCGAAGCTCAAGGAGGCTTTCGCATCCTGGGCCAAGGGACCGGCCGCGAAGGAAGAAGAGATCGAGTTTCAACCTGCCAAGCCGGGCTACTACCTCGTCACCAAGGACGACGTGAACCAGTCCAACATCCGCATGGTCGAACTCGGCACCGACCGTCGCAACCCGGACTACTTCGCTATCGAAGTGTTCAATGAGGTTATGGGCGGCGGCTTCTCCTCACGCCTGATTCAGGACATCCGCACCAAGCGCGGCCTCGCCTATTCGGTGGGCGGTGGCATCGGCACGGCTTTCGACCATCCCGGCATTGTCCGCTTCGTGATTGGCACCAAGAGTCAAAGCACCGCCGAGGCTGTCCTGGCGCTCTACGAGAACCTTGACAACCTGCAGAAGAATCCCATCACCGATGAGGAAATCAAGCGGGCGAAAGATTCCATCCTCAACTCGTTCATCTTCAATTTCGATTCGCCGGATAAAGTCCTGCACGAGCGCATGGCGTACGAGTTCTATGGATATCCGTTGGACTTCCTTGAGAAGTATCGCTCCGGCATCGAGAAGGCCAGCAAGGAAGACGTAAATCGCGTGGCCGGGAAGTATATCCACAAGGACAAGCTGGCCGTGCTGGTGGTCGGCAATCCCAAGGACTTCGACGAGCCGCTGTCCGCCCTCGGACCCGTCACCAACGTGGACATCACCATCCCGCCGCCCCCGGGCGAGAGCAACGCGGAAGCCTCGCCTGCAGCTGCTCCCGCCGCTTCCAATCCGGAAGGCAAAGCCCTGGTCGCCAAGGTTGCTGAATCCATGGGCGGAGCAGCCAAGCTGAAATCCATTCACGCGTTACGCGCCCGGATCGAGCAGCAATCCCAGGACGAGCCCTCGCGTCCCGTCGAAGTCACCATCGTCTTCCCTGATCGCATGCACGTGTCGATGGATTCCCCGATGGGCCCGATGAGCGTCGTCTTCACTCCCACGTCCGCCTTCATGGCCGCTCAGGGACAAGTCCGCGACATCCCCGACTCGCAGAAGAAAGAGAGTCTCGAGGAAATCAAGCGCGACATCACCTTCATCGCGCAGCATGCCGACGATCCCAAATTCACCTTCGCCGCCAACGGCTCCCAGAAAATCGGCGACGTCGAAACCGGGATCGTCGACATCAACGCCGACGGCACGCCCATGCGTTGGTACGTCGACCCTGAGAGCGGCCGCATCCTGCGCGAGACGTACTCAGCCTTGGGACGCTCCGGCCCCTTCCAGGGCGAAACCGACCTGTCTGACTGGAAGGCCTTCGACGGAGTCACTCTTCCCGCTAAGCACGTGAATAAGCAGGACGGCAAGGAATCGAGCACGGTCACATTCACGGAAATCCACGTGAACCCGGAGGTCGATCCCAAGCTGTTCGACAAGCCGGCCAGCAAACCCACCCAGTGAGAAGCGGGCCCGCGTTTCCTTTTTTGGCCCACACCTGATAGCGTGGGTCCTGAAAATCGTCGGTCCCACAGTCGGGATCAAGCATGCGAACCTACATGACCGGGAAAGTCGCGGCTCAATTCAAGAAACTCCTGCTGGCCCGTCGGTTGGAGCTAAGCCGCAGGCTTGTGCAGACACAGGATGAAGCGCCTAGCGCCGCGCCGTTCGAAGCGCCCCGCCCCGGCGACTCCGACCACCCGAAACTCGCCCACCAGGGCACGGAAGGCCAAGGCATGCTGATGGCCATGGATGCCGCCCTGGCACGCATCGCTGGCGGCAGTTTTGGAGAGTGCATGACCTGCGGCGAAGAAATTGGGTTCAAGCGTCTGGTAGCCTTTCCGTGGACGCGCTGCTGCCTCGCCTGCCAGGACACCGTGGAGAAGCACCCGTAGCCTCGTGCTACCCGCCAAATAATCATGCGCCGGGGCAAAACGAGAGTATGCTTGCAGAGATGGTTCTTACTTCAGAGCGCCTCTCCAATCTTCGCCGCGAAATCACTGCTTTGCGCACCTTGAATGCCAGCTTCTTCGAGAAAAAGACGCACACCCAGACCGACCGGTCTGCAGCTGAACTGCGCGCCCACCGCCTGTTGGAGATCAAAGAGGAGTTGTCCGAACTGTTGAGCAAGCCTGATTCCGCGGCCTGGTGGTAAAAGGGGCGGCGCGAAGCCTGCTCAATCGAGGGTCTGGCGGAACCCGCTTTTTTGGAGGACGTTGGCTCCACCTGTCTGCCCCAACAAGAATCTTTAGATTCGTCGGAGAACCGCGTCCTGAGCGACCCTCATTTTCCTGGGTGCGACCATTTGCCAAGCTTCGCGAATATGGAACGCCAGCTCTTCATCGCTGATCGAACTCAGCTCAATCCCCACCCAACCACGCGCACCCACGTAAGGCGGTCGGAAGAACGTCTCGGGCGCGGCCTCGATCAGCGCCGCCTGCAAACCCGGCGCCGCAGGGATCCACACCGCGATGTGCCCGTCGTTGTGGTGGTTGTTGGCAAACATGGTGAAGACCCTCTTGCGGACAAAGAACGTCGGTTCGCCGTGCGAGAGTTTTTCCGTACTCGCCGGCATTAAGGCACAGATACACCTGACTCGGCGCAAGTGCTGGTCGTTGTCCGGCGTTCGTTCTTGGGCCATTGGTTCCACCCGCCTGCCTGGCTTCCAGCGCCGGGGGAACCATTCTATCTTTCCACGTTTTGGCGTCGGCGAGGAGCCTCGCATACTTGAAACCTTGTTTTGTCGAACTTCCCAGACTCGCCCCAAATCACCGGCAGCGCCCCAATTTGAGTAGTTTTGCCGACTTCAAAAGCATCGCGAATTGGCTTATCGCGCAAGACACTCAAACCAGCTAGAGGGAAACTCCGCGTCGCAGGCCTCGCAACCACTAGCCGGCGCGGAGCTCCTTTTTTCGGGGACGAATACAAGGGATTGGAGCATTCCCCGGTTTGGGGAGCGGCAAGAGAAAACTGAGCATCGTGCCACGCCCGCTGGTCTCGACCCGGACCCGTCCGCCCAACTGGGTCACCCGCTCCCGCATTCCCGAAATTCCCATGCCCAGAACGGTCCCATCCCCCGTCTCAATGGCCCGCAGGACTCTCTCGGGCATCCCGTTTCCCGCGTCTTTCACAGTCAGCACGACCTGTCTGGGACGGTACCTACGACGCAGTTCGATGGCCGCGGTCTTGCTTCGGGAGTGCAATAGCACGTTCGTGAGGCTCTCTTGCACGATTCGGAACAACGCCGTCTCTATGTGCGCGGGCAAACGCTCCTCGCCAAAACTTCGGTCGATATCCAGCCGAAGCCTCAGCCCGCTTCTCTTGCCCACGTCAACAACATAGCGGCGCAGGGCGGACCACAACCCGAACTCTTCCAGCAAAGGCGGGTGGAGCATGTGAGCGAACGTACGAATGTCCTGGAGACAGGTTTCAACAAGTTCAAGGCAGTCTCCCAAGACCCCCTTCTGGCCGGGCCCACCCGAGTTCTTTATTGCTCCCAGGCTCATCTTCAAAGCGGCTAGCTGTTGCGCCGTGGAATCGTGCAGGTCCCGGGCAATCCGGCGACGCTCTTCACCCTGAATATTCAGCAGCAGCTCCGACAGTTTCTCTATGCCAGTTTCCGCCTTCTTGCGTTCTTCTTCCGCTTGCTTCTGCTTTGTTACCTCGACCACGATCGCACCGATCTGCTGGACTTTGCCGGTCGCATCCTTCATGGGAAAATAGTTTTCAATCCAGTGGCCAATCCGGTTTCTGGTGGGCAATTTCAGAGCCAGCTCGAGGTTAAGAAGAGGCTTGCCAGTGACCACGATCCGATCAAAGGCTTGTTCAACTGGCTCTGCCCCATCTCCAAGAATGTCCCGCAGTGTTCTTCCAAGATGCTCTTCCGCGGGAAAACCGTTCATGACCGCCAGCGCTTCGTTAACTGCCACGTAGCGATGTTGGAGGTCGCAGATGGCAAGGCCAACCGCGGAAGTGCTAAAGAAAGCCTCCAACAGCTGCTCTTTGTACTGGAAGGCCTCGCTGTTGGCTTCAGGCGAGCGCTTTTTGGGGACTAACAGTTTGGCCGTTCTCGCTGGTGCCATTCCACCTTCCCTTCGAAACTCTCTGCCACGTTCCCGCCAGGGTTAGCGGTTCACCCGCTATTTTCTCAGCATGTCTGGCACTTAGTAAAATGGGCGGCCTCCGAAAGGAGGGTATATTCAGAGCAAACGTGGCAGCTATGTTACTTTCGGCAAAGCGCACTGCGTTGATTCTACGGCACGACCGCTATTCAAAATTGAACACGAGTCGAGGCGCGTCAGGCTTCCGCGTTTTTCGGAAGGGCGGCGCCCTTGCAAGCCTAGAACTTTGAAGCCTCTTCGCTGCCGGGGGGAGGATGTGAAGGCGACCGCGAAGAAGAAGAAGGAGAAGGAGAAGGAGACGACAGCCCAGGAACGGGACGCCCCCGAAGTCGATCCGAGCTTGTCCCCCGCGGGTCGTGGGCGCCTTTGCCAAGGATCGGCATGGGACTGGAGGCAAGATGATGTCGTCCGACGGTCTTAAGGTGGACGGGGAGATTTTCGCGATGTTCGGGCGAGGGAAGTTCGTCGTGAAACTACCCAAGCAATCCACCGACTCGTGAGCACCGGCTGCGGGGAAAACTGGTCCCACCGGCCACGGCCGAAAGATGAAGGAGTGGATAGCGATCCGCTCCCCCCAAACGGGACTGGGTGAAACTTGCCCGCGAGGCCTTATCTCTTCGTAAAGCAGGGCCAGTCGTAACGATTCGCCGTCAAGCCCGTGCAACGCAATCGGGAACCCTAGACGTCAAGAGGAGCTCTGACGTCGATCCCTTCCCTACCCTTTCAGGACCGACCGAACATGAAGTACGCGATTCCCAGCAGCGAGATGGAAACGAGAACAAGGGCGGCAACCCACTGCCAATCAAAATTGGATTTTGCTTTCGCCAAAAGGTATCCCTAGTTTACGGGGAGGGAGGGGAGGGCTATCCAAGGGGATCATTTAAACAATAAAGCAAACACGGGAGAGTTGTCCTCATCCAGATGGATGACCCGGCTACCATCCCGCGTTAGAAGACGTGAAGCCGCCCAGTCGCTACAAATTCTCTCCTACCAGCCTGAGGCCACGACGACGGACCGGGGAGTTGGGCGCCGCTGTTCCTGTGCGATAAAGGCTCTGGTCGCGGAACACGGTTACTGGGGAATACTTGTGCTAGAGGGGCAGATCCTCCGCCCCTTTTTAGTCCCGGCCCGCAAGACAAATCTTTCCCGAGTAGCGCACCACGATCTGTCCGCTGACCAGATCGGCCTCCCCGATGTTATTGAAATCTCCAGTCGCCCCGGCGTACTTGCCCGTCCCTCCCTTGAGGTGCACAGGATAAGTCACGACGGCGTACAGGCCGGGAGCGACTTGAGTACTGGTAAGAGTTGCCGCGCTGAAGTCGAGTGTGTCCCCGGATTCCGTCACCCAGTGATGCTGTACATGAAGAATCAGCGTATTTCCCGAGCCCTCTGTGCTCAGAATGGTGGCGCCCACTGCACCTCTCAAATCTCCCGTCGCCGTACCCATGGTGGTCGCTGGGTCGACAGCGCCCAGGTTTGTCATCAGCATCCCGCCCGCTGCCGTGCAGTGCTTGTTTTGGCCCGCCGCCAACCCGGCCAGAAGGACCATCATCGCCATAACCGAAACTGTCTTAGTCGTGCTTACCAAGCGCATGTTCTCCTCCAGTTACTTCAAGACTGAGGCCTTGAAGGCCTGCTGTTCACTTCCTAAGAGCGGAATCCTCTGGCAGATCGGCTCACGCAGATTGAAGAATTTCTGTCTGCATTTGCCCAGGAAACCGGCGATAGTCGGGCAAAGCGCTGTGGTTTCAATATGTTGACTTTGGAGCGGATCGGGCATATCGTGTGCTCCAACATGGCCGCTGCAGGCGTGTTTTTGGGGGACACGTGCAACCCGTTCCATCCAGCCCTGTCTCCGAACTGTTAGGCAAGTGGCAAGCAGGCGATCGGGAGGCGCTGCCCGCACTGGTCCCGCTGGTCTATGCAGACCTGCGCAAGCTGGCCCGCCGTTACCTGCGAAAAGAACGTCCGGAGCACACCCTGCAAAGCACCGCCCTGGTGCATGAAGCGTATCTGCGTTTTGCCAAACGGGCAAAAGTCCGTTTTGAGAGCCGCACTCATTTTTTTGCCATCTCTGCCCAATTGATGCGCCAGATCCTGGTGGATTATGCCCGCGAGCACCGGGCAGCCAAGCGCGATGCCGGCCTCAGGCTGGCACTGGATGAAGCTCTCGCCCCACGCGCTCTCCGAGAGATAAACCTGGTCATGCTCGACGATGCGCTGCAAGAGCTTTCTCGCCTCGACCCGCGGCAGGGCCAGATCGTCGAGCTACGCTTCTTCGGGGGATTGTCCATTGAAGAGACTTCCCAGGTTCTGGGAGTCTCACCCGCCACCGTGAAGCGGGATTG
>Ga0137415_10000313_pt1 | contig 45089 bp, 33 predicted proteins | sample CZODoug3_1_1_16f_FD_183082 | JGI IMG/M metagenome (GOLD analysis project Ga0137415, IMG submission 183082) | Vadose zone soil fungal communities from Angelo Coast Range Reserve, California, USA - CZODoug3_1_1_16fungal (Hybrid Assembly) | ecosystem: Environmental > Terrestrial > Soil > Vadose...
CATTAGGGTTTCTGTGGGCAAGCACAAGGTCGTGGTTTCCATGCCGAACTCGGGCTGGAACTCGGACACGCGAACCGTGGAGGTGACTGAAGGCAACAACGACCTCAGCGTGACGTTGTTGCCCAACTTTGCCGTTGGCGCAATAGGCCCGCCGGGCCCTGCCGGCCCTCAAGGTCCCGCTGGCCCGCAAGGACCTAAAGGCGACACAGGTACAACTGGCCCTGCTGGGCCTATCGGTCCAGCTGGCCCACAAGGATCTAAAGGAGACACTGGCGCAACAGGCTCTGCCGGACCTGCGGGCGTAACCGGACCCCAAGGCCCTGCCGGCCCACAAGGATCTAAAGGCGACACCGCTGCGGCAGGCCCTGTGGGTCCCGCCGGTCCGACTGGACTCCAAGGCCCCGCTGGCCCACAAGGATCTAAAGGAGACACTGGTGCAACCGGCCCAACTGGACCAACAGGGCCGCAAGGCCCTGCGGGAGCTGCTGGCCCGACGGGAGGGCTTATTGGCAGGCAGGAATTTCAGAACAGCGGCACCTTCGTCGTGCCTGCTGGAGTCAATCGCCTGAGCGTGGAGCTGTATGGTGCCGGAGGAGGAGGTACGGTTCTGCGCTGCAATAGCGGAGGTGGTGGAGGTGGCGGTGCATACACGAGTACGATCTTGGCAGTCCAAGAGGGTCAAACCTTAACAATCAACGTGGGTATCGCAGGTTCGGCTGGGGCACTATCTACGCCTGGAGGCAATGGAGGCGATACCCAAGTCGTAGACGCCAATAACACCATGCTTGCCGTTGCCCATGGCGGTGGCGGAGGTCAACCCGACTCTTGGCCGTGTGGCCCGCCGCCTACCAATGGGGCTGCTGGCGGGGCATCCGACCCAAACGCTATGGTCAGCCATGGTGGGGCTTCCGCCCCAGGGTACTCTCCCCAAAACAGCGGAGCAACGGGCTATCTGGTCACCGGCTTTGCCTTCCAACCCAATGGGCAGTTTGGGGGCGGTGGTACGGGGGCGGTTTCTTCTCCCCCCGCCCATCCTGGCCAGGGAGGTTATGCTTTGCTTACGTGGTGAGCGGACCGCGCACCGGCGTAAACCGCTACAAAGACCTCTCTGAAGAGGAATAAGAATGGGATGCGGCAAGAATGAACGCACTAATCTTGTTCGCATCCCCTTCTTTTTTCAGTGCTATTCGGAATCCTCGCCGACGCTTGTGTGAACTCCATTGGCGGGGACTGAGAGAGCTGTGCTGGAGCGCAGCAGGGCTGTGGCCTTGAGCTCAGACCTAGCTTCGGCATTGACCTGAGTTTGGATGTGCACGACGACGCTGCCGCCAGCATCAAGACGCCCAACCGTAACAACGATCTGCTTGCCCACTTGAGTCGCGCTGCCATCAGGGGAGGCGACGAAGATTACGCCATCGGGAATCTCAAATATGGCTTGGGTGCCGTTGAGGCCGTGCGACGAACGATTGTGGACGTTTAAGGTGTAGGTGAGTTGCCCGCCCGGAATTGCCGAGTGAGGAGCTGAAAGATGAACACGCAAGTTCTCGGAAAGGTCAGGCTTGGTCACGACGAACTTATCGAGAAGCGCGGAAGCTCCCGTGGCTGGCGCGGTGACAACGTTGCCCGTCGTCGGATCAACCAGCGTGTCTGGGATGGGGTCATTTAGTGGCGTTCCGTTCACGTCCGTCCCGAAAGGGGCTGGATTAGACGCGGTTGCGGAGGACGACGAAGTCAGCGGTTCCGTGATTTGGTAGAGCGTAAGTTTGTTGCCTCTCACGATCACATCCGCGAAGGAAAACACCTTGGCCTTGAACTTCGCGGTGATTTTTGGACCGCTGCCGGCGCCGGTCAGAACCGGCGAAAAGACCGCGCTGGTGAGATTAGTGTCCAGCCAAGAGGCGGGCCCGTTGGGGAACGAGGACGTAACTCCTGGCAGTGTGGTCGTGCCGGTCGCGGAGTCATCTTGATCAATGCCGAGGCCGGAGCCGCGCGCGGGGCCCAGGTCTCCGTCAAAATCGCGGTTTCCGCCGGCGCCTTCCACCAGGTAGAGCACGCCATCTGGGACAGTTTGCTTCACGCCGTCAAATGCTGTGTCGATGTTCACCAGTGGGCCTCCGGTTGTCACCGGCGCGGCCTCTGCATTCACGCCTCGGATAGGATAGGTGCGCTGATAGTTGTGCTCGTGGCCGTTGAAAACCATGTTCACGCCGTGGTCTTCGAGAAACTTGGCGACGGCGCGCATCTGCGAGTTGCGCACGGTGGCGTTGCCGGAAGAAAACGCGGGTTGATGAAATACCACGATCTTCCAGGGCTGGGCGCTGGAATCGAGATCGTTGAACAGCCAGTCGCGCAAGACCGAAGGATACGCGGGAAACGCTTGAGGGGCTTTGGCATAGAGCGCCGTGTTGTCCAGTTGGCCGTTGAAAAGATGCGGGTTGGCGTCAAGAAATACGAAATGGGCGCTGCCGGAGTCGAACGAAAAGTTGTGCATGTGGTCTATCTGTTGCTTGACGCCCTTCCCTGCGTCAACAGCTGTGGACGCGCGGTAGGCGGCGATAGCCGCGGGCGAAGTGTAAGACTTGCCTCTGTAACTGAAGAGCATGCCGTTGGGCGTGACCGTGTCGGCGTTCCACGTAAATTGCGTATCGACGCCCGTCGGCCCATTGAGAGGAAAGTAGTAGTTGTTAAAGTGCGCCAACGCGTCGCCGCCGTCGGTGTTCCCGGAGAAACGCCCCGCGGTGTCATTGCCCAGCATGTTGGCGCTCACGCCGGTCGCACCCATGTCGTGATTGCCGACGACAATGTAATACGGAATGCTGCGGATGAAAGGAGCGCCGGCCTCGTTGGAGTCCACGTCGCTGTTCCAGACGGGGAACCAGTAGTCGCGATAGCTGCCTTCCGCGCCATTATTATAAACGTTGTCGCCGGTGTTGAGCGCGAGATCCGGCTTGGGGAGATCGGGCACGCCGGGAACTTCGAGGCGATGCACGTTGTACATTAAGTGGACGATGCGAGCCTCGAAGTCGGCCAGGCGTGGAGGATTCGAATTGGCCTCGGCGGGAAAAAACCCTTCGTCTCCTTGCACCAGGAATGAAAACGCGTCATCGCGTGTGCGGGTGTGGAAACTGGCAGCGAAGCCGCTGTTTGGCATGCCGGGACCGTTCACGCGATAAAAATAAGTGGTGTCGTAGTCCAGACCCTTTAGGACTGCAGCATAGTTCGAGTGAGGGCCAGAGGCGGTGGGCGGCACGGGGAGCGAGGGGTCAGCAGACAAGTAGTTGTCCACAACACGCCCCTGAGGCGTGACGGTTTGGCCGTAGGAGGCGGTCTTGCCGAATTGCACGGTGAAAGCGCTCGGGTTCGGCGACGCCTCATCTGTTTGCCAAGCGATTACCATTTGATCCTTCGCGCCGAATGGACCATTGTCACCGGGCTGAATGTAGGGTTTGTAGGTGACGTTCTGGGCGGCCGCGCGAGGGGCCAACGAGAAGAAAACAACAACAAGAGCAAGAATTGTGGCTTGCGCTCTGTGTGACTTGGTCTGCATACGAGTGACTCCTTTTCCAGTGGCCCGGGAAGACGACAATGGCAAATCTTCGTTACGGTTGTGTGGCGGAAACTTGAATTTTCTATGGACTCAAGTTAATTGCGCTTTGGCGATTTAAGAAGCGGTGGGAAGAAATGGACGAAGGGCTGAGGTGTTATTCTTCGTGAGGTATGAAGACGCTTAACGAGCGGTTCAGCGCGGTTTCGATGCGGCGGCGGTATGAGGTTTGGTTTTTGCGGATGGGGCTGAGCGATGGGAGCGGGGCTTGGTGGTTCCGATATTTGCTGATGAATCCGGGGCGAGGCGGATGCGCGGGCGATCCGCTGGGGCAGGCTGTGCAAGTGTGGGCGACTTGGTTTCCGCGAGCGGGGAAACCGGAGACTTGGATAAAGGGATTCCCAGTCGAGAGTCTTAGCGTGGACGGTGGGGGATTGAGCAAGCATGGTGCTAGTCCCTTTTTCCTGGAGATTAAGGAGAACCGGATTGGTGAGAACGAATGCCGAGGATGTATTGAGATTCCGGGGCAGCGAATTCGTTGGGATTTGCGATATCGGTCGACCCTTTGCGTGCAACTGAGCAGCAAGGGTTGGATTGGATTTTCGCGGACGCCACATTCGGATGCGGTCTTCTCGGGCGAAATCGCGCTGAATGATCGCGTGTTTCGCGGTGAGCCCCTGGGACATGGGGTACAAGGGCATAACTGTGGGTACCGGCACCGGAATTTCTGGAGCTGGACGCACATTCATTTTCCAGGCGCGGGGGGCCAAGGGTCCACGTTTGAAGCGCTGGCGTATGAGATGCCGCTTGGAATGAAGTCCCGCAACGCGGTGCTCTGGCACGACGGGGAGAAGTACACGTTCCGAAAGTTCCGCGAAAGCCTGCGCGATTCTCAAAAGCTTAAATGGAATCTGGAGTGCACCGATGCGCGGGGCACGCACGTGGAAGTCAGTGTTTGCGGACGAGAAGGCTTTGTGCATCATCTTCCGTATATGAAGACGGATTGTTCGGGACGGTTTGAAGTGGCGAATGATAGTCTGGCGCTCGCGCGCTTGGTCCTTCAACGACCTGGGAGCGCCGCGGAAGAACTAGTTACGGATTCCGGCGCAGTGCTGGAAATGGTTGGGAACTGACCATGGTGGTGGGTGGATGAATTCATCGGCGGGTGAGGCTGAATTGCAGATTGTTCCCGGCATTTCCACGATTCGTACCGCACAAAAATTTCTTGCGAAATATTTCGCGGCGACGCGGCTGATTCCGGCGCCATTTCTCAGCCATGCGACTGGCAAGAACGTTTATTTGAAGCTGGAGGCGGAACTGCCGACGGGATCGTTCAAGGTGCGGGGAGCGTTTTGGGCGCTGGCGCAAAGGATGAATCGGGGGCCGATCGATGAGGTGGTGGCTTGCAGCACGGGGAATCATGGGGCGGCGGTAGCCTTGGCGGCGAAGCAGTTTGACGTTAAGGCCAGGATCTTTCTACCGGCGAACTGCAATCCGGTGAAGCGCGGACGCATTGCGTCTTTTGGTGCGGCGATTGTAGAGAGTAAGGACAGCGACCCGGCGTCTGCGTTCGCTTTGGTGGCGGAGTACGCCAAGCGGCCAGGCGTATATTTCCTGAACGACGCAACGGATACGGATTTGCCTGCAGGTCCCGCGACGATTGGCTGCGAAATCCTGGAACAGCTTCCCGAAACCAGCGCGATCGTTGTGCCGATGGGAGACACCGCGCTAATTCGCGGGATCGCGGCGGCAGCAAAGCAGATCGCGCCGCAAGTGAAAATCATCGGCGTGCAAGCCGAGGGCGCTCCCTCTTACTATTTGTCGTGGAAGGAAGACAAAGTCGTTGGAACCGAGACGTGCGACACGATCGCCGATGGGCTGGCGACGCGAACACCGGAAGCGGCCAATGTGCGCGATGTAAAGCGCCTTGTCGACGAGGTGCTGTTGGTGAGTGAAGAGCAAATGCTGCGCGCGATCGAGACGCTGCTTCTGGAGGAACACGTGTTGGCAGAGCCAGCGGGTGCCGCGAGCACGGCGGCGCTGCTGCAAGGCTGCAGTGACTGTGGCGATCCTGTGGTCCTGGTTGTGAGTGGAGCGAACATTTCGCGCGAAGTGCTCAAACGAGCCATCTCGGGAGTCTAGCCGGCGGACGGACTCTTCTACCGACATTTCTGGTGAGACTGAACTAAGGTATTTACCTTAGCGAATTTTGGGGAATTTCCCCCCTATTTTTTCTACCCCCACTAGCCCTATCTAGTGGGACGAGCCGGACTGACCTTTGCGCGACTGGCCTCCGTACGATTTGCCTCCGAGGGGATCGGCGGCATGGGTCAGTCCGGAACTTTCGCCCCAGTCAATCGGAAACTGCTGATGCCACCAACCTATCGTCCGTGGATAGAAGGTTTTCCTCCGATGTGTGCGAATGAGCCGGAGGAGAAGTTCATGCGCGTGTGTGATTTTTTGGAGCGAGCCCGTCGGGGGAGTTGGAAACAGAAAATTGAGACAAGGCTAAGCGCCGCCGAAGATGGCGTAAAAAGGAATGTGACGCCATGAAGCGCCGGATGTGGTTAGCGGGAGTATTGGTAGCTCTGCTTTGGGCCGTGCCGGCAAGAGCCGATAACAGCTTCATCGTGCGCTCGACCCTAAGCCTTCAGGCGCTGAAGACGGCGTGCAATCCTCCCTTACTACCCTCCATCTGCACGGTGGTTGGCGGGTTGGGTGATCCTCTAGGGCAGCTCTTCCTAATCACAAGTCCACTCGACGTGGCCGGACTGCTAAATCTCGTCGGCAATCCGCTGGGGATTATCGATGCCGAGTTGGATCAACTGCTCACCCTAGTCGGCGGACTGAACGTGGTGACGACAGCACCCGCTGGCCTGACGGACACGACTCCGGTTAATTACTTTGGGACGATGGTGTGGAACGGCTACGCCAACCAACCGGCGGCAGGCGTTGTGCACGTTCAGGACGCGCAGAATTCGTTAGCTACAAAGGGTAATGCGGCGGGGATCGGCATCGTCGCGGACATTGACACAGGAGTGGATCCCAGCCATCCGGCGCTGCAAGGTGTTTTGTTGGCAGGCTACGACTTCACGCGGAACCAAGCGGGTGGTTCCGAGATGACGGATTTGACCCCATCCGATTTTAATCCATATCCGCCTCAGTCTTGCCCCAGTTGCCAGCCGGCCACCGTGAATCAGTCCACGGCGGCGGTGCTGGACCAATCCACGGCGGCGGTGCTCGACGGGAATGGTCATCCTAATAAATACGCAGCGTTCGGCCACGGCACGATGGTGATGGGAGTAGTCCACCTGGTGGCGCCGACGGCGATGCTCCTGCCACTGAAGGCCTTTCATTCGAACGGCACTGGTAACCTCTCGGACATTTTGCGGGCGATTTATTACGCCGTGCAGAACAACGCGAACGTGATCAACATGAGCTTCGACTTCACGACGGCCTCGACGGAGTTGCAGAATGCCTTGGATTACGCGAACAAGCTTAATGTGATCTGCGCGTCGTCGGCGGGGAACGAGGGCAAAGGGCCGCCCCCGCCATTCCTGGTTTATCCTGCGGCGCTGCAGAACGATGTGATGGGTGTGGCGTCGGTGGGCAGCACTACCGTCACAATGAACACGCGCTCCAGCTTTTCGAACTTTGGCAACGCCATCGTGTGGGTGGCGGCCCCGGGCGAGGCGATCGTGACGACGTACCCTTTCAGCACTTATTCGGCAGGATGGGGAACGTCATTCAGCGCGCCTTTTGTCTCGGGTGGGGCGGCTTTATTGCGGAGCCTGCAGACCAACATTGATGAGTCGCAGGCCGCTGCTGCCATCGCGAATGCACAAGCGCTTGATCCCAGCCTACAACTCGGACACGGACGACTGGACCTACTTATGGCGCTTCTGGCACTGCCGACGGGAGGTGGTTCGCCCGACTACAGCGTTTCCGCTGGACCCTCGAGCGCAACCATCGCCGCAGGAAGCCCTGCGAATTTCACCGTCATTGCCACACCGGCGAATAAATTCATCGGGAGTGTGACTTGGAGTTGCACGGGCGCACCAGCCCACTCGACATGCACGGTTTCGCCATCGTCGGTGACACTGGATGGGAAGAACACGGCGACTGCGACGGTTACGTTGAGTACAGTGGCGCGCAGTTTCTCGCCGCCATTGGCCTTGCCACGATATGCGCCGCCGATGCCTACATGGGTGATGTTGGCTGCATGTTTCGCCGGGCTTGCGGTTTTGCTGTTGTTTTGCACTTTGGGCCGCGCTCTTCCCCAACGGCCTGGTCTCGCTGCGGCCTCCGGACTCCTCGCACTTTCACTTTTCACGTACGCTTGCGGCGGCGGCTACAGCGGGCCACCGCCACCGGGTTCCGCAACGCTCTCCTCGATAGCGCTTAACCCAATGAGCGTGACTGGCGGGTCTCCATCAACCGGCACGGTGACTCTCAGCGGGCCAGCTCCCAGCGGCGGCGCCGCTGTCTCCCTTATGAGCGACAACACCACTGCCGCGACGGTACCGGCTAGCGTTACAGTCGCTTACGGAGCGATCAGCGCGACTTTTACGGTCAGCACCAGCACCGTTACGGCGTCAACGCCCGTTACCATTACCGGGTCCTATGGTGGTGGGACCAAGACGGCCTCGCTCACCGTAACGCCGGCTAGTTCCGCCACGCTTTCCGCAGTAGCGCTCAACCCAACGAGCGTAACCGGTGGGTCGCCTTCAACCGGCACCGTGACTCTCAGTGGGCCAGCTCCCAGCGGCGGCGCCGCCGTCTCCCTCATGAGCGACAACACCGCAGCCGCGACGGTACCGTCGAGCGTGACGGTTGCCTCCGGAGCCAGCGGCGCGACGTTCACGGTGAGCAGCAGCGTTGTGACCAGCTCCACTTCCGTCACCATCTCCGCGATATATGCCGGCGTGACCAAAACGGCCTCACTCAGCGTAGCGCCGCAGGGTTCCGCCACGCTTTCCGCGGTAGCGCTCAACCCAATGAGCGTGACTGGCGGGTCTCCCTCAACCGGCACGGTAACGCTGAGCGGGCCAGCTCCTTCTGGCGGTGCGCAAGTATTGCTCTCTAGTGACAATGCGGCGGGTAGCGTGCCTGCCAGCGTGACTGTCGCTGCGGGAGCCAGCAGCGCGAACTTCACGGTGACTACCATCGCCGTTACCACGTCCACTCCGGTCAACATCTCCGCGTCGTATGCTGGCGTGACCAAGACGGCTCCACTCACTGTAACGCCTCCAGGCACTCCCGCTGGAACTTACACGCTCACAATCACGGGAACTTCAGGCAACCTCAGCCACGCCACAACGGTCCAAGTAATCGTGAACTAATTGCCTTACCGGAACTCCCAGCCTTTCCGACGAATCGAATCCAGTCCAATCCAGTCCTAAGACCCAGCGGATTTGAAGCCTATTAGGCGACTGGCCATTCGGCCAATTACGCTCAGAGCAAGTCCCATTGCCGCGCTCAGTCCTAAGTGGCTCTCTAAGAGAAGGGGAAACTGTCTCCAGGCGACTGCCAAGGACGAATCGGCGATGGGAAACTCGAAGAAGGAATTCAACTGGAGAACCGCGGGCGGTTTTGCACTCGCGGCGTTCCTGACTGGCGGCTGCGTCGCAACGGGTTCAGTGGCGAACGCTCAAGGAACATCCGCGTCACAGGGATCGGTGGCGAATTCGCGATTATTGAACGCGCAGGAAGGCCGGGCAATCGTGGACGCCGCACGGGATCAGGACGGGCCGGGGCATGGCGCGCAGGATTGTTCGCACCTTGTTCATCAGACGTATCTCGATGCGGGTTTTGAATACCCATACGCGAGTTCGTTCGAACTCTACGCGGGGAGCGACAATTTTGAGCGGGTGAGACACCCGCAGCCGGGAGATTTGATTGTCTGGCCCGGGCACGTGGGCATTGTGTTGGAGCCGTTGGAGCACCGTTTTTACAGCCTGGTGAGTACGGGATTGGAGGCACAGAATTACCAAGGAACCTATTGGAGATCGCGCGGCCGGCCGCGTTTCTACCGATACAAAGTGGAGAACGCAGAAATCCTGACGGCCGTGAAGGTTCCCGCATCGTCGCGCTCTTCCAATTCTACGAAGCAACAGGACACTGAGGCGGTGATCGAAGAACGATCTCCCGCGGCGGCCTCCGATCCCAACCGGCCGCCGAAGATGGCTTCGGAACGGACCAAAGTCATGAAGGATCCGCCGGTTCTGCCCGCGCCTGTTGTTGAGAGAACACCATTTGAAATTCCGCAGAGTATCGTCATCGTTGCAGGAAACAAACAACCCACCACCAGTCAAGTTGCGGAAGGAATTTCGGAATTGAGCAATGCCTCCGGAACAATCTTGCGCACGGATGACCCCTCAAAATTGGCGATGCCAGTGGTCATCTTTGAGCGGCTCCACGTGGAGCGCCTGGACGTCAAGAAGGATCATGGATGGGCGCGTCTGCAGATTGACACTCGAGCGACCATCGCGGGTGGAGAAGCCGATAATAAGCGGCGGCGCATAAAGGTTCGCTGGGAGCTGCGCAAAACGGATTCGGGTTGGGAAGCGATCGCGCCCGCGGACCGCACGTATGTGCCAAACGACGTGGCGGTGCGCAATTTGGCGGCGAGGCTTGCATTGCTCACCGAAAGGGATGGCCCCGAGGCGCATGAGGAAAGTGTCTCGCGGCAGGAGTCGAAGCTCGCCAATCTTCTGAGCGCGCTACTCGAAACTGGTAAACCACACAGGGCGCAGTCCAAGGCTCCCGAATCGCAGTAAGTTGTCTGGCGCGGAGAGAAATTAGGAAAATCCGCTGCGCGTGACCGGACTGGCCAGATTTCGGAACTAAGGTCTTGGCCGTGGTTCGGCAGTTGTGTCATGTGATTCCTGAGGCAGGGCAAAAGCGACGTAGATGCCGCCCGAAGCAGACTTGGGATCTTTGCCGCCGCCAGCGGCGATCACGACGAATTGGCGGCCGTTCACTTCGTAGGTGGCGGGAGTGGCGTTGCCGGGAAAGGGAAGAGTCGTTTCCCAAAGAAGCTCGCCGGTGGATTTATCGAAGGCGCGGAATTTTTTGTCGAAGTTGGTTGCAGCAATAAACACCAGGCCGCCTGCAGTGACGACCGGACCACCATAATTTTCCGTACCAGTGCTCTTTTGTCCCTTCGCCGCAAGTTCCGGAAATTCACCTAGCGGAATCTTCCACACATATTCGCCCGTGTTCAGATTGATGGCGTTCAGAGTGCCCCACGGAGGAGCGATGGCGGGATAACCTTCCGGATCGAGAAACCGGTGGTAGCCCGTGAAGCGATATTTCATTGTCGCCGGGGCTGGCGTGAAACTAGACAGCTCTTTGTTTTCGCCGCTCGTCAAGAAATCGATCAGCGCGAACAATTGATCTTCCGTCAGGTTGGGAAAACCGGGCATGCGGCCTTCTCCATTCTTAATGGTCGCGGCAATCTGGGAAGCGGTCAGCCGGTTGCCCACGTCGATCAGGGAAGGCGTCGCGGGAGGCGAACCGGCCAATTTTTCACCATGGCAGACGCTGCACTGGCTCATGTAGATGGCGCGTGGGCTATTTTCGCCGGTGTTCGGGGTGAGAGCGCCCGTCCAAGCCATCTCATTCGAATTGATATAGATGATTCCAGTGTCGGCATCCACGGCGGGACCGCCCCACTCGGCGCCGCCGTCGAAGCCAGGAAAAAGCACGGTGTCTTTCCCGGCGCTAAAGGGAACGAATTGGCCTTCGCTGCGAAATTTTATGAAATTTTCCAGCGCCCATTGATGCGCTTCGGGAGTGCGCATGGTCAGTAGATCTTCGGTGAGAAGTTGCCGAGCAAAGGGCGCGGGGAGCGTGGGAAGCGGCTGCTCCGAAGCTGCAACTTCGCCGGGAACAGTGCTGGCAGGATACTTGCGAGATTCGATGGGAAAGAGTGGTTGGCCGCTCGTGCGATCGAAGAGATAGACGAAGCCCTGTTTTGTCGTTTGCGCCACAGCATCAATTTCTTTTCCGCCGCGCTTTACGGTGAGGAGCGCGGGCGGTGAAGGGAAGTCGCGGTCCCAAAGATCGTGGTGGACTGCTTGAAAATGCCAGATACGCTCGCCCGTCTGTGCGCTCAAAGCAATTAAGCAATTTGCGAAGAGGTCGTCGCCGAGGCGATCGGCGCCATAAAAGTCAAATGCGGCGGAGCCTGTCGGCACATAAACAATCCCGCGCTGGGAATCGAGCGCCATGCCGGCCCAATTGTTCGCGGCGCCGCTGGTCTTCCACGCGTCCTTTGGCCAAGTGTCATGGCCGAATTCACCGGGATGCGGGATGGTGTGAAAGGACCAGCGCAGCTTACCGGTTCGAACGTCGTAGGCGCGAATGTCACCGGGAGGAGCGGGGAGAGTCTCGGGATTGCGTCCGCCGACAATCAACAGATCTTTGTAAACGATGGCGGGACTGGTCAGAACAATGGATTGAGCGGAGGTTGGTTCACGTCCAAGATTTTCACGAAGGTCGATCCGGCCCTCTCTTGCAAATGACGAAATGGGTTTACCGGTGGCGGCATCCAGAGCGTACAGGAAATTCATCACGGCAACGAGGATGCGCTTGTCTTTGCCATCGGCCCAGTAGGCGAGGCCGCGGTCGGGCTGTGTTCCACGGATTCCCGAGTCGAACTTCCAGAGCACCCTTCCGGTCGCGGCATCCAAAGCAAAAATTTTTTGCGTCGGTGTGATTCCATAGAGCACGCCCTCGACGACGATGGGGCTCGTCTGGAGGCCGCCTGCTTCTTGCGTGTCAAAGCTCCAGTCGACGCTGAGGCGCTTGACGTTGGTCCGATTAATTTGCGCAAGCCTGGAATAGTGATTGTTCTCCGGGGCGCCGCCGTACGCCGGCCAATCCTGCTGCTCCTGGCCGGGCGCGCCGAATTCCGGGCGAGTTTTTGGCGCGTGGGCGATAAATCCCACGGTTAAAACCACAACTAGCGAGGCGAAGAGCAACGAGCGTGTGGCGAATATTCTCATGAGATCGGATTCCCGATCCGGGTTAACTAGCGGACGAGGCAGAGGAATCCGTAAAACTTTCGGCGGCTTCGCGAGAGGTTGGGTAGGCTTTCAAGAAGCGATCGGCGTGGGCCAATTTCAGCACACCATCAATCATTCCAGTCGTACCCGCCAAACAAAGTGCGCCGCCGGCCGTTTTCAGACGGGAGAAACAATTCACGATTTTGCCCAGACCACAACTGTCCAGTTTGGTCAGCCTGCTGAGATCGAGGACGACGCGGTTGTGGCCGTTGCGAAGCAGTTCGTCAAATGCCAGCTCGAGCTGCTTGCATTCGACTCCAATCTGGAGCGGCCCCGTTAGCTCAAGGACCATGACTCCCGGTTTGAATTCTTTTTTTACGATTTGCAAGGGTGCCTTCCCACTGGCTGTCGTTAAGTCCGCGCGGAGTTTTCAGCTCCTTGGGTTTCAGGACCTTCATACGGGAAATCACGAATCATCTTGGCGCAAGCACAGAGTGCGTCCAGAAGGGAATTGCCCCAGCCCGTAGGGAGAAGCGGCGCGGTTTTCTGATTGACGAATTTGTCTGCTTGGGCAAAAAATCGCGCGTATTGGCCGGGGGGAGGCGCGGCGAATTCCTTTACAGTGATGACAAAGCTGAAATCACTGCCGTTCTGGCGCTTCTTCATCGAGTAAGAATGAAGCAGAGCGAGCTCTTCGCATACATCCTTCTGGGCGAATTTCCAATCGCTCACAGATTCCTCCGCTGGAAAACTGCGATGGATGAGAGCTAGACCATGCAGAGAGGCGAATGTTAGGCTGCGCGAGGAGTCCAAGTCAAGATAGCTGGGAATCTCTCTTCACCTCGAAGGCTCTTCACTCTTTCTCGTCCAAAGATGCATGATCTAGGTTTCGCGTGGGAAGGGAGATCTCGCTAACTCGCGATACGGCGGCGTACGGAAGTACGGGGGAAGAAAATGAAATGGGTCACACGTGAACATGTGAAGGTGGATCGCGTTGCGTGCCCTTGGCTGATTCGAAAATTCGTGGATTCGGCGGCGGAATTTCATTTTGTGCCAGCAGAGCAAGTGATGAGCGAAGCACAGAGGCTGGGAGCCACGCCATTTGATGTCCCCGCCGTGGAATTGGGCCACCACGGCAAGGAATGCTCCTTCGAGGCGATTTTGAAGAAATACAATCTGACGGAGGATGCGGCGCTCGTGCTGCTTGGGAAGATCGTCAATGGCGCGGATACTGACAACACTTTGTGGCAACAGCCGGAGGGCGCGGGGCTGAACGCCATTGCGGAAGGATTTCGCCGCCTGAATTTTAAGAGCGACCATGAAATCAACGCGGCCGAGTGGATTGTTTACGATGCGCTCTACGAATACTGCAAAGAGATGGTGAAGCGCGGAAAGCCAAACGGGGCTTTTCGCTGAGGAACCGCAGCTCGGATCTAGCAAAGTGGGAGATTGCATCGAAGAACGGATAACAGAGTCCCTGGGAATCGAACGCAACGTCGCGGCGGCTTCGGGCGCGGTGTTTCTGGTGGGGCTTGGTGAGGAGCTCTGGAAGAAGTTTCTCCCGAAGTATCTGGAATCGCTGGGAGCGAGCGTCACCGCGGTCGGCCTCTTCGGCACAGCGGAAGATTTTTTTGACGCCATCTACCAATATCCGGGTGGCTGGCTGGCGGATCATTGGGGCCGGCGGCGTGCCTTTCTGGTTTTTCTTGCGGCGGCAGTCGCCGGCTACCTCATCTATCTTTCAAGTCCCACGTGGCCTTACCTTTTTCTTGGGCTTGCGTTTGTCATGGCATGGCAGGCCATGGGGTCGCCTGTTATGTTTGCGACCATTGGAGACGCGCTGCCGAAGGAACGGCGCGGGATGGGCTTCACCGTGCAATCGATGCTGAAGAGAATTCCGATGGTGATTTCGCCGCTGATCGGCGGAGCGATGATGGGGGCGCTCGGTCTGCAAAGAGGCATTCGAACCGGACTCCTCGTCACAATCGCGCTAGCGGCTGTTGCGTCGGCGCTGCTTTTCTCCCTCCGACTGCCAACGGCGGCCCACGACTTAGTGAGGATGAGCGGAGTGTGGGACTCCTTTCACCCCACGCTGAAGCGGCTCCTGGCCTCCGACATCGTGATTCGAATGTGCGAAGGGATGGCGGATATTTTTGTGGTTCTTTACGTGACCAACGTCAGTGGCATCACGATTCTAAAGTACGGCGTGCTTGTGGCCATTCAATTGATGACGGCCATTCTCATTTATGTGCCATCGGCAAAAATTGCAGTTCGCGTTGGCCGGAAACCGTTTGTGATTGCGACGTTCTTCTGTTTCGCCCTGTATCCAATAGCTGTTATCCTCGCGCACAACTTCGCAGGGCTGGTTCTTGCCTTCATCGTTGGGGGCCTGCGGGAGATCGGCGAACCATCGCGGAAGGCCATGATTGTGGACTTCGCAGAAGAGCAGCTCCGGGCGCGAACTGTAGGGCTGTATTACCTGGTGAGGAGTTTATCGATTACTCCGGCGTCGGCAATTGGCGGCCTGCTTTGGAGACTGGGTCCGGAAATTCCGTTCGTGTTCGCGGGGCTCATTGGAGTTGCAGGAACGCTGCTGTTTGCGATAACCGTAGAGGAACAGCACGCGGGCTAGATGAATCCGCCGTTGATTTCGCAGATTGAACGCCGTCGCCCGGACAGCGATCTGTTAGCGACGCCGTTTGCTTCATCAGTGAGGAAATGTAATCCAATGGAAGCCGGAGGCATTCACCGCGATCTTGTGGTTGCGGGAAGTTGGCGCAGCCCCATCACGCGCATAAGCGTTTCCTGGACGTGAACGAGCTCGCTCTGGCGCTCATGCTCTTCCTTGGAGCGGTCGGTAAGAGCTTCTTTCAGCAGAATCAAGTTGCGGCGGAATTCGAGCTGCGCCAGAACCAAGCGGCTTAAGGCCTTGAGCGCTACCCTCTGATCGGGGGCCAATTCGCGGGGCGCGCGGTCCACGACGCAGAGTGTGCCGAGCGCGTAGCCGTCTTCGTTGATGAGGGGAGCGCCGGCGTAGAAACGGACGTGCGGGTCGGAGAGAACCAGAGGATTGTTGCGAAAACGATCATCCTTGAGCGCATCCGGGACGACAAAGACATCGGACTGCAAAATCGCCGTGGAGCAAAACGCGATGTCACGCGAGGTCTCCGAAGCATTGAGGCCCACGCGTGATTTGAACCATTGACGGTTCTCATCGACGAGAGAAATGAGGGCGATAGGGGTGTCGCACACGAACGATGCAAGAAGGGTAAGGTCGTCAAAGGGCTGTTCGGCGTCCGTGTCAAGGATGGCGTATTTATCGAGGGCAACGATGCGAGCTTCTTCGTTCGCTGGCTTGGCGATGACCATGGGCAACCCCCTAGGCGATACTGCCGTCAGGCGTAAATGATGGCCGGAGCGAAATCATACTCCAAATCGGGGAATATGACTCACCAGATGAGTTCATACCAGGGCGGGCCGGGAAAAGGCCAAAAGTTGCGGCGGGACTCTTTGAAGTAGGACGACCCGAACGGCGGCAATCTCGATGGCAATACGACTCGACTTTCCGAGCCTATTCGCTAGAATCCATCCGTTTTGATGCAGCCGAATTGCGGTTTTTCGAATGGAGGCTGAGATGAAGATTTCTACACGTCCGCGATTCTTCGTTCTGGTAACTGCGTTATTTGCGGCTGCCATTGCCGCGGGACCGCTAGCGACCGCCCAAGGGACCTACACGCCGACGCCTGAGAATCTGAAGACGCGCGCCTGGTTCCAGGATGCCAAGTTCGGAATGTTCATTCATTGGGGCGTTTATAGCGTACTAGGCGACGGCGAATGGATCATGGAAACGCGGCCGATTAACAGGACGGATTACACGAAGGTGCCGGCGTTTTTCAATCCGATCAAGTTTGATCCGGCGGCGTGGGTATCGCTGGCAAAAGCCGCGGGAGTGAAATACATCACCATCACTTCGAAGCATCATGACGGATTCGCGATGTTCGATTCGCGACTAACCGATTGGAACGTCGTGGCGCGGACGCCGTACGGCAAAGACGTGATCGGGATGCTCGCGGCGGAATGTCATAAGCAGGGAATCAAACTGTTCTTGTACCACTCGCAACTCGATTGGCATTCGACGGATTATTTTCCGCGCGGGAGCACGGGACACCGCACGGGCCGCCCGGATTCTGGGAATTGGGATGCTTATCTGAATTTCATGGATGCGCAATTGCGGGAGCTATTGACGAACTATGGAGAGATCGGAGGCATCTGGTTCGACGGAATGTGGGACAAGCCGGAGGCGGATTGGCACCTTGCCCGCACATACGCGCTGATTCATCAACTACAGCCGCAGGCCATGGTGGGCAGCAATCATCACAAGAGTCCATTCCCGGGCGAAGACTTCCAGATGTTTGAGAAGGATCTGCCGGGCCAGCACACCACTGGTTTCAACCCCGAACAATCGGTCAGCGCGCTGCCCCTCGAAACTGCGGAAACCGTGAACAATTCCTGGGGATTCAATCTGACGGACGAACATTATAAGAGCACGGCGGATTTAGTTCGCTACCTAGTGCGCGCGGCTGGATTGAATGCCAATTTTCTCTTGAATGTGGGACCGATGCCGAGCGGCGAGATCCAGCCCGAGTTCGTGCAGCGCTTGACGGAAGTGGGGAAGTGGACGAAGCAGTACGCGGATTCGATTTATGGAACGCGCGGAGGTCCGGTGGCGGCGGGGCCATGGGGCGTAACGACGCAACGCGGGTCGAATGTCTACGTTCACGTCCTTGATTGGAATCAGCCGATTCTCGCACTGGCTGGATTGCCGCGGCCCGTCCATTCCGCGCGGCTGCTGCGCGATGGAAGCAGTGTCGAGTTCAGCGGGGTCAAGGGAGGTCTGGTGCTAAAACTGCCGGAGCCGCGACCTGACGAAGTGGATCGCGTAATAGTGGTTGAATTGGAGCCGGCAAAATAGAAGGCGGACCAGAGGGCGGTTCAATTCAGGGCTTTGCAGCGGACTCGTCCAGTTTCAGGATAAGAACCTGCCCATTGGAATGAAAAGTGCCGCCGGTGGCCGTCTTGGCTTCTTTCATGGGATTGTCGGGGACGAAGTGTGTGATATCGCTGACCAGCCCCGTGCTGGAGAGCGTCTTTTCCACGTAATCACGTTCGAGATCGATATCGGGATCGATTTTGTGGGTGATGCCGTTGTTGCGCTGGTCGCGTTCGAAACCGATATCGTGCGTAGCAGCACCAACCCACAGCGTTTCACCATGAACTTGGAACGGCGCTTTCCAGATGCGCAGATGGTTGCGCGATCTGACGACGCTGATGGGCTCGGCATGGGCCCAGCCGTAATCCTGCGGCCGGCCAAAAAGGTAGAGCTCACTCATGGGCATGGTCAAGTAGGACTCTTTCGAGAGACTGCCAAGGATCCCATGAAGCACGGTGCCCTGGACGTCAGCGTCCACTTTCACCCAGCCGGCGTTTGTGAATACGCGCTTCATGGCGTCTTCCGAGCCATTGATCAGGAAATTGACCATGTCGCCGGCGTTACCCTCTTTGTCGCCGACACGTCGCGGGACCTTCGAGAAGAGATGGTTGTCGATGCCCGGAATTGAATTAACCTGCCTGGCAACAACGCGCGCCGTGCCGCCTTCGGGCGTGTAAACCTCGAGGCGGACAGCGTAAGTGCCGTCGCCGGTATCGTCCGTGGTCTGATTGATACCAACGGAAAGCCGGCCCGAGACAGGGGCAAGAACATCGCGACGCGCCCCAATAACGAAAGGCTGAGCGATGTCTTTATCGCCAATGCGCCCGATGAGCGCGCCACGCCCAGCCTCATTGAAGGGCAGAATGCGGAGAAGGTCCTTGAAGCCACGCGGGAGGCCATCCGGTCCGTTGTCTTCCTTCGCGTCGGGGTAACGGAGCTTGCCAGTGGCAGTGATGAGCGCGTGTTCGCCGGCCTGAATGTCAATGCCCGTGTCGGTCCAGGATTCTTCGCCGGTCAGCTGCACTTCCTGGGAGAGGCGCTTTTTACCCGGCGGCACCTGCGCGGACGGTGTATTCTGCGAGTCTTGCTTGGCAGGGCCTTGTTGCTGGGGTGGCGCCGGAGTTTCGCGGACGAGTTGTGCGCGAAGATCATGTGGAAATGCCACCGCGACGAGCCAGCATCCCAGACTCAACAGCAGTTTTACCTTAAGAAATCGAATCATGAATACGGGCCATCCCGCGCAGGGTCAGGAAGCATCTCCACTGTTAGCAGATGCCCGCGGAAGGCACAAGTGTTGTCCTGGCAGGGCGGCGGAGTCTTGGTGCGAAGAGCAAATATTATGTAGGGACGCTGAAGCTATGGACCGCTTTACAGTGAAGGGCAGGATTCCTTGACGGAGAGTGTGAGGGCTTGTAAATTGGCAAGATGCCGTAGCATCGAGAGAGGACATAGACCGCTACCTGACATGCCCTTCCGTGTTGAGATCCGCGACAGGCGGAGATAGATTCAGCGACTGGCCCGAGTGAGGACTGCGGCAATTGGCATGAAAAAAATTCAACAACACATGGCATGGATTGGATTGTGCGCGGTAATGGTGCTTCCCGCGGCTGGTCAGGCCCAGGCCCCGGTGCCCGCGCAAGTACAAAAACCAGCGCCACCACCGGCGCAGTCGCCTGCGCCACGGCCGCGAACGAGGACCGCTCCGCAAAGCACCGTAAGCGTGGACGGCAACGAGGCGATGTTCACGACGATGTGCGTACTTCTTGCGGCGGGTTTCGAGTCGAACGTCAGCTCCGACAATTGGACGGCGTTCCGGGCGCAGATGCGCGAGCGCCTGCGTCAGCAGCAGGGTCCGGCCGTGGAAGCGGCGCGGGAGTTTTACCGGCAGCACGAGTTGCGCGATCCGGGAGCGACGCTTTCCAGGTATTTGTGGTTCGGGCTGGTCTCAGGGCCCGCGCCCGGGTTTCAGCCGGTTCTCAGGCGGGACGAGTTGCCGCCGGAAGTCATTGCGCTCGAGGGCTTCAGCGAGATCCTTTCAAACTACTATCAGGAACAGAAAATCGGGCAACTGTGGCGGCAAGTGCAGCCGATTTATAGCCGCGAAGTCGTGCGTCTCCACGATCCGGTGTCGGAGATTGTGTTTGTCGCGTCGGGGTATCTGCGTGAAATCCTCGATCCGTCCGGACCGCGAACATTTGCAATTGTCGTCGAGCCGCTGGTCGGGCGCATCACCAACGTAAGAAATTTCGGGGATCACTATGCGCTGGTGCTAAGCGGAGGAGAACAAATACCGACGGACGTAGTGCGCCATGCCTTTCTACACTTCCTGTTGGACCCGCTGCCCCTCATGTATCCCCATGTGACTGCCGTGAAACGCCCGATATTTGAGAAAGCCGCCACGGCTCCGCGCCTTGCCTCCGAGCTTAAGGACGACTACGCGTCCTACTTTGCGGAGTGCACGGTTCGCGCCGTGGAACTAAAACTCAAGCGAATCTCTCCGGGCGAACGGGAAGCGGCGATGAGCCGGGACGATGAAGACGGATACGTACTGGTGAGACCGCTTTTCGGCGCGCTGCCGAAATTCGAAAATTCGGAACCGTCCATGAAGTTCTTTTTTCAGGATTTGGTGCGCTCCATCGATATGGGAGCCGAGTCGAAACGGCTGGCGGCGGTGAAATTTGCGCCGGCGGATGCGGCCAGGGTGGAGGACGAAACAGCGAATGAAGAACTGGCGCGCCGCAGGCGTGCGGCGCCAACAACGGTGCCAAATGATGCCGAAGTCATCGCTGCTCTGACGGAAGGAGAACGGCGCCTCGCGGAGAAAAACGCGCGCGCGGCAGAGGCATCGTTTCAAAGGGTCCTGACCAAGTATCCGGATCAGGCCCGGGCATGGTTTGGAATTGGAGTGGTGGCGATGCTGGACCACGATGCGCCAAGAGCCAAGCAGGTATTTGGGCGGCTGACCGTCGGCGAGCACGCCGCGAATCAGGACCCCATGGTGTTGGCATGGTCGCACGTTTACCTGGCCCGGATTTATGATGATGAGGGCAATCCGCAAGTAGTCAAAGCGGAGTATGAGTCCGCGTTGGCTGTGGAAGGCGCGCCGGAACAGGCAAAGCAGGCGGCGCAAAAGGGGCTCGCGGCGTTTGGCGGAGATAAAGCTACGGCGCGACCGTAACAGAAGTGCCTTTTTTTGCCAGGCATGATTGGCTGGAAAGCCGACGTGGCTCATTCGCGAGGACGGAGTGAAGTAAGAAACGAAGGAGGACAAAAGAATGAGAAGGAAGTGGAACATTGGGTTGGGAGCGGCAACCGTCGCGGCCTTGGTGATCGGCATAGTCGCAGCCGCGCAGGGCTCGCAGTATGGTCAGGCGGGCCAGAGCCAGCCTCCAGCGCAGCAGACCGACAAGCCGAAGACTCCGGAAGTTACGCCGCTGACGCTGGACGCCTCGCCACCGGTGAGTGCGGAAGAAGATGCCGCGTACAAGGCCTTTCAAGTCATTAACCCGAATGACGCCGCCAAGAAGATTGAGTCCGGCGAGGCCTTCCTGCTGAAATATCCCGAGAGCCGTTACAAGTCTCCCGTGTACGGCGCTTTGACGTATGCCTACCTACAGGCAGGAAACACGCAGAAAATGCAGGAATATGGCGAAAAGGAAATCGCGATCGTGCCCAACGATGTCTCTACGTTGGCGTTGCTGGGGCAGACGCTGCCTCGGACCTTGCATGGGAGCGCGAATACGCCCGAAGCCGTGCAGGTGCTTGCCAAAGCGGAAAAATATTCCAAACAAGCCATTGAGATTACGCCAACACTTCCCAAGCCTGAGAACCTAACCGATGAAAACTTTGCGTCCGCCAAGAATCAGACGCTGGCAATGGCCCACAGCGGCTTGGGATTGGTCTTCGTGCGGCAGGGAAAGAATGCAGAAGCGATTCCGGAACTCGAGCAGGCGATAAAGATCGATCCCAATCCGGATCCTGTGAATTACTACTTGTTGGGAATGGCGAACAAGATCACGACGCACTTTGATGATGCGATAACGGCCTTCAACAAGTGTGCGGCCATGACAGGGCCCATGCAGGTGACCTGCAAGTCACAGGCGGAAGATGCAAAGAAGCTTAGCACGACGCAACTGAGCGCGCCAAAGTGAGTCAAGCCACCGACTCGGCGGAATTAGGCCAGAGACCATGCGAATCGCGGACGAAGTCTTCGAGGAGCGCCTGGGGTACAAGTTTTCGGCAAGAGAACTCCTCGAGAGGGCGCTGACCCACAGCTCGGCAGTACCCGAACTGCGGGCAACGGGTGCAGACGAGGCTGTTTCCGCCTTGCTCCCCAGGGACAACGAGCGGCTGGAGTTTCTTGGGGATGCCGTCCTTGAGTTGCTTACCAGCGAGCATCTCCTGGTTGCTTTTCCGGATTGGAGCGAAGGGCAGCTTTCCAAGAGCCGTGCGCGGATTGTAAATGCAGGCTCCCTGGAAGCGGCTGCGCGGCGGCTGCGCCTGGGAGAGCACTTGAGGTTGGGACGCGGGGAGGAGAAGACCGGCGGGCGAGAGAAGCAGACCCTTCTGGCCGATGCGTTCGAAGCCGTGGTAGCTGCGGTTTACCTCGATGGCGGACTGGGTGCCGCCCGCGAGATTTTGCGACGAGTCCTGTTCGAGCAGGCGCTCGAGGAGCGCGGTGAGCGCATTTCGGAGTCCGATCGCAAGTCCGCTTTGCAGGAACTTTTACAGGGGCGGGGACGAGCGCCGGCAGAATACCGCGTGGCCGGAGAGAGCGGCCCCGACCACCAAAAGGTTTTCCAAATCGAAGTTTGGATTGACGGGGAATACATGGCGACGGGCGAAGGGAGCACAAAAAAAGAGGCCGAACAACGTGCGGCGCGGAGCGCCTTGGAGCAACTGGAGCGCGCGGAAGCGGAAGGCTGAAGCAGCATGTCAGAAGAGATAATCACAGAAACGGAAGAACAGGCGCCGGAAACCAAGCAGGAACATCGCGCGGACCAGACCACGATTTCCGAATACCTGGAATCGCTGCTGGTGACCGTGATTCTGGCACTGTTCGGCACAAGCTTCATTGTCCAGGCCTTCAAAATTCCGTCGGCATCCATGGAGGGAACGCTGCTCATCGGCGACCATTTGCTGGTGAACAAATTTATTTTCGGCGGGACCGGGGCCTGGTACGAAAAAGTCCTCCCCTACCGCCAACTGCAACGTGGCGACATCATTGTTTTCAAGTACCCCTATGCCGATCATCAGCATTTCGTGAAGCGTGTCATCGGTCTGCCGGGAGACCGCCTCAAGGTTGTTGATGGAGACGTTTATATCAACGGCAAGCGCTTGAATGAGCCTTACGCGGTCCACGACTCATCGGTATTTGCCGACCCGTTCAACTATTCTTTTCCTCCCGCGCGGGGACAGATGATGTCGCCCAATGCGATCCCCGAATGGAAACCGGAGATTCGCAAATATGTTCAGGGCGATGAGATCGTCGTCCCGGCCGGAAAGTATTTCGCTATGGGCGACAATCGTGATCATAGCCAGGACAGCCGTTACTGGGGGTTCGTGGACCGCGACGCCATTATGGGGCGGCCTTTCCTGGTTTATTGGTCCGTGGACGCAAAGAGCAGCGACTATACCGGGGACAGCACCTTCTGGTCGCGCTTGTCCGGCGTTTTCCAGACGCTGGTGCACTTGCCCTCTCGAACGCGATGGAGCCGGATGCTCCATACGGTGCATTAGGTCTCCCATCGAGGGCAAAGCAAACAAGTGCGAGCGGCCTCTTCAGCTCGTTTACGGCACGGGCTCGCCCCTACCTTTTTCCGCATGACTCTGCGAAACTTCCGAGCGGGATGATCTACCTGCAAAAGTGGTGGAAGCTTGCGTTGGCGGCCGTGTGCACCGTCGTCGCGTTGCAGGCAGGTGTATCTTTTATGGCGCGCACCCACAGGGTGCATGCGTACTTGGTAGCCCATCTGGAAAGAGCGTTCGGACGCCGTGTGGAGGTTGAAAATTTCGACGCGCGGATTCTGCCCAGTCTGCGACTGGACGCCGCCGGCGTAAGCGTTGGGGAGGATCCCTCGTTCGGCCAGGAATACTTTCTTCGCGCCGAACACCTGAGCGCCGGGCTGCGCTGGACAGGCCTGCTGCGGGGACATTTTGAATTCGGCACCATGTCGCTCAGCAAGCCGAGCTTGATTTTAGTGCGAAACACGGAGGGCCGCTGGAATCTGGAGAGGTGGCTGCCGCCGGCAAAGGTCAATCCTATGCAGAACGCGCGCGTCTATGGGCCGCCCTCCCCCGTCGCGCCCGTCAATCGGCTGGAAAAAATCGAGTTTGATGACGGGCGAATCAATTTTAAGACCGGGGATGACAAGTTGCCTTTTGCGTTCACGAATGTTTCGGGCAGTGTCGAGCAGATTTCGCTCGGGCGCTGGCAACTGCAGTTGGAAGCCCAGCCATGGCGAAGCGGTGTCTCCCTGCAATCGGCGGGAACGATCCGAGTCCTTGGCGATGTGGCGGGGACTTCGACGCGCTTGCAGCCCGCGCAAATCACCCTCCATTGGAGCGATGCATCACTCGCGGACGTCTTCCGGCTCTTCCGCGGGCAAGACTACGGTGTACGCGGCGTGTTTGCACTGGATGGCACGGCCAAGAGCGCGACGGCCATAGCGGATGCGCCGGGGGACTGGACATTCTCTGCCACGGGGCACATCGCGCAAGTCCATCGGTGGGACTTGACGGAACGCGCTGAAAACCCGCGTCTGAACGTGAACTTAAAGGGACGTTGGAATGTGGGCGCAGGGAACCTGGTCGCGGAAGAAATCGCGGTGGACGGTCCGCGATCGAATCTCCGTGGAATGTTCCGTCTCGCCGGCGGGAGCACCCCGTCGATGGAATTGCGCGTCGATTCCATGGGGATTCAGGCGTCGGACTTGCTGGCTTGCTATAGGGCGTTTCATCCGGATGTGGTGGAAGGTGTGACGGCGGAGCAGTATTTTACCGGTGGAATGAACCTGCGCGCGTGGCCCCTGGCGCTGCAGTCGACAGCGCTTTCAAGCAGCGGCGGAATCGTGAAAGTGCCGGGCTTCGCGGAGCCGGTGCGAATTGGTCCTTTGAGCGGAGGGAGCGAGCGAGGGTTGCTCGCTCTCGGGCCCGTCCGTGTCGCCCTTGGGGGCGAGCTTCGTGACGTCTTGGCGCCGAAGCGCCGCCGCGTCGCGCTGGCAATGGAAAACGCCGCGGACCTTACCTTTGTGCACGACCTGAACACGCAAGCGGGAAGCATCAGCGTCGAAGGAAACTTCTTCAAGGTGGAAGATTTTCTGAAACTTTCTTCAGCCTTTGGCCACCAGCTGAATCATGGCTGGGAATTAAGCGGACAGGCGACTTCCGTCACGAAGTGGGAGTGGAAAAGCCCATTCGCAGGCCGCTGGAATGGCAGGATTGGTTTTAACAGGGCGAATTTAACCGTGGCGGGATTAAACCAGCCGCTGAAAATATCCGAAAGTGCGCTGGATTGGATCGACGGGCGGCGCATCGCGCGTGTGATGAGAGTCGAAGGGTTTGGCGGAACGTGGACGGGAAATATCGAGGAGAATGCTCAGACCGACGTGGAAAATGGGCCACCATGGAGTTTTCATTTGCAGACAGACCAATTAAAGGCCGCGGATCTCGATCGCTGGGTTGGTCCCAGAGCTCGCCCGAACTGGCTGCAGCGGTTGCTGCCCACCCTCTTGGGAGGATCAGCCCCCAGCGTGCCGGCGAGTGAACTCGTCCGCCGCGTGAATGCGGAAGGCGAGCTGGGCATAGCGCAATTGACGATCGAAAAATTGAAGCTGGAACAAGTTGTAGCCAAGGGCTCGCTCCGTGATCTGCAACTCGACGTGCGTGAAGCTCAAGCGCAATGGGCGGGCGGCAGAGTGCGTGCAAAAATAAATGCGAAGTTTTTGCCGCGGCCCGTCTATGAGATTTCTGCTGAATTGGATCGTATCAACCTGGCACAACTGCCGGGAGCGGGCCGAATCGCGGAGCGATTGGGCGGCGTAGCGTCCGGGATATTGCAGGTGAAGACCGAGGGCGTTGGCCGCGATGAACTACTGGGAAAACTCACCGGCCGAGGCGAATTTCATTTGAACAACGTGGAGTTTCGCGGGTGGGATGTCAACGCGAGTGTCGCGGACGGAGAGGCGCATGCCGGAGTCTCGCGCTGGGCCACAGGTGAAGGCTCCCTGAGTCTGCGGGACAGCAGTATCTTGCTGGAGGACTTTCATCTCGATGGTGGGAAACAAATGACGCTCGTGAATGGAACACTCAGCTTTGGGCGCAACGCGGACTTGGCGATCGAAACGACCGGCGCGCGAAAAGGCAAAGATCGCAAGACCAGTGAGTCCGCAACGGGGCGCGTGCTCAAGATTTCAGGCCCCCTCGATGGACCAAAAGTCTCCGTGGAAACGTTGGCCGTCCGGCAGCCTGCGGATTGACTTTTTTTATTAGCCATTTGCGATTCGTCACTCTTGGAGGGAAATGATCCATGAAGCGTTATGCGCTGTTGTGTGCAGTAGGCCTGCTGATTCTGATGCCGCAAGCGGACGCCCAGAAGCCGTTCACGCTGGAACAGGTGATGAGCGCGCCGTTCCCCTCCAGCCTGACCGCATCGAAAACGAACAACCGCATCGCTTGGGTGCTCAATCAAGAAGGCCGCCGGAATATCTGGGTAGCAGAAGGGCCGGGATTCGCCGCCAGGCAAATTACAAAATACAGCGAGGATGACGGCCAGGAGTTATCGGATCTGAGTTTCTCTTCCGACTCCAGCACGATTGTATATGTTCGCGGTGAAGGAAAGAACGCAGCCGGACAGGTGCCAAACCCCACCAGCAATCCAGTGGGGGCGGAGCAGGCGGTCTGGACCGTTGCATTCAGCGGCGGCGACCCCAAGCGCGTCGACGCCGGCCATTCGCCGCAGATTTCTCCGCGCGGCACGATCGCCTATGCGAAGGACGGACAAATCTGGATCGCGCCGCTCGACGGCGCCGACAAGCCGCAGCAGTTGGTTGTGCGCGGGCAAAATTTCGACCCGCGCTGGTCTCCTGATGGAAGCCGGCTAGCCTTTGTTTCCGCGCGAACGGATCACGCGTTCATCGGTGTTTACGACGTTGCAGCGAAGTCCATTCAATTTGTGTCGGCGTCGGTGGACTCCGATGGCATTCCCGCGTGGTCGCTGGATGGCAAGCGCATTGCCTTTGTACGGCGGCCAGCGGAGGCGCGAGACGCACCGCAGAGCTTTTTCATCGCACCCGATAGGCCACACCCATGGGCCATCTGGATAGCCGATGCCGCCACGGGAACTGCAAAAGAAATATGGCACAGCAGCGCGGCGCCGCAGGGATCATTTCCCTACATGGCCGAAGACACTGGCGGTGGCGTGATCGACTGGGCCGCGGACAACCGGCTGGTAATCGCTTCGGAAGAAGACGGCTGGCAGCACCTCTATGCGCTCTCCGCCGAAGGCGGCGCGGCGAAGCTGCTCACGCCAGGCAATTGCGAAGTGGAACAATGGTCGTTCACTCCCGACAAGAAGAGCATTCTGTTTAATTCCAATTGCGGTGATGTGGATCGCCGACACTTGTGGAAAGTGGATGCAGCTGGCGGGACTCCTGAACGATTCACGCCCGGGGTTGGAATTGAATGGAGTCCCGTGGCCCTTAGCGACGGCCAGACTGTGGCCTATTTGGGATCGGGTGCGGCCGATCCTGCGCGGCCGTACGTAACCACCCTCGCCCCGGATCGTGTGCCTCGCACCTTGGCCTCTCAGACATGGCCGAAGGATTTTACTTCGACTCTTCAGTTGGCGGCCGTGGATCCAGCCATCTTCAAGGCGGCGGACGGAGTCGAGCTGCACGCACAGGTTTTTGTGCCGAGAAATTTGAAGCCCGGCGAAAAGCACCCCGCCCTCATTTTTCTGCACGGTGGACCAATCCGCCAAATGCTGCTCGGCTGGCATTACATGTACTACTACTCGAACTCCTATGCCATGAATCAGTATCTCGCGAGCCGAGGATACATCGTCTTGGCGCTGAACTACCGCAGCGGGATTGGCTACGGCCGGGCGTTTCGAGAAGCCCCGGGACGCGCGGGGCGCGGCGCAACGGAATACCAGGACGTGGTGGCGGCCGGCAAATATCTGCAGAGCCGCAACGATGTCGACTCAAAACGCATCGGACTATGGGGTGGAAGCTATGGAGGCTATCTGACTGCGCTAGGCCTTGGGCGCAATTCCGACTTGTTCGCGGCGGGCGTGGATCTCCACGGTGTGCACGACTGGCCCACCGATAACTGGGATGGCAAGAATGTCCCCGCGGACCTCAACAAGCTCGCACATGATTCATCGCCCGTGACCTCAGTGAACACTTGGAAATCACCGGTGCTCTTCATTCACGGCGACGACGACCGCAATGTCTACTTCACGCAGACCGTGGACCTCGTGGCGCGCCTCCGCGAAAAAGGCGTGGAGATCGAGCAACTCGTTTTTCCCGATGACGTGCACGATTTTCTGCTGCACAGACATTGGCTGGCGGCGTATCACGCAGCCAGCGATTTTTTCGATCGGCACTTCCGAATGCCCGGAAATTGAAATCATTTGTTTTCGGCGATAGCACTGGGGAAAAATCTCCAGAGGCTTCTGCAACAGCAGTGAACGCAATGGCGCGCAAACTGTCAAGTATTGTCCTGTTTTTGATTCTTCCGGCAGCCACGCTCTGCACCGGCGAGAAACGCGTCCATTTCCTCCCTCAATTGCAGTCCGGCCAAACGATTACCTACCTCGTCCGTTTTCAGAGCGACAAGAACGTGAAAACCGAAAGCAGCGTCGTCACGCCCATGGCGCCAAATGCGGCGCAGGTCGACGCTCACGGCTTGCTGCGGATTGAAATCCTGGACGTGCAACAAACAGCCACAAGGTCCGCAATTCACATGCGCGGTCAGTTTCTAACTCTGGACTCCGGCGTGTGGGTGAAAGCGCCGGGTGAAAAAAAGCCCAATTGGGATAAGCAGCGTGTGGACCCCAAGGACAAAAGCATCGAGTTCACGATTTCTCCGGACGGCTCGGTGAACGATGTAAAAGGCCTGAATTCCCTTTTTCCCGAGCAGCAGCAGGCTTGGCAACAATGGGTGGCGCGTTTCGCGCTGGCGTGGACGCTTCCTACGAACGGAATGAAGCTCGGCGACAAGTGGAAATCCGATCAAGCGGAACAAGCGGGAACACCCATCGCCGGACTGAATTGGGCGCGGGAGTCCACCTACGTGCGGGATGAGCCATGCCACGCGAGCCAGCTTTCACTCACGGGAGATGTTTCCGCCTCCACCGATCCCCCCGATACTTGTGCGGTGCTGCTTACGACCGCCAAGCTGAAACAGAATTCGTCGTCGAAGGATGCGACCCCCGAGGATTTCAAGCTCCACGAGCTGCGGACCATGGGAACGGCGAAAGGCGCGAACGAGATCATCACCTACGTTTCTCTGAAGAGCGGTCTTGTCGTGCGTGCCACGGAAGAAACCAGCCAGTTCATGGATGTCGTCGTGGCTCAGGCCGATGGCTCGAACCGCGTGCACTACAACGTCGATGCGAAGAGTCACTCGGAAGTGCTGCTGATCACGGAAACGCCGCTCAGTCACCCCTGATTTTGAGCCAGCCGCGAATCATCCTGCCGAAGCTGGATTCTTGCATGCCGGAGTATAATGAAGGATTCGGCGGCAGCCGTCGAAGCAGCAGGAGACCCTTCCCATGAAATTCAAGCTGCACAGCAACTATCAGCCCCGTGGCGACCAGCCGGCTGCGATCGACCAGCTCTATTCTGGCGTGGAAGCCGGCGAGAAGCACCAGGTTCTCCTTGGTGTGACCGGGTCGGGCAAGACCTTCACTATGGCGAAGCTCATCGAGCAGGCCAATCGTCCCGCGCTGGTGCTGGCCCACAACAAAACTCTGGCTGCGCAGTTATATCACGAGTTCAAGGGATTTTTCCCGGAGAACGCTGTCGAATACTTCGTCAGCTACTACGATTTTTACCAGCCGGAAGCATATGTTCCCTCCGCGGACATCTACATCGACAAGGAAGCCACCATCAACGACGAACTGGACAAGCTGCGCATGAGCGCCACGCGTTCCCTGTTCGAACGCCGCGACGTCGTCATCGTTGCCTCCGTCTCGTGCATTTACGGTCTGGGCTCGCCGGAAGCCTACTACGGCATGCTGGTCATGCTGGAAAAAGGCCACCAGACTTCGCGCGAAGCCCTACTGCGCCGGTTCGTCGATATTCAGTACGACCGCAGCGAGGATCTGCGCCGCGGCACGTTCCGCGTCCGCGGTGACATGATCGAGATCTATCCCACCTATGAAGATCAAGCCTACCGCATCGAAATGTGGGGCGATCAGATCGATACGCTCAGACAGATTGATCCGCTGACCGGCGAAGTTCGTGCAGGCCAGGAAGATTTGTCGCGCGTTCCGATTTATCCGAAGACACACTACGTCATGCCCCAGGAGCAACGCGACCGCGCCATCGTAAGCATTCAGGAAGAGCTCTGGTGGTGGAAGAAGGAGATGGAGAAGCAGGGAAAATTCGTCGAAGCCCAGCGCGTGGTGCAGCGCACTATATTTGACATCGAAATGATGCGCACCATCGGCTACTGCCATGGCATCGAGAATTATTCGCGCCACCTCAGCGGCCGTCTGCCGGGAGAAGCGCCGCCAACGCTCCTCGATTATGTCCCGCAAGACTATCTCTTGTTCATTGACGAATCGCACCAGACCGTTGGTCAAGTCCGCGGAATGTTCAATGGTGACCGCGCGCGCAAGCAGACCCTTGTGGATTACGGTTTTCGAATGCCTTCCGCCCTCGATAATCGTCCCTTGACCTTCGAGGAATTCGAGCATCGCGTCAATCAAGTCGTTTACGTCTCCGCAACGCCCGGGCCGTATGAGCTCACCAAGTCCGGCGGCGTGGTCGTCGAACAAATGATTCGCCCAACCGGGCTGGTCGATCCGCAGGTTGAAATTCGCTCTGTGAAGGGCCAGGTGGACGATCTTTTGGAAGAAATTCGTGTGCGCTCGGAGAAAAACGAACGCGTGCTGGTAACCACATTGACCAAGCGCATGGCGGAAGATTTGTCCGAATATTTTACCGAGATTGGCGTGAAGTGCCGCTATTTGCATTCGGAAGTGGAAACGCTCGACCGCATCAAAATCCTGCGCGATTTGCGGCGCGGGGAATTTGACGTGCTCATCGGAATCAATCTGCTGCGCGAAGGCTTGGATTTGCCGGAAGTGTCGCTGGTGGCCATTTTGGATGCGGACAAAGAAGGATTTTTGCGGAGCACCACGTCTCTCATCCAGACGATTGGGCGCTGTGCCCGGCACATCGAGGGAAGAGCGATCTTGTACGCCGACCGGCGGACCGATTCCATGAATCAAGCCATCGACGAAACCAATCGCCGTCGCGCGAAGCAAGTCGCCTACAACCAGGAGAACAACATCACCCCAATGTCCATCATCAAGTCCGTGGATATGGAGCTCGCGAGAATCGTCGAAGCCGACTACGTGACCGTTCCAGTGGACGACGCCAGCCTCGACGCCGCGACCGCAAACATCAAGAGCGAACAGCAGCTTGCGGAGATGTTGCAGCAACTGGAAACGCAAATGCGCGAAGCCGCCAAAAAGTTTGAATTCGAAAAGGCCGCCCAACTCCGCGATCGCATCCGCGCATTAAAGCAAAAAGACGTGGCCGGTCTGTTTTCAATCGAAGTCGCTCCCGCCGAGACGACAGAGAAGCTCTCCGGATCATCTGCAGGATAGGTGTCGGGGATGAGTTTACCCGGCACCACTGCCATGAGGTTATCAAGCTAAGGCTAACCAGAGTGAAAAACTTGCGCGGAAATTGGTATCGGCGTTGCCCTCGGGTTATCCTAACAAGTGATGCCGAATAGCCTGGCCATCATCGGTGCGGGACGCGTGGGACGCGCGCTCGGTCGGTGCTTCCGCGAGCTGGGATGGAAAATCGGTTCGATCGTGACGCGTGGCGAAGTGAGCGCCCGCAAGGCCGTACGCTTTATCGGCGCGGGGCACGCGTATCCAGGCGTATCGCGTGCCGTTTTTGCGTCGCGCGTGATCCTCATTGCTACCCCCGATGACCAAATTACCGCCGTTGCCAGGGAGCTGGCGCGCATTGGAGGCGACGAACTGCCCGGCAAAGTGGTCTTGCACACCAGCGGTGCGCGGGGCGCCGATGCGTTGAGCGTTCTGCAAGCGCATGGCGCAGCCGTCGGTTCGATGCATCCTTTGCAATCGTTTAGCGGCGTCTCCGTGCCATCCTTGGAAGGCAGGGTTTTTGCTATTGACGGAGACTCGCAAGCGATCCGCGTCGCGCGGCAGATGGCCCGCGCGCTGGGTGGTTCTCCGGTCCGGATCGCCAGCGAGAAAAAAGCTTTGTACCATGCGGCCGCGTCGATGGCCGCTGGTCATGTGCTGGCCGTCGAAGAAGCAGCCACGCAGTTGCTCGTTTCACTTGGCATGAGGCGAAGCGAAGCCGTCCGCGCATTGTTGCCCCTGACGCGCCAGGTCTTGGATAATTTCGAAGGGCTAGGTCCGCGTGCAGCATGGACGGGGCCACTCTCGCGCGGGGATTTCAAAGTCGTGCAGGCGCATTTGGAAGCGCTTCAAGAATTGCCACAGGAATTTGGAAATGTCTATGCGGCGCTGAGCCGTCTGTCAGCGCGCGTGCTCGCGCAAGATACTGCTGGTATTTTGGCTAAGTTGGAAAAGAGTTCCGTGGAAGAGAAACCAAAAGCTAAGGCGACAGGGGGAAACGCGTGAAACGGCTCCAGATTGGAATCGAAAGTACCAAACTGGCAAATGGACTGAGTGTTGTGGTCGCACCGGACACCACAGCGCCCGTGGTTACGGTGGGCGTCTATTACAAGATCGGATTCCGCCTCGAACCGCAGGGTCGCAGCGGGTTTGCGCACCTATTCGAACACATGATGTTTCAGGGTTCTGCCAATGCCCCCAAGATGCAACACATCAAGCTGGTGAATTCCAGCGGCGGCATGCTGAACGGCTCCACGAGTTACGACGTGACGAACTATTACGAAGCAGTCCCGTCCAATGCGCTGGAGCGCGTGCTGTGGCTCGAAGCGGATCGCATGCGCGCGTTAAAAGTGGATGATGAAAATCTGAAAAATCAGCGCGATGTCGTCAAGGAAGAAGTTCGCGTCAACGTGATGAACCAGCCGTATGGCGGATTTCCGTGGCTGGACATGCCCCCGGTCGCGTTTCGTAATTGGGCCAACGCCCACAATTTCTACGGCGATTTTTCCGACCTCGACGCTGCGGACCTGGCTGACGTGCAGGCCTTTTTCAAAACCTATTACGTGCCCAACAACGCCGTCCTCCTCATGCTGGGCGATGTGAAGGCGGAAGAAGGCATTGCCCTTGCGAAAAAATATTTTGGCGAAATTCCAGCAGGAGCGGCCCCGCCATTTGCCGATCCCAGCGAACCGGAGCAAACCGAGGAGCGGCGCGGCAACGTGGAGGAAAAATTTGGAACGCTGCCAGCCTTGGCCATCGGATATGTGATCCCCAAAAGGCGCACCGCCGATTGGTGCGCGATGGCGCTGCTCGACCAGGCCCTTCATGGCGGACGCGCGGGAAGAATGTACCGTGAATTGGTCCTGGAGAAGCAGATTGCCGTCGAGGCCGGAGGCGGAATCGATGATCTCTTCGGGTACAACGGGCCGACGCATATGACCACGCGCATATTGCACAAACCGGAGTATTCGAGTGATGCGACGCTGCAAGCGTTCGATGCCGTAATTCGTGAAGTGCGGGAAAACGGCATCAGCGCTGACGAACTGGAACAACTGAAAGTGAAGTGGCGCTCTGACTATTTCGCCACGCTCGAAGGCGGGCGCGGCGGGTACATGCCGAAATATGGATTGATGCATCTCCTTGCCTGCTTCACTCTGTTCGATAACGAGCCGCAACTCGTCAACACCATCCTGGATGGATTTCTTGCGGTTTCGCGCGAAGAGATTCAGGCCGCGGCAAGAAAATATCTGCAAAACGAAAAACGTGCCATCGTCTTCCGCACGCCCGTCAAGGCGAGCGCCCCCTCGTCTGCAGATGCGAAGGAGGCCGCATAATGGCCACCCGAGCCGTAGAAGTGGCCAACGGTGTGCCTGGCCTCGCTCCGGAGCGCGCTGTGACTTGGCCGAAACGGACGAAGGCGCGCCTTTCGAACGGACTCGAAGTCATTCTCGCGGAGGCGCACTCGATCCCCAAGTTTCACGGTGAGCTGTTTTTCCGCTCAGGAGACGCAGCGGCAAGTCATCGCGCTCCTGGGCTTGCGGAAATGACCGCCACCGTGGCGCGCACGGGAACAACGAAACGCGCGAGCCGCCAGATCGAGGAAGATTTGCGGCGCATCGGCGCGGATCTTTCTTCCGGCGCCGGTGCGGATACCAGCGCGATTTCGTTTTCCGGGCTTTCCGAATTTGCGGAGCCGCTTCTCGATCTGGTCAATGAATTGGCGCGCGAAGCGTCGTTCCCCGAAAGCGAATTCGAACGCGAGCGCCGCCAGAAGCTGGAAGAAATAAGGCTGGAGCGCACGCAGCCGGGATTCCTGGCGAGCGAACGATTGCGCAAAGTCTTGTTTGGCGCGCATCCCTACGCCCAGGTCTCGCCGAGCGAAGCGCAAGTGGCCGCGTACAAGCGAGAAGATTTGCGGGCGGTCTACCGCGAATTTTACACGCCGGAAAACGGATTGTTGCTGCTCGTCGGCGATTTCGATTCGAGCGAAATGTTGAAGATGGCCGAAAACGTTTTTGGCAAATGGACCGGAAAAAAACCGGAGGCACCCGCAGCCGCCGCTCCCGCGGGTCCGCGCGGCCGTCGTGTCTATCTCGTCCATGTGCCCGGGGCCGTCCAGACGCAGATTCTTGCAGGTTGCCACGCCATCACGCGAAAACATCCGGACTGGGTGAAGCTGGGACTCACCAACAGTTTGTACGGCGGAGCATTCAATTCCCGCTTGGTCATGAATATCCGCGAAGACAAAGGCTATACATACAGTCCGCGCAGCAGTGTAAGTCCGCTGCGGCAGTATGGCTATTTTTCCGTTTCCGCCGCCGTCCGAAACGATGTTGTCGCGGCGTCGTTGACCGAAATTTTTTACGAAATGGACAAGCTGCGATCTTTGCCCGTACCTGATCCGGAACTGGCGGATGCGCAAAATTACTTGAGCGGCGTTTTTTCGATGGGGCTCGCGACGCAAGATGGTTTGCTCTCGCAACTTTCGACCGTCGCGCTGAACGAGTTGCCGGACGACTACCTCGAAACGTATCGCCAGAAAGTTCGCGCGCTCACTCCGCAAGACTTGCTCGAAACGGCGCGCAAATACCTCGACTCCACAAACATGCAAATTGTTGTTGTCGGCGACCGCGCTAAAATCGAAGAGCAAGCCGCGCTCTTCGGTGAACTCGAAATCTACGACGCGCAGGGCGCGCGCTTGTAGCAAGCCCTTGAGTTAACTGCGACGCTTCGCTTGAATCATGTTGTTGCTTTATAGACGTAGCTGATGCATTATGCATCTGCTATGGCACGGCACCCCTGCACAGTAATTGGTTTCTTCCTGCTCTCGTGCTTTCTGCTGTTCTGTAGCTCACTCGAAGCCAAGAAAAAGCCGCCGGACAGGCCGGTGAATCTCAATACGGCGACTTCGGAGCAGTTGCAGCAAGTGCCGGGGATCGGGCCGGCGACGGCCGGCAAGATTTTACAAATGCGCAAGACATATGGTCCGTTCAAGAGCGTGGACGACTTGCTGGCGATTCGCGGGCTCGGCGCGAAGCGCCTCGAAAAGATGCGCAAGTACCTTACTGTCGGAAAGACTGTAGCGCCGAAGGCGACAAAGCCACCCGCGAACGTTTTACCGAACAATTCAGGGTCCCACGCTCTTCTACCGCCAGAATAATACTTCGAACTACCCCAGCTCAGCTTGCCTCCTTAGCCCTTCCTGAGAGGAAATTGCTGACCTTCGATCAGCACAGAATACTCGACTAACGTCAATCGGCCCGTAGCACGGCTAAACCTAAAAAATTCTGTCGTCTCGGTTCTCTCAAACGCAGATACTAAAGATGCCCGACAAATAAATACTGGCCCGGCCTCACACCTAATCATAGAGCTCTTTACGGCCTCAAATTTTCCAAGGGAATCTCGAATCTTCGCCATGGAAGCAGCCCAGTCCTCGCGAGTCTTTCCGAGACTGCTGTACATACCGGCGTCGTCATGGATTTGGCCGAACTCACCCTCATTCATCTGCTTATGAAACTTCTCGATGGCTCTTGTGGCTTCTAGTTTAGGCCTGTAGTCAAACGAATAGAACAAGGCTGACCAAGGAAGAATCAAAAGCGTCAAAGATCCTAGAATTGTTGATAAGAGCCATCTCTTTGAGCGTGTCATGTGACGGTAACTTTCTTTGCTAGAGGACCTGGTGGGTTGGCTTTGCCGATTCTATGCGCAGGGGGACCTGGTCGGCGATGCGGATGCCGTAGCCTTCGAGCGCGACGACCTTTTTGGGGTGGTTGGTGAGGACACGAATGTCCTTGAGGCCGAGGTCGATCAAGATTTGCGCGCCGATGCCGCTTTCGTGCTGGACCATGCGCTGGCGCGCGGGCTCGCGATCGAGCTGGCCGCGCTTGTGAAAATGAATCTGCGGGAGCGCGCCGGGTTCTTCGGCGGTTTCGACGCTGAAGCCGCGTCCGGTGTGATGCAGATAGAGAAAAACGCCGCGGTCTTCCTTGGCGATGGCTTCCAGTGAGCGTGAGACAAGCTCGCTGCAATCGCAAGCGGTAGAACCGAAAACATCTCCGGTGAGGCAGTGCGAATGGACCCGAACCAAGGCCGGGTCCGTGCCTTCCAGATTTCCGCGCACCAGCGCAATGTGCTGATCGTGGTCCACGTCGCTGGCATAGGCGATCATGCGGAAATCGCCGAAGCGCGTGGGCAAGACGGCTTCCGCAACGCGGCGGACATAGCGTTCGTGCTGCATGCGGTAGCGAATGAGGTCGGCAACCGTCAGCATCTTCAGGTTGTGTTCCTTGCAAAATTCGATGAGCTGCGGGACGCGGGACATGGTGCCGTCGTCGCCCATGATTTCGCAGATGACTCCTGCGGGAGTGAGACCGGCGATTCGAGCGAGATCGACGGACGCTTCGGTCTGGCCAGCGCGAACGAGCACTCCGCCATTGCGCGCGCGCAACGGAAAAATATGGCCGGGGCGCGCGAGGTCCTGCGGTTTCGTTTTGGGATCGATGGCCGTGAGGATGGTGATGGCGCGATCGGAGGCGCTAATTCCCGTAGTGACGCCGAGGCGCGCGTCCACCGCTTCCGTGAAAGCGGTGCCGTGAACGGAAGTGTTGATGGGCGACATGAGCGGAAGGTGAAGCTCGTCGCAGCGCTCTTCGGTCAGCGGAAGGCAGATCAGGCCGCGCCCGTACTTAGCCATGAAGTTGATGGCGTCGGGCGTGATCTTTTCTGCGGCCATGGCGAGATCGCCTTCGTTCTCGCGGTCTTCGTCGTCGACGAGGACGACCATGCGGCCTTGGCGGATATCTTCAACGGCTTCTTCGACGGTGGCGAACATTTTAGATTCTTCTCTCATGGGAAAAGGATAGAAGTAATGAGGCAAGGATGTAAAGAAGCATCCCCCCACCCCCCGGCCATTTTGTATGAATATCAAAATAAAGGGCTTGCAAATTTGCATTTCGTAACTGATTGATTCTAAATGACGGGATTTTGATTCTTTTGAGCCTGCAAAGCGGAAATGGCAGCCCTTAAAACAGAAAAGCGGGAGCAAGCTCCCGCACTCCAAATACAGTTTTATACAACGTTAAGTATACCAAGGATTAGCGCTAAGTCAAGTAAAACTTTTTGGGAATTATTTGGAGGTCGTTCAAGAAAAGTGGGAACGTGTCGAAAAGTCAGGGTCGGTTGATTGATGAGCGAAGCGTGCGGGATGAGGATAGTGAGGAGTCATCTCAGCTGCATCGTGATTAAAATGGACTCTAAACCCGCACATGCAAATTCGGCGTGTGGGCACGCCGCAAACAGCGTAAATGATGAGTGAGTGAGAGGCGGGTGACTTCAACGCGTGCGGGGGGATTTGGGGCGCGCGGGAGGTTTCCAGGGAGTGAGCGCGGTGTAGCGCGGGACGGCGGTGGCGTTTTCCTTGGTGGTGGAGAGCAATTTGCGGCGGCGGAGCCAGCTTACGGCCGCCTGGACGGAACTTTTTGAAATGCCAATGTTTTCGGCGAGCTCCTGGTAGCTGATTTGAACGGCGGCGCCACGGCGGGCCTGTTCGGCGGCGAGCCAAAGATAGACCAGGAAGCTGACGGGGCGACGATCGTGACCGACAAGATCGCGCAGGAGCACGTCGGTGATGTAGTCGTCGATCATTAATAATCATTAATAGCTCAGGGTTTGCAAGTACAAACCCTGAAACCCGATTAGCTCAGGGTTTGCAAGTGCAGACCCTGAAACGCTCACTAGCTCAGGGTTGTAAGTACAGCCCTGAAACCCGCGCAGGCATCGCTATACCAGCGGTTAGTATAGCATCGAATGGCTGATTGCGCAGCGCGTTCGAGTGCGGCTATGCTCCGGCCCTCGACAAGGAGGTCGACCATGATTCGAGGGATCAAGTTTGTAAGCATTCCGGTGCGCGACCAGGATGCTGCTTTGAAGTTTTTCACGGAGAAACTGGGCTTCAAAGTGACTACGGACCAGCCGATGACCGAGAAGCAGCGGTGGATCGAATTGATGATTCCTGGGGCAGACTCGGGGCTGGCGCTGTTCACTCCGGAGGGGCACGAGAACCGTATCGGCGAGTTTCAATCGATATCGTTCTGGTGCGATGACGTATTCGCGACGGCGAAAGTGCTGAAATCGAAAGGAGTGCAGTTCGAGGTGGAACCGAAGAAGGAGTCCTGGGGAACAGCGGCTATCTTCAAGGATGCGGACGACAACAAATTCGTGCTGTCGAGCCGGTAGAGGCGTGAGCGGAACTGGAGCATACGGCTATTTGATCGTTCCCGTGACGACAACGGAGGTCGCTCCCGTGCCGGCCGGAAACGGGGAACCGAGGATTGAGGTGAGCGCTCCTGTAATTGGATCGAGAGTGTATGCGGAAACGTTCCCTGAAGTTTGGGCCGTAACGTAGGCGAACTTGCCGGAAGGGTCCACCGTCACGTCAGTTGGATTGGTTCCCGCAAGGAAGGGGGAACCCGTGACGAGCGTAAGGACGCCGGTGGCGGGATTGACGGTGAAGGCCGAAACGCCGTTAGAGCCATTGGTGTCGTAAGCAAATCGGCCCAGAGGATCGACAGTCACAGCAAAAGGAAGTGATCCGGCGGCGAACGTAGTGCCGGGGAGCGGAGTCAGCGCGCCACTAGCGGCATCAATCATGAATGCCGAGCCATCATTGCTCGGGTTATTCGCGGTGTAAAGGAATTTGCCCGAAGGGTCTACGGCGACAGAGTGAGTGCCCGCGTCGGTCGCAAAGGGTGAACCTGTGACCGGGATAAGAATACCGGTGAGAGGATCGATCAAGTACGCCGAGACGCTGCTGCCTGACGGACCGAAATTTCCAACATAGAGATAGCGGCCGGTCGGATCGGAAGTCAGCGACTGAGGGTTTGTCCCTGTTGGGAAAGGCGAATTGGTGATGGAGGTCAAGCCTCCGGTGAGGGGATCGACGCGGTAGCCAGTAACGGTGTTGTCCTGTTGATTGGCCACGTAGACGAAGCGGCCGGAAGCATCCACGGCGACAGCAAAGGGACTATTACCGGTTGGGAAAGGTGAACCGGGAATTGGCGTCAGGATGCCGGTACCGGGATCAATCCGATAAGCTGTGAGGCTGCTTAGGCCGCCGGTTACGTAGGCATACTTCCCGGCGGTGTCAACCGCCAGCCAGCTTGGACTTGTGCTCCCGCTCAATGTGAAGGGTGAACCGGTGACGGGGGTAAGAGCGCCGGTCGCCGGGGCGACGTTATATGCCGAAATGTTGTTCGCGGCGAGCCCGGCATCCACAAGGTAGGCGAACTTTGGAGTGTAGGTGACGGCGGCAGGGCCGCCGCTCATGGCGATGGCGCGAGCTCCAGGGCGCTCCCTGACCGTTCCCAGGGTGGTGAGAATGCCGGTGGCGCCGTCAATACTGTACATGGTCACGTCATTGGAAAGCTCGCCCGACACGTATAAGAATTTTCCCGAGGGATCGACGGTTAGCCAGGCTGGTTCGATTCCAGTTGCGAAAGGCGAACCGGCCACCTCGCTCAGAGCACCCGTGGCTGCATTCACGGTGTAAGCCGAGACGCTGTTAGAGAACCCGTTTGCCACGAAGGCAAACTTACCTGCCGGATCGAGGGCGAAGTGGAATGGCCCCCCGCCGGTGGAGAAGGGCGATCCAGGCATCGGCCCAAGGGTACCGGTAGCTGGATCGACCGTAAGGCCCGTAACGGTGTTGGTATGCTGGTTGATGCCATAGAGGAAGTGACCCGTTGGGTGGAGGGTCGCTATTCCGCCAAATGTTCCGGCCGGAAAGGGAGAGCCGGGGATTGGCTGGAGCGCGCCGGTGCCTACGTCGATGCTGAAGACGGGGACATTTACCGAGGAGTTGGCCACAAAGGCGAATCGGCCCGCTGGATCAATGGCTACCGAGTTAGGACTACCGCCCGCAGCGAAGGGTGAACCCGGAACAGGCATCAGCGCACCAGTAGAGCGGTCGATGACGAAGGCGGAAATATTCGCGGAACCGGAGTTCGCCACGTAGACGAAAGTGCCGGAAGGGTCCACGGTCACTGCAAAGGGAGTAGAACCAACTGCGAAAGGAGGGCCTGGGACAGGGGTCAACGAGCCGGTGGCGGAGTCAACGGTGAAGGCGGAGACATCGTTGGCCTGATTATTTGCGGTATAAGCGAATTTTCCCGAAGGGTCGAGAGAGATAGCGTCCGGATGGCTGTCGGTGAGAACGTAGCCATGAGGACGGAGCTGTCCGGTGGAGGGGTTCACGGAGTAGATCGAAAGAGTGTCATCGCTGAGATTGGTCACGTAAGCGAAGCGTGGTGTGGACGTTCCGGCAGCTGCCACAATGATGAGATGAGTAGAACCGATGACCAGTGCGGCTGTTCCCACGCCAGTGTCGCCCGAAGCGGTGATTTGCGGCCGTCCCAGAGAATGGGTGGTGGCGAGGCCAGCGGAGTCAATCGTTACGATGCTGTTGTCGGACGAACTCCACCTGACAGTCTTGGTGAGGTCCTGGGTGCTGCCGTCGCTGAACGTGCCAGTGGCTGTGAATTGCTGTTGCGAACCCTCGGCAACGCTGGGATTAGCGGGCGTGACCTGAATGGAGACCAGCGTGGGCGGCGGCGTGTTCATCCCGGAGCTACAGCCGCTCAAACCCGATGACATGAATATGAAAGCAATGAGAATGGCCGGGAATGAGCAATGGAACCGAATTCGCTTAGCCATAGCCACCTCCGCTGAGCCATAAAGAGAGTTGCGAGATGCAGGCGAGTGTGGGAGTTTTTACGGACAAGTGCAAGCGACATGAGGCGACACTCCCTCTGTGTCGCTGCTTGTCGCGGCGGCCGAGGGGCAAGCCCCACGCCTACAACGCATTACGAGGCGCGGGCTAGTCGAAGCTTTTTCCGGGACACAAAAACTAAATCGTGTTCCAGGGCTTGCGGTACTGCTTGGTTAGGAGCTTGTTGGCTTCGGGGTCGTTCACGAATTGCTCTTCGTCGCGGTTCCAGCGCAGCTTGCGGCCCAACTTGAAGGCGATGTTGGCGACGTGCGGCGCGCTGGTCGAGCGATGCGTGGTCTCGAGGTCGGAGTTTGGCTTGCGGCGCGAGCGCATACATTCCAGGAAGTTCAGCACGTGCGGGTAGTGCTGCGCGGAGCCTTCGCTCTTGATCACGCCTGAGGACAAAACGCTTTCGCCTCCGTTGGGCTTGCGCTCGGGCCATAGCGTGTAGCCCTCGCGGTCGATAAACAGTGTGCCCTCGCTGCCGTAAAACTGGACGCCGTAGCTGTGGCCGTCTGGTCCATGCGAATTGGCGTGGCGGTTGCTCCATGTGACGACAAATTCCTTGCCGCTCACCGGCGAGGCTGGATACTCGAAGACCACTTCGAGCGTGTCCGGAATCTCACTGTTGTCCTCCATGACGTATTTGCCGCCGAAGGCGCTCACGGCCTTGGGCGCATCAACGCCCATCGCCCAGTGGACGATGTCCAGCAGATGGACGCCCCAGTCGGTGAGCGTTCCACCGGAATAATCCCAAAAGGAGCGAAACGTGCCGATGCAGCGATTGCGGTTGTAGGCGTGGTAAGGAGCGGGCCCAAGCCAAAGGTCCCAGTCGAGCCAGGAGGGAGGATCGCCGTCCGGAGGATTGCCCATGCCTTCCGGCCAGCCATTGCTGTGAATCCATGTTTCGGCCAGCGTAACTTTGCCGATTTTTCCGCTGTGAACGAGCTCGACGGCCTTTTGAAAATGTTCGCCCGAGCGTTGCTGCGTGCCCACTTGTACGATGCGGTTGTGTTTTGCGGCTGCCTGGACCATTTTGCGGCCCTCGGCCAGCGTGTGCGAGAGAGGCTTTTCGACGTAAACATCCTTGCCGGCTTCGCAAGCCATGATCATGGGGATAGCGTGCCAATGGTCGGGCGTGGCAATGATGACTGCCTGGATGTCCTTGTGGTCGAGGACAGAGCGAAAATCCTTGTAGCCTTTGGCCTTGCCATCGGTCAGGTCGAGAGCACGGTCCAGATTGGGCTGGAAGGGATCGGCGATGGCGATGGCATCGACTTGGCCCGAACGGAGGAAGTCCTTCAGGTCGAATTGACCCATTCCCCCAGCGCCAATCAAGCCGACGCCGATTCGATCGTTGGCGCCCAAGACGCTCTGCGCGATCGGCCCAGCCGAAGCGGCAACGCTTAACGCGGCTCCCGCCAAGCCCTTGTTGAAGTCCCTACGAGTCATCTCAATTTTGTCCATTTTCGCCTTACCTCCATTTCCGTTTTGCGAGCGGCGGCAGCGGCGCGGAATCGAGCGCCCGCCCGGCGGCCGGGTACATTCTCGCCCGAACTGCCACGACGGGGGAATGAAAATCGAAGGCGAAGGAGTAAGAATGAAAAAGTCAGCCAAAAGAAGCCCCACGATTTCAAACACCGAAAGCGCGGGTCATCCCGGCGCGCCCATGTCGCCCGCCCGGGTGTGCCGACTGGGCTGGAACGTTCATCTAAAGAACTGTGCATCGGAGTATCCGCTTGCTGTGTAGCGTTGGGTCCGTCTCAGGAGCTTTGCATGATCCCGTTTTCGATTCTCGATTTGGCGCCCATTGCCGCGGGGGCGACTCCGGCGGACGCCTTTCGCAATTCCCTGGAACTCGCGCAGCATGCGGAGCAATGGGGGTATAGGCGGTTCTGGCTGGCCGAACACCACAACATGCCGGGCATCGCCAGCGCGGCGACGGCGGTCGTGATTGGACACGTAGCCGGCGGCACAAAGACTATTCGAGTGGGAGCCGGCGGGGTGATGCTACCAAATCATGCGCCGCTGGTGATCGCGGAGCAGTTTGGCACGCTGGCCTCGCTGTATCCCGGACGCATCGATCTCGGACTGGGCCGCGCGCCGGGAACGGATGCGCTGACGACGCGGGCCTTGCGCCGTGACAGTAAGTCTAGCGGCGATGACTTCCCGCAGGATGTTCAGGAATTACAATCGTACTTCGAGCCTGCGGAACCGGGACAGAAAATCCGCGCGGTGCCGGGCGCAGGATTGCGCGCGCCCATTTGGCTGCTGGGATCAAGTTTGTTCGGCGCGCAACTGGCGGCGATGCTGGGATTGCCGTTCGCGTTTGCGTCGCATTTCGCGCCCGCCGACATGATGCAGGCGCTGCGACTGTATCGAAGCGGCTTCCAGCCTTCGAAGCAGCTCGAGCAGCCCTGTGCCATGGTGTGCGTGAACGTGATCGCTGCTGCTACGGACGCGGAAGCGCGCCGGCTTTTTACTTCGCACCAGCAAGCTTTCGCGCTACTCCGGCGCGGAACGCCAGGACAAATTCCTCCACCAATCGACGACATCGAGACGTTTTGGTCGCCTGCGGAAAAGGCCATGGCCAGCCAGTCGCTGGCCTGCTCGGTCGTGGGGGCGTCCAGGACTGTGGAGCGCGGACTGAACGAATTCATTGAGATTACGAAGCCTGATGAGCTGATGATTGCGGCCCTGATTTACGACCAGGCCGCGCGATTGCGATCTTACGAAATCGCTGCCGAGGTCCGGGAGCGGTTGGGTGCGGAAGAGCGCAAAGTGGGAGTGCCGGCCGCGGCCGTTTGAATGGAAACTCAGCGGCGTTGACGGACGGTGAGCGCGTGCCAAAAAGAAAAAGGGCGGCCCGTGAGGGCCGCCCTTTTTAGGATTGAGGTTGCGGGCGAGCTGGTAAAGCAAGACCCGGAGCACAGGCTGAAGCCTGTGCCACCAGGATTAGTACATGCCGCCCATGCCGCCAGCGCCGGGTGCTCCGGCGGCGGCTGCCTTCTTGTCGTCTTCCTTGATGTCGGCGATGAGGGCTTCGGTAGTGAGCATGAGGCCCGCAATGGACGCTGCGTTCTGCAGCGCGAGGCGGGTGACCTTGGCCGGGTCGATAACGCCCATCTTCACCATGTCGCCGTACTCGCCGGTCTCGGCGTTGAAGCCGAAGTTTTCTTCCTTGGAGTCGCGGACTTTGCCGATCACAACGGCGCCTTCATGGCCGGCGTTGAGTGCGATCTGACGAGAAGGCTCTTCGAGAGCGCGGCGCACGATGCCTGCACCAACGGCTTCATCATCGTGGAGCTTGAGCTTCTCGACTGCCGCGATGCAACGGAGCAGCGCCGAGCCGCCGCCGGGAACAATACCTTCCTCGACAGCCGCGCGGGTGGCGTGCATGGCGTCTTCGACACGCGCCTTCTTTTCCTTTAGTTCGGTTTCGGTGGCCGCGCCGACTTTGATGACGGCGACGCCGCCGACCAGCTTGGCAAGGCGCTCCTGGAGCTTTTCCTTGTCGTAATCGCTGGTGGTGTTTTCGACCTGCGAACGGATCTGCTTCACACGGCCTTCGATATCCGCGGACTTGCCGGCGCCTTCGATGATCGTCGTGTTGTCCTTGTCGATGACGACCTTCTTGGCGCGGCCGAGGTCCTCAAGCTTGACATTCTCGAGCTTGATGCCGAGGTCTTCGGTGATGGCCTTGCCGCCGGTGAGGGTAGCGATGTCTTCGAGCATGGCCTTGCGGCGGTCGCCAAAGCCAGGAGCCTTGACGGCGGCGCACTGCAGCGTGCCGCGGAGCTTGTTGACCACGAGGGTGGCCAGCGCTTCGCCTTCGACGTCCTCAGCGACGATCAAGAGGGGCTTGCCCATCTTGGCGGTCTGCTCGAGCAACGGGAGCAGGTCCTTCATCGAGCTGATTTTCTTTT
>Ga0137415_10000314_pt1 | contig 45066 bp, 35 predicted proteins | sample CZODoug3_1_1_16f_FD_183082 | JGI IMG/M metagenome (GOLD analysis project Ga0137415, IMG submission 183082) | Vadose zone soil fungal communities from Angelo Coast Range Reserve, California, USA - CZODoug3_1_1_16fungal (Hybrid Assembly) | ecosystem: Environmental > Terrestrial > Soil > Vadose...
ACATCGTGCACGGCAACTCCGGCTGGCTGACGTTCTATCGCAACTACGCCACCGGCCAGCATCGCACGCTCGCCGCCATCCAGAATAGCAACGTGGAGTCCTTCGGGCTCGAGGCCTTCGTCACCAACATGAACGTCCTGGGCAACGTGCTGGGGACGGCCGGCCTGCTGAACTTGATCTACGAGAACTCGACGCCGGACTACACGCTGTGCGGCTACCCGGCCATCTACCGGCTGGGCGCCGGCGCCGTTACGGCCTCGGCCTGTACCTTCGACTCCGGCGTCTCGGCGACGATCCTCCGCCACGGCAACTTCGACTACGTCAACAAGAGCGTCGTCTGGGACCTCACCATCGCCAACCATACCCTCCCGCTCTCGCTCTACCTGACGCAGAAGCCGGCCTTCTTCGGCACCCAGGCCTGGCCCTACGTGGATCCGGCTGCCAATCCCATGGTCGGAGTCCTTCCGGCGAAGCTGCGCTATGACTCCGGCAAGCCCAATGGCTAGCCTCGATCAAATGCCCATCCAGACGGTGACGATGGCCAGCGCCAGGACGATCCAACTCGATCGATTCCGGAGGGCGAAGATGAGGGGATCATCGTCCACCTCGTTCCGGTGCGCGTGCAACCACAGGTCGCTCACCCAATAGAGCACCAGCGGGCAGAGGAGCCAGAGCCAGCCCGGATGGGCGTAGAGGCGCCGGACGTCCTGGCTGGAGATGTAGAGGGCCAGGACGAGCACTGCCAGGTAGCCGCTGGCGATGCCCATGGTGAAGACCGGGCCCGTATCGTCGGGGCGGTAGCCGCGGCCGGGCAGCGCCTTTTCGGCGGCGACCAGCTCCGCCGCGCGCTTGGCGAAGGCCAAGGAGAGGAAGAGGAACATGGCGAAACTGGCGAGCCACTCGGAGACAGGCACGTCGGTCGCGGCGCTGCCCGCGTAGATGCGCACCGTGTAGAAGCCGGCGAGGATGGCCACGTCGACGATGGGGCGCTTCTTCAGGCCGAGCGAGTAGCCGAGCGTCGCCACCCAGTAGCCCGCCAGGAGAAACCCGAACTCCCTCGGCAGCCGCAGAGCCAAGATGGCACCCGCGACGAGCAGCGCCGGGACCAGCGCCCTTCCCGCGGCGAGCGGCAGCGCGCCGGAGGCAAGGGGACGAAACCGCTTCCGCGGGTGGCGGCGGTCCGCTTCGAGATCCCTCAGGTCGTTGAGGACGTAGACGCTGGAGGCGACCAGCCCGAAGGAGACGAAGGCGAGGATGTTGCGGACCCAGAGGTTGCGATCGGCCAGCTGGTGCGCGCCTAGAAGGGGAATGAAGAGCAGCGCGTTCTTCGCCCACTGGTAGATCCGGAGCTGCTTCACTAGCAAAGCGACCCAGCCCCGTCGCGCCGCACCAGCCATTGTCACGGCCTCGTCAGATGTCGAGTTCATCGACTCATGCCCTCACCAGGGCTCTCGGCCATCGCGCCCGGATGGCGCCATGAACGCGGGAAATGAAGTCGGCCGCGAATATCGCCAGCAACGGATCGACGGGGAAACGGAACCGCGGTTTGACGATGGTTGCGCTCGCCGAGGCAAGCACCAGCAGGAACGCCAGTGCGACGATGCGTGCCTCGGGAACGCGTCGGTCGATCCACAGGCCTGCCAGTCCGAAAACGATCCAGGGAAGCATCGCCCATCCGACCAGCTTCGCCCAGGGATTGTCATGGAGGCCGGCGGTGCGCGGTTTGCCGACCGAATCGAGCACGGCCAGCGCTCGCCCGACCGCCAGCTCCAGCCAGCGGACGGGGTGTGCGATGATCCACCGACGCGCCGCGCGCGCCCACTCGGCGTCCCGCGCCAACTCGCTCCCAGCGGCCGCCTGGTCGATCGGATCCGGCTCGATCCAATTGCCCGATCGAAACGTCGCGCGGTCGTTGGCCCCCAGGGCGAGGTTGTATCCACCGTTGGTGCCCAGCGTGGGCGCGCCGAGCACCAAGGCATTCCGGGTCATCCAGGCCGCCGCTGGAAGAAGCCCCGACAATGCCAGGACGACCGCGGCGAGGGCACCGGTGCGGCGGTGGATGACGAAAGCGATCAACACCGGGAGCGGTACGAAGTAGGGCGTGGCAGCCCCGGCGACCCCCAGCGCCAGCCCGGCCAGGGCGGCTCGCCCGATTCCTCGCCAGGCGACGTCGGCCGCGAGCCAAGTCCCACCGGCGAGCGCCGCGGCAGTGAGCGAGACCGGATAGACGGTTGCGCTCGCATAGGCGAGGCCGGGGTGCATGGCTGCGAGCGCCGCCGCGATCTCGGGGACGAATGGTTGCGAGGTGGCCCGGCGCCCGAGCGCGTAAACGGCAAACGGCACCAGCGCCAGGAGCACCGCTTGCACCAATTCCGCTACCAAGGGTCGGTGCCCGGCCAGCGCATAGATGCCCGCGAGGAAGATGATCTGGCCCGGCGGGCGGAAGGCCGACGGCTCTCCCCGCAAGGAGAAACCATCGCCGGCCAGCAGCGAAGTGGCAATGGAATCGTAGTCGCGCTCGTCTGCGAATCCGAAGTTGCCTCTTTGGTTCAGGACGAGCGCGATGCGCACCAGCAGGCCCAGGGCCACCCAGCCCGGAAGCCAGAAAGGCGACGTCACCGCCCGCTGCACGCGGGCAGCCGCGCCGTCGAGAGCGCTCGCGTGCATCGATGATCAGTTACGTGAGGGAGAGGGTGTTGTCCATGAATGCCTCGGCTTCTGTTCAAAAAGCCGTCCAGCGTTGCCGATCTGTCCCCCGGTCCACACCGCACGCGCTGCGCGGTTGCCGCACTGCGAAGGCGTGATTACAGGCACGGGCGCAATGTGCGGAATCGCGGGAGCCATCGGCGCCATCGACGGCGCAATCAGCGAGGCCGTCGGGCGGATGAGCGCCGCCCAGCTCCACCGCGGGCCCGACTCGAGCGGCCTGTGGACCTCCTGCCCGCCAGCAGGCGGCAGAGGCGTCATCCTCGCGCACCGGCGGCTGGCGATCATCGACCTGAGCGAGGACGGCCGCCAGCCCATGGCCGATCCGGAGACCGGCAACGTCATCGTCTTCAACGGGGAGATCTACAATTTCCTGGAGCTGCGCCGCGAGCTCGAGCGGGAGGGCGCGCGCTTTCGCTCGCGCTCGGACACGGAGGTCATCCTCAAGACTTATTCGCGCTGGGGCGCGGACGGCGTCCGCAAGCTGCGCGGCATGTTCGCCTTCGCCCTCTGGGACGCTGCGCGGGGGACGCTCCTCTTCGCCCGCGACCGCCTCGGCATCAAGCCCCTCTATCTTTGCAGCGTAATCCGGTCCGGCGGCGCGCGCACGATCCTCTTCGCCTCTGAAGTCCGGGCGCTTCTCGCCAGCGACCTCCTCGAGCGCGAGGTCGACCCGGTAGCGCTCGCTAGCTACATCTGGAACGGCTTCGTCATCGGGCCCAACACCATCGTCCGCGGCGTCGAGTTGCTTCCCGCTGCGACCTCTGCCATCGCCTCGGGAGACGGCGCGATCACGGCGCCGCGGCGCTACTGGCGACTGCCCGCCGTTTCCACGCCGCGCAAGAGAAAAGAGCTGGAGGAGCAACTCTCCTCCGCGGTGCAGATGCACCTGATCAGCGACGTGCCGCTCGGCATCTTCCTCTCCGGAGGCATCGACTCGAGCGCCATTGCCGCGCTCGCAGTGCGCGCGGGCAATGCCAAGGTTCGCACCTTCAACATCGGCTTCGAGGAAGCAGTCTACGACGAGTCGGGGCACGCGCGAGCCGTGGCGCAGCAGCTGGGCACCGAGCACCATGAGCTGCGGCTCACGCAGGCGACGTTCCGGCGAGAGCTTTCCGACGCGCTCGCCAGTCTGGATCAGCCCACCTTCGACGGGATCAATACCTATTTCGTCAGCCGCGCCGTGCGGGAAGCCGGCCTGACCGTCGCGTTGGCGGGGACGGGAGGCGATGAGCTGTTCGGCGGTTACGCCAGCTTCCGCGACGTCCCCTGGGCGGCCCGCTGGAGTCGCAGGCTCTCGGCGTTTCCGCCTCAGCTGCTGCGCCGAGCGGCGAATGCCGTCGTCCGCGCGGCGAGCTTCCGCTCCCAGGTTCCGCCGCAGACGCGCTGGGGAAAGCTGGGCGACGCGCTCGCCGCGCGCGGTGAGCTGCTAGACACGTACCAGGTCTCCTACGCGCTCTTCTCCTCCGACTTCGCGCGGCAGCTCCTGCGGCACAGCGTCAACGGCGAGTTGCGCCTCGGCTTGCCCGACAAGGTGGCGCAGGAGCTCGGCGAGCTGACCGCCGGCCGCCGGCCGCTGGCCGCCCTTTCCCTGCTGGAGCTGTGGTGCTTCCTCGGCGAGCGCCTGCTGCGCGACACCGATGCGGCGAGCATGGCGAGCTCCTTGGAGGTGAGGGTCCCCTTCCTCGACCATGAGGTCGTGTCGGCCGCCTTGGCGTTGCCCGAGGAGGAGCGCTTCCAGCCGCTGGGAAAGAAGCGGGTGCTGCGAGAGCTCGCCCTGGGAGATCTGGACGACGGCCTCTTCGAGCGGCCCAAGTCGGGCTTCGTGCTTCCCATCGACGCCTGGGCCCGCGAGCACCTCAAGGAGGATATGTCCGCCGCCCTGGGCGATCCGGCCTTCAGCGAGCGGGCCGGGCTGGACGCGCGCGCCGTCGGCCGCCTGTGGAGCGCGTTCCTGGCGCGGGCGCCCGGTCTCTACTGGTCGCGGATCTGGGCCGTCTACGTCCTCGGCTGGTGGTGCCGCGCCCACCGGGTGAGCGTTCGCTGAGCTCCTTGCGTCAGTTGGTGGGGCCGGGCGCCTCGACGACCAGAGCCCAGTCGTTCGTTCCGGCGCCGTTCGCACCCGGTGTCTCCAGCGCGATGCCGCCTGAGGCAGGGAGGAGCCCGGCGACGGGGACCCACCCGCCCGTGCTCGGGTCGTACCAGCGGGCGCGGGCGGGGCCGCGCATGCGGGACAAGTCGATGGCGAGGCTTCGCGAACCGCGGCCGGTAGGCGGGAAGTAGGCCACCAGGAGATCTCCCTCGCGCGTCGCGGCCGCCGCGATGTGGTTCTGGCCCCACCACTGCCAGGAGCTGACGAGACCGCGCGGGCCGGACGCGGGGTGGGCCGGCATCAGGCGATGCCAGGGTAGCCCCTCGAAAAACGCGTGCAGGTGCAGCGCCTCGAGCGTCCCATTGGACTCCAACTCGGCCGGCCATGACGAGATGGCATGGTCCACGTCGCCGTACTCCAGGCGGTAGCTGCCACGCGCCGTCTCGCACATCCAGAGGAAGGTGTTGCTCCAGAGCACGCCGCTGGCGCCCGAGAGCATCGTCCACCACCACGCCTTCCGGAACGGCTGGGTGTCGCTGGCCGGGTGCTCGTGCTCGTAGGTGCTCTCGAGCAGGTACGTCGGCCGCGCGGGCTGCACGTCGTGTGCGCGGCCCGCATAGCGGTATGGGTTGGCGTACTGGTAGATCCCGTTCAGGGCCATCGCGTCCCGGAAGCGTTCCTGGTCGGTTGAGATGCCGCCCAGATGATTGAAATTCCAGTGGCCGGTCCAGAGCTGGGACGCCCCGGCGGCGCGGATGCCGTCGAGGATCTCCCAGTGGCGCGCCTCACCCTCGGAGCCGGCCGGGGGCGCACAGTCGCCTCCCGCCAGCCAGAGCAGGTTCTTGCTCCGCTTGAACCGCATCCCCAGATAGCGGCCGAATCCGGCGCAGACCGCGCGCGTGTTCGCGGGGGCATTGAGCTCCTGCCACCAGCCTTCGCGCCCTCCCTCAAAGCCCAGGTAGCTCGGAGCGAGCAGGACCACGATGCCGTGGGCCGCGGCGCGATCGACGAACGCCACCGCTCGATCGAAGTACGCGTCGTTGGGCGTCGAGAAGTCGCCGGGCTTCAGGAACGGTTGCTCACCGGCGCGATTCGCCGGAGGCGTCGGATTCGGACTCGACGTGTAATCGTGGTTCGTCAGCATCACCTCGACAAGGTTGAACCCCTTGCCGCTGCGGTCCAGGAGGTAGCGCTCCTGCTCCTCCTCGGTGAGGTTGACGAGCGCGAGCCAGGCCGTTTCGCCCTTGATGAGGAAAGGCGTGTTGCGCTGGTCGATGAGGTGCCTTCCCCCCGGAGCGACCGAGAGCGGGTACTCGTACGACCGCGGGTGGCTGCGGACCACGACGGTGAGGCTGCGGCGATCGCGGCCCTCCGCCGTCGCCGCGGTGAGCGTGAGGGTGCAGGGGCCTGGGGCGAGGGCCGTCCACTCCGCCGACGCAGCGCCAGGCTGAGCGAAAGTTCCACAGCCCGGCGGCGCTGCTGTCCAGGCCAGGCTCGGCAGCCCGCCGGCTCGGGCCTGGAGGAACATGCGGTCGCCCTGGACCACCGAGCTCCGGGGCGCGATGATTGCCAGGATGATCGGTCGCGCCGATGACCCGGCGTCTGCCGTACCGACTGCCACGACTGTCGCGTCGAGCAACGCAGAAGAGCCCCGCGCCGACGTCACCAGGAATGTTGCCGTTCCGACCTGGGCGCCCGCGTCGTCGAATGCCTCGATCGCCACGCTATGAGGGCCGGGTGCGAGCGCGATCGAGCCGTCGAACTCGGCCGGCTGATCGCCGGGGCGCAAGCTGGCCTCAGTCGCGCCGATTGAGGCGATGACGCGTCCGATGCGAGCACCCGCGGGCGAGAGGCGGACGGTGAGCTCGATCAGGCTGCCTGGATACGGCGGCGCGGGGGCTGACCGGCACGCGAGCGCGACCGCGAGCACGACGAGCCCCAGGTCCAGCCGCCGATTCACGGGCGCAATGTTGCCACCTGCGCATGCTGCACCCAAGTGAACTCGCGTCGGGCCGGATGCTCCGCCGCCAGATGACACGTCCTCGCGCGCGTGTTTTAATCTGTCGCCGTCGCGCGGGGCGCCCTGGATGAAGAGGACTACAGCGCTTGCCCTCGCCGCCGTCGGTAGCGCCGCGGCTCTCGCGTCTCTGGCTCTTGCCTCGGGCGTTGCGAAGCGCGTGGCAAAACGTACTCTGGGGAGTTGGAACAGCCGCAAGCGGTCCGCGCTGAGAGTGGTCGAGCGGCCGCTCGCGCACCTGGCCCTCTCGCAGGTCGGCTACGGCCCCTCGATGCCGAAGCAGTTCACCTCGGCGCGGAGCTTCGGCAGTTTTCAGGTGGTGAGCGAGCGGGATGGCGCAGTGGCCTCCGCCGGCGGAGCGCCCTTGCGGACGGTGAGAACCGACATCCTCGGCCCCATCGACACCGTCTGGATCGGCGACTTCTCGGCGCTCAGCGCGGCCGGGCGATACCGGATCGTCGCCGACAACGGCGAGAGCAGCTTTCCCTTCCAGATCGGTGGGGGCGTGTTCGACTGGCCGGTGCGAGCGGTGCAACGTTGGTTCTACTACCAGCGTGCCTTCACGGCGATCGATGCGAGGCACGCGGAGGGACCCTGGATGCATCCGAGCGATGCCGACAAGGCCCCTCCCGGTGTGCGGATGGGCTGGCACGACGCCGGCGACTTGTCCATCTACAGCACGTCGCTGAACACTGCGCTGTTCTGGCTGCTCGAGGCCTTCAGCGATTTCCGGCCCACCGCCGACGACACGAACATCCCCGAGTCCGGCAACGGAGTGCCGGACCTCCTCGACGAGGCAAGGTGGGGCGTCGAATGGCTGCTCTCGGTGCAGGACGCGTCGGGCGGGTTCCGCAACACCACCTGCCAGGAACACTACGCCCCTTACGGCACCAACACGCCGAACAGCGTCCCGCCGTACAAGGACGGCGAGGTGGGCACGTTCCCGACGGCCCGGGCAGTCGGCAACCTTGCGTATGCCTCGACGCTCTTCCGCGCTTACGACCCGGCGTTCGCCGATCGCTGCCTGCAAGCGGCCTGGAACGGCTACCGCTACTTGAAGGCCCGCTGGACCGAGAACAGCGACGGCCCGACCTGCCCCGCGCAGGGCGCCGAGGGAAACGCCGAGATCGGTCGCCACGCGCGCATGTTCGCCGCTGCCGGGATGCTGCTCGCCACCGGCGAGCCGCGCTTCCGCGACGACTTCGAGGCGAGCTTCGTCGAGCTGCAATACGACCCGAGCTACCACCATCTGAACGGCTTCGCCGCGCAGCTCTACCTGCGCGCCCCGGCGGGCGACCCGGCGCGGAAGCAGCACCTGCTCAAGCGGCTGCAGGCGCTCGCTGCCTGGGCTCGCGAGGACGGCGACAAGCATCCGTTCGGATGGGCCACACGCTACCACTGGGGATCGATCGGCGCCGCCTTCACCAGGAGTGGCTCGTACAACGTGAAAGCCTGCCTCGCGGATCCGGTGGCGAACGCCCGCGACTGCGACCAGGCGCTCGCCAACGTGCACTACGCGCTGGGGCGCAACTTCCTCCAGCTCTGCTACGTGAGCGGGCTCCCGGGAGTGACGCGCGGCCGGACCTGGGCCTTCCACGAGTGGCTCGCCACGCTGCGCGCCACGCCGCACCTCTTTCCCGGCATGGTGGCGGGCGGACCGTACGGCGCGCCGGAGCCAAACGACGTTTCCAAGCCGCACGGGTGGCCCATCCCGGTCTGGGGCTACTGGGGCGACCCGGCGTTCCCGCGCGACGCATCGACGCCGCTGGACGGCCGCTACACCGACAACGATAGCTGGTCCACCAACGAAGTGGACGTCGATTGGCAGGGGTCGGCGCTCTACAGCCTCTATTTCGCGCAATGGGCAGCGCGGCGGCGCGGTGAATGAGCCGCGACCGACTCGAGCTCCTCTACGTCTCGATCTTCCCTCCCAGCCCCCCCCGGTACGGGGCGCAGCGCCGCATCCAGGGCATCCTGCAGGCGCTCTCCCGGAGGCACGACATCACGGCGCTGTCGTTGATCGGTCCGGATCTGGACCCGGGCGAGGCGGAGCGCGCCATGCGCGAGTACTGCCGGGAAGTGGTGCTCATCCGCGGGAGATCGTGGGAGGGGATGGCAAAGCGGTACTTGCAGGCGCGATCGCTCTTCTCCGCCCGGAGCTACGAGCAGCGCTTCTACAGCTTGCCGGAACTCCGGCGCGCTCTCGACCGCCTGCTCTCCCGGCGCCGCTACCACTTCGTCAACCTCGAGTTTCCCTTCCTGGCCCATCTCAAGCTGGCCCAGGCGCCTCCGGGCGAACCGCTTCCCCTGCTGGTCCTGGACGAGCACAACATCGAATTCGATCTGCTGCGCCAGATGGCCGGGACCGAGCAGGGCCTGGCGCGGCGGCTCTACAACCAGGTGAACTGGCCCAAGGTCCGCCGGGAGGAGCTCTCGGCCTGGCGCCGGTTCGACGGGGTCACCTTCACCTCGGCGACCGACGAGGCGCACGCGCGCACCCTGATGCCGTCCCTGCGCTCGGTGGTGATCCCCAACTCGGTGGACGCGGACTACTTCAAGCCCCGGGCCGCAGACCCGCCGTCCGACGGCTGCACGGTGATGTTCTTCGGCGCCATCAATTACTTTCCCAACATCGACGGAGTGCTGTTCTTCGCGCGCGAGGTGTGGCCGCTCCTGGCGGCCAGCCACCCGCGGGCGCGTCTCCAGATCATCGGGCAACACCCCACCCGGGAGATCCAGGCCCTGCACGGTCCGCGAGTGGAGGTCGCCGGGTTGGTCGACGATCTGCGGCCACACCTGGCGCGCGCGGCCGCGGTGATCGTGCCGCTGCGGATCGGGGGCGGGACCCGGTTCAAGATCCTCGAGGCGATGGCGATGGCGAAGCCGATCGTCTCCACTGCCATCGGGGCCGAGGGGATCGACGTCGTGCCGGGGCGCAACATCCTCCTCGCCGCCGCGCCCGCGGATTTCGCGGCTGCGGTGGGCCGCGTACTCGATAACGCCGGGATGGCCGCCTCGATGGGACGTGAAGGGCGCGTGCTCGTCGAAGAACGCTACTCGTGGGGAGCGGCCGTGGCGCAGCTGGAGCGGTTCTTCGCCGAGTTGCTGTCCGCTGGACGTCGCTCTTGAGCGCTACTGTCGACAGAGGAACGAGCGGCCCCTCACCTTGCGCGGGCGCCGTTCCATGCTCCCTATATTCGGAGCGATGAGCTCTCGCCGATACTGCCTGATCACGCCCTGCCGCGACGAGGCGCGGTACGCCCGCCGCACGCTCGAGGCAGTCGCACGCCAGTCGGAGCCGCCGGCGCTGTGGGTGATCGTCAACGACGGATCCAAGGACGACACGCCGGCGATCCTCGAGGAGTACGCGGCGCGCCTGAAGTACGTGCGCATCGTCCGCCGCCGTGACCGAGGCGCTCGCAAGGTCGGAGGCGGCGTCATCGACGCCTTCTACAGCGGTTACGACACCGTCGAGCCCGATCAGTACGACTACCTCTGCAAGCTGGACCTGGACCTCGACCTGCCACCCCGCTACTTCGCCGCCCTGATGGATCGGATGGAGGCTGAGCCGCGGATCGGGACCTGTTCAGGCAAACCGTACTTCTTCCGGCCGGGCGCAGCCGACGACGAAGTGGTGTTCCCGCTCACCGACCTCGCCAACCTCGTCTCGGAGAAGACCGGCGACGAGAACTCGGTGGGAATGACCAAGTTCTACCGCACCAACTGCTTCCGCCAGATCGGCGGCTTCGTTCGCGAGGTGATGTGGGACGGCATCGACGGGCACCGCTGCCGCCAGCTCGGCTGGATCGCGGTGTCGTGGGACGATCCCGAGCTGCGCTTCATCCACCTGCGCCCGATGGGCACCAGTCACAAGGGCTGGTGGACGGGTCGGATGCGGCATGGGTTCGGGCAGTACTTCATGGGTACCTCCTCGGTGTACATGCTGGCCAGCGCCGCTTACCGCATGACGCGTCCGCCGTTGGTGATGGGCGGGACAGCGATGGCTCTCGGATACTTCAAGAGCATGATCCGGCGGGGTCCGCGGTATGGCGACCAGGAGTTCCGGCAATTCCTCAGAAGGTACCAGTGGGCATGTCTGCTCAAGGGAAAGGCGGCTGCGACCGCGGAACTGAACGCCCGCCAGGCGAGCCGCTGGAATCCGTCCGCCTGATCGCGCGAGGTCGGAGGGAAACGTCGCGGAAGCTCGAGGCAGCTCAAAAATGCTTGCGGGCAGGCTTCCCCACCGGGAAAACGTTGAATCCGATGGCGTACAGCGCCTGGTGATCGAGAATGTTGCGACCGTCGAAGATGAAGGCCGGTTTCTCCATCGAATCGAACATCGCTCGATAATCGAGCGAGCGGTACAAGTCCCATTCGGTGAGTACTGCCAGCGCGTGGGCGCCCCGCACGGCCAGGTACGGATCCTCCTCGAACAGGACACGGCCCACCGGCGCGTCAGAGAGGTCCGCGCGCGCGTTGGTGAGCGCCCTCGGATCGCTCACCACTACCACGGCCCGCTCCTCGATCAACCTGCGGGCGACCATGAGGGCAGGGGATTCTCGCGTGTCCGCAGTGTCCTTCTTGAAGGCAAAACCGAGCAGCGCAATGCGCTTGCCGGCAACGGTGTCGAACATGGCGCGAATCATCGTCTGGACGAAGCGCCTCTTCTGGTATTCGTTGATGAAGACGACGCTCTCCCAGTACCGCGCAACCTCCTCGAGTCCATAGTTCTCGCAGAGGTAGACCAGGTTGAGGATGTCCTTCTTGAAGCAGGAGCCGCCGAAGCCCACGCTGACCTCGAGGAACCGGTTGCCGATGCGCGTGTCCATTCCAATCGCGCGCGACACCTCTGCCACGTCGGCGGTCGTCTTCTCGCACAGTGCCGAAATGGAGTTGATGGATGAGATCCGCTGAGCCAGGAAAGCGTTCGACGCGAGCTTGGAGAGCTCGGCGCTCCAGACATTGCTGGTGATGATCCGCTCGCGGGGGACCCAATGGGCATAGATCTCGACCAGCACATCGCGAGCCGCGATACCAGCGGGCGTCTGGTGTGATCCGACCAGTACCCGGTCGGGGCTTTGCAGGTCCCGGATGGCCGTTCCTTCAGAGAGGAATTCCGGGTTGGACAGCACCTCGAAGTGGATTCCTTTGTTGTTGGAGTTGAGGATCCTCTCCATCGCGTGCGCGGTCCGTACGGGGAGCGTGCTCTTCTCCACGACGATCTTGTTTCCTCGCGACGCCTCCACGATCGTCCGCGCCGTCTTCTCCCAGTACTGCAGGTCGGGCGCTTTTCCCGCCCCTTCGCCGAACGTCTTCGTCGGCGTATTGACCGAGACGAAGATGACCTCCGCCTTGTCGATGGCCGCCGGGATATCGGTGGAGAAGAAGAGGTTGCGCCCGCGCACCTGCTTCACGACCTCGAGCAATCCAGGCTCGTAGACAGGGAGATTGTCGGTCTTCCACGCCTGGATGCGCTCCGCGTTGACATCGACGACGGTGACTTCGCAACGGGGGCACCTGGCGGCGATCACCGCCATGGTCGGCCCACCGACATGGCCCCCGCCGATGCAGAGGAGGCGTTTATCGAATTGAGGCATCGTGGACACGCGCGCCAGGATCTTCGCAGCAATCGAGTCTCATGCCCAGGCCCCGCGCATCGTCCAAGGCTTGAACGTCACTCGACGGCGAGGACCGCTCCGATCAGCCGCTCCCGTCCGACGACCTCGCTGATCTTCCGCGCCTCGGGGATCTTGCTGACTCCCCTCTGGAGCAGCATCAGCACCGCGTCCCCCGCTGCCAGCACCCCGAAAGCGATGGGATTCACGATCGGCGAGTCGAGGGCGATGACGAATCGTTGCTCGGTGGGGCGAGCGATGCCCTCTGGCGGCTCGACCATGCGCACGATGGCATTTGCGCGCTCCAAGTCGAGTTGTAGGCCATTGATGACCTCGACCAGGCGCTGCCGCTGCTGTGTCCCAAGCTCGCCCAGGCTGCGGGCCAAACGTAGCGTATTCGGCGTCCGCTCCGGTGAGACCACCACCAGGCAGGACCAGCGGCGGGCGAGGAGCCTGTACCAGAGCTCCCGGACGTCGTACCCGTGAGACACCCCAGGTCTCGTGGGGCGCAGGGTCTCTTCGCTCAAGGTGCTTCTGCTCAGGATGCGACTCCTGCCGAAGTCCGCCTCGCCCTCGAGCCCCTGGTCGATCGTCGTGGGCCCATCCGCACGACATCCCATGGAACACGGAACACGAAAGGCTCCTCTCAGGTTGATCGGACCTCTCCGATCAGCGGTAGCTTCAGCGCGCGCTCGACCTGCCAATTCTCCAGCAGCTTGCGCGAGCGCAGATCGATCACGGTCGTGCTCAACAAGGCGAGCGCGAGCCCCGCGATCAGGCTCGCGGCCAGCACCAGCTTCGGCTTCGGCTTGATGGGCAGGCGCGGCCTCTGCGCCGGGTGGATGATCGTGTAGCGATACTTGAAGGCCGCCCGGGCGGAGTCGAGCTCGAGGCGCGCACCCTCGATGCGGTCGTGAAACGAGTTGTAGTTGGCGAGCGCGAAGCGTACCTGCTCCTTCGCGTACGCGATCTGCGGGTCCTCATCCTCGCGCGGATCGATCTCCGCCTGGATCACGAGAGGCGTGGACCGTCCGACCTCGGCCCCGGCCTGGTCGGCGACGCCCCGTTTCTTCAGCTCGACCTCCAGCGGGGCCAGCTCGCGCTTGAGCGCCGCGACCTGCGGCGACTCCTGGCGTACCGCCTCCAGGCTCTGCTGGATGTCGAGGACGGCGGGATGATTCTCCGAGAAGATGGCCCGCTGCTCCTGCAGACGGGTCTGCAGCTCGGTCACCCGGCGGCGGCGGAACTCCTCCAGGTCGGCGATCGCGCGGCGCTTGCTCTGGGCACTGACCTGGAGTCGCGAGACCTCCTGATCGACGGGAGCTTGCGCACGGGCCTCCGCCGCCGACTTGCGCGCGCGCTTGCCCCCGCGGGCCTGCTGCTCGTCGCGTAGGGCCTGCAACTGCTGCAGCGAGGCCTCGAGCGCCTGCTGCGCCTCTTTGCCGCGCCCCTCCAGGATGGTGATTGCCTCCGCGATGCTGGACACGTCCGCGGCGTGGCGAGCCTCGAGAAAGTTCTGCATGGCCCCGTCCACCAGGCGGTAGGCAAGGTCTCCGTCCGGGAAATAGATCCCGATGGTCACGGTCCCGTCTCCGGTCGACACCCACAGCTTCTCCCGCAGGTAATAGACGAAGTTATCGATCTGGTCCTCGTGCGTAGGCGGCTTGAAGAGAATGCGCCGGAGGACGTCCTTGAGCCGCGCCAGCGGCGCGCGGTGGAGCGGCCAGCGACTGATCAGATCGGTCTGCTGGATCAGTGCGACGAGGTTGTCGTAGCGCTGAACCGTCTCTGTCGCCAAGCGCGTCGGCGCATCCGCATCCATCGGGATGGCGCGGGTAGGGTTGCTCAGGGCCGGCATGACCTGGTTGCGCTGCGCCTGCAGCGTGGTCTGCACGTGATAGGTCTTGGGCAGCGAAACCATCAGTCCGAGCGAGCAGGCGACAATCCCGATCCAAACGAGCAGGAAGAACAGCTTGTGTCTCCGGATCGAGTGGAGCGCGAACATCGCATACGAGCCGATCAGCGCCCAGTCGAAGAGCTCTGCCGACTCGCCCCCGCCGTGACCGGCGGGATTCTGCTGCAGGAGAACGTAACCCGGCGGGACCAGCGGCTGCTGAGGTCCGGACGGATCTGCGACGTTCTTCATCGCCCGTTCTCCACTCAGAAGGACCCCCGGTCGGTCCAATGCAGCCCGACCAAGGCTTGGAACTGCCAGCCCGTGAAGGGAAACTGGTTCGTCCGGGCGGCGCCCATCCTCGCCTCCAGGGTCCAATTGCGGGTGGCGACCCAGGAAGAGTAGACCTCGAGGCGCAGTTCGTCCCTGCCCACCTCGTCTCCGCTGACGACGTGCCCCTCCGAGGCGGTCGCGCCCAGATGCATCCGGCCTTCGGTCAGCTCCGCGTTTCCTTCTGCCCGGGCGACGAGGATCGCCAAGGCCGTGAGGCGGTCCACGCCGGGCACTAGCCGGGCGTGGACCGAGGTCCGCAGCGCGCGCTGCGGCGCCATCGGCATATCCCACACCGCCCCGAGCGCCCCTGACCCGTAGATCCCTAGCGAATTGAAGTCCTGGCCCCACGAGCGGGCCAGGGCCAGGCCGGCCGCAGCGTCCAGCACGGTGTGAGAGCCGGCGCGGACTGTCCAGCCCGCCTCCAGACGCGAGAGCAGCGAGGTGAGGCTGCTCGCCGAGGTGCGGCCGCTCACCGGGATGTAAGTGGCGCTGAACCGGCTCCCCGAGGCGGAGGCGAGGAGCGTGACCGTGTTGGTGCGGTCGGCGGCCCAGGTGAGCGAAGCGGTCGCGTGCGGCCCGACCTGGAAGGGAAGGACCGCGGTCGCGTCGTGGCCGACACCGCCGCTCCGCTGCAGCCCCACGGCCGCCGAGAGCTGGAGCCGGCGGGAGAAGGCATGCGTAAGATCAAGCATAGTCTCGACGCCGAGCGTGCGCACGAAGCGCTGCGTCGGCAAGGGGCCGACGACCGAGGGTGTCAACTGCCCGGAGAGAGGAGAGAAATCGGTCAGGCCCCAGTCGAGCACGGTCCGCGAGGTGAGCCGCGTGGCCGGCGCCAGTCGGGTTGGAGCTCCAGCCGGCCGATGTGCCGGGTGGCATTTCCGGTCCCTGTGAGGGTGCCGAACACCACCTGGCGGAGCAGGACCGAGGGCGAGTATGTCAGGGCGGCCGCGATGTCTGCGTCCCGCCTGGACAGCCCGAAATGGGCATTCAAGTCGAGCTCGCCAAGCCCTGCGCGCCGATCGCTGGTGGGCTCGTTGCGGCCGAGCGCCTGGGTCTCCACGCCGGCGTTCCATTGGATGGTCTCGCCGGCGGCAAGGAGCAAGCCGAGGCTGGCGGCGGCAGCGAGCATCACTCGACGACCACGGCATCCCTGGGCTGCAGCCGGAAGGTGATCGCCCGCCCCTGGCCGCGCGAGAGGGCCTCGAAAGTCGAGCGGATGCGTACCAGCTTCGGCTCGCGGCGCAGCACGAAGATGCGGTCGCGGTGCGCGAACTCGGTGAACCCGCCCGCCGCCGCGAGCGCGTCGAGCACGCCGGCACCTTTCTCCAGGTTGTACTGTCCCGGGTGGATGACCTCGCCGAGGACCGGCACGGCGAGCGGGCGCGACTCCTCGACGGCCACGGTGACGACCGGGACATTGATATAGTCCTTCAGCCGGTTCTGGATCTCCTCGGCGAGCCCGCTGGGCGAAAGCCCCGCTGCCTGCACGTCGCGGAGCAGCGCCAGCGAAAGCTTCTTGTCCTGCCGCACCCGCTCGCGGGTCGACATTCCTTCCTGGCGGTAGACGATCACCGAGAGCAAATCGCCCGGGGCGATCCGGTAGTCGTGGCCGGTCTCCGGGTTCGCGGGAGCGGGGTAGTCGTCAACCCAGACGTAGGGCCCGACCCCCGCGCAGGAGATGAGGGCGGCGAGGGCGAGCGAGATCATCCGACTGTTCGACTTCATCACGAGACTCTTCCACAGCCCGAACTTCGGATCATTCAGCAGGTAGCGGCGCGCCAGCCTGCGGCCCCTAGGCGAGCCGGAAGAGCCACACCGCCATGCGCGGACTAGAAAGCGAGCGTCGTCGCGCTGGCCACGTTCGAGTAGGGGCTCAGGTTGCCGGCTGCGTCGGTCGCCCGGACCCGGTAGCTGTAACTGGTGCTCGACGCCAGCCCCGTGTCGTTGAACGTGGTGCCCGTCACCGTCGCGATCTGGGCGAAGTTCGTGCAGGCTGCGCCCTGGCAGCGCTCCACCAGATATCCGGTCACCCCTGCGTTGCTCGTCGAGGCGGTCCAGACCAGATCGATCTCGTGACCGCTCGTCGCGACCGCGGTCAGCGAGCCCGGGGCCGTGGGCGGCTGCGCCGGCGGGATCGGCGATGCCGCAACGTCCCCGCCTTCCCAGCCCATGAAAGTGAAAGCCGGGCCCTGGGCTTCGATCCCCACATCGCCGGCAGGATAAGAGCCGTCGGTCGTGTATGTGAACTGTGAGACGCCGTTCTTGAAGACCTCGAGGGTATTCCCGTCAGCCGTCAGCCTCCACTTGTCTCCCGTGATGATGGTGGGGGTGAAGTATCGAACGCCGGTGAAGCTCCCGTCCGGGTTCATCTTGAAGATCCCCGACCCCGCCGGGTTGTCGACGAAGAGGAACAGGAGCCATCCCGTTTGCCCGGCGTTGTTGCGGTCGATTCGGACGATCGGCCCACCGCCACCGCGGGCCGCCGTGCCCAGCGTGACCTCGGAATACTGCTTCGCCGGCGGCGTGATGCCCCACACGCCCTCGGCGTTGTTGCTCCAATCCAGGCCCATGGCAAGACCGCCCGCCTTTTTGAACCCGGAATAACCTGGCAGCGGATACCAGCGGTCTCCTTCGTCGAGGGGATTCTCCGTCCCGGAAAAGCTGGTGGAGGCCCAGGTCCCGGAGGAGACGGGGGCGGCGCCGCTGGCCCACGAGGCGATGGTCGCGTCGGTCACCGCCGGGCCGGCGGGATAAGCGAGCATCCCCGTCGTGCCGGTGGCATATTTGATGGCATTCTGACCGGTGTTGTAGATGAAGTCGCGCACCCCGTTCTTGATTCCGTAGATCACCTGGCCGCGCGCGATGAGCCGGAGTGTGTCTCCCTGGACGACGGGCGAAGTGTCGAGGATGGGCGACGCGGTGTAGCTGGTCCCATTCGCATCGACTCGATAGAGGCGGTTGATTTTGTTCGTGCTCGCCCACCAGAGATAGTGGCTGTCGATGGCCGCACCCGATGCCTGGTCGCGAACGATGGGCCCCACGTTGTTGCCGTTGTCTCCCAGGTGCCCGACCACGATTTCGGAGTAATGGTCGGCCGGGATGACCGCCGTGGTGCGGGCACCCGCGTGATTGAGAGGAATGATTCGGTCGGGGAAGGCTCCGTTGTTCTTCTGGAAGCGAGTCCCTTGGGGAGCGAAGGACGTGAGGGCCGCCCAGGCACCGTTCTCATAGAGCGGGCTCTCAACCCCGGCGAAGTTCGAGGAGGCGATAGGCGTGGCGGCAATTGCCGCGACGGGAATGAGCGCCGTCAGGGCCAGGCAAAGCCGGCAAGTCATGCCGTTGCGGCGTAGCGCCCTTCGCGCGCCAGAGAAGTTCACGGGGGCCTCCTGCAGGAGCGGCGCTGCGCTGCGAATCTGTTGACGGGCGGGCTTTCTGCCAAGCCCCCGCGAGGCACGGCTGCGCAAAAGCTTGGCGCACGGCGTTCAACGGGAGACATTCCAGGCCATGACGAGAAGAGAGGCGCGTTCATGACCGAGCTTGCCGACGTCGCCGTCATCGGCACGGGAGTCGTCGGGCTGGGCGTGGCGCGTGCTCTCGCCATCGCCGGCCGCGAAGTCGTCGTCCTCGAGTCCGAGCGGTATGTCGGCTTTCATGCCAGCTCGCGCAACTCCGAGGTGATCCACGCCGGCATCTACTATCCGCCCGGATCTCTGAAGGCGCGCCTGTGCGTGGAGGGGAAGCGAGCGCTCTACAGCTACTGCGTCGAGCGAGGCATCGCCCACGCCCGGATCGGCAAGCTCATCGTCGCTACTTCGGAGGAAGAGGTGCCGGCGCTCGCGCGGCTGAAGGCGAACGCCGGGGCGAACGGCGTCACCGACCTGGTCCTGCTCTCGAAGGCGGAAGTGCGCGAGCTCGAGCCGGAAGTGTCCTGCGTGCGCGGCCTCTGGTCCCCCTCGACGGGAATCATCGACAGCCATGCGCTGATGGCCGCTCTGCGCCGCGACGCCGAGGAGGCGGGCGCGCAGATCGCGCTCGATACGCCGGTGCTCTCGGGCAAGGTCTGCGCGGACGGCATCGAGTTGTCAGCCGGCCAAGGCGACCCTTTTACCGTGCGCTTCCGCTTGGTGGTGAACTGCGCGGGGCCCTGGGCGCAGGAGGTGGCGCGGAGGATCGAGGGGGTCCCGCCGGCTTCCGTTCCCCCGCAGCACTTCGCCAAGGGGCACTACTTCATGATGGCGGGCCGCGTCCCATTCCGGCATCTCATCTACCCTGTCCCCGCGCCAGGCGGCCTTGGCACGCACCTGACGCTCGACCTCGCCGGCCAGGCTCGATTTGGACCCGATGTGCAGTGGATCGATCGAGTCGAATACTCCTTCGATGAGTCGCGCGCGCCGGCCTTCTACCAGGCCATCCGGCGCTACTACCCCGGTCTGCAAGACGGAGTGCTCTCGCCGGGGTTTACCGGAGTGCGCGCCAAGATTGTGCCGGGCGGCGCGGCCGCGAGCGACTTCCAGATCCAGGGCCCGGCGGAGCACGGAGTGCCCGGGCTGGTGAACCTGTACGGGATCGAGTCACCCGGGTTGACCTCCGTGCTCGCAATCTCCGAGCACGTCCGTCGCCTCGCAGGTTGCTGAGAGCTCGATCAGGCAGCGCCGCGCGCTTCGAGGACCTGGGCGGCGAGCGAGCGCAGCCGCTCCTCCCGCGCGAGCATCGCCTCGGTCGGCCGAAGGCCCAGCGTCTCGTAGACCCCGTGCAGCCGATGGACCCAGTCATGGCGCAGTGCGGCCTGGTGGACGTTCTCGCGGCGGATCCGCGCGATCCTCTGCGGATCGGCGTCGAGTGACTGGAGGAACTCGCCCGCCTCGGGCGAGTCGAAGGGCAGTCGAATCACCGCGTCCGGCCAGTCGAACTGCCGGCGGAATTCGTCGGATTGGGGAGGCTCGCCCAGCAGGACAGCCCCCGCCGCCACGCCCTCGTAGTAGCGGGAGGAGATCTCCTCCTTTCCCTCGATGATCTCGGGCTCGTTCACCCGCGAGCGGTTCGCGACGTAGTAGCGGCTTCGCTGCAACAGACTCGCGAGCAAGAGCCGATGCTCGCTGGCGTTGCCCACGCTGAAGGTCATTTGCCTTCCGCGCTCGCCGCTCGCGCGCACCGTATCGTAGTAATAGAAGATCCGCCGGTCGCGCGCGAGGCGGAGCAGCGCGGCGTGCGTCACTGGAGATCGCCTTCCGATGTTGCAGACGTCGATGGCTCGGGGAGGCTGGTTGGGGTAGGGCGCGAAACGGAGCACGTCGACCCCGAGCGGCAGGTAGGTGCAGGGGCGGCCGGCGATCCGGGCCACCGTCTCGATCGGGTGACGCACCCCGAGGAAGATGTGATCGAAGCGCGCCAGCAACTCGAGCAGGTACTCAGGGATCTCGTGCGTCCAGATCTCGCTGATGAAGCAGGCGGCCACCCGGCAGCGCTCGCGCCAGTCGGGCACCGCCAGCAGGGAGAACAGCTCGAAGGCGTGATTGAAGACCGGAAAGAACAAGTCGTAGTCGCGGGAGAGCCGGGGCACGCCGAGCCGGGGCATCAGAGCGTGCGCCAACCGCCGCGAGCGCGTCGCCAAGCGCGCGAGCTTGTATACGCGCCGGGCGAACTCCAGCGCCTGGTAGTTCTCCGGCTCGACCCGGTCGGCGCCGGTCACGTCCGCGACGATGTCCTCGAATTCGTAGGGCAGGCAGAAAGCGACGAGGTCGTGGATCCGGCGCATGGAAAGCTGCAGCACGCTGCCGCCGCCGCCGCCGACCAGGCGGGACAGAGGGGCCGCGCGCGCAATCGATAGCACCGAAGGTCGCACTGGAAGGTTCATCCCGCAGCCCCGCTCGTCCCGCATGCTCACGGGTGGCAACCAGCCCAGAAGTTAACCACTCCGTCCCACATGTTCACGGGTGCAAATAGCCCAGAACTTAACGTTACGCATCGGATCAGAACACCGCCTTGCGGCAGTAGAAGGCCTCGGCGAGTCCCTCGGTCGCGACGCACTCCATGCCACGGAAGCGCGCGAGTGCGCGGAACAGGTCGGCGGTGAACCACGGCTTGCCCGCCTGCGTAGGGAAGTGCTGGAGCAGGAGCGCGATTTTCTTGTCCAGCGTGTCAGCAGGCAGTGGCGAGAAGAAGTTCGGCGCGCCCAGGTCTCCGTCGTACTTCGGGATCTCGTACTCGAGGATGAGATGGTTGCGCCAGGTGTTCCAGGTCAGCTCGGAGACGAGCCGGTGGTCCTGGTGCAGGTCGTGCCGGTAGTGCGTGAGGATCAGCTCAGGCGACCAGGCGCGCTTCTGCGCCTCGAATTCGTCCTTCACCGCCGCGCCCAAGTGGGGCAGGTACCCGTCGCGGAAGCCGTGCACCACCACCGTGGGCGTGGCGGCGGCCTCGAGGAAAGCTGCCGCGGAAGCGCGCGCCTCGACGGCCCGCTCCGGGTTGGAGCAGAAGACCACCCAGCGCACCTCGAGATCGGGCCGCTCGGCTGCGAGGCGCAGGAGCGTCCCGCCGCAGCCGATCTCGATGTCGTCGCAGTGCGCGCCGAGCGCCAGCACGCGCCGTGGCCCGCCATCAGCGAAGAGCGAGAGCCTCTGCATGCTCAGCGCGCCGGGTCCGGCGAGTGGTTCTTCCACACTTCCCACGGCACCTGGCCGCGCGTGTAGAGGTCCTCGAGCATCTGCTTGTCCTTGAACGTGTCCATGCACGCCCAGAACCCGTCGTACGAATACGAGAGCAGCTTGCCCGCGCCGGCCAGGCGCTGGAACGGCTCCTGCACCAGCTCTTCACCCGGTTTGATCCACTCGAAGATCTCCGGCCGGAGCACGAAAAAGCCGCCGTTGATGCGCATCCCCCAGTCCCTGACGTGGCGGATGCTCTTCACCCTGCCGTCTTCCTCGAGGCTGACGAGATGATAGGTGGCGTAGGGCGCAACGCCGGCGAAGCAGGCCACCGCCTCCGGACGCTTGTTCATGAAGTCGATCATCGCGGGCAGCGGCAGATCGGAGACGCCGTCGCTGTAGTTGGCAAGGAACATCTCCTCGCCCCTCAGGTAGGGCTGCACCGCCTTGAGGCGCATGCCGATGTTCGCGGTCAGGCCCGTGTCCACGAAAGTGATCTTCCAGTCGCCGATGTCACTGGCGAGCAGGTCGACCTTCCGGCCGCCTTCGCTGAAGACGAAGTCGTTGGAGACCGTCTCGTCGTACTCGAGGAAGTACTTCTTGATCGAGTCGCCCTTGTACCCGAGGCAGAGGACGAAATCCTTGTGCCCGAAATGCGCGTAGTAGCGCATCACGTGCCAGAGGATCGGGCGGTAGCCGACGGGCGCCATCGGCTTGGGGATGGCCTCCGAGAATTCGCGGAGCCGCATCCCGAGGCCGCCGCAGAAGAGAACGACCTTCATTTGAGGAGCCCTCCGGAAGGAGACTTTTTCATCGAGCGTACCATTAGATCTGTGACCTCCGCGGTGCGCGGCAGCGCGAGAGCGTCCGCGATCGCGCGCGCGACGTCGCCCGGCTGCAGCAGCCATTCCGGCTCGTAGCGGCGGCCTTCGAAGCGGTAGACCGCCTCCTGCATCGGCGTGGCCGTCCGGCCGGCAAACACGCTGAGCACCCGCACGCCGTGCGCGTTGACGTGATCGCGCAGGCTGCCAGCGAGCGAGCGCAAGGCCGCCTTGGTCGCCGCGTAAAGGGCGTTGTCCACGCCCGCGGAGATCCCGGCCGAGGAATTGACGAACACCACCTGACCGCTGGACTGCCGGAGCAGTGGAAGGCAGGCCTTGCTGAGGAGGAACGGGGCGCGCAGATTGACGCGGTACTGCAAGTCCAGGTCCTGGGCGTCTGCCTGTTCCAGGTTGCCGAGCCGGATGGCGCCCGCCGAGTGGACGAGCACGTCCAGGCGCCCGAGCTCGGCGCGCACGCGCTCGACCAGCGCGGCGACGTCGGCATCGACGGCCAGATCCGCGCCGTGGACGAGCGCACACGCCGCGCCGACGGCGCGCGCGCACTCCTCGAGCCTGGCCTCGTCGCGCCCCGTCAAGCAGAGCTTCATGCCGCGGGCGGCCAGCTCCAGGGCCGTGGCACGGCCGATGCCGCTGGAAGCGCCCGTCACCATCGCCACTCCCGAGAGTGCGCCGCTCACCGGCCACCTCCCAGGGCCGCGAGCGGGCGCAGCAGCCCGGCCCCCTCGAGCGCCCGCGCGGCACGGAGCACCTCGTTGAACGCCAGCTTCGACCGCTCCGCCACGTCGAGGAGCGATCGCGTCCCGTCGCTCAGGTTGAGCACCCAGAGCATCGCCATCTGGTCGGCCACCGCGTGACTCTGCGCCCCGACCGATCGGTACAGGCCGCGCTTGCCGAGCTGAGGTTCGCACTTGGGCGACAAGTTGAGGTACGCGCGGTTGCCCTCCAGCACCTCGAACACCTCCAAGTAGCGGCGGAGCGTATCGACGAGCTTCTCCGCTTTGACCAGGCCCGGATCATCGGCGGAGGTGTGGTACTCGGGATACTCCCCATAGGGCGTCCGCGTCAGCGAGCCGACAGGCAGGTCGAACCCGGGCGAGCAGTATTGCCGCTCGTCGTATCCGTAGGGGACGAACTCGCGGATCCCGTGGTCCTGCCCGCAGTGCGCGAGCACGTGGACTGCCGCGCGGTCGATCTCCGCGCTCCCGCGCCGGCTCCGCTTGTACGTGAGCCGGCCGGCATCGCCGGCGCAGGCCGCGACCAGCCCGTGGGCGATCCTCTCCCCCCGTTCCTGGTTGAGCGCGAGCCAGGCGATGGCGCCGATGGTTCCGGGCACGAACAGGAACCGGTACGTGAAGCGCGGCTTCATCCCGCCGAGCATCGCCGCCAGGGTGGCGCACATCACCATCCCCGCGCAGTTATCGTTGGCGAGTGAGGGGTGGCAGCAGTGCGTGGAGACGAGCACTTCGTCCAGCTGCTTGCCGGGAACCACCAGCTCGCCATAGGTGAGGGAGCCGTCCGCGAGGGCGGTGTCGATCTCCACCTGGTACTCGCCGGGCCGAAGCCGCCGGCGCTGCTCCTCGCTCAGGCAGAAGCCCCAGGCCTCCTGGTAGTAGCTGGTCCGGTACGGCACCAGCGCCGGCTTGTCGGGCAGCGAGTGCAGGTGCTCCTGCAACTCCTCGAGCGGCACCCTCCCTTTGAACGGCGCGCTGTAATTGAGGACATGGAGATTGAGGCGCGCAGCGTCCAGCACCACCTCGCCGTCCGGTCCGATCAACCTCGCCGAGCGGAAGGTCCACTCCTTGGGGACCGTCCAGTCGAACACCTGCGTGCCCGTGGGCACCTCGCGCAGCTCGAGAGGCGCGATGCGCTGGAGGATGCGCAGCGAACGCCGCAGCCCCTCGCCGGTGATGCTGCGGCAGATCGGGTAGAGCTCGCGGACGGCCGCGTGCATCTGGGCGCCCAGCCCGTGCTCGTCGAGCGAGTCGACGGCGCGGCGCAGATCCACGGCGGCGTCTCTCGGCGTCGTCACGTGATGGCCCGCAGCTCCTCGAGCCTTCCGAGGTTGACGTCCGGATAATCGCGGTCGCGAGCCGCGATCACCTCGACGCGGCCGGGCCAGGAGATGTCGAGGAAGGGATCGTCGTACCGCATCCCGCGCGCGCAATCCGGCCGGTAGGGCGCGGAGATCTGATAGGAGATCTCGGTCGCGTCGGCCAGCGTGAGAAACCCGTGCGCGAACCCGCGGGGCACGTAGAGCGCCCGCCCGTTGTCGGGCGTGAGCTCGACGCCCAGCCACTTGCGGAAGGTGGGGGAATCGGGCCGGAGATCCACCGCCACGTCGAAGAGAGCGCCGCGCGAACAACGCACCACTTTCACCTCGGCAAAGGGTGGCGCCTGGTAATGCATCCCGCGCAGCGTCCCGCGCCGATGATTGAACGAGACGCTGCACTGTGCGAGCCGGTTCTCCAGCCCGTGACTGGCCAGCTCGTCGGCGCACCAGGTGCGCGCGAAATAGCCGCGCTCGTCCTCCTGCCGCTCCTGCTCGATCAGGTACGCCCCTACCAGAGGCGTGGAAAGAAAGCGCACTCGTTCCCTCTGCTCAGTCGAAGACCCTCACCTCGGGGATGGGCACGACGAACTTCCCTCCCCACTCGCGGATATCCGCCATCTGCTGCATGATCTCGTCCTTGAGATTCCAGACCAGGATGAAGAGGTAGTCGGGCCGCACCTCGCGGATCTTTTCGGGCGCGTAGATCGGGATGTGCGTCCCCGGCAAGAACTTGCCCTGCTTGTACGGGTTGCGATCGACCGTGAAGTCGATGAAGTCGGTGCGGACGCCGCAGTAGTTGAGCAGCGTGTTCCCCTTGCCCGGCGCACCATAGCCGGCGATCTTTTTGCCGGCGCGCTTGGCGGCGATGAGGAAGTCGAGCAGCTTGCGCTTGGTCTCTTTCACCTGCTCGCCGAAGCCGGCGTAGGCCGCAAGGCCGTTCAGACCCGCGGCGATCTCGCGCTTCTCCAGCTCCCGGGCGCGCTCGCTGAGCGGCCGCGGGTCCTGGGCATGCTTGGCGTAGACCCGCAGCGAGCCGCCATGCGTCGGCAGCTCCTCGACGTCGAACAGCGTCAGGCCCCCTTTGGCGAAGACCCGCGCCGCCGAGATCCAGGAGAAGTACGAGAAGTGCTCGTGATAGATGGTGTCGAACTGGTTCTCCGCCATCAACCTGAGCAGGTGCGGGAACTCGATAGTGACCGTCCCGCCCGGCTTGAGCAGGATCTGCAGCCCTCTGATGAAGTCGTTGGGGTCGGGCACCTGCGCCAGCACGTTCGCGCCGCAGATCAGGTCGGCCTGCCCGCGCTCGGCGCGGACCTCGCGCGCCGTCTTCTCGCCGAAAAACTTCACCAGCGTGGGCACGCCCTTTTCGGCCGCCACCTTGGCGACGTTGGCGGCGGGCTCGATGCCGAGCACCGGGAAGCCCATCTTCACGAAGTGCTGCAGGAGGTACCCGTCGTTGCTCGCCACCTCGACCACCAGGCTGTTCTTCGTCAGCCGCAGCCGCTCGGCGATCATCGCGGCGAAGCGCCGCATGTGCTCGACCCAGCTGTCGGAGTACGAGGAGAAGTAAGCGTACTCGGTGAAGATGTGCTCGGGCGCGACGTGCTCCTCGAGCTGGACCAGGTAGCAGTCGTCACAGACGTAGACGTGGAGCGGATAGAACGGCTCCATCGAGTTGAGCTTCTCCGACGGCACGAAGCTCTCGCAGAGCGGCGACATTCCCAGGTCGACGAAGGTATGGCGCAGCGGGTTCTTGCAGTGCAGGCAGCGCGGGAGCTGGCCTGCCTTCGCGTCCATCATCATTTGCTCTTTCCACACAGGTCAGGCGGCCGCTGGTTCCGCGATCCAGCGCAGGTCGATGTCCAGATTCCCGGAGGCCATGAGCTGCTTGAGCTGATCGACGCGCCGGAAGCGCGGCCCCTCGAAGTCCTCGAGCTCGAGACCGATCGCTTCGTACGCCTCGTAGAGCTGGCGGGCACCCTTCCGCGCGTCCCACTTCGGCTGGAAGCCCGGCAGGACGCGGGCGATCTTGGAGAAGTCGGCGCGGTAGTTGCGCTTGTCGGGCCCCGCGTCGGGCGCGAAGGCGATCTCGCAGCCCGGCACGGTCTCCTTGACGATCTCGGCGATCTCGCGGATCCGGTAGTTCTGGTCGTTGCGCCCGACGTTGAAAGCCTGCGCGTGGACCGCCTCGCGCGGCGCGGAAAGCACCGCCAAGAACGCGCGGCTGATGTCCTCGATGTGGACGATGGGCCGCCAGGGCGTCCCGTCGCTCTTGAGAAACACCTTCCCCGAGGTGAAGGCCCAGGCGACGAGGTTGTTGAGCACGATGTCGAAGCGCAGCCGCGGCGAGACGCCGTACGCCGTCGCGCAGCGCAGGAAGGTGGGCGAGAAGGAGTCGTCGGCCAGCCGCGAGACGTCGCGCTCGACCCGCACCTTGGACTCGCCGTAGGGGGTGACCGGCTTGAGCTCCGACTCTTCGTCGACGGGCGCATCGCCCGCCGCGCCGTAGTTGCTGCAGGAGGAAGCGAAGGCGAAGCGCCGCACCCCGGCCGCCTTGGCCCGCTCGGCCAGCCGTACCGAGGCGAGGTGGTTGATGTCGTAGGTGAGCCGGGGGTTGAGATCGCCCAGCGGATCGTTGGACAGCGCCGCCAGGTGGATGACCGCTTCGAACCCGCGCAGATCGGCGATCTGGACCTCTCGCACGTCCTTGCAGATGGTCTTTATCGACTCGCGCCAGGGGCCGAAGGAGGAGCGGCGGTAGAGGTCGGTATCGATCCCGACGACATCGTGGCCCGCGTCGAGGAGGAACGGGGCCATCACCGTCCCGATGTATCCGCGGCTTCCAGTAAGAAGGATCTTCATCGCTTCCGTCCGGGGGGTGACGGCACTAGCCTTCGCCACAAGCTAAGTCTTCCTGTTTCATCGGCACGCGAAAAGTCGCTCCGCAGGCGACGGCGTCTACTATCCGACAGGTGATCTCCCGTTGCTGGGCGCGAGCGCACCGCCGTACGGCTCCACCGGGGCCCGGCTCCGGCGCAGAAGGGTCCAGAGCAACTGCACGTCGGCGCGCCGGACCAGCCCCAGCACCACCGAGCAGAGCGAGAACACGATCACGCAGAGGGGCAAGCCGAAGTAGAACGGGAGCGGCGGCAGCCATTGGAAGAGGAGCGCCGTGATGGCCGCCGAGCCGATCGCCCGTCCCAGGTCCAGGGCGGCGCCCGGCCCCAAGCTTCCCCGCGGGAGCAGGAACAACGAGCCGGCAAAAACCACCGCCTCGCTGGTGACGAAAGCGACCACCACTCCCAGTCCGCCGTTGCCGGTGCTCTTCTGGAAGAAGGGGATGAGGATCAGATCGAGCGCGGTGCTGAGCACCACGCTGCAGATCTTCGCCACCGAAAGCGCGGTCGCCCGCCCCATGGCGGTGAGAGCGTTTGCGAAGAGCACGTCGATGAAGATGAAGAAGAGGCCGGGACCGTACACCTTCAGGATCGCTCCCGCGGGCCCGAAGTGCCGCTGACCGTAGATGATCCCGATCGCCAGGTCAGCGAAGAGATACGTTCCCACGCCGCCGAGCGCCCCCAGCCAAAGGATGGGCCGCAGCGCGGCCCGGACCTCGATGCTGAAGGTGGGCATGTGCGTAGCCGCCCGGGACAGTCGCGGAAACTCGGCCGCGCCGACGATGAGGGCCGGCGCCAACAACGTGCCCATGATGTTCTTGGCGGCGCCGAACCAGCCCATGGCGTCGGCAGGAGCGAGCTTGGAGAGAATGATCGCGTCGAGGTACGGCTGCACCGAGACGGCCGCCATCATCGTGACCAGGGCGCTGCCGCCCGCGATCACTTCTCGGGCAGTCTGCGCCGAGTAGCGGAGCGGGCCGGTGTTCACGTGGCGATAGAGCTGCGCAGCCAGCCCGAGCCCGATCAGCCCCGCCACTGCCTGCGCGGCGACCACGCCGGGGAGCCCCGTGCCGAGGGCCAGCGCGGCGAGGCCGATCGCGAGCAGGGCGAGCTTGTTCACCACCGAGACCCAGGCGTCCAGCCCCATGCGATCGCGGCCGCGGAAGACCAACCCGTAGCCTTGCGCGAGGAAGAAGGGGAGGCTCACGCCGATGAAGGCGACCGAGAACCAGCACGTGCGCGCCTGGTACCCCAGCGCCCAGGTCATGAGGCCGATGGGGACCGCCACCAGCGCAGCACCGGCGGCGCGCAGGACGAGGGCGGTCCCGAGCAGCTGGCTGCCGCGCGCCGGGGAACGCGCGACCTCGCGGATCACGTAGAACTGCTGTCCCCAGTCGACCAGCACATAGGCGAAGAGAGAAAACGAGCTGATGAGGAAGTAGAGACCGAAGTCCTGGGCGCCGAGCCAGCGGCCGAGGGCGGCGCTGAACACGATCGCCAGCGCGGTCGTCGCCACCTGCCCGAGCACGAGGTTGAACGCGTTCCTCGCGACGATGGCGTGGTGGCTCCTCGGTCCGTCGTCGCTCATCGTCCCATCCCTAACACGACCGCCGGGCGAAGCGCGTGTGGGCAATGCGGTCAGCTAATCTCAGCGAACAGACAGGAGCCAAGACAGCATGGCGAGGCCGCTCGTCTCCATCGTCATCAACAACTTCAACTACGCCCGCTACCTGTCGCAAAGCATCGACAGCGCGCTGGCGCAGACGCACCCTTCCACCGAGGTGGTGGTGGTCGACGACGCCTCGGCAGATGATTCGCGTGCGGTGATCCGCGGGTACGACGATCGGATCGTCTCCGTCCTCCTGGAGCAGAACGGCGGCCAGGGGGCGGCGATCAACGCGGGCTTCCGCGCCAGCCACGGGGAGATCGTGATCTTCCTCGACTCGGACGATTACCTCTACTCCCAGGCGGTCGAGCGGGTGGTCTCGGCCTGGACCCCGGGGATCTCCAAGGTGCAGTACCGGCTCCATCTGGTGGATCGGGAGGGAGGCAAGATCGATCTCTTTCCCGCGCCCGAGATCCGATTCGACAGCGGCGACGTGGTTCCCCTGCTTCTCGCCGCGGGCCGCTACGAGACGACGGTGACGAGCGGCAACGCTTTCTCGCGCGGCGCGCTGGAAAAGATGCTCCCCATCCCGCAGGAGCAGTTCCGCATCGCGGCGGACGGCTACCTGGTGACGGTGGCGCCGCTCTTCGGGCCGGTGGCGTCACTCGAGGAGCCGCTGGGCGCATACCGGCAGCACGGCGAGAGCGCATGGTCGCCTGGTCGCAACGGCCTGAGCGCGAAGCTGCGCCGTGCGCTCTTGCACGACGCGCATCGGTACGGGGCGCTGGGCGAGAAGGCGCGCAAGCTCGGTCTGGAGTTGGTCCCTTCGCCGGGCCTGTACGACCACAACCATCTGACGACGCGGATCTCATCGCTCTGCCTGGACCCGGAGCAGCACCCGCACGCGGGCGACTCGCGGCTCGCACTGTCGCTGCGCGGCGTACTCTCCAGCCGGCACGCGAGGCTGCCCTGGAAACGGCGCGCCGTCCTGGGCGCTTGGTTCGTGGCGATAGGGATCCTCCCTCGCCCGGCAGCCACCAGGGTCGTGGCCTGGCGCATGATCCCCGCTTCCCGGCCGCTGGCCAGTCTGTTCAGAGCAGTGCGCAACTTGACGCGGTAGAAGCGCGGAGACGCTTGCCTCGACAATGCAAACGCAAACGAGCAGAAGTGGGGCAAGGAAGCGTCAGCCCGCGGACAGCACTCCGACCAGACCCCTGGCGGGAGTGCGGCGGCGAGACGACCTTCGCGTGCATCGCGGAGAGCGCTTTGAAGGCCACGACGATCAGCTTCTTCGGGAATTTCGGGACGCAGAACTTCGGCAACGAATACACTCTGCAAGCCATCCTGCACAACGTCCGCAAATATCTGCCCGATGCGAAGGTGAACTGCATCTGCACGGATCCTCGAGACGTCTCCATCCGGCACGGGATGCCCGCATTCCTCATGTCGTCTCGCTACGCCAGGGCCCGGCCGGCGCGCGGCCCGGACCATTCCATCATCCGCTGGCTGCGGCGCCTCCTGGTTCGCGCGCCGCTCGAACTGCTCGAGTGGTTCAAGGCATTCCGGACGTTGAAGGGCACGACCATGCTGGTGATGACCGGAACGGGGATGCTGGGAGACTTCGGGATAGGTCCATTCGATCTCCATTACGAGATACTCAAATGGTCCCTCCTCGCGAAGCTGCGGGGCAGCCGGGTCCTCTTCGTCAGCGTCGGCGCAGGCCCCATCTCCCATCCGCTGAGCCGACGGATCGTCAAATGGGCCGTCTCGCTGGCGGACTATCGATCCTATCGGGACAGCTTTTCCAAAGAATATCTGGCGAGCATCGGCTTCGATACACACGGCGACTTCGTCTATCCCGATCTGGCCTTCAGCTGGGCGCCCGCGACCCGCGGGCCTAGCAACCGGAAGGGGGGCTCCCTGGTGGTTGGACTGGGATTGATGGACTACTACGGCAAAGGTTCGACCAAGGACTACAGCGAAGAGGTTTATCAACGCTACCTGGAAAGGGCGGCCGACTTCGCCGGCTGGTTGCTCGAGCGGCACTACACCGTCCGGCTGCTGATCGGCGACTTTTCCTATGACACCCGGATCAAGAGAGACCTCCTCAACCGATTGAAGGAGAGAGGAGTAAAGAATCAGGATGGGCAGATCGTGGACGAACCGGTGTCGTCGGCCGAGGAACTCCTCGCCCAACTGGCCGGAACGGACGTCGTCATCGCCACGCGCTTTCACAACCTCTTGCTGGCCCTGATGCTCAACAAGCCGGTCATCGCGCTCTCGTACCACGAGAAGATCGCGTCGCTGATGTCGGGAGTGGGGATGGCGGAATATTGCCAGAGTATCGATCGGCTGGAGCCGAAGCGGCTGGTCGAGCAATTCCTAGAGCTCGAACGGAACATCGAGACGGTCAAACCGATAATCGAACGGAAGGTAGAGGAATACCGCTCGGCATTGGATCAGCAATACGCACGCATCTTCAATCGATCCGGCGGTCCTCGATGAGGTACGTCGCGCAAGCGGCGCTAGAGAAGGTGGCCCGAACGCGCATCCTGGGAAAGTCTCCCCTGGGCGCTTATCTGAGGATGAACGAGTGGATCTGGGCCCGCCTTCCCAGATCCATGACGGCCCTGCGCCCGATTCGTTCCTATGGGCATTGGCTGCATTCCTTGGTTCGCCTGCAGGCTGATCGACGCATGTATCTCGGCACCTTCTTTTTCAGGAATCGCCCGGAGCTGGAATTGATCCGCCGCCTCGCGAGTCTCCAGGGCAAGGGGGGCCCGGTGAGGATCGCGGTCCTCGGTTCCAGCAATGGAGCGGAGGTCTACTCCATCGCCTGGGCAATCCGCTCGGCGCAGCCGGACCTCGAGCTCCGCATCGAAGCGGTCGATCTGTCGGCGGAGGTCCTGGAATTCGCCCGGAACGGCGTCTATACGCTGGGCGTTTCCGAGCTGGTGAGCGAACCGGTCTTGGAACGCGTGAGCGCTGAAGAGATGGAGGAGATATTCGACAGAGAAGGAGATCGGCTCCGGATCAAGCCGTCGATCCGGGAAGGAATCACCTGGCGTGTGGGCGATGCCGGAGATCCTCGCATCGTCGATCTGCTGGGGCCGCAGCAGATCGTGGTGGCCAACCGGTTCCTTTGTCACATGCATCCGCCGGATGCGGAGAGGTGCCTTCGCAATATTGCTCGGCTGGTCGTTCCCGGCGGATACCTCTTCGTTTCAGGAATCGACCTCGACGTTCGAACGAAGGTCGCAATCGATCTCGGCTGGGAGCCTTTTCCGGACCTGATGGAAGACATCCACGATGGTGACCCTTCCTTGCGGGTCAGCTGGCCTTGCAAGTACTGGGGCCTGGAACCCATCGATCGGAGCAGGAGCGACTGGAGGACCCGCTACGCCGCGGTCTTCCAGGTGCCATAGGATCCCGAGCGGCCGACCAGGCAGACGCTGAAGATGCCGCGCACCAACCGAGCGGATCACGCCCCGGGTGCCGCTGCGGTGACAGATCATTAAACGTCGCAGAGGTCGGCAGCTTGGCGAAGCGAGGTGAGCGGGTCGCGCAAGGGCACGAACTCGTGGGCGACGTAGCCGCGATATTTGGTGGCGGCGATGGCGCGCACGACTCCATCCCATTGCACCTCCTGGGTGCCATCGAGCTCGTGGCGGCCGGGAACGCCGCCAGTGTGGAAGTGACCGATCCAGTCGATATTTTTCTGGATGGTGCGGACCAGATCTCCTTCCATGATTTGCATGTGGTAGATGTCGTAGAGCAGCTTGATGCGCGGCGAATTCACGGCCTGCACGACCTGCACGCCCCAGGCTGTGTGATCGCACATGTAGTCTTTGTGATCCACTTTGCTGTTGAGCAGCTCAAGGCAGATGTTGACGCCGTGGTCCTCTCCGATTTTTTTGAGGCGGTCGAGACCGGCGATGGTGTTTTTTGCGCCCTCTTCGTCGGACATGCCGCCGCGATTGCCTGAAAACGTGATGACGTTAGGCACACCGGCCTTGGCGGCGAGCGGAATGTATTTGCGAAAGGCTTCTTCGATCCTGGCGTGATTTTCCCTGCGATTGAGCGCGCTGCCGATTTCGTCCCATCCCGCATAACCCATGCAGCAAATCAAGCCGTAACGCGCAGGCACTTCCCATTCTTTGGGAGTCAGCAGGTCGATACCTTTCAAGCCGATTTGCGCGGCGTACACACAGAGCTTGTCGAGAGGAGTGCTCTGAAAACACCAGCGGCAGACCGACTGGCGGATGTTTCCTTTGCGCTGGACAGGTGTGGTCTGCTCCGTCCAGGAAAGGGACGGGAGCGAGGCCACGGTGGCTCCTGAAAGAACGGTCTTGAACATCCTGCGGAGTGAGAAGCTGGGGATAGGCATGGACATAGTCTAACCTAACGCGCCGGGCAGATGGCGTACCCGACCCGCTCTCTAGTCTGGTAACCGTATCGACATGGTGATCCATGACGCGATCGTGGTGGGCTCCGGTGCGGCCGGAAGCTGGGCAGCAAAAGAGCTGACCGAGGGCGGGCTCGAGGTAGCCCTGTTGGAAGCTGGTCCCGCTCTCGACGCCCAACGTGACTTTCCTTCCCGCGCTCCCCGGCATGCGGGTCGAGCATTTCGTCTTTGGGCTCGCATGAGCAATCAACCCATCCAGGCGCGGTGCTTTGCTTTCGCGCCTCATACTCGACACTTCTATGTAAACGATCGCAAGGACCTCTATACGACCCCGGCAGGGAAGCCGTTCACTTGGATCCGCGGCAGGCAACTCGGAGGCCGTCTGCACGTCTGGGCCCGCCATGCTCCGCGAGTCTCTCGCGAAGGGTTCTTGCCCAGCGATGATGCAACCGACGAACGCCGATGGCCAATCTCGTACGAGGAACTCGCCTCCTACTACGATAAGGTCGAGCGCACGCTCGGCGTATTTGGCAAGCGGGACGGGATTCCTCAGTTGCCCGACGGTGAGTTCCTTGATCCGCCTCCGCTCGCGACGTTTGAAGAGGAATTCTGTCGTCGTGTGACTGCAAACTCGCCGACCACTCACATTACACCGGCCAGGAACGTGCGGCACAACCCGGCGCGAATCCCTGTGCCGCTGGCGTTCGCGATCAGCACGGGACGGCTCCACATCGAAGCGGATAGCATCGTCAGGCAAGTCTTGATCGACCCGGCAACCGGTAAAGCGAAGGGTGTTTCGTTCGTTGATCGGAACACCAAGCAAGAACGTGAAGTCTTTGGCCGGGTGGTCGTGTTAGCAGCTTCGGCGTTTGAGAGTATCAGAATACTGTTGAACTCGGCCTGCCCGAGCCACCCAGCGGGTATCGGAGGGAGCTCGGGAGTTCTGGGTCACTTCATCAGCGATCATCTACTCCATAGCGTAGTCGCGTCGGGATCAGCCAAGCATGAGCCAGTCGCCCCGCCGGTGTCAGAACCAGTAGACCCATACGACTGGGCTCCGACGAGACTTTACATTCCGGACTTCTGGAAGCGAACGGCCCCGCAGGACCGCCGCGGTCGTTACGGCGTGCAAATCTCTTTCACACGCGCTCCGGACGCATGGTTATGCGACATGTCATTCTTCGGCGAGATGATGCCCCGCTACGAGAATCGGCTCACTCTCGATCGCTCGCACGCCGATGCCTGGGGAATTCCTGCTGCTCACATCGATTGCACGTACTCTGATGGCGATCTCCGCCTCCTACAGCAAATGCGCGAGGCAGGAAACGAGCTTGCCCATCTAGCGGGAATGGAACTCGGAGATCCGAAGGGAAGAAACTGGTTCAACAGTTTCGTGTTGTCGATCAGGAAGCACGAGCCACTTGGCCTTCCTCCCGGTTCGGCCATTCACGAGACGGGTGGTGCCCGGATGGGGAAAGATCCCAAACGTTCAGTGCTGAACGAGTACAATCAGTGTTGGGACTGCAGGAACGTCTTTGTGACCGACGGAGCGTGCTTTCCTTATGCTCCATTCGCAAATCCAGCGCTGACGATCATGGCTCTTACGGTGCGGACTTGCGATTACATTCTCCGTGAGTATCGACTTCGGTACCGGGATGGATGAGTTCGACTTGAACGCGCTGCAGCCGGCGCGGAGCAGGGAAGCGTCCGCAATCGGTTAGAGCGGGTCAGCCGGCCTCGACGGCGAGGGCCCAGTCGTTCGCTCCCGAGGCGCTTGCGCCGGGCGTTTCCATTGCCACGCCGGCCGAGGCGGGCAGCATCCCGGCCACCTGAACCCATGTTCCCGCGCTCGGATCGTACCAGCGGGCGCGCTTTGGACCGCGCATGCGCGACAGGTCGAGAGTGAGGTACCGCGGCGCATTGCCGGTAGGCGGCACGTAGGCCACCAGAAGGTCTCTTTCGCGGGTCGCGGCTGCCACGATGCGCCGCTGGCCCCAGAACTGCCAGGAGCCGACCGGATCGCGCAGCCCGGAGGCAGGGCCGGCCGGCACCAGGCGAGCCCAGGGCAGCCCCTCGAAGAATGCGTGCAGGTGCATCGCCTCGCTGGTCCCGGGGGAATCGAGCTCGGCAGACCAGGAGGAAACCGCGAGGTCTGTCTCGCCGTACTCTGCGCGATAGGTGCCGCGGGCCGCCTCGGCCATCCAGAGGAAGTGGTTGCCCCAGATCGTTCCCGCGGCGCCCGCGATCATCGCCCACCACCACGCCTTCCGGAACGGCTGCGTGTCGCTGGACGGGTGTTCGTGCTCGTAGGTGCTCTCCAGCAGGAACACCGGCCGCGGCGGCTCTTCGTCGTAGGCGCGGCGGGCGTACCGGTACGGGCTGGCGTACTGATAGACGCCGTTGAGCTCCATCGCGTCGTGGAAGCGCGCCTCGTCGGTGGAGATGCCGCCCTTGTGCTCGAAGTTCCAGTGGCCGGTCCAGAGCTGCAACGATCCGGCGGCGCGGATGCCGTCGTGGATCGCCCGGTGGCGGGCTTCACCTTCCGACCCTGCGGGCGGCGCGAAGTCGCCTCCTGCCAGCCAGAGCACGTTCCTGCTCCGCTGGAACCGCGTCCCGAGATAGCGGCCGAAGGCGGCGCAGACCTCGAGGGTGTTCGCCGGCGAGTTGAGCTCGCCCCACCAACCCTCGCGGCCTCCATCGAAGCCGAGGTAGCTCGGGGCGAGCAGCACCGCGATGCCATGGGCCTCGGCGCGAGCGAAGAACGCCACCGCCCGATCGAAATATGCATCGATGGGCTTGGAGAAATCGCCCGGCGCGAGGAACGGCCGCTCGCCTTCGCGATTCGCCGGCGGCGTGGGGCTGGGGCTCGAGGTGTAGTCGTGGTTGATCAGGCTGACCAGCACCAGGTTGAATCCCTTGGTCTCGCGATCGGCGAGGTAGCGATCCTGCTCCGACTCGGTGAGGTTGACGAGAGCCAGCTAGGCGGACTCGCCCTTGACGAGGAACGGCGTGCCGCGCTGGTCGACCAGGACCCTTCCGCCGGGAGCGGCCGCGAGCGGGTTCTGGTAAGAGCGCCCGCGGGTCCTCACCACGACGGTGACGCTGCGGCGGTCGCGCTTGTCTGCCGTCGCGGCGGTGAGCGTCAGCGTGCAGCGTCCCGCGGCCACCGCCGTCCACTCGGTCGCGGCCGCAGCCTGCGCGAACGTCCCGCATCCCGGCGGCGCCGCCGCCCAGGCGAGGGTCGCCGGCGAACCGCTGACTCGAGCTTGCAGCAGCATCCGCTCGCCCTGCACCACCGAGGTTCGCGGCGCGACGATGGCTTTGATGATCGGCCGGTCCGCCTCGGCCGCGTCCAACGTCGCGTCGAGCAATGCCGGCGAGCCCCGCGCCGCCGCCAGCAGAAGGGCCGCGGCCCCGATCCGGACACCCGCGCCGTCGAACGCCTCGAGGGTCACGGTATGGCTTCCAGGTTGAAGAGCGATCGAGCCGGCGAACTCGGCCGGCGAGCCGGAAGGGCGTAGCTCCGCAGGCCGGGCCGAGTCGGCAGAGGCGATCACGCGCTTGGCCGCTGGCGAGACGCGAGCGGTGATCGAGACCGAGCAGCCCGGAAATGGCGGCGGCGGCGCCGATCGGCAACCGAGCACGACGGCGAGCGACCAGCCCTGCCCGCGGCGATCGATTCACGGGATTGATGCTGCCACCGTCGAACGCCGGCCGCGAGGTGACGCATGGCCGGCAGCGTGTTTTCATGCAATGCGATGAAGAGCAAAATCGCTGTCTTCCTCGGTTTGGTGGCCGGTATCGCGGCGCTCGCCCTCGACTCCGGGGTTGCCAAGAAAGTGGCCTAGCGCGCGGGCTCCCCGCGGTGACGCGCGGCCGGACCTAGGCCCTTCCATCATTGGCTCGCGGCGCTGTGGGCCCTGCCCCACGATCTCCCATTTCCGTCGAAATCCGATCTCTTTCGGCACGCCGGCGGCGCGGCAACGTCTCCCATCGCTCGTCCACGATTCAGGCAAATACACCGTCAAGCCGATGCAGCCGCTGCCTTGCTCTCCCGCCAGATGCAGGCTCGTCGCGACCTGACAGTTGTCCGTGCGCCCCAGCGTGCCCGAGTACTGCCGCGCCACCCCGACCGACAGCTCGCCCTTCTTAGGAAAGCCCGTGTCGTCCACCACCAGCGCTTCGACTCCGGGCAACTCGCGTTCCAGCTTGCAGGCGAGCCGGCGCAGCATCTCGCTCTCGCGCCAATCCGCTTGCCCGACGCAATCGAGCAATCGTTGCCTCATCGCGCCGATCTGCTCCGGTGCATCCACCAGCCGCGCCGCCATCGGTTCCACGCTCTTGCGCTCGCCGTCGAGCAGCAGCCCGACCACGTAGTTGCGCATCGCCGCTTTTCGCTCGATGCGGCCCATGCCCTCGACCATCCCGTCGAGATACTCGCGCAGCTCTCGCTCCAGCTTTCCCAGCTCTCGTCGATTCATCTCGTGCTGTAGATCAAAACGAGAGATCGCCGTCAAGCGCAAACGAGCGAGTAGTACTAGGGACCACGCTTTTTCAAAAGCTAGGGACCACCGGATCCCCATCCGCGTGACGCCGCTGATGTGCCCTACGCCGCCCCCTTCTGTCCAGTCTTCAGCCTGGGCTTGAGCCGCTTCCGATAGGACTCGCCCTCGATGATGAGGTCATAGGCGTTGCTGGTGAAGCGGTCGATCGCGCTCTGCGCCCGCACCGGGTCGGCGAAGGTGGCGAGCCACTCGTCGGGGCCGCGGTTCGAAGTCACGATGATCGATCCGGCGCGGTGACGCTCGGTGAGGATCTCGTAGGCGTCGCGACTCTCGGTGGGGTCCATCGCGTCGAGGCAGAAATCATCGACGATGAGCAGGTCCACCGCGAGGAGCTTGCGCAGCTCCTGCTCGTAGGAGTTGTCGAGCCGGGAGTGTTTGAGGGTCTTGAGCATCTGGTCGGCGCGCATCGCGAGCACGCTGCGGCCGCGCCGGCAGGCGACATGGCCGAGCGCGTGTGCAAGGAAAGTCTTGCCGACGCCGACCGGGCCGACGATGGCGACGTGCGCGTTCGCCTCCAAGAAGCGCAGGGAGACGAGTTCGTTCCACAGTGCCTTGTCGTAGGTCACCTTGCTGGTCTCGTCCCAGCGTTCGAGCTGCATCTCCGGGTCGAGGTGGCCGCGCTCGGCGCGCACGGCGGCGGCGCGGCCGTCGCGGCGGCTGATCTCATCCGCGAGGATGAGCAGGAGGAGGTCCTGGTGGGCCATCTTCTGCTGGCGCGCGAGGACGAGGCGCTCGGGCAGCGTGTCGAGGACGGGAGAGAGTTTGAGCCGCTTGAGCGCGGCCTTCAGGTCGGGGCTGATGGCGTCGGTGGTCATGGATCTTCTCCTTCGTTGTCGCGCTCGCGGGAGGCGAGCGGGAGGGCGTACTGCTGGGGGTCCGCAGGTAGCGAGCGAGCGGGATCACTTGGCGCGAAGCTGGCGGGGGCGACAGCGGCGCTGCGCGCGCCAGCATCCGCGTGAGACGGCGGACGTCGGTCATCTCGGCGGCGAGCGCGCTCGCGCAGGTCTCCTCGACGCGGATATCGCCGTAGCGGCGGCAGAGACCGAGCAGCGCGTAGACGTGGCGCATGCGCGTCCACGGCAGCGGGCTGTCGAGGAGCGCCTTGGCGAAGTGGCCGACCGATTCTCCGTGGCGGGCCGCTTCGCGCTGCAAGAAGTTCACGTCGCGCATCGCATACGCGGCCTTCTCGGGCGGGAAGTCGCTCGGGTCGATCGACTTGCCTCCAGGTGGCTGGCGCGCATGCACCTTGACCAGCGCCGGGCCGTCGTAGAAGCGCACGATGGTGCGGTCGGCGCGGGCGCATAGTGTTTTGCCGATGAAGCGCGTGGGCAACGTGTAGAGCGCCTTGGCCACCTGCGCGAAGTGGTCGCGGGCAACCTTCGGCTCGCACCACAGCGGCACGTCGTACGGCTCGCTCGGCGCGGGCAGCAGCGCGCGCTGCTCCTCAGCTTCGAAGTGCTCCTTGGGCAGCCGTTGCGTGCGCGTGTGGCGGCGCATCCCGTAGTCGCGCTCGCACCAGAGCCGCGCGTGGTCGCGCGCCTGCTCGATGCTGTGCAGCCCCTCGCCGGCGAAGCAGTCGTCACGGACGGTCTGCACTGCGCGCTCGACGCGGGGCCTTATCCTTCGGGCTGCGCACGCGGGTGGTATCCACGACGAAACCGCGCGCCTGGGCGTACTCGAGAAAGGCGGCGGTGAGCCGCGGCGCGAGCGGATCCGCGACCTGGACGAGCGCCTTGGTGTTGTCGGGGATCAGCGCCTTGAAGACGCCGCCGTAGAAGCCCCACGCCGCCTCGCAGGCTTCGATCGCGGTGGCCGTCGTCTCGCGGAAAACAGGATAGACGAAGCGGTGCCGCGAGAGGACCGCCGTGAAGATCCAGGCGCGGAACCGGCGACGCGTGCCGAAGAGGTCCGGCTCCAAGAGCGTCATCCAGCCAGTGTCGAGCTGGAGCTCCTCGCCAGGCCCGCAGTCGGCGACGGGGACCGTGGGCGCCGTGCGGCCGAAGCCCAGCTCCGCGATCGCGAAGCGGCGCAGCGTCGGGTAGGCGACCGGGGTGCCCTGGCGCGCGAGGAGCTTGCCGACTTTGGAGAGCCGGATGTGCTCGCCGAGGTAGCGCTCGATTAGAGCCCGCCGCGACTCGCAGCGCGCCCAGCTGTCGCCATGTGGCCGGCCGAGCAGCGGGCGTACCGCCGCCAGCACCGACGCGACGAGCGCGTCGTCGAGCGCCAGTGCCCTGCTCGCGCACCAGCCCCGCCGCTTGCGCGGCGCTCAGGTAGCGCCGGACCGTCTTCACGTCGAGGCCGAGCTGTGTGGCCACCTGCCGCTTCGGCATGCCCGATAGCCACAGCCGGAGGACTTCCTTGACCTCCAACATCATCACCTCGCGATACGCCATCGAGCCTCCCTACCGCGGGCGGAAAGGCCTGGCAGAGCGCTCGTACAAGGCGTCACGCGGGTGGGGGAATGCTTCTGAAAAACCTCAGCCGGGGTGGTCCCTAGCTTCTGAAAAAGTCAGGCTCCAGAGGTCCCATGCTTCTGAACACCGACAGGGTGCAGCCTGTAACGGCGTTGACCATGCGGGTGAAAGTCCCGCCGCAGCAATTGCCCGGTTTGGCTGCGTAGCAGTGCCTGACATCGGAGAAGGGTGACCTCGACGATGCAAGCTCAGGCAAAAGTCCTCGGGGCCGAAAGGCCCGACCCGTCAGGAGGGCGAGCGAAACTTGGGGCCGCAGCGGAGAGCGAACACCGCAGCGTCGTCACGGCTTCCCCACGTGAAGCGGGTGTGGGGTTTGAGCAGCCGAGCCCATTCCCGCATGGGCGAAGGCCAATGAGCGTCGGCGAAGGTAACGGGCTAATGCAGCCGACGTTTGCTCCGGCGCATGGGTGGTGGCACCAAGTGAATGGTCGGCGTCCCAAAGCAGGGATGGTCTCGGGGTCACGAGGCCCAGCGCACAAGCCAGAAGCAAGGCGCTGGGAGATCGCGAGATCGGCGGATCGGGTCGTAGTAGCGAAGACGCCGTGGGACAGCATAACCCCGGCAGAGCGAAGGACCCGTGGGGCAGAGGCGTGCTCGACAGAGCGAGGATCGTCCCGACATGCCTTCGGGCCAACGGGAACCAACGATCACGTAGCCGAGGAGAGCACTAAAGGCGCGCCAAACTCGCCGGGTGGTCCGGTGATGAAGGACGCGCCCGATGCGAGCGTGCGGTCCCTCTGCCTTGAAGCCGTACTGGGGAAAACCCGCCGTACGGAATTTTAGAGGGGCGTGTGGAAACGGAGCTACGGACCAGGCTACACGGGCACGAAGCCGGAAACGGCGGACACGGCCAAGCCTGTGCCTACGGGTCACTGCGCCATGCGTCTACTCAACAGATCCGCACGTCCGGATCCGAGGGAGCCCTGGGGTGAAACCCCCAGGGCGACCCGACTGTCGAGGATCTTGCAGAAGCCGCCCAGCTTGGCCGCGGCGCCGATGACGATCTGCGAAACGGCTCCAGGGAGGTCCCTCCCTCGATCCGTACCCCCGGGCCGATCCGGATCTCGGCCCCCGGTGCGCGAGCAGTTCGATGGGCGCAGCGCGAGCGTCGAGCACGACGCCGTCCGCCAGGTGCACTTCGCCTTGGCCCCGAATGAAGACCCGTCCCAGCGCGATGGCCCTTGGCCCCACTGAGGCACAGCCGCGCAGCTTCACCCGCATGCTCAGGTTCGCCAGCAATCGAAGCGCGGGGTTCCGGGTGGTCATGGCGTCGGCGGCAGGGAGGCAAGCAGCGCGATCAGCTCGCGCGCAAAGCGCACCCGCGAGGCCGAGTTGAGGTGGCCACCGTCGTCGCTGTAGGCAGGGAGCAGCGCGGGGACCTGGCTGCCGTTCCAGTCTTGCAGCTCGCGGCGGCCGTCAGGCGAGGTGGACTCGAGACGGGCCAGATCGAAGAGAGGTTCCCTGCCGCCGTAGGCCCGGCGCAAGAGCTGGTCGAACTCCTCGCGCTTGGCGTTCTCGAGCAGCCCGCCCGGCGCGCGCCCGAAGAGCCGCTTCAAGTTGCTCGCGGCACTGTCCGCGACCGTGGTCAGCGGGGCCGTGACGTGCACGAAGAGGACGTGCGGATGACGCGCGCGGAGTGCGCTCAGCGTCGTCTGGTACCGGGCGAACAGCGCGGATACGTCGGTGACCGGCGAGAAGTCGGCGTAGCAGAACTTGATCAAGGCGATGTCGGCGGCCGACCCGATGCCGGAGGACAGAGCGCGCTCGAAGCTCTCCAGCTTGAGCGCAGGATTGCCGTTCTCGGGCAGGAAGGCGTGGGCGAAAGTCCCCGGCTGGAGATCGGCGCTCCCCGTGACCTCGACCACGCGGAGCGGGATGTCCGGATAGAGCGCAGCGAGCTCGCGCACTCCCTCGAGCAGGTTCATGCCCACCGACTGGTGGCCGAAGAAGACGCGGCGCCGTGAGAGCGTCTGGAGCTGGGCGCGCAGATCGGTGTCCTCCATCGAGTCGGCGTGCGCCGCGATGGCCAGAGCGCACCACAACGAAATGCAAAGTCCAAGACACTGGAAATGCACCCACGCCATATGCGGCTGACTCCTCGCAGGCAAAAGTACACCTCGCGACAAAAAGCCTACGTTCGAGAGTACGTACGGGAGGGAAACCCGGCAGGCAGCGAGGGCTCGCCCTGAGGCTGGATGCAGGACACTCGGGCTCGCTTCAGCCGCACGCCCCTCCGGTGAAAACGATGCGAAGCCGCGCGGTAATGCGTTAATTCGCGCGCCAGATGTCGCCAGGACGTAATAAGTAAGGTGCGATTCGCGACGGGTCAGATACCTTTTACGGGAAGTTTCCTGCCGTCCCGCCGCGCGCTCGATCAGCAAAATCCACGAGGCCAACAAAAGCCCTCGCCCGGCATTCTCGCCGTGCGCCCGCTTCCACGTCCAGATCTGGCACGCAGGTTGCTAGTGGACTCCCCGCAGACACCGAATTTCAGATCCAGGGGGTCCCCCCATGAAACACGTAGAGCGCGACGCGCCGGATTGGCTCCGTACCGCCGGCCGATTGCTGGGGGCACTGTTCGTGGTCACGCTCATCCCGGCCACAGCGATGGCACAGGCGCCCATCGCCTCCTCCAACTTCGCCGGCTTCGAGGACCCGCTCTCCGAGAATGGTGCCTGGATGCCCCTTACGTCCATGGCTCCCCAAGGCACCCGGTTCCAGAAGAACAACGGAGCCTACCCGGACTCGGCCATCGGGCCGGGTAACAATCATGCGGGCGCGCGCACCACGGCGGCCGTCCCGGCTGACCACTACTCTGAGATCGTGGTCGGGCATGTGGGCATCAACAACGACTACGTGGCGCCCCTTGTTCGTGTCCAGACATCTGGTCCGTCGATCGATAGCAACTATATGTGGTGGGGGACCCAAGGGAGCGGGTCCCAGTATCAGAACAACTTCTATCGTATCGACGCGAACGGAACGAGCTACTTCGCGTCTCCCATCCTCCCGCATCCGCCTTTCGTCGACGGCGACCGGGTCCGACTGATCGCGCGCGGACCGGTGATCTACGGAGTGAGGAACGGCGTCCGGGAGTTCATCTGGAACATCAGCCGCGACGGCAACAGCTATTTGACGGGAACGGCGGGGATGCTCGCGTATGTCCCCCCCCAGACGCCGACGCTGACGGACGCGAGGATCGCCTCGTGGTCGACGGGCCCCGCCCCCACCTCGTCCGGGACCTGGGCCTCGACGACCTTTGCCGGGAGCGAGAATCCGCTGGACGAAGCAGACCGTTGGTACCCGCTGCCAGGGCAGGCTGGGACCAACCGTCCCTACCTCGGATTCAAGAAGTCGGGCGGTCTCGCCATCGGCTTGGACGGACAGCACAACGCCTCGGGCGTATGGAGCATCTCGCCACCTGCGAAGCAATATTCCGAGGTGACGTTGGGAACCGTGGCCAGCGGCGGCGGTGGTCCGATCGTCCGCATCGACCGCACCAACATCGGGCAAACGGGATGGCTGCTGTTCCTCTACGCCGACGGCCCGTCGGCCTCGGGGATCTACAAGATGACCCCGGATGGGAACTTCGGTGCCGTCTATACTTTTGCTGCCACCATCGTGGCCGGAGACAAGTGGAGGCTGACCGCCGACGGGAACACGCTCACGGTATCCAGGAACGGCGTCGCCCAATTCACATCTACGACTGACGGGTCCTATCCCGCCGGGGACGTCGGGATCGAAGCATTTACCCCGTCGTTTACCTTCTCGGCCTGGGAGGGCGGAGACACTGCGGGCGGGACCAACAGCCCGACGATCGCTGGCTTCACGCCCACCAGCGGTCCGGTGGGGACCAGCGTCGCGATCAGTGGCACGAACCTCACTGGAGCCACCGCGGTGGCGTTCAACGGCGTAAGCGCGACCTTCACGGTGAACTCAGCCACGGCGATCCAGGCGACGGTGCCGGCGGGCGCCACGACCGGGCCGCTGAGCGTGACCACGCCTGGGGGCACGGCGATCAGCAGCAGCCCCTTCACGGTGGGCAGTGCGCCGACGATCACGAGCTTTGCGCCCACCAGCGGGCCGGTGGGGACCTACGTGACGATCAATGGCGCGAACTTCACCGGAACGACGGCGGTGGCGTTCAACGGGTTGAGCGCGAGCTACGCGGTGATCTCCGCCACGTCGATCCAGGCGACGGTGCCGGCAGGGGCCACGACGGGAACACTGAGCGTGACCACACCTGGGGGCACGGCGATCAGCGGCAGCCCGTTCACTGTGACGACCGGGCCGACGATCACGAGCTTCACGCCTACCAGCGGACCGGTAGGAACCAGCGTGACGATCAACGGCACGGGCTTCACCGGAGCCACGGCGGTGGCGTTCAACGGCGTGAGCGCGAGCAGCTTCTCGGTGACCTCAGACACGGCGATCCAGGCGACGGTGCCGGCGGGAGCTACCACAGGGCCGTTGACTGTGACGACGCCCGGGGGCTCGGCGGCCAGCAGCAGCACCTTCACGGTGGGAAGCGGGCCGACGATCACGAGCTTCACGCCCACCAGCGCGCCCGTGGGCACGAGCGTGACGATCAACGGCACGGGCTTCACCGGAGCCACAGCGGTAGCGTTCAACGGGGTGGGCGCGAGCGCCTTCTCGGTGACCTCGGACACGGCGATCCAGGCGACGGTGCCGGCGGGGGCCACCACAGGGCCGCTGAGCGTGACCACTCCTGCGGGCACGGCGATCAGCAGCAGCGCGTTCACGGTGGTGCCGCCGCCGACGATCGCGAGCTTCACGCCCGCGAGCGGGCCGGTGGGCACCTACGTGACGATCAACGGCACGAACTTCACCGGAGCGACGGCGGTGGCGTTCAACGGGTTGAGCGCGAGCTACGCGGTGATCTCCGCCACGTCGATCCAGGCGACGGTGCCG
>Ga0137415_10000315_pt1 | contig 45064 bp, 28 predicted proteins | sample CZODoug3_1_1_16f_FD_183082 | JGI IMG/M metagenome (GOLD analysis project Ga0137415, IMG submission 183082) | Vadose zone soil fungal communities from Angelo Coast Range Reserve, California, USA - CZODoug3_1_1_16fungal (Hybrid Assembly) | ecosystem: Environmental > Terrestrial > Soil > Vadose...
TGTCCAAAACGTATGACTCGACCGATCCCCTTTCAGGGCGCGAGCGCCAGGTTCTTCAATTAGTTGGTGAAGGAAAGTCCACGAAAGACGTCGCTGTGCAATTGGGGATCAGCGTAAAAACTGCTGAATCGCACCGAGCAAGACTCATGAAGAAGCTCGATATCCACGAAACAGCAAGTTTAGTGCGCTACGCCATTCGCCGCGGTCTGATCCAGGCCTGACACCACGCCCGAGGGGTTTGCCCGAAGACAGTTCTCGGGCATTTCACTCAGTCGAAATGGGTGATTCATCGGATTGAATTCATTTGGCAATGAGCTATTTTGCGATGAGGAGAGCGGGCCACCTCCGTGGGCAGGGCCCCACCTCAAATACCCCAACTAACGAACAGCGCTAACACGGAGGGGGGCCGAACTCAGAACGTAGGAGGATGCGTTGACCGAAGCAACTTGACAGGCCAGAGAATAGAATCTAGCCGTGAGCCGAGACGGACGTGAGAGTCCCTCCGAATGGCACAAGTACATGTTGGAGTTATTGCGTCATCAGGTTCTGCTCCTCATGATGAAAAATGGGCGAGCCCCGCTGCCGGTTTCTCCTTCTCTATGGAAAGGCCTTCGAAGACAAGGAGTTCTAAACGATCTCTATGATCTGGGGGGTATTGCACGACGTCTCTTATTCCTGGGAGACGGCCATATTTTGCTGGCCGAATTGAGGATTCGGACAGGTGCAAGACCGACCGCGAAAGAGAAAACCTCAAGGTGATGGAGATCGCGGGCAAGGATAGTTCGCAACTCAAGGATGAACGGAAATGAGTACGGGATTGAACAGCCGAGGATTTAGCAGTTGCTCGCGGATGCGGAAAGCGGGCGGGAGATCTACACACGATCCGACTGACGTCGCGCTCCTGAACATGACCGTAGATTCGCAGTCATTATTTCGCCGCAAAGTTTCGGGTATTTCACTCTCCATGGAAAATCCAGCGATGATGAAGTTTTCCGCACTCTTCTCTCGGAAGCAAATCGCGAACTCGCCAGTCTATTGCGAGAGGTGCGCACCGAGCCTCCAGGCATTTTGCTCGGTGACGCCAGAAGTCAGCAGGTCAGTGAGCTTTTGATGCGCGCTGTCCGCTGTGCCGTAAAACAATATATGTTGCAAGCTGAACTGGGAAATCTCGCGCCTACCGACGAGCTCACTGGCTTGTATAACCGCCGTGGCTTCATGGCCGTGGCAGAACGCCAAATGAGACTCGGACGGCGCACCGGCCGGGGAATGTTGCTTTTTATGATCGACGTAGACGGCCTGAAAAGTATCAACGACTCTTTCGGCCATCTTGAAGGCGACTGTGCGTTGAAGCGCACATCGGCTGTTCTGGAAGAAACATTTCGCGATTCAGATGTCGTGGCTCGCCTGGGTGGGGATGAATTCGCGGTTCTTGCCATCGAGGCAGCCGGGCACAGCGAACCAACGATCAAGACTCGGTTATCCGAGCGTTTGAAATCAATTAGTGCCGAACAGTCTCGCTATGAAGTTTCTCTCAGCCTTGGAGTTGCGCGTTTCGATCCGCGCAACGTCTCATCGATTGGAAAATTGATGGCCAAGGCCGACCGGGCCATGTACGAGCAGCAACGCCGGCGATCGATGCCAGTTCTGGAGACGGAACCGAGTTTTAAATCTCAATAGGTGATATGGGCTCTATCGAATCATCCTCGCTGAATTTCTTGCCGGCTCCGGCAACTCTTTGGCACCGCCCAGCCCGGTGCAACCTGACAGAGCCTGGTTCGGAAGGTTATCTCACAAATGCCTGCACGCTCAGGAAGACTTGAGAAGCGGATTCGGCTGGCGGTCCCGTTGCAGATTTCCAGCGTCTTGGACCCGGCTGCGGTTGAGCCGACGACTACAGAAAACGTCTGCTCGCTGGGAATGCGCGTACTGACCCAACGTGCCAGAGAACTGAACGAGCGACTAATGATCAGCTCGCTCATGGGCGATCTGCGATCGCTTGTGCGCGTCGTTTACTGTCAACGGCTCCCAGACGGACGGTTTGGAGTCGGATTACAATTCCAAGGACAAGTCGTCAACTGGTCAAAAGGCTCGATGCCTGGCGCCGGCGGTTGAATGGCCGACGCGGCGAAATCTCTTCCATCTTACCACCAGCGTCATGGAGCTCCCGGAAGCCAGGCGGTGCAAGTTACAGTGCCAATGCCGCCCGGGGCGGGCGCTGTACAGGACCGGCGCTGACGAAGACGGTGTTGAAGGTCATACGCGCCGGAATGGCATCCTGGACGTTCAGTTCGACTGCTGCAGCGGGCCCGTCGTTGGTTACCACAATGATGTGGGTGCTCGGCACTGCGGAGGCCAGCTGTATTCGTTGTCAGTTCCCGCCAAGCGAGATTTTGGCGACGAAAGCGGTAGCGTCGTAGAAATAGCCGTTGTAAGTGCGATTGGTCGGCTGGAACGCGTTGGGCGATGTGGGAAAGTCGCCCGAGCGTGTAAACCCGGTCACGTAGGCCTTGCCGGAACCGTCCACAGCGATGCCAAGCCCGTGAGTACTACCGCTGCCGCCGAGATAGGTGGAATACACGAGTCCCGCGCCGTCAGGAGTGAGTAGCGTCACAAAGGCGTTGTCGCCGCCGTTAGCATAGGCGTGGTTGGTCGCCTGAAGTGGGTCGGCAGTGGGAAAGTTGTTCGCGTAGGTGTATCCGGTCACATAGGCAAATCCGGGGCCCCGTAGGGCAATCCCAGTGCCTACGGTGAGGCCGTTGCCGCCCAGATTCGTAAAATAGGCGAGCCTCGAGCCGCGCGCATTGAGTTTAGCCGCAAAGGCGCTGTATCCGGTCACGTACGCATTGCCGGAGCCATCCACGGCGATCGCCTCGCCCTGGTTAGCCTGTTCCAGATAGGTCGAGTAGGCCAGCGTCGAACCGCCCGCGTTGATTTTCGTCACGAAAGCCCCGTTGCAGCCAGCGGGACCAGGACTACAAGTCGGCTGTAGCGCGTTGGGTGTGGTCGGAAAGTCCCTCGAGCGAGTGAACCCGGTCATGTAGGCGTTGCCAGAATTGTCCACGGCAATGGCGTTGATCGAGTCACCGCCGGAGGCGTTGCCGCTGCCTCCCAAGTAAGTGGAGTATGTAAGCGCCGAGCCAGTTGCATTGAATTCGGACACAAAACCGTTGGTCCTAGGATCGCTCCCGGAATGATTGGTCGGCTGGATCGCGTTGGCTGTCGGAAAGTCGCCTGAATCAGTGTACCCGGCGATGTAAGCATTACCGGAAGAGTCGACGGCAATCCCCTTGGCTATGTCGCCTACGCCACCGCCATGGCCTCCCAAGTAGGTGGAGTAGACGAGGGCTGACCCTGTGGCGTCGAGTTTTGTAACAAAGGCGGTGAAGGAGCAGCAGAAAAAAGTATTCATATGATTCGTCGCCTGAAATGGGTTGACAGTGGGAAAGTCGGTCGAGCGCGTGGTACCGGTCACGTAGGCGTTGCCGGAACCATCCACTGCAATCCCATTTGCACTGTCACCGCCGCTGCCGCCCAAGTAGGTGGAGTAAAGCAGCGCGGAGCCATCCGGATTGAACTTAGTCACAAAGACATTACCATTGCCATGGTTTCTCGCTTGGAACGCGTAGGGAGTCGTGGGAAAGTCGGTCGACTTAGTAAGCCCGGTCACGTAGGCGTTACCGGAACCATCTACGGCTATCCCATTCGCACTGTCACCACCGCTGCCGCCGAAGTAGGTCGAGTACGCAAGCACGGGGTCAATCACCAAAGGCCTTGTCCGGTCGTACTCGCCGATGGTGAACGCCACTTGGTTTTGTTCGTCGGAGGTGTAGTGCCCGTCCACAGGAGTTTTGTCCGCTGCGTGTTGTCCGTTGCAGGCTGGGTGTTGTCCGTTGCAGATCGATGCAGGCTGGTACATTACTGGCTTATGGAAGCGAACCTCGCCTCCGTCAGCTTGGACCGCCAAGTCGCCCGTGGCGTCAATCTTTACGGGTGACCCCTCACCCGCCCCGGCCGAACCGGGACGTGCGCTTCTCTCAGGAGATGGGCCAGAGGTCAGAGCCAACCTGATGGCTTTCGGGTTAGCCCCGGGACGCACCTCAAAGTCGTATTCGAGTTGCCCCTGGTTGCCGTAATAGACCAAGTCCACACCGGGGTAAACGTCCTCGACTCGCACCTTGGCGTAGGTCGGAATATTCGTGCGCCACTTCTTCGGGTCATTGCCGATGAAGTAGTTGCTCTTGCCAGGCAGTTCCTCAGCGCCTGTCACTCGAGCGCTGGCTTTCGCACCCACGAGCCGCATTTCCACGACCGCGTTCGTTGTCAGCTGCGTGTCCTGTGGCTTAAAGCGATCCACCGCCAGAGATGAGCGATCATTGAGGAGTGCGAAGCGACCAACGCCACGTTCCGCGTTTAGGCTTTCTAACTCCCCACCTTTCGGACTACGGGCTTCTGACTTCCGAAGGGAAAGCACGGCATGCTGCGAAGTAAGGAAAAGCGTGTAGCCTTGCCCGCGCGCAAGAAATCTGACCTGTGAATCGGTCTGCCCTTGGTTTACTTCAAAATTGATGGGCAGCTTACCGTAGCCTTTGACCGCACAGGGGCGAGCCACCTTAGAGTTCGCTCCGCTTGGGGAATTGGACCTAGCGGCTGAAGGCACAGTTTTGTGAGATCTCCACGTCGCGAGCAGCACAAGGACACTTGCACAAACAACGAAACCCCCACTTCGCAGTTTCATGGTTCAATTCCTCTTATGAGATCGGAAAGTACACCGGCCGAAAGACACCACCTCTCCGCAGTTCCGCCGGACACACACTTATCGTCTTCGGTTTAGGACTAAGGATCAAGCCACGGGCTGCTCTTGTGGGCTTGTCGCGGGCTGGATGAAGGCAGCACCGACAATTGTGCCTCTCTACTTGCAATTAGAAGTGAGCGCGTTCCTCGAATGCATGATGGCAAGACCCTCAGGTGCCACCGCCACGCCATCCACAGTGTCCACTATGGTGTTGGAAGCAGTGTCGATTACTGACACGGTGCTCGAGTATTCGTTCCCCACATAGGCAAACTGTCCGTCCGGAGTGATAGCCACGCCGTGAGGCACCATTCCCACGGGGACCGTCGCAATCACCGTGTGGGTGGCCGTGTTAATCACCGAGACCGTGTTCGCAGCGGCATTTGCCGTGTAAGCGAAGGCACCATTCGGGGTGATGGCCACGGCGTAGGGGCCGCTGTTGTACGACCCGCTCACCACTGGCACGGTGGCCACCACGGTGTTAGTGGCGGTGCTTATCACCGAAACGTTGTCCGAGGACTCATTCGTGACGTAAGCGAAGGCCCCGTTCGGTGTTATCGCTACTGCCACGGGACCATTTCCCACCGGCACTTTGGCCACCACGGTATTGGTAGCGGTGTTGACCACAGAGACGTCGTTGGAGTTTAAGTTCGTGACATAAGCGAATGCCCCGTTCGGCGTGATCGCCAGGCCCCACGGACCAGTTCCGGCCGCAACCGTGGCCGCAATAGTGTTAGTGGCGGTGTCTATTACCGAGACGTCGTTAGAGTTGAAATTTGCCACATAGGCAAAGGCCCCGTTCGGCGTGATTGCCACGCCAACGGGGAAACGCCCCACCGGGATTGTCGTCACGACGGTGTTGCTGGCTGTGTCGATGACAGAGACGGAGTCGGAACCAAATATCCATCCTGAATTGGTCACATAGGCAAAGGCTCCATTCGGTGTAACAGCCACCGCAAGGGGCTGAATCTGCACTGGAATCACGGCGATCACGCGGTCGAGCACGGTGTCAATCACCGCAACGGTATTCGACTTGTGAGTAGGCACATAGACCGTACACTGCGCTGCCGCGGGACCACTCAAAAACGCCGCTGGCAAGAGCAGCGCGAAATAACGAAGCAGCCACAGCGAACTCAGCCTATGGCCGCGATTCTGAATCTTTGACTCGCAGAATCCAACTCGATTGTCGCCCATCATTTCCCTCTACGATACTCGGATCAACTCGCAGACAACCTTGCAATGACGCGAAGTTAACGATCAACCATCTTCATAACACTGGGAAGGCGCCTTAACAATCCGACGAACATCTCAATCGAACGGATTGAGATTACCTAAAGCAGCTTCGGGAAATACCCTACTGCGCTCTTCCCTTAGAGGACGTCAATAAAGGTGGCCGCGAAATGCGCTAGCGCGCAAGGGAAGCTCTCGCACTGCCTATCTTCCGGGGCCGACGAAAGTCTAAGGCCTTCCTTCTGAACCGTCTCTGATCTACGACTATGTCGCCGACCGGGCTGTTGACGCGCCTCAATTCGTGAATGTAGGAGTTGGGAGCGCTGCCCATTAGGACAGCGAAATTCATGCCCCATTTTTGACCAACTGACCAGTTGTCGCCGCGCGCTCACTGACTCAGACTTTCCCTTGGATATAGTAGTACTAGTTCTTCGATGCCCTTCAGCCAGAGTAGCTTGGCTCGAAAGAATGCACTCGGCACCGTTTCTTCCCTGCCTTAAAACAAGCCGAGCACGGGGGACGAGAAAACAGGGGGAAATGATCGTGCAGCGTTTGGGCCTCATCTTGTTGATTTTGTTACTCGTAATTGCGTGTGCCGGATGCTCCGGCGTAGTTACTCAAGCAAACAACCCGGCTCCTGTAGCGCCTTCGATGGCGACGCAGCCAGTAAGTCAGACCGTGATGGTCGGCCAAGCGGCCACGTTCGCTGTGGCTGTTACCGGCACTGCTCCCTTGACCTATCAGTGGCAAAAGAACGGGACTCCTGTCACCGGTGCAACCTCGTCTATTTACACCACGCCGACCACAATCAGCTCCGACAACGGGGCCCAGTTTACCGTGGTGGTGAGCAACACAGCCGGGAGCGTGGCCAGCAGCGTGGCAACCCTCACGGTGAGTGCGGCCCCAGTGGCTCCTTCGATCACCACGCCGCCAGCGAGTCAGACCGTCACGGCAGGGCAGGCTGCATCCTTCAGCGTGGCAGCGACAGGTACCGCCCCGCTGAGCTATCGGTGGAACAGGAACGGGACGACTATCTCCGGTGCGACTTCGTCCAGCTACACCACCCCAGCCGTAACCACTTCCGACAACGGGGCCCAGTTTACCGTGGTGGTGAGCAACACGGCCGGGAATGTGACTAGCAACGCGGCTACCCTCACGGTGAATGCGGCGCAAATCTCGTTGGTGCCGGGAAGCATCAGTTTCGGCAATGTCATCACGGCAACCACCAACACACAGACACTTAAACTGACTAACTCCGGCACCGCCAACTTGACGGTCTCTCAAAACTCAGTCTCCGGCAACGGTTTCTCCACCAACGGGCTCTCTCTCCCCTTAACTCTGACTCCAGGAAACAGCACCAACTTCAACGTGGCCTTTGCTCCAGCAGCCGTCGGCAGCGTCTCCGGCAGCTTGTCCCTGGTCAGCAACGCCCCCAACTCCCCTACTTCCCTCGCACTCTCCGGCACCGGCGTGGCCTCCGCACCTCCCACCGTGGCCATCACCTCCCCAGCCAACGGGGCAATGGTTTCGGGAACGATCACACTGTCGGGCACGGCCTCCGACAGCGCAGGGGTCACGGCAGTGGAGGTGCAGGTCGACGGCGGGGCCTTCTCCCCGGCGTCAGGGACCACTAACTGGACCTTCAACCTCAACACCGCCTCGCTCTCCAACGCCGCCCACACCCTCACCGCCCGCGCCACTGATACCTCCGGCCTCACCGCCTCCTCCACCGTCACCGTCAACATCTCCAACAGCGGTTCGACCATCAACGTCTTGAACTTCGGGGCCACCGGCAACGGCTCAACCAACGACACCACAGCCATCAACAACGCCATCGCCGCCTTGCAGCCCGGTGATACGCTGCTGTTTCCTTGCACGATAAATAGCACCTACCTGGTCACCTCCCAATTGACAATCAACGTCTCCAATGTGACCGTGGACGGCTCCAGTTGCGCCATCCTCCACAACACCTCCTCGGGAGCGATCCTGGTCATCGGTGGCTCCGGCAACGGTAATCCCAACTACGGCCCCGCTGTCGCCTTGAGCGCCACCGCCAACGAACTGGCTGCCAGCTTTACGACGGTTTCCAGTCTGGGTATAGCAGCCGGAGATTTCCTACGCCTGCAGCAGGGTGGCAAAGACTCTTCCACCGGCAGCACGGACACTGGCTGTGATCCCTCCGGTTGTCGCGGGGAGGTTGTGAAGGTCGCCTCGGTCTCTGGAAACACGGTTATGGTCACCACAGCGCTCCACGACACCTATAACCCTTCGCTGAATGCCGCGACAGCGCAAAGGATCCTAAACCCCCTCACCGGCGTGACCGTGAAAAACATCTCCTTCGACGGAAACGGATCCAACGTCTACGGACTCGAGATCGCCGGAGTCGCCGAATCCACGGTCAGCGGCGTCACCTCGAGAAATGTGCAGGGCTCCGCGCTCTTGAATCGCGGTGATTTTAACGTCGCTTGGAGCAACATCACCGTCACCGGAGCCGGCAGTGCGCAGTGCGGATCGGCCGTGTGGTTTGAAAATCAGGGCAACTTGTCGGTGAATGGCATGTCCATTTCCAACGAGAATCCGGGAGCATCCGGCAGCGGATGTCTCGCCAACGGCGCCTTCGGCTTTGAGCTTATTGCATCGGCCAACGGCACCATTACCAACCTGACCGTCGATGCCGCCGCCGCCTATGGACGCCCGTTCAAAACCACGGCCGCCCGCTATAACACCTTCAACTCTCCAACTGTCAAGAACGGTGTCCAGGCCTACAACGGCATCAGCCTGGAATATTATTCCTCGCATAACGCCTACAACAACTGCGTGGTCACCAACAATGGTGCCGGTACGGGTACCGGCACAGGCAATGCCGGCATCATTACCTTCGGCAATTTCAACCAGTACAACACCTTCAATAACTGCACCGTGTCCGGCAACGGCAACGTGCAGTTCTACATCAGCGGCTTCGACGCTCTCCGCCTGGCACAGGATAGCCATAATAACGTCAGCGGCGGAATCTTCACGGGATCGAACAGTTCCGAAGCGGTACTGCTCATTGAGGGTGACGGCACCTACATCAATGGCACCACCATCAGCGGTCCAGGAGCCCAGGGAATCTACCTGGACACGCAGGCCAGCAATGCCTGTGTGAACAACAACACCTTTGCGCTCGTCTCGGGCCTAGGCACGGCCATCAGCGCCAACGGCAGCGGCGACCTCGGTTTGGGCAATATTCTTAATCTCCTGGGCAGCAATCTGACGTTGGGAACCTGCGCCCCTCCCCTACCGTAGACTATGATTTCTCCGGCAGGCGCGACACCGCACAGTTCAGGCGACCATGACAGGGACGTCCAGCACGGCCGTCACTGGGCCGACACTGAAAGCTTCACAGCTGAATATTCCCGGTATTTACGAACCTGGGTGCACGTTACTGGTAATCAGTTCACGCAAGATTATGGGGGTTAGCCAGGATTTGATTCACCGTGTTAGTAAACATTTTGGACATTACGTAGTAGCGCCGGCCCTGCGAAGTGTCATTACTGTCGAACTGAAATTCTGACGACATAAGAACCTCGACTGCCTTGCGGTACAGGCGAGCATCGCACCCAAACAGCATATTCTTAAAGGCTTGTACCCTATTCCACCCATTTGGTGGAATGAACTCTCGCAATACAATGCGAGCGCCGGTATCTATCCCGGAATCAATAAAAAAAACGGTTACCCCCGTTGGATCGCCTTGCAAGACGGACCACTCGGCGACGCATCTGCCTCGATATTTGGGGAGCATACCTATGTGGGCATTGAGAATGCCTAATCTAAACGCGGAAATCGTCGGTTCACGATAAATGACATTCGCAGCATGCAGCCCTACGTCACACTGAAGTGCCTTCAGACGCTCGATGGACGTTGCATCATCCAAAGGGCGATGCAGGATAATTAACTTGCCATACTGAACGTAGCTGTATCCCTTTGTTGCGAGGGTCCAGCACTTGAGCGATTTAAGCGCTGACAAGAGTTCCCTGGACCATCGCAACAGCGGCGCTCGCTTTCCCACGTCGCAGACAACGACGAATACCTGGGCACCAGCGAGGGTCTCGATTTCCGTGGCGATCCGAATTCCGCCGCTGATTGATCCTGCGATTACGGCAACCCGCATTTCTACCAGTCCGGAGCGCACAATAACTGCGCATAGAGGCACAACCAAAAAGCAAGTAAACGAGGGCTCGGGCGCAGGCGAACCAACGATCGATGCGGAAGCTCATAAAAATAGTTGAGAGCGTCCAGAAAGCGCAAATCACGAGTGATCATGGCGCGAACTCCAACAAGATTCAGCTTCAGCAGCACCATGTCGACGTCGAACTCCCCTCCCGCTACGAGTTTCTCACGGTCTTGCACCATCAATTGACGTAGAAGCTCTTCCGCAACGTCAGACTCACTTGGGAGGCCGATGTTCAAGGGGCAGCGATAGCGGTCACACAGGGCTCTGAAGCGTTCATTGGTTGACAGTTTATTAGGGTCCCGAAACAACAAACGGGGCGGAGACGTGTCCGACGGTTGGTATTCGACCTTACGCGCCAGAGCAATGGCACAGAGGCAGTCCAGGAAAGTTGCTTCACAATTCATCCATGTGAAGCTGGCGACGAGACCCCAGTCGCAAATCGAATTCTGCCCGGATAGGAACGACTCGACCTCTTTCGCAACCGAGCCTAAAGATTCCAGACACTCTGAAGAGATAAAATGTCTCCAGGATTTCCGCAGCTCGGCGCGCCTCCTGAGAAGGGCTCCACGCAAGATCCTTCCCCAACAATCAAGCCGCACGGGCCTTGAAAGTGCCGTTTCTAAGTCCATGGGCGATCTCCGTCAGGGTGACCGTCTTGACATCCGGGGAGAGGACGACGTCTGCAACGAAGCGCTCGATATCAGAAAAATCGTGAATGTCCTTGGTGTGGTTTTCCAGGATGACTGGTACATTAGGCAGCCTCGATCTTGCTGCTTGCCTCCGAATGTGCGTCATCATTTGACACATCATTGCGTAATTCAACCGGCTAACATCCGCGATGTGGACCTGCCCAAGCACGTACCGCTTGATTACCCTTTTTAAGAGCCCAACCGCCCCTGATTCACCTTTATTCGTCCACTCGTCGCCGCTACGTCCGCGGGGTGATGTCGGGGGCGCTCCTCCGTTTCCGTTTCTCAGGCTGCGGACTCTTCGCTGTAGCGCCGAGCACGCCTTACCAAAATCACGACGCAACGAAGCGAAGCGCGCACCCGAAAAGCTGTTCGTCGGTATGCAGACTAGTGGCTCGACAGAACGTGATACTCGACGTGCATCTGCCATATCAGGGTAATACGGCACGAATGGCTCTTCGCACTTGGTGTAATCGAGTTTTACTTGGGGTGTATCGTGCCGTATGCCAGCGACGATGCTCATATCAAAGACAATGCCGAGTTCGCTGAGAATGGACATCAGAGAATCGGAAGGTGCTGCGCACCACGATCCTGCACGGAATGACACACAAGCGTACGCCGTGTCAATCTGCCGCAGCAGGGTCTCCAAGTATTGCTTACCTGACGCGAGCATTGCATAGATCTGCTGGCGTGGATAGTTGAGGATCGACCAGTCCCCGCCGAGCTTCCAATTGCCGTGGCCTTGATAGCTGGCGTCCAACCATTGCGGATGAAGATGCAACTGAATGTCGTGCCCCTGACGAAAGGACTCTATCACCACCTGCTCCCACTCATCCGCTATAACCTTCAACTCGGGAAAACGTTCTTGCTGGCTCCGATAAATGAGCTGTTGCATGACTTCAGCGTTGAATGAGCCCCGTATCCCATGCTTGTTGAAGATCTTCACTAGCTTTCGCATGGGTTCAAACTGAAGCACTCTGGGATCTCCGGTGCCATTGCCTCGCACCTCCCAGTCATCTGCAAGAGCTAGATGAATCATCGTTTGCATATAGTACTCTCGCTACGCAATGCGAAACGGAACCTCCAGGTGAAGACAGCCCGTCGTGGCGTTTCAGCAACACCTGTTAAGGCGCGCAGGGGGTACGTTGGCATTCGACTATGAAAAGTTCCATTCCGCGGAACTGCGCCCAAACTGCTTTCCATGTCGTCGTTCAGAAAGCGTTCAGCACAGAGACCTGGCTCGAGCCCACGGCGAGCGGCCCCACATAAATGGTCGAGTTCCATGGCGCATGCAAACGATAGTTGGGGACCGTCAGCGTTGTATAGCTGGGGCTCAAATACCCCTTCGGACGCGTGAAGAGTGTGGGGATCTTCAAGTTCGAGTAGTACGGGGCGTTGAAGTTGTCCACATACCACTCCGCGATTCCAGCTCTGGGGTCCCACTTGATATGCAGAAGCATTTCATACCAGTGGTCCCATTGGAGCGCGGGGCCATCGACCCACTCGATGTTCGGATCGCAATCGTTGCCACCCATGATGCGCAGGGCCATGCGCACATTCTTCGTCCCGACGACACCGATCTGCACCGGATCGTCGGTCTTGACGCCGAGCGAAATGTTGGCGAATTCCTTCGAGCAAGTTGGCATGGGATTGCTGTCATTGTGGAACTCCAGGAACCAGTTCCACTCCCCGGTGGTGGGCGCGAACGGCGCTTCCCCGCTAAGACCGCTCGACGAGATCGTCGCCGCGGATGGAAACATAACGGAGGTGCGCAGCCAGATTTCGTAAGGCTGATGATTCCAAAACTGGGCGCGATCCCATAAGTAAACGGTATCACTATTGGTTGCCGGCGAAGCGTGCGCAGTGGGAGTGACGGTCATCCCCCCGGCTCTGCGTCCCGCGACATCGCGGTGATACCACAGATACCCGGCGCCTCTCGTGTTCGAGCCTACGTCGGTGCCTAAACCGTAGTCCCGATGGGTCCATTGCGAGAGATCCCCGGTCGAAAGGTCGCGATTGAGAAAAACAATACTTCCGCTTGTTTTGCCTGCGTTGAAGAGATTACATCCCGACTCTTGCGCGACGCTGAAGATCAGAAGCAACAGCAGAATGGGTTTCCTTCGCGCAAAAACAGAGAAGTACCGAATAGCTGTGCATTTAAGCAGAATCATCTGGTGGTCGCAGGGGCATGGCCCTGGTCGGAGCGAGATCAGTTTTGCTTCTGGTTCCCATGCACTCCCATTTCGGCGGAAGTGAATCAACCCACTTGAAGACCTTAGGGTGATACTCCATGTTGCTACAGCAATATCGTTAGGCTGGCCGTCCGAGTCGTATTGTTGTACGACGCAGAGATATTGGTCGAAGTTGTGAGGAGAACGGCGGACGTGTTTACCGGGAAGGTCGCGCTGGTGGCTCCGGCCGGCACGGTCACGGTAGAAGGCACGCCAGCCGCCCCGTTGTCGCTGGAGAGCGCAACTTGCGCACCGCCTGCGGGTGCTGGCCCGCTCAGCGCCACCGTGCCCGTGGAAGATTGCAGGCCACCAATCACGCTCGTGGGGTTCAGAGTCAGTGAGGAGAGCGCGGGGAGGGGTATCGGATTCACCGTGAGGCTAATCGTGGTTGATCTCGCCAAGGCGCTCGCAGTGCCCGTGATGGTCGCCGTGACCGTGCCCGTCGTGGCTGCGCCGCTGACGGCAAGCGTCAACGTGCTCGTCGTTGAGCTGGGGTTAGGGCTGAACGAAGCGCTCACGCCACTTGGCAGCCCGGACGCGGACAAGCTGACGCCACCACTGAAGCCGTTCTGGGGAGTGACCGTAATCGTGCTCGTGCCGATTCCTCCCTGGATTATGCTCACGCTGCTGGGAGATGCAGAAAGCGCGTAGTTCGGCTGGGGCATCACGGTAAGCGCAGCCGTTTGCGTCACACCGCCAAAGGACACGGTGATGGTGACCGTGGTTGATGTGCTCACCGCACTGGTGCTCACCGGGAAGGTCGCGCTGGTGGCTCCGGCGGGAACCGTCACACTGGACGGCACGCTCGCCGCACCGCTGCTGCTGGAAAGTGTACCTTGCACACCACCTGCCGGTGCTGCCGCGCTCAGCGTGGCTGTGCCGGTGGAGGAATTTCCACCCGTAACACTCGTTGGATTCAGCGAGAAGGAGGAAAGAGAAACAGACGCAGGAGCTGAAGAGAGTTCGAAGTCCAAGATTGCGGGATTGGGATCGCTCAGTGAAACCGCCACGAACTTCGAAGGAGAGATCATATAGATGACGGCGTTGCCTCCGGTTCCGGAAGTGACCGTCATGGTTCCCCTGCCAGTGGTTGGCGATGGGGATATCGAGTAGGTGGCATTGAAGGCCACCCCTGGATTCGGTCCGCTCTGCGCGCCGATGTCTTCGGTGCCGGTCATATTGCCCGTAGGACTGGCACCGTCGGCCGAGAATTCGCCGGAGAAGACAACCACTCCGAATGCCACCGGGTTGGTCGCAAAACCAGCATACCTACCCGTCAGCACACCATTGGTGAGCGAGCCAGCTGCCTGGGGTTCGCCGGACCCGAACAAAACATTGGAATCCGAGACGAAGAGGAAAACCTGATTGGAGTTCACCAGATACGCAACCAAGCTGAATCCTCCGACCGTAATCGATGTACGCCCGTTGCTGGCCACACTGTACGTTCCCGGCGCACCGGTGATGGAATTGGGCGCCCGGCAGAAGTTCTCGTCGTAGGTCAGGGAGAAGGCGCCGCTGCCGTCGGCCGTGAGCAAACCGGCACCCGCTTTGGGCACGCCTGATCCAAAGCTACAAGAGGAGAGTCCGGTAAGGTAAATCACCATGTTGCCGTTCAGCGAGGCATTGGTGAATCCCCCCGCGGGAATTTGCTGCTGCACAACGGCGCCATTGAGCAACGGGGTTGCTGTCGAGACCACGTCACTCCCCATCACAAACAGCTTTCCAGAATTCACGACGTAAAAGACGAAATTCAGGCTGTCCGGTGTTCCGCCAAAGCTGAAGGTCAGTTGCATGGTGCCCCGGCCAGTGGCGGTATTGGAAACTACATAGTTCGCTGCCGTAAAGTTCATCGGATAATCCGTGCCGTAAGCGTTGACGTCCCCGGCTGCGCTAGTGAGAGTGCCTATCCCGTTAGAAGTAAAACGGCCCTCGATGGCGGCCCGATTATTTGCGTTATCGAAGCCGGCAGCACCAAAGGCGTAGTCACCCGTTATGCTGGCAGTGCTGTATGCGGAGGTGTCCACCTTTTCCATGGTCCCCGAGCCAATCGTTCCGCTCCCTCCTCCGGCATCGAACTCGATAAACTGGGTGTTGCCGTTGGCCATCATGGCGAAGGCCAGCCTCGCCGTGCTGCCACCAGCCATATTTAAGGTCATCACACCCCGGTAGTCCGCGCCGATCGTATAAGTCCCGGTAAACGATTGCGCCGTTAGCACCGCTCCTGGGGCTACGCCATTGGTGTCCAGTTCGCCGTTGGTCAGGTTCCCAGCCCCGTCCGCTGTGAATCTTCCCAGGGCGGCATAAACAGACGACCCGGCACTGCTTCCAGTAATTCCGTTGAAGGCAAACGCGTAATTGCCGTTCAGTCCGGCGTTGTTAGGGGGGCCGCCTGTTCCTGCAACGGTGATGCTCAATGCTTGAGTCGCAGTCTGTGTCGGAACACTCGAGTCGGTCACTTGCGCGGTGAAGTTGCTGGTCCCAGCGGATGTTGGCGTGCCTGAAATCTGTCCGCCGGTGGACATTGTCAAACCGGACGGCAAAGTCCCCGAAGACAACAACCAAGCGTACGGGGCGGTGCCGCCAACGGCCGAGAGACTCTGGTTATAGGCTACCGATTGTGCGCCGTTGGGGAGAGAGGTGGTGCTGACTGAGAGTGGGAGACTCCCACCAAAATTGGAGTTAAAGACCACATCGACCCAGAAGTTCGAAGAATTGTACCCATTCGAAGGGAAAACGCTCGTGCTGCCAAACGCGTAAACGCCGTTCGCACCTCCGCCACTATTTGCAAGAGCATGGAGCGGGGCGTTATCCACGCCGGAGGCCACAAAGTAATTCAGATCGTCACTGAAATGCCCCACATTGGTGTGGTAGGAGGCCACGTAGACAGTGTTGGCTGTGATGGCCACGGGATTTGAAAAATTCACCTGCTGCCAGCCCGCAGCGCTCTCCCCGGTGAAAGTAGCACTCGCCAGGAGAACGCCTAGGCTGTTCCACAAGTTGCCCACATGCGTGCCGGTGTTAGCGGCACTCTTGTAGAAGCGAATGCCGGTTATGTAGCCGCTGCTGTCCGAGCGGAACTGCACCCCGATTTCCAGAGGCGAGTTGGACCCGGCATCGGTGGTTGTCGGTGTTGCAGTGCTCGGCCAAATGGTGCATGGACATGTTTGCGGAAGAGCGGTGACCGTAATGCCTGGCGCGGGAACTTCCAGATTGCCGCTATCATCTACCGCCCGACTCAAGATGCTCAGAGGCCCGGAATTACCAGCCACGAGTGTGTAGCTCCAATTCTCCCGACCCACGGCGGGGTGCCAGGTTTTTCCTCCATCCGGTGAGACTTCAACTGCGCCGACGACACCGCCGCCCGAGTCGACTGCAGTACCAGAAATAGTCACCGAAGAACCCGCGCTTATTGTCGCCCCGAGAGCAGGCGAGGCGATGGTCGATCTAGGCGGGGTAGTGTCCGTGGAAGGAATTGCTGGAACGATGCCACTTTGCAACGTTGCCGGCTGAACTCCCATGTCTGCAAGAAGATTCACGGTTGCCTGCTGCATGTTGGGATCGGTTGGCGTACCAGCGTTAGTGTGTGTAGCATCCAGTCCCCAGGACCACTGCATCGTGCCCGCCCCGAAGACAAGGGCTCCACTCGAAGCGCGGTACAACGTAAGGTGATGTGTGGCGGTGCAGGTACCGATGGTGTAGCCGAGGATACAGGTTGGGACCGTCAAAGTGGTAGTCGAGAGGAGAAAAAGCCCAGCCGGGCGGAATCCATTGTCTGCATCCACGTCCCACTCGTAGCCAAGAGTTCCCGTTGGGAGGGTCACAACTTGACCCGGTGCCAGTGATGCAATGGTGGTATTCCGCCAGAAGCGCATTCTGCCGTCAGCCTGAGGCACCTTAATCGGGTCGGTTCGAGGTGCGTCCACCCAGAAAAGCGTGCCGCTCAACGAGTTTTCCGGGCGACCACCGTCAGCCGGTGGACTGAAGCGCGGGTCGCGCCATATACCTGTCCAGGTGGGAGGATCCTGAGGGTCAATTACTATATTGGCGAGCGTTTCCTTGTAGCAGACCAGCGTGCGATACGCTACATTGGCGGCATCAATGCTTGGTTCCCAGCGGGTCTTCCAGAAGATCTCGTTGCCGCTGAAAAATGCAAGATGGACGCCAGCTGCACGAGCAGCTTCTACGTTGGCGCGTTGTCCGCCCGACCAATATTCGTCATGCCCGACCGACATAAAGATTTTGTGCTGCGTGATCAGAGCGCCGTTACGTTCCGTATCTACACCAGCAAAATAACTTACGTCGTAGCCGTTTGCTTCGAGCCATCGCCACATCGGGGACTCGGCGCTGAAAAGCCACGTGGGGGGGTTCGGTATGTTGAACGGCCGGTTGTAACTGACTTTGAAGGCGCGGCTGGTCGGTCCCGTATAGAGACTGCTACCACCATAATCGTTGTAGGCTTGCCAGGTGGGGTCGCATGTCTGCACCAGGATGTCCGAATGGCTGGAGTCATTGCGCACGATAAAGACAACCATGCCTGTTTCACCGGTATCCTGCCGCACAAGTTTGGCAAAATAAACTCCTGAGGTGGCGGTACTGGGCACCGCCCATGACGCCGATACGGCCCAGTTGCCGCAGTCGGTTAACCCAGTTGAGGCGTTTGTCAAACAGGCCGGCTGAACTTGGGGCAGCGGCACCGAAGGTAAAACCACGGCCACCAGGCGCGCGCCGTTGCCCTGGTAATAGCCCAAGCGGTAGATATTAATCGTGTAGGAAGAAGCGTTGGTCTGAATCTTGAAGAATATGGTCTGGCCCACGTTCACACTGATATCGGTAGTAAAGCCTTGAATATTCGGAGAACCTGAGCCGTCAACGTACCAATCACTTGAGGGATTGCCTGGGAGGCAGTTCTCCGCCTCAATCGCGTTCTTGGGAGTCGTGCACGTGGCGAACGCCGAAAAAGCCAAGGTGGCATGTACGAGCGTAACGAGTAGAACGCTGCGTAAGGCAAGGCGGATCGACACGATCAATTGCGATTGGCGGAGTTCTTGCAAACGGGGTAGTTCATGTGCGGGGTCTTGGGCACGATTCATGGTGCTACTCCTATCCGCCGCGGCAGGCTTGCCGGTAGTTTCCCGTATTCGTGGGTTCGTCGAAAGGAACAGTAGAGACTGCGCGTTTCCTACTAGGTGGCTGGATTGGAGATCGTTTCGTTGCGAGGTTTTGCTAACGGCATGAGCGTCGAATGATATCAGACGCCACGGGGAATCTCAAACTTACGCCGAGCTTCTCCGCTCCGGTTCTCGCCAGCTCTTGTCTCGGGAGAGCAACGCCGCGATTGCACTAGGAGCTCAAACAGGCTGCGCGGAGCATGTGCTTCAGGACCCCCTTTCTGCAGACAACGGCATACTTGGAATAGTGAGTGGCTGCGCCTCAACCGGAACTGCTCCGGGGAGACCGCGCGGCATCGCCGCGCCAGGACCAATGTATTGTTTCCACCAGAGCGCTACGTTTAACAGTGCCCACCCTCTTTTCTTCAGGAAAGGCAGGACACCCTCCAATTGAAAAAGGTCGGTGTTTTCGCAAAACTCCTTCATCTCCTTCGCAACATATTTCCCGAATGTAGTGTGGTACCACTCGTAGACAGGTACGCCGAAACCTTGTTTCCTTCGGTCGATAAGCTCGTCTGGTATCACGCCCCTGACAGCTTTCTTCAGGATATGTTTCAGTACGCCGTTTCTCGTTTTTACCGCTGTGGGAATACTCATTGCCAGCTCTACGAACTTGTGATCGAGAAATGGAACGCGGGCTTCTAAACTCACTGCCATGCTCATCTTGTCGACCCGCATGAGCAGCAGTTCCGGCAATCGCAGATTCAAATCAAGATAAGTCATCCAATTGAGGGGCGAGGGCTCCCAGGCTTTTTCTTCAAACCGTTGTCGAATCGGCTGGAGGGCCTCCCAAGAACTCACCTCGCCGAATTTCTTGCGTAATCGCGGTGATAGCAGTCGCTGCTTTTGCGTGTCACTGAACACTTCTGCCCCGCCCCAGAATACGGGCCGGTTTGACAGAGCTCTCCGCAAAACTTCACATGAGAATTGGCGTCGGTATGAGGTCCCTCCGCCCCCGTCCAAGAGATTGAGACCGGCAAGCCCCAGGTGGCGAAGCGGCTTGGGAAGTGGGACCAGGTTGCTAAGGCGTTGCAGCCGCAGCGAGTCCCTCCAATACTTGTAGCCCCAGAACAGCTCGTCCGATCCTTCTCCTACCTGGCAAACAATGACGCCGGCATCGCGAGCCAGCTTTGAAACGAAGTAAACCGGCATGCAAACGGGATCGGCCAGCGGCTCATCCTGATGTCGAATAATCAGCGGAAGAGAGTCGAGTAGATCGCTTTCCTTGAGAAGCAGCTCATGGTGATCCGCGCCCACCTTTTGCGCAATCATGCGGGCATAGCGAAGCTCGCTGGGGTAGCTCTCGTACTCCTGGTCATAGCCAATCGAGAAAGTCTGGACCGGCTTCCCGTCCCCTTCGGAAAACAGGGCAGCGTTCGTGCTTGAGTCGATGCCTCCCGAGAGAAAGACACCGACGGGAACGTCGCTGATCTTGCGGAGTTTAACCGAAGTGCGCAGCTCAGATAGGATGCGCTCGGCAATCTCTGCCTCGGACGCATTCGTCAATGGCTGAGTGTGATCCCAAACATCCCAATATCGGGATTCTTGAACGTGGCCGTCTTCGTTGACTCTTAGCCAAGTGCCTGGAGCGAGTTTCTGGATGCCCGCAAAAAGCGTGAGCGGCGCGGGCGTGGCATTGAACGACAAATAGTAGTAGAGAGCTTCCTCATTAACTCCCCGTTCCTGCTCCGCATCTTCGAGCAGGGCCTTGATTTCTGACGCAAAGGTGATACGTCCGTGATGAATGCTGTAGTAGAGTGGCTTGACCCCGATGCGGTCACGAATCAAGCACAGTTGACGCTGTTTCGTATCCCACAGCGCAATCGCAAACATGCCACGAAACTTCTGAACGCAGTTGATCCCCCACTGCTCGAATGCGTGCAGAATCACTTCAGTATCAGAATGGTCTGTCTTCCAGCGGTGTCCTCCTAGCGCTTCCAATTCCGCGCGAATTTCGGCGTGGTTGTAAATTTCGCCGTTGAAGACCACCCAAAGGGTGCCGTCCTCATTACTCATCGGCTGCATGGCTCTTTCCGATAGGTCGATGATCGCTAGGCGACGAAATCCCAGGCCAAGCCTCCGATCAGGCGAGACAAAGATTCCCGCACCATCTGGTCCGCGGTGTGCCATCACATCCCGCATGCGTGTCAGATAAGGTTCGGAAACCCGGAAAGCACTGTTAGTGAACGAGAGTACTCCGGTGATGCCGCACATCAGCACACCTCCTCAACAGCTCTGTGGATCCTGGACACTCCGCGAGGTTCCGAGGGTCTCCGTGCTGCGTTGATCCTCGGGAAGAACTTGGCAGAACGCGCGAGCGTCAATCTCGCTCTCGCAACGTAGGGGACCGAACTGCAACTCATTCAAGAGGACTTTGCACCAACCTCTGATCAGCGCACGGTAAAGTGGCCCTATCAAAGTCTTGGCCATCGAGCAGTCGACGAAAGAGGCTGGCCACTTCTCGAGCGCGGACGTCCCAAGTGCAGTGCCGAACTGCGTCTTGTCGCAGCTGACGCTCGCGATCCGAATCGCGGGCTAGAGCCTCATCAACCAATCTGAGGAATTCATCGGTTGACCGGTAGATTTTTACTCCCGGCGTGTGCAAGTACTCGTAAAGCGGAGAAATGACGACGGGCTTGCCAGTTGCGAGATATTCTCGAACCTTAATGGCGCTTCCGTAGCTGATAAATGCATTTTCTTGGTTCCAAGGAAGCACGCAAACATCGATGTGACGGTAGTAACGGGGAAGCTCGGAATAAGGCTTGGAACCGAGAAAATGGATGTTGGGACCAGATAACTGTACAACATTTGATTTCGCGCCGATGAAAACCCAGTGCCAATCGGGCCGCACTCTGGCAACGTGCTCGATTAAAGGCACATCCATCGCGTACCAGTCGGCGGCGCCTACGTATCCGAGCACTGGCCGAGGAATTGCGGCGATATCCGGAGGCGTCTCCGGAGGCAGGTTGGCGAAGCGCTCGTAGTCCACTGCCTGCTCGAGAAAATAGCGGTGGCGGATTTCGGCTTCTTCGTAAAGCTTGCGTCCGGAGTACATCACGACCGCGGCGTGCCGCTTCAGGCGAGAATCCATGTCGCGGATTATGGCACGCGAAAGCGCGCTGTCTTCGTTGACATCATATTTGTCAGAAACCTGGTACACCAATAGTTTGGCGCCGAGCGAGCTCACGAGGTCAGCGGCTGTAGGGATGGCGACCCACACGATTGGCCGCCCAAGATTAAGAAAGAACATTACCAATCGGAGCTGCAGGACAAGCAACAAGCGATTCAAGGCGCGTACCACTCTGGAGCCGTACAGCGGCACGTTTATCGGCGTCATCACCCACAGTCCCTCGGGCGCCTTGCGCAACCAGCGTAGATAGCTGCGAAATTTGCGACGAATCTTGTGAAAGAAATCAGGATTGCCGATCGAAGGCAAACCCATGGTGATGGAGTTCACGAAGAGCACCCGATTATGTTTGGCCAGCCGCTTAAGGATATGGTTCTTCGAATGCGGATGGTGATACCACCAGTCCTCGCCCGCAAAGCACACGATGGACTGCCCGGAAAGTGGGTAATCGGCAAACCTTTGACTTCCTGCGAGTTCGCCTCCAACTGATGGGGATGTGAGAACGGAGCGATTGGAACTCATGCCGATTAGTCTCCCTTGGCAACGGCGTCGTAAAACTTGGTTTCCTCTACGGAGTCATGCTGGCGGTTTGCGATGTCGGCCGTCTCGGTTATATCGGCCCACGCGACACGGGTTGTAATGCGCATGGGAAAGGCGGCTCTTCCCCACAAGCGCAATTTTACTGCTGGAACTGTTACGTTGTAAGCAGGGCTGACAATCGATGGCTGGACAGCCCCCTGAAGCCCGGCAGGCCCAGCGACCGTGAGTTGAACTTGTGGATCGCCAAATACGCGGCACAAAATCCCACCTTCGGATACCGCTAGTTGCGCCTTTCGATTGGGAGCCAGATGAAGATGGATCTCGAAGTCGTGAACGCCATCGCCCTCGAGTTGGTCTTCGATAACCAAGGCTTGCTCGTCGTGAGCAGCGCGGATGGATCGGGTGTGCGTCACCCCCAGTGAGCGGTATCCGGCATGCGAGGCGCGCAGAAAGTAGCCCTGCGCATCTCGACCTCCCTGAATGGGGCTAACAGCTGCATCATTTCCAAGGATGAAAGCCCCGCGTGGTCCTGCGGGGATGCGATTCTGTTCCGTGCCATCGATCAGCAACGTGTTGTGTGCTGCGGTGCTGCGGAACCGGTTTCGCACTGCGAGATCCCGCGTATAGCAGCCCGTCCCGGAGTCGCAGAAGACCTCCTGTCCATGCACACGCAAAACAAAGCTGAGTTTGTCATTGTGGGTGTGGCTTCCCTTGCCAGAGATTCCGTTTGGAATAACAAAAAACAACAACTCTGCAGATCCATGTTGCAGGATACCAATCCCTGACTTTGGAAGAACTTTGACGGGGCTAGCCGGGCCAAGGTTTGTCTGAGATTGCGGATAAGGGATCTGGGCGGTGTCGGTGAGACCGTACCACGCCGCATCGTCAACAGGGCCCGTACCTGCGCCGAAAAGCCGTTGCCCCAGTCCGAGCAAGTGGGACACCTTGAGTGAATTTCGCTCGGCAAGCGGGCAATGGATCATTTGCTGGAGGTCGTCGACAAGCAGTTCAGTGCGACCATCGTCGCAGTCACCTACCTCGGGCAATTGGCCGGATGTGCTCGCGACTGTGTTTAGAAATTGAAACATCATTCCAAGCCGTTCAACGAACGTTGGCGAATCCGGGGCTGAGCGGTCCCTGCGCATCATCAGCAATGCGCTGGTGAAAAGCTGTGTTACCAATACCTGGTAACCCGTGGAGGCCTCGTAATCCCCGCCGTCTTCGTACACCTGCTTCGCCATTTCCGCTTCGATCCGCTGCCGGTATTTTCGTCGCCTCGCGGCCATGCCCTCGCCATCGAGGAACAGAGAAAGGCAGTAGAGCCCGACAATGTCACTCAGATAGTGATTGCTGGTGAGCAAGTGTGAAAACTCAATGTTTGCTTCTATGTAGAGCAGATGCTGTGCGAGGGAACGCGTCACCGTCGCGAGCCATGGTTGCTCTTCCGGGCGCAGGGGAGAGAGCAGATTCAACAGGAAGCAAACACTCATGGCACGCAGCGCCGCTTCCATCGCGATAGTCCAATTTACGCCCAAGGGAACCGGATTCGACTGAATCCAGTGCGTCAGGAGTTCCTTGGCCGTGACGCGATACGACTCTTCGCCGGTAAGAACGTGTGCCTTGCCAAGGATCGGGAGGAATTGTAGGCGCGAAAGCTCGAAGGGCACCTTAACGTCCGAGCCGTCATGGCGAATGCAGTCGCGACACTCGCTCCGCACATAGGGCCACTCTCGACCGGACACAAAGTCAAGGTTCCATTTCGGTCGAGCGCCGAGGTCTACTGTGCCATAACCCAGAAAGGGATACCTTCCTGCTCGAATTTCGTCCGCGAAGGCAACGATGAGGGTCTTCGTGTGCTCACTCAAGCATTGCAGGTCCGGGTCGCAGTAGGGAATGTTGCGGAACTTAACATCGCCAGGGTGCTCGATCCGAGCAAGTATTCGCCTCCTTCTCCATGCACGGTTTGCCCGCCAGATAACCTCACGAGCAAGCGAGAGTGGCGATTCGCGTTTGAGGATCTTTATGATTCGCATTTATGTTTAAGATGATGGATTTGGCACGCACACTGCTGCCGGGTGTCGGGCGTAATTGCGCTTCCAGACGACAGCAGAAACGATGAGGAACATCAGAAAGTAGCAAACAGACGAAACGATCGACGCACCGGTTATCCCATAGCGGGGTATGGCCCAGAAATTCAGGGCGACGTTAACAATCGTATTCACAATCCAAGCTACGACGATAATCGGTGGAAAACCCTCGCTGTTCAAGAGTTGCACCATCACCGTTTCTAAGCCCAGGAAATACGTTCCCGGCATTAACCAAGCAAAGGGAGAAACTGCTGGCAGGAAATTCCGTCCGAACGCTATCGAGATAATAGGGGCCGCGGCCCATGCGGCAATCACAACCACCGGCAACATCAGAGCCGCCGTTACAAGTAAGGCTTTGTTCGCTAATTGCAGTTTCTCTTCCTTCCCTTTTATAGCCGACAGTTTTGGAAATAAGAGCAATCCTACGACTACCGGAAACATCATGGTATTCTCGGCGAGAACCTGGCTTATCGAGTAGTAGCCCGCTTCCGTCGCGCCTAACATGTACTTGACCATGAGCAGATCAATTCTAAGCAGAAGAAAACCGAAGAAAGCGATGGTATACGCTCTTGCTCCGATGCCGATGCTCTGGCGAAACACGGTCCAAGACAATTTCGGGGGTTCCCCCGAGACACGTCTAAGCCGCAGAAGGGCCCAAAGGAAGGTCACCATCACTGAGGACAAAGTGGCGCCGAAAAACAGTTCTACGGTGCCTGCGTGACCCAGCGCCAAAATGCACATCAGCATCAGCGCCAAGAGTTTCCCGCCGCATTCAATATTGTTGTATGCCCGCACCTCGTCAACGCCTAGCAGAAGTCCTTGAGTGAGCAGGTAGGCAAGACCGACAGGGACCGAAGCCAGCGCGAGCGGCAAGAGCGTTCCGTGGACGGGCGACGCGTTCGGCCAGAAGGCAAAGCCAATTCCGCCTATGGCCGCAACGATCGAAGCCACAAAGACGACCGCCAAGGTGTTACCAATGAGAGCAGGAAGGAGCCCTCGGTCTCTTGCAACGTAGTAAATGTTGGAGGCATGCAGGCCAAGATTGCCAAACTGCGCGCCGATGGCGCCTAAGGTTACAGCTACTGCATAGAGCCCACGGCCGGTGGGACCAAGTTCTCGCGCGATCACCACCGCCGTTGCAAATGTAATGAGCAGCACCACGACGCGGGTGCCATAGGTCTCTAGGACATTGCGACGAAGTTCCGTTCCCGCCGCGATGCGCCAAAGCTGAGAGGCAGACGACATACCAGCCTTCATCGCAGATTCTGCCTGGCCAAGTTTGGGCTGCGGGATGGAGTCGAGCCGGCAGCAGCGCTTCCCAGGCCGGATTCGATCGGGGCGGGTCGAGCTTCCGCATAGTGCGCGAGGACACGCCTGGCATTTTGGCGCCAGGTGTGGCTTACTAGGGCCGTCTCCCGGGCATTGCGGCCAAGTTCCATGCGGAGTTGCCGATCGGCAGCAAGACGCTCGATGGTCTCTGCTAGGTCGCTGGGGTCACCCGGCTTGACCAGCAACGCTGTCCTGCCGTGCTCTAGCACATCCGCGATTTGGTCCAAGGCGCTGGCGGCAATCGCCTTGCCCATCGCCATGTATTCGAACAGTTTGGTGGGCGAGCCGAAAAACGGACGTCCACCGGGCATGGAGACATGGGGCGAAACAAGAATGTCGGCAGCATCCAGGTACGTGCGGACGGACCTATGTGGAATCGCCCCGGTAAAAATCACTAAGCCATTTTGCGCATATGGCTCGAGTGCATTCCGCAACTGCGGCGCAAGCGGTCCATCCCCAACGAGAAGGAATTTCAGAGGACAACTCACGCTCTGGGTTTTGTCCAACAACGATCGGATCGCCTGTTCGAGCACCGCGACTCCATGCCAGTAACTGAAAGTGCCGACAAAGCAAACTACTATGTCCTTCGACCGAATCTCTAAATCCTGTCGCACTTTCGCACCGCCGCAATTGGGTTGGAACCACTCAGGATCGACGGCGTTCGGATTTACCAGGATTCGTTCTGCCGGTACTCCAACTTCCGTCAGCTGTTGTTTCAACGGGTTCGATACCACAACAATCAAAGATGCCGCCCTTACCGAGACTCTCTCGCACAGCCTTAGCCACGGAGAGAACCGAGTGGGATCCCAGTGCTTCGCCATCCAGTCTTCGGAAGCGTTATATTCGAGCACCAACGGAATTCCCATTACGCGCGACAGAAGTGCACCGGCAAAGAGAAATCTCCCGTGCCTCTGATACAGCAGGCGCGCTCTTTTTTGCGCCAGCAACTTGCGTGCAGCGGAAATGAACCGGATGTTGTATGACAGCGTCGACGCTTCGCGGAACAGGTGGAGGTGACGAGATCCCGAGATGTGGTGCACATCGCACGCGGTATGCAACGGCTGCCCTGAAAATACTACCGAGCGCGCTCCTTCCTGCACCAATCCTGAAAGAAAACCCGTGACGTGAGTCAGCGCACCGCCGGGCGAGTCCAAGCCCGCTTGAGATGGATATAAGAACGCGAGGTCTAGTAGGCCGACCTGCGCTTTAGGTTCACGCCCAAGTGCGAGCCACACCTGAAATAGCCGCAAGCCGATCCAAACACAAGCAAATACGATCACATCGGCCACAGCGGCGATGAGACTTCGCGAAAGCAACCCGAAAATTCCCGCTCTGTTGCTGGCCTCAAACGATCCGGAGGAGTCGACCAGGACGGTTTCCCGACATCGATGCACAAGCACTGTTAGCTTGAGAAGCGTCGGCTCCTGCAACGATTTGAACGAATCGGTAAATATCAATAGCGCTTCCCCCTTAAGCTGTCGCAATCTACGCAGTTGGCTCTTCCAGCCCCTCTCGCGCAGCTCGGTTTTCGATAGAATTACAGCCTCGCATGCGGGATAGCGCTGCTGGGCAAAAGCGAGTGCATCTCGTTGCTGGCCCGCTAGCACAAGTACGAAAACTTTGGTTTGTTGGCTCATAGGAGAAATAGGAGCTAGAAAACTTGGGAGGGCACGCCGAAAGCTAGGTCGGAAACTTGCGCTTCCGCTGACTGCGCTAAATCAGGGTCCGTCAGCACATATTTACAAGAAACAGCAATGGCGAACACATACCACAGATTCAGAGGGCTGTAGCCCGAAGCCTCAGTAAGCCCGGTGATCCAGTAGGATAGAAATATATAAACGAAATACTTCCACAGCAGGCGACCGGAACTGGACAAATGGCGTAACTGCCACATTTGCATCAAGAGGAGAACACTTGCCATCACGTACGGTACAAAGCCAAGGACACCAGTCTCCGTAAGTACCTGAGCCAGGTTGCTGTGCGGCCAGTCCACCGATGACACGCCGCGGTAAGACGCAGAGTAACGGGGTTCTCCGGTTACGTACCTGTTGAAGTTCAGATATCCGACGCCCAGCACAGGGTGGTCCAAGAACACTCGAAGGCTTTGCTCGTATTCGGCAATGCGGGCATAGCCATTTTCTGAACTGCTGCGATCTTCGAACACATTAGGTGCCAATAAGGGGACGAGGAAAATCACGCTAGCTGAAGTGAGTATAAGCGCAACGCGCCAGACACGGCGGCCTGTCCTTTGTTCCCACAACGTGTCGATAATCAGCGCGAGCAGCAGCGTGATCGCGACGGAGCGGAACATCGGCATCAAGGCCATGCCAATCGCCGCTGCCAGACCAATGGAGTGAAGTATTCTGCGGCCAGCGCTCACAGTCGGACCAAGCGCCGCACGAAGGAAGAGCAGCAAGAATAGGCTGACCGCGCCGATCAGCGCAAGCGTGTCATTGCCCTCGAACGGCCCATTTGGGCGAACGATGCCCCCATAAGCGGTTGCAGGAGTTCCAGTGGGGAACAAGTCCTGTCTTGTGACGATTTCGGCGGCTGCTACCGCTGCGCTGATGATGGAAGAGATGCACACGGCCGTGTGTATCATGGGCAGTCGACTGCGAACATCAAACTTGGCAATAACGCACCAGCCGAGCATGATCGGCAGCAGGAAGCTGTCAACCAGATTCCTCACTCCGTTAAGAGCATTCGCCGAGTCCCTCAGGGTGGCGCAAGCGACCACAAAAAATGCCAACCAAGCGAGTCCGGCCTGGCGCAGCCTTTTCGGCACTGCCGTGAGCACGCTGGGGTTGGCGAGAAATAGCCCCATGAACGCAACGAGCATAATGACCCGGTCCAGGTTCACAATCGAGTGTTCTCGGGGAAATGCTGCGAAGTAGTAGCCGAGCGGAAAAACTCCGGCCCACCACACCAGTATTCCGTCGATTCTACCGCGAACCGCCTCACCGACCAGTGCGAGGAACCACAGGGCCACGCACCCGACAACAACCACCAAGCCCGCCTCGGGTACCAGGATGCAGCCGGCAACCGCAATCGCACCCACAAGAACAAGGACAGCTTCTAACGAGAAAGTTCGATGATCCGCCGGTATAGATATGCCATTGAACATAGGAATGAAAATTGTGTCGTCAGCCTAAAACGCGCTCGAACAGATCGAATAGGAAGGAACAGATATCTGCGAGGCTCTAGTCAGGCGCATGCACACTCCCCGTTGGCGGCAATATGTCGCCGCTCCGCGTCGGGTATTTCAGGAAGCGGCGCGTCGGGCGCAGCGGAAAGCGCGGCCTGAGCCAACTGGATGACCTGTCCGGTGGCGAGTGCTTGGTGAACCAGAAAAGTCGTCTCGGTGACCTCTACAAGTTCTTCAAATGAGATGGGCGACGGTTTACCGGCGCGGACCGCTTCGATTGTCAACTGGAGCTCCCGACGGTGGCCTTTGTCTTGCAGGCTCTTCAACTTTTGGACCTTCCCATTGCGTGCAAGTTCGAGCGTGTGGAAATCGTGCAGCCGCGCGATCGCACCTTGGCAGAACACTTCGAAATATTCCTTTGGAATGCTACGGTCGCCGTTAGCCAAGTAAAGCAGATTAGCAACAGACCCGTCGGCGAACTTCAGGGTGACGGCGACGTTATCCGACGCGAACTGCGTGACGTTCGGCAGGCCTGTCGCAGTCACAGTTTGGATAGGAGAACCGATCACCGAGCGGGCCCAGTCCACGAAATGGCAAAACTCACCGATGATGCGGCCGCCCTGCGTGTAAATCCAGTGGTCGTGCGGGAGGTAGCCGGCGTTGACGCGCGCGTGAATCAGCATGGGCTCACGACGGCCAGAGAAGAATTGGCGGATTTTCTCGGTGAACGGCGCAAACCGGCGGTTGAAACCCACCATCAGGAAAGGCGCGCGGCCGGCTTCGACTTGCCCCTCATATACCTGTCGAACTAGTTCCAATTGTTCCCGATCGATGGCCAGCGGCTTTTCGACGAACACGGCCTTGCCCGCTTGCAATGCGTGAGTCGCATGGGTCGCGTGCGTATCATGGCGCGTCAAGATGAATACGGTATCAACATTGGGGTCATTCAGCAGTTCCGAGGGTTGTTCCGCGGTCTGAAACTTGAAGGCGCGTTGCGCCGAGGCCGCGCCCGCACCCGAGATGGTACCCACGGATTGCAGGCGCGCACCCTTGATAGACTGCAAGTTTGGAAAGATTACGCTCGACGCGAAACTGCCGGCACCGATACAGCCGACTCTCACTTCTTCGCTGCCGCGGGGCCGCGTCGCTACGACGGGTGACAAGGTCCTCTGCGACACCACGGTAGCTTTGCTGTACTTCAGAATCGCCGTGTACAGGCCATTCTTCAGGTCGGAGTATGCTTTCCCACCCTCGTCGATGGCGTACTGGTGCTCGAGGAGCGGGGTGACGTCTATTTGTCCTGTGGCCAGTAGGTCGAGGAATGCTTCCATGTTGCGGCGCTCGGTCCAGCGCACATACCCAACGGGGTAATCGATCCCGCCTTCCTCATACTGCGGGTCGTACCTTCCCGGCCCGTAAGAGCGCGACAGAGCTAGAGACAGTTCTTTCGCGTACATGTTGCTCCGCGACACTCCCATGCCGACGGCCCCCACGACGATAATACGACCACGATCGCGCAGAATTTTCGCGGCCAGCTCAGCCGGCTCGGCGGAGTCGGTTGCAGCGGTTAAGATAGCGGCATCGACGCCGTACCTGGAGAACTCCTTGATGCTGGACAGCAACGCCGGGTCATTGGCAGCAATCGCAAGGTGTGCTCCGAACTCCGCCGCTCGCTCGACACGCTGGGGCGAAAGATCAATCGCCACAACGCGGCACCCAGCGGCGCGAACGATCTGGATCGTCAACACCCCTACGAGCCCGGCACCGATGACTGCGACAGTTTCGCCAATGCCGACGTCGGCCTGCCGAAAACCTTGCAGCGCGATGGCACCAATCGTAGTTAAGGAGGCCGCAGCCGTAGGCACCTGCGAGGGGATGTGTGCCGCGAGATTGCGCGGCACAAAGTTGATCTCAGCATGGTTGGCGTAGGTGCCTCCGCCGCAAGCGACGCGATCACCCGCGCGGAATTCGTGCACGCCTTCCCCAACCGAAATTACTTCGCCTGCGCAGCTATATCCGAGAGTCGTCAGTGTATCCAGTTTAGCGTGCACCTTATCGTACGCGGCTCTCACTCCGTTCTGCCGCGCGAACTCGAAAACTTGTTTGACGAGATCGGGACGTGCTTTCATCTTGGCGAGGAGCGACTTCGAACTCAACTCGAGAGTGGCGCGCTCAGTACCGGCGCTGATTGCTGAATATTGCGTGCGCACCAGGAGCCCACCAGGTCGCAGCTCCGGCGCAGGAACATCGTACGTGGATACCTCCCCTGATTTCCTATCCGTCAAGAGTGCTAGCATAAGTTCCTCTGCTTCGCATAGTGCGTGTGCGAATTTGCAGCGTGCAGTTCAGGATTTGGTTCTAGCGAACGACTTGCCATTATGTGTGACTCTCCCGGCGGAGTACTGTTCACTTAGCATGGCGTAACTCTCACCTCAAGGTATGCGCCAGATCGCCATCCCGGTTGCCATTTGCAGGACCGCCTCAGCTCCACGTTTGGCAGCGCTCTTCCCCGCGCTGTCGGGTACAAACACGACGTCGTCTGGTTGGAGTTGCAGATCAAGAGCCTTTGCGGCCAGAATTTTCTTAAGCTCGAGTGGGACATCCTTTGGGCCCTCTGGGGTCTTGCGGATGAGCTTGGCCGAATTCAGAGCCGCGTTCGGGTTGGTGCCCTGAGCAAGGGCGATGGCCTTCAAAACCGTAATATCGTTGCCATTTTCCATGATGAAACCACCGGGCTGGTGGACAGCGCCGACGACGTAAACGACACCCGCCTTGCTTACGACAATTGTGTCACCGGGTTCGACGGTGACGTTATTCTCCATCGACTCCGGTGTGCCAGTCACAAGAGGTACCCGAACCGGGTGCTGCGGATCATTGCGGCGCGTAATCAGCACATACCGGCCAGCTTTAGGTGTGGTGCCGCCAGCGGTGGATATGACGTCGTACAGCTTCCTCGATCCCAGCAAAGGATAAATACCGGGCTTCTGTACCTCGCCCAGCACCGAGATCCCTTGCGTCGCATACTCCTTCTCGAAAACTGTAACGTGCGGATCATTGAAGAGGCCCTTTTCACTAAGCCTGTGTTCAATTAGCAATTGAGCCTGTTCGACTGAGAGTCCGCTCACGGCCACGGCGCCGAGCATGGGCAACGAAATCTCGCCGCCAGAATTAACGCGCACATCGGTTTTGAAATCAGGCATGCCGTACAGGCTGACCTCGAGCAGATCGCCGGCACCTACCAGCAGAGCCGGCGGGGAACCGATACTGCGCGCCACAACAGGCGTGGCCTGAGGTGCAGACGGCGGCGCCTCTGGGCGAACTTCTTGTGAACCGACACGGTCCTGGGCGAAGCCATAGCCCAACGGCAGTGCTAAGATCGCAAGTGCGGCGAGAGAAATGGATTTAGACTTCATAGGAACCTCCATGGATCAGGCTCAACAACAGAAGCTGCACCACGTCAGGATTTTGGTCCGTTCCAATGCGGCAGGCCCCATGAGCAGCCATCGGCAACTGTTGGGTGCCTCGCAGATATTTGCGACGCACACTGCCGCGGACGGTTTTCGACGAATCGATCCCCGCGGTGGCATTCCAAGTGTCCACGCCAATTTGCGATTCGCTCACAATTCATCAGCGATAAACAAAAGGAGATTTGAAAGCGTTACACGCCTTCGCCGATGTGTTTCGGCTGGTCCTGACCGTAGTAGCCGTAAAAGTATCTGAAATCTGACGAGTCCAGCTCTGCGCCATTCAGCACGAAGCCCGTAAGGGGCGCGCGGACCGTGTGGAGCAAATCCTGAGCGCGTAAGAACTCAGCTTTTGTGACGTGACCAGAGCGGATGACCAGGATCACCGAATCCGCCTCGACCGACATGCGAACCGCGTCGGTCATCGCCAGTACGGGCGGCGTGTCGATAATGATGTGGTCGAATTGCTCCCGCCAGTGTTCTACTAAGTCCTTGAAGCCGGAGACCAGCAATTCGGTATCCTCCTGCAAGTTAATTGGCCCAGCCGGTAGAATGTACAGATTGGGTACATCGGCGCAGCCGACTACAAGCTCATCGAATGCGGCGGTCTTCCTGAGTAGCGCACCCAAACCGGTTTTAGCACTCAATCGCATGGCGCGGTGGACGCTGGGGCGCCGGAGGTCAGTATCGACGAGTAGCACACGCCTACGCATCCGCGCGAGCACAATCGCCAAGTTCGTGCTGACTGTGGTCTTACCATCCCCTGGAAGGGCGCTCGTCACCAGGATCACCGCCGGGTGAGTCCGGTGCGAAAGCAAGATGGACGTTACCATGGCTTTGTAGGATTCCGCGGCCAGCGACATGGGCCGAAGGGAGCTTACTAACTCCGGTTTCACGCTGGCGTCGACTTCATTGAGTTGGCGGGACGCGCCATTCTTGTTCTTTGCCCCCAGCAGCGGCACAGCGCCAAGCGAAGGCAGGGCCGACGCAATAACTGCCTGCTCCAGAGTGTTAATCTTTTCGTTCATCTTCTCCAGACCGAATGCCATCAACACACCACCGAAAACCCCTAACAGGAGAGAAAGCGCAAAGTTCCGCGGAATATTCGGCTCGGCAGGCCGTCGCGGCGGTCTGGCAGGGTCGACAATCCAGATGTTGCTCGATTTCAAGCTAGATGAAATGCTCACTTCTTTCTGTTTCTGCAACAGATCCTCGTAGAGCTTCCGGTTTGTTTCGAACTCGTGCTTCAGGATGTTGCCCTGGATCGCATTTGCGCTCAGCTTGTCCGCCGCCTGTTTCTGTGCTTCCAGCGCATACCGCAGCATGTGCTCGCGTTGCACCGAGCTTTTGTAATCATAGTTTATCTGCTCGCCGATTCTCCTGACCTCAGCATCCACCGACTGCCGCGCCTGAGCAATTTGCTTCGACAGTTCGCCAATTTTCGGATGTGCGGGGCCTAGCTGAACCGACGCTTGCGCCATCTGGTTTTCCAGATCGGCCCGTTGTGCGCGCAGTTTTGTGATGAGGTTGTCAGGCCCCAGTTTCGCAATCAGTTCCGGCTGCCCCAAACGCGCCAATCGGTAGCTGACCTCTTTCTGGACCCGGTCGGCTTCCGCTGCAGTGAGTTCCCTATTCAGGTCGTCCAGCTTTGTTGTCACAATGTTCTGCTTATCGTCCAAGCCAAAGATTCCATTTTCTTTCTGGTAATTGACCAGCGTCTGTTGCGATTCTTCAACCTTAGACTGCAGTTCCTTCAGTTGATTCGCGAGGAACTCGGAAATCTGCGTGCTAGCCTGGAACTGACTCTTATAGAATTGATCTAAATAAGCGTTGGCTAACCCATTGACGGCATCGGCCGCCAGCTTTGCATCCGAGTTTCGGAATTGAATCTCGATGAGACGTGTGCCTTTCACCTTAGAGATCGTGAGGTTTTTGTGAAACGATTTCACCAGTCGATCTTCGTTCCCCGACTGCTCCGCTCGACCGGCAAACTTCGGATTCTTATCGAGGTGGAGATCGTTGATGACCTGCATGGCCAACGCGTCGGTCTCCAGGATGCCGATCTGCGTGTCAATCGCGGCACGGTCTTCTGGATCTTCCAATAGCGACGTATCAACGCCCTTGAAACCCAGCACGCCAGTGTCATTTTCGCGGTGAAACACCACCCGCCCGATTGCTTCGTATTGCGGTTTCATTAGGAACGATGCAACTACGACAACCGTAACAACAACAAGCGTAAACGCGGCGACCGTCCACCCGCGGCTCCGGATGATTCGCCACAGACTTGCCGCGAACCTTTCCTCCGGCGCGTATCCCACCGACTGGGGGTAGCGGTTGGGTAGCTCTGGCTTAGACCTTCGCGCACCTCGGGTGGGAGGCTGGACCGCCCCGGAATCTTGCACGCCTTGGTTCATCAGTTCAAAATTCCTGCTCATTGCTCTTCGCCTTGACGCCGGCTGGCAGCGTCCGAGTTAAATGACGATCTGGGGGTGCTCCTCAGCTTGGGGTATTCTTCCATTGTGCCGGTCGAATCTCCTGACCGCGTAAGGTTATTCACAGATCCCCACGCTAAGTCATATGGACTCGTTTCAAAGGAAATCATTTAACACCCTGTTCGGGGAAAGAGAATCGGGGTAATAAAGGCATTCAATGTAGTACAAATCTTGAAAGCTGGATCGGGTAAATACCTGTTTCTGGTAGCTGCATTCGCCCCTTTATACTTCAAACTAGCTCGTACGCCAGCCGACGGCCGTGAAGAACGGCATACGCAACCCGCGCCTTATCCTTTTCCGGTCCTTCGATCACCCACTTGTTTCCCCGACGGGCCAGCTTCATCTGGCTCCGCGCTCGCCACCACTGGTTGACTTCTCGTGGAAGGGCAATCCAGATCGTCCCCTCCGACCGCAAATCAGCAAGATAGGCCAGCAGCGATTTGTATGTATCTCGTGTCCGTGGTTCCAAAATATAGTCCGGGTGAGCGATGAAGCTGGCCAGTCCATGCTTCTCCATAATCTGGGCAATTTGGCGTTTCCAATGGTCGATCGAATACTGTTTGAGGATATAAAAAAGGGAATAATCCTGGGTCGTAGTGACGGGCAACTCCAAGATCTTGCCGATGAAGTAGGGCATCACGGTGCAGCAGCCACCGCGTTGTGGATCCAGATGTGCGACATTAGGCACGGACATGTCGTAGGAAAATTCAAGCGCTCCGTACCAGGCAAGATTGCGATAAAGTGCACCTGAGCGAAACCCGTGCGCGCCAAGCGCACGGCCGTACTGGTTAATGCGGCGTGCCCGATCGAAGAACTTGGCCTCGCTGGCAAACAGCCTTCCGTCGTGGTTCAGATCGTGAACATTCACTTCGAAACCTCTCCAACGGATGCTCTGAATAAACGACGGACTGAGGGTATACCGTTTCTCGGGAATCAGTTGAAAAGAGCTTCTTATGCCAAAGTTTTCATCGATGTCCATCAGTGCCGGACAGAAATCACGACCTTTGACGGCTTCCACGTCGTGAGTAACAACCGCGCAACTTGAAAATCCCTCGGGCCAAAACCAGATAAACGGCACTTTACCATCGTGGGCCTGCACGCAGAGGCGGAGCATTGTCTCGTGCACCTGCTCGACGGTTCGGTCGACGGGCCAGCGCGGAAAAGGAATCGACCGCCAATCGGCAAGTCTAAGTTTTTGGAGGTGCCGGCGGACGCTCACACCCAAAATCGGCCGTGCAAGGTAGTACAGCTTGTTGGCGAGTCCTCCAGAGAGGAACGAGTGTCTTCGTGAGCTGCCGCAATAGCACTCAAAACGGAGATTGTTAACGACCTGGTCGGGATCAAAAGACAGGCGTACTGCTCCGTCTTCCACCGCGGCATCGTTCAGAGCGTCGTGGAGCTCTCCTTCGGGGTTGTTGTGTACCTCCCCCTTGCTGATAGAACCATAACAGATCGCTTCGGGTCCAAAACGGAAATGGCCCAAATGACGCGACGGTTCGCCGTCTAGAAAACAGCTGGCGAACTGTTCGGGACAGCGATAGTAATCGACGAATGTTCGATTCATTGGTTGGAGCTTGAGAATCGGAAAGCCCGATGATTGAAGCCGGACGAATCCCCCCTGTGCCGTCCCGCCCGAGAAGGACCTGCCGCTACCATCTTGGCGCCTTATATTCTTGGGTGAGGAGGTTCATCCTGCAGAGTATCCGTCTCAGTGTTCGCCTTTATGTCCCCTCCGGGCTGCGGGGCACTGCGACTCTCTGCGGCGCACGCGTAATCGGCCGACCAACCACGGCGCGACGGGCAAGTACCACGGACTTGGCCACCGCACGCGCGGCGAAATCGGCTCCCGCAACGAAACGCATAAGCGGGCCGTAGCTCCGTGCCGCCGGCGCACCCAGGAAGTGCAGGCCGGGAACTGAGGATTCAAAGCCTCGCCCGAGGACTGGGCATCTGTCGATAAGGCGGAGCGCAGATACTAACGTATCGGAAAGAAATTCATACTTTCTCACATCGACGCGATAGCCAGTGGCCATCAACACGTGATCTACGAGTCCATGGGAGCCATCGCTCAGCTTGAGTTCCACTTGGTTTCCGCGGACCGCCGCCGAAAGCACGGCGAGGCCGGTGGAGATGGTCACATCGCGCAGCCGAGGTTTCAGCCACCCCACACCGTTAGGACGAATTGACTTGACCCACCAGGAGTTCTGAAGCGAGCGCGGAAGCAGTCGGTAGAGATTGGGCCGTGCAACGGCATGACTGATGAACGCCGGCCCGACGTCTGGCCAAGCGTAGAGAACCGCACCGACGGGCCGGAACGTATGCAGCCACGGGCGTTGCCAGGTCCACTGAAGGGTGCTCTCTCGAACCACCAGTTCAACTTCTGCCTGGCATTCGTGCAGGAGAGCTGCCGACTCGAGAGCGCTCTGCCCACCACCGATCACCACAACTCTCTGCCCGCGAAAGCGAGTCAAGTCCCGCTGCTCCGAGGAATGCGAAGCCAGGTCCCGGGGGATGCCCGCAAACTGCGGAGGTCGCACAGCAAACGGTCCGATCCCTCCAGCGATGACGACGCGCCCGCATCGCACAACTTCTCCATCCGCCAATACCACGCGGAAGCCCGCTGTGTTCTTTTCGATTTCGACAACCTTTCGTTGCTCGAGGTTGGGAACGGCACGGGACTGAAACCAGCGACCGTAAGCCACGAAGCGCTCGATGGGGATGGGCCGACTCACACGCACGCTGGTCGCAGTTTGAAATGCGTCGATCGTCAGCGACCTGGCGGGATCAGACAATTGGGATGCTTCCCAAGGAGATCGCAAGCACATGCCCTCGGGCATATTGCGATCCCAAAATGACATGGTCTCACCAAAGACACGGACGTTCACTCCGCATGCATTCAAATGCGCGGCCGCCGACAATCCGTAAGGGCCAGCCCCGACAACCACCACGTCAGATGTCCCTTTCAACTGTGCACCTCCATAACATCAATTTTTCCTGACATGGGAATGGTGCCCATGTGTCAGCACCCGTTCGTCGGGCAGTTGAACCTGAACTCTTACTCCTACAATGAGGGATCGACATCACTCGACGGCCTTCGCAATCTCGGTTTCTGACGCCCCAGAGCTGCGGCCTAAGCGGAACCCTGAATGCTGCTGTGTAGTACCAAGCGCCCCGTGCGATTGGGCATTCGTTCATGCGATCCTGCCACCGCTAAGGACCCTCTTGCCGACTAAGTACGCAAGAAGTGGAACTTCAAGAACCCCGGGCAAGGGATCATCTGATGCGTAAATTGCCGGGGCCACCGGTGGCCGGATGGAGCGTAGGTATTCGCGCAATGACAGGCGGCCGTGAAGGACTTCGCGGATCGCCGTGGGCACATCAGTGCTCATCCGCACCCAACGCACACCAACCGCTGCCTTCGTCGCCGGTATCGGTTCTCCGATCGTCAGGAGCCACAACAGATACGGATAGTCGACCCCCGCAGGCCCACAGAGACTGTGCCAGCCCCAAACACGTGGATTGATGTCCAATAGCTTAAGCTTTCCGTCACGCGGATCTCGTTTGAATTCAACTTCCACGATGCCTGTGTATCGCAGCGTCTCGATGAGGCGAACCGCGGTCGCTGATGTTGTTGGGTCGTCGACCGTCTCAACGAAAGTGCTGGCACGCCCAAAGTCCATGGGAATCTGCCGGGCCCGCCTCGCAGTAAGTGATGCGATTGGCCGTCCGCCTTTGCACAGTGCCGTGTAGGAAAACTGCGATTCCCCTCCGCCAGGAATGAGTTCCTGAATCATCAAAATACCTGGGTCAACGAGCGTCTTCGCCTCGTCGTACCGCGCGAGGAGTTGCTCTCGGGTATCAACGCGCCATGCTTTCGAAGCTGTGAACCGATTGAAGCTGCTGCGATAAGCAGGTTTAAGAATGACCGGGTAGGGGTATTCGCTCGCCGCCACCTCGTCGCGGTTCGCAGGGTACATCGTCCATGGACGGTCTACACCTACTCTGTCGGCGAGCCGGTAGCTGAGTCGCTTGTCATACGACCATTTCAGCGCATCCCATGGTGGGGTCGTAAGTTGAAAGTATTCGCCAAGCGTTTGATGGTGACGGGCAACCAGGGCGGCACCTTCGTCACCGGTGGGAAACAATAACCAATCTCGGATATTTTCACGCTCAGCCAATTGGACAAGGAAGTTGACATTTTCTTCCTCATCTTGACTGGGCCAACTTAGCGTTCGACGGTTATAACGGGACATTGTAGCGAGCAATTGATCGCCGTGCTTGAGTACCCACACGGGGATTCCGTGGCGCCCAAGGCTGCGCACGACCGCGAGCCCACGATAATCTGCGTCCATAACCAAGGCCCCGACGCAGCAGCTCTTCGAAGATGCCAATTCCGAGGGGGTCGAAGTCGGCCTTACGTCCAAATCCACTGCTATAGCTTCGCTCATTTTTTTGGAGTCTTGCTTGGTGTAAATGCTAACCAATATGGCGGTACAGCATTCGGCCACTAGCCGTCAGCAATCGATCTGGCATGCAAGCGAAAATCGGTCCCGCAAATTTGAGCTTTCGCTCCCACTGGCCGCGGCTAGGCGTACCCCAGCGTGGGAGTCGCCAATACGTTAGCTCGGCACGTTCCGAGCCTAAACGATCCTTAAACGTAATCAGCCCCTTGTTGTCGCAATCTGTGCGGCCGAAGTCAAATTTCTGGACTCCATCATCCTTCGCATCCTGAATTGCGTTCCAGAACAAGAACGGCATGGCGCCCAAATTATGAGCACTCGCGTCGGAGCCGCCATATTTGTAGACCATGGCGTCGCCGTGCCGCAGCGTCATAATGCTGGCGATAGGACGATCCGCTTTCGATGCAACACGTATTTTGAGTCGGTCGCCAAGGCACGTAACGAGCTTACGAAACCAATCGATGGGCTGCGGCGGCGCTCTGTGTCGCCTGCGCGTCAAGACGAAGAGGTGATAGAACTTCTTCAGAACTAGTTCTGATCTTCCTTCTTGGTAGGCCAAAGCCTCGCGTTCGGCACGTCGAATCTTCCTCTGAATCGAATCCTTTTGAAATCTCCGAAAAAGCTCCTCGAGAGTCGGGCTGAGAGCCAGCGTGTGGAAGCAAAACGATTTGTCTTTCTGCAATCCAGCTTCTTCCAGCGCGTTTCCACTCAGAGGGCGGAGCTCAACGTACTTGAACTTTTCTCTCTTGAGCGTGCATTGTAGAGAACTTAGAATTTCTTTGTACTCCCCGGGACTCTCTAGGAGAGGTTCGCAGTGATCGGCAAAGGGCAAAGAAACCATCCTATCGCCGGTCAACCAACTGTTGATACGACAAAAGACGATCCCATTTGTAATCGGAACCGCCGGAGCGGAAGTTGTGTAAACGACCGGCTCATACCCATAGGTACGGTGGAGCGCTTCCAGCCAGCCAGGTGTATGAAAAATCGAGGCCCGCGGATGACTTTCGACAAAATCTGTCCAGCGAGAATCGTTCAGCGGATTCAGCGTATAAACGGACAAGGCAAACCTCGCATTTACGCTATGACTAGGCGCAAATGAATCTGGTCAATGCTGGCGGAGCATCCGGAGGTTTCTGATCAGTCGGCTTTTTCACATCGCTGACTGCAGCCCGCCGTGGCCGGCAGAGGCCCTCCAGGGCTTTCAAGAGGCCGTCGTCTAAGCGTTTCATTGCCAGGTTGGATGCGTCAGCATGCTTTAGCCAGAGCTGCGGAATACTGAGTTTCTGAATATGTCGCTGGCATACCCGCTTCGCATAAGAGCGTGGACATTGCGAGAAGCATCCAGGCCTGGGCCCATCTCATGTATGGGATACGGATGGTGCAGAAGCGCAGGACGCGATAGTAAAAGAAGCCCCGTTCATCCCACATGTGTTTCATGGCCCATTGCAACACCAAACGCGCCAATTCGACATTGCTCGGGTCGAGGTCTTTGAGCGCGAGAAGCGTGATGATGCTTTGAGCCACACAATGAATGTCCACGGGGTACGTGCGATTATGAAAGTATCTGGGCGCGCCGTCCTCGCGGAAAAAGTGTTTTCGGTAAAACTCAAGCCCACCCTCGATGCACGACTCAAACTCGATTGTCCCGGTATAACGACCAATGGAGCGTAGCGCGCACAAGTTGTAGCCAGTATGGAAGTTGTCAATCCATTGTTGTGAGGGCCCCTCCCCGTAATCCCAAGAGCCATCTACGTGCTGCTTGGTGGCTGAGTAGCGGGCAACTCTAAGGGCTGGACCAAGGAATTTCAGTTCGCTGGTGTGATGGTACACACGGCATAACAAGGCCGCACCAAGGAAATTCGCGTTCGGTACCTGATTCCGAAGACTGCGAAGAGGATAGCTGAAACCGGCGATCGATTTGCCGTCGGTCCAATAGAGTTCGTCCAGGACGTACTCGGCTGTGCTCACCGCCATGTCCAGACATCGGCGATCCTTGTATTGTTCATAAGCATCCAGAAGCGCGTTAGCCGCGAATACCGTACACACTAGGTTGGGTGCCCCCCTCGGCACCACTATCGTGCGCGTCTGCCACGGAAAACTGTATCCCCAGCACCAATAACGAATCCCTAGCGACCGAAGCGCGATCAGCCGTTCGATCATCGGTTCGACAAGGTCAGCGGCCTTAGCCACTCCAATTCGCGAGAGTTTTAGGAATGCCGAGAGAAAAAGGGCAATGGCTTTGGGGTTTTGTGTCTTAGGAATATGTAACAGACGCCGAAGGTCAATCGGGCTTCGCTTTAAAAACTGGGTCAGAACCAGCCGAGGAATTCTCGAGTCGAGAAACGGCAGGGCAGCAAGAACCTTGCTGTTAGCGGCGTCGTACGGGTCGTAACCCGCCCAATCGTTGGCCTGACAAAAGGCCAAGAGCTTCAGCGTCTTGGCTTCCAAGTGTTTGTCCATAGACATCAATTGGATTAATGGTGGGTTAGGGGCAGGAGCATTGATCCCTAACCGGCAAAGCCTGGGAGACAAGAGACTCTCGAGCGGAAGGTTCTTCGTAGTGTCTGCGGACCAAGGTATCAATGATGCGTGCCGCAGCCCGTCCATCCCAGTGCTTTGGCACGCCGTTTTCCCGATTCCTGCTTAACTGTCGACGGATCGCATCCTTAATGGCGTCTGTTCTTGTTCCCGCAATTGTATTGGTGCCGCTCTCGACAGTAACTGGCCTCTCCGTGTTTTCTCTGACTGTGATGCAGGGAATCCCAAGAATCGTCGTTTCTTCCTGGATGCCTCCGGAGTCGGTCACGACGAGTGAGGCGTGTTTCATCAAGCAAAGGAAGTCCAAATAGCCCAACGGGTCGGTCAGGATTATGCCGTCGCGCCTGTTTCCGGAACCTTGCGCAATCCTTTTGTCCGTGTTTGCACTGCCATTGCGGCCAAAGGCTAAGCCGAATTCCCCGATTCGTCGACGGGTTCGAGGATGCACGGGAAAGACGATAGGGCAATCCGTTGCGAGTTCCTCCAGCCCCGCAATGATGTTCAGAAAGACATCGCGATTGTCCACATTGGATGGGCGATGTAACGTCAGGAGCGCATATCGGATGACAGAGCTGGCCCCTCCGTTTTTCTCTGCATGGCGCACAAGCGTTAATTTCTCCAAAATAGTCGACGCGTCAGCTTTCTCCCTGAAATTCAGGAGAGAATCGATCATGGTATTACCAACGAACTGGATCTTATCGAGCGACACGCCTTCATTTCGGAGATTCCGAATCCCGCTCTCTTCCGTCACGAAGAGCAGATCAGAAACATGATCGGTAAGAATGCGATTTACCTCTTCGGGCATCGACCGGTCGAAGGAACGCAATCCCGCTTCTACATGGGCGATCACCGGTCTGGAGCCATCTGAGCCAAAGGAGATTTTGGAGGTGACCAAGGCACAAGCTAGAGTCGAATTAACATCGCCAACGACTACCACGACGTCAGGTTTCTCCGCCAACAACACTTCTTCGAACCTCTTCATGATCTCCGCAGTTTGGACTGCATGCGATCCTGAACCTATACCGAGATGAATGTCTGGCTTTGGAAGGTTAAGATCGCTGAAGAAGGACCCGGACATGAACTCATCGTAATGTTGGCCAGTGTGGACGAGGATATGTCGGATCGTTTCGCCTTGTGGTTCCGGGTGGTCGGCCGAATCTGCGAACCGCCGCCCATTATGTTCTTGGATCGCCGCGATAATCGGCGCCGCCTTCATGAAATTGGGACGCGCGCCAACAACAATAAGAATCTTCATCACTCGAGCCTTAGACGGCAGCATTTTGTGATCTCACCGCTCCATTGGAATTCGCTCAGTGGGCACTTCCATGCGGTTCGAAACCGAGGGTTGCGACTCAGCACTCGCCACAATCTGCTCCACAATGCTGTCTAAAGCGACAGAGTGTCTGTTTTGCGGCGTTGCCGGACGCTCTCTCCGCACCAGCAAGATCTTGGTACGCAAATCTTCACAGCCCTCGATCAAGACGAGCCGGCCAGTCCTGCTCAGGAATTGATCGACGGCACCAATCTTGCCACGAAAGATGCTGTAAACAGGGACGCCGAGGGCCGCGGCCTCCCGATTCATCGTTCCCCCTGCGCTGATCACTAAGTCCGAGTTCCAAATTAGGTTGAGGCCATCCACGACTCTCTCGGGCATTCGCATCTTGCCGTTCGAGAAAAGGTTCCGCCAACGTTTCCTTAAGCAAATCGCCTGTTTTTCATTCCGCGGAAGTGTCACAAGCTTCACTTCAGGCTTCTTGCTGAGAAACTCGACTGCTGCATCGAACAGTTCATCACTCTGCGGATTGTGATAGTGCGCTTCACTCGCTGGCGGACGCATGGTCACGACCAGGTCATCTTCCTGGAGTCCGAATTGGGACCTGATACTCGGGTCCGGAACGAACCGAGGAGCATAGACGTCTTCCTTGATACCTGGGTATTTCAGGTTTCGACTCGGACTCCATGGCAGGTTCCCGTCCGGAATCACTTCCGGCCGCATGTGCCAGGTGGGGTAGATGAAAATCCAGCCCGTTGCAAATTCATAATCACCTAGGAAAAAAGACGGAATCCTGCAAAGCGCGGACGCAATCAATTGCGAGCGCGAGCAATGGGAAACGGCAAGATCGGGCTTTTCCCTCAGAATCGTGGGGATCAACTGCAACGCTCGAAAACACAACCCTGCAACCTTTCGGATTTTGCTTCTCCCAGAGTGATGGCCGATCAGTTTGTACTTCAGATGAAAAAGATCTGCAAGCTCGCGCACTTGAAAACAATCGCGCGCCGTAACAAGGACCGAATAATTGCGCTTCTGGAGTTCTTCGATGATGGGAGCAAAAAACGGAACGTGAGGCGAGTTATCCAAATCGATCCAGATCTTTCGCTTGGCAGCCATTGCTCGGCATTTCTCCGTCTTTGCCGGTGTCGGGCCCGCCGCTAATGCCTGTGCAGGGTCTTCGAGCTTCATATCGGAACTCAAGTTTCGATTCCTCACGGAACAAAAATCGTCTCAGTCAGCACAACCTTCAGACACAACTGACCCGAAATTCGGATTCCGGCTGCCGACAGCTTCTCCGGCAAGTGATTTGACCACCTCTTGAACGATTTGTTTCTGCTGGTAATGTTCGAGCTGCGGATACATTGGCAGCGACAGGATTTCGGCCGCCGCCGATTCCGTGACCGGAAAATCTCCTTCTTTGTGCTCCAAGCTTGCATAGGCCTTTTGAAGGTGGAGAGGTGTCGGGTAGTGAACCTGGGTCATGATGTTGGCTTTTGCGAGATGCGCCTGAAGTTGACCCCGATTCTTAACACGGATTACATAGAGGTGGTAGACGGCCTTGGTTTGGGGAGATTCGTAGGGCAAAACAATTCCGTCAATGTGCGATCGAAACAACTCGTCGTACCAGCGTGCAATTGTGCGACGTCTTTGGTTCCACCGCGGTAAATGCTTGAGCTTGGCCTGCAAAATCCCTGCCTGGATGGCATCCAATCTGCCGTTATAGCCTTCTATTTCGTGGCGATACTTTTGCAGTTGGCCATGGTCGCGCAGCATGCGAACCATTCCCGAGAGTGTTGAATCGTTTGTCGTAACTGCTCCCGCCTCCCCGCAAGCGCCCAAGTTCTTTCCAGGATAGAAACTGAAAGCTCCCGCCACACCCATCGACCCCGCCTTCCTCCAGCGATTCTCCCTTCGAGAAAAGTAGGTTGCCCCGTGAGCTTGACAAGCGTCTTCGATTACAAACAACTTGTGTCGTTCCGCGAGCTCCAGGATGGGATCCATGTCCGTCATCTGGCCGTACAAGTGCACCGGAACAATCCCGGTGACGGGACTCTGCGTCTTCCGGTTCACTAGTTTCCCCGTCGCGCGGTCGAGGCAGCATTGCATTTCAAGGTATTCGTGGAGCTTTCGCGCATCCATGTTGTAAGTGCGCTCCTCAACATCCACGAAGTCCGGCCGCGCGCCGGCCTGGGAGATCGCCTCTGTGGTCGCAATAAAAGTGTTCGGAACTGTAACAACAGTATCGCCCGGCTGCACTCCGGCGGCGATCAGAGCAAACCGCAGTGCGTC